>Ga0209008_1000610_pt1 | contig 10604 bp, 10 predicted proteins | sample JacPin_JW_Ref_O3_FD_187963 | JGI IMG/M metagenome (GOLD analysis project Ga0209008, IMG submission 187963) | Forest soil microbial communities from Algoma, Ontario, Canada - Jack Pine, Ontario site 1_JW_Ref_O3 (SPAdes) (version 2) | ecosystem: Environmental > Terrestrial > Soil > Boreal...
CAGTTTGGTTGCGCGCCTTTCGGTAGTAAATGTAATTTCCGTCCGCGGAGAAAACCGGGGCGCGATGTTGATTCGCTTCCGGCGCCAGAATCTGCGTGTTGCTGCTCGTTCCCACGTTGAATAGCCACAAGCTCTCGAGTCCTTTGTTGTTCACCACGTTGAGCACAAAGTTGCCGTCGGGCGAGATCGCCGCGGCAACTACATTCCCGGAATGTGTTAGCTGCGTCGCCGAGTAACGCTGGAACGGGATCGCAGCCTCGCGATGCAGCAGCGCATAAATTCCATAGGCCGCTCCGGCGACAAGCGCCAGCAGCACCACGGCCACCGCCGCCAGCGTCCCTCTATTCTGCTTGGCCGCCAGCGCCACAGCCGATGACCCCGATTCCGCTGGCGCGCCGGTCTTGACCGCGGCATCTTCCGCCGTCGCTCCACCATACACCCCAACCCGCCCCGAACCTCCGCGCCCCGACGCAGAATCCGTATCCCTCTTCAATCTCCTCAAGTCCGCGCCAAGATCCCGCGCAGTCTGGTAGCGCAATTTCAAATTCTTCTCGAGCGCCTTGGAAATAATTCCATCAAGCGGCGCCGGCAATTCCGGATTCACGCGCGCCGCGGGCACCGGCTCGCGCTCCAATATCGAGTGAAAGATCATCGCCGAAGTACTTCCGCTAAACGCCTGCCGCCCCGTCGCCATCTCGTAAAGCACCAGCCCAAATGAGAATAAATCCGTACGCGCATCCAATTCTTCTCCGCGCACTTGCTCGGGTGACATGTACGCAATCGTCCCCAGCGCCGTCCCGGGACTCGTAAGATTCGGATCCGAATCGACCGTGGCTGCTCCCCCGGAAGGCGTCTCGCGACCAGCGCCCCCCGCGAACCCCGCCACCTGCTTCGCCAAACCAAAATCCAGAATCTTCGCCTGCCTCCGCCCGACAACAAAAATATTCGCCGGCTTCATATCACGATGAATGATCCCTCGCGAATGCGCCGCATCCAACCCGTCAGCCACATCAATTCCAATCTCCAGCATCGCTTCGAGCGGCAGGGGCTGCCCGGTCAACCGGTGCTTCAGAGTAGTGCCCTCAAGCAGCTCCATGGCAATAAAAGGCAGGCCATTCCCCTCATCAATGTCATAGATCGTGCAGATATTCGGATGATTGATCGCCGAGGCCGCCTGCGCTTCGCGCCGGAATCGCTCGAGCGCCGTTGCATCGCGCGTCACATTTTCAGGAAGGAATTTCAACGCCACCAGCCGCTTGAGTTTCGTGTCCTCAGCCTTATACACGACACCCATGCCCCCACCGCCCAGCTTTTCAAGCACGCGGTAATGGGAAATCGTTCGTCCGGTAAGCGGTTGCGGCTCAACCATTGCGGCCAATAGTAGGACGCGCTCCGAATCAAGGCAAGCCGGTCAGACCATCGAAGATCATCGGGGATTTTGTAGGGGAGGGTGCTTTAGCCCTCCCGACTGTCGGCCATGTTCCAAGCCCTATTTCACTTCCGGTTTCTTCCATCCTCGCGGCATAAGCGCCGTCGATAGATCATTCCCGCTCAAATCCACCCCACTCAAATCCGTCTCCGTCATAACTGTAGTCCTCAAAAGCGCCCCAGTAAAATCCGCCCCGTTCACATTCACCAAACGCAGATTAGCGTTCGTCAAATTAGCCCCGCGCAAATTCGCTCCACTCAAATCCGCCCGCAACATTTCCACTCCCGTAATCTGCGCATCAGACAAATCCGCCCCACTCAAATTGGTCTCCGTCAAATCCGTTTTACGCAGATCCGCCCCATGCAAGTGAGCCCCGCTCAAATCGGCAAAAGTAAGCTTAGCCCCAAAAAATCGCGCTCCTTCCAAATGAGCCCCAGCAAAATTGGCGTACGCCAAATTAACCCCGGAAAAATCCCCCCGCCGCAAATCCGCCCCCGTAAAATCCGCGCGCACCCCGCCGTCAGCTCCACGCGTAAATCGATCGTGCAATTCCAAAATCTCAGAAACGCGTTTCCCCCCATGCCGCATTCTCTTGAGCGATCGCGCCCCGTTTCCACTGAACATTCCCTTCAATCCCATAAGCCTCTCTCTCCGAAATCTCCGATCCATCCCAACCGGTCGACGCTCGTCGCCACATCTACGCCGTAACTCAATCCCCATCCAACCAATCCATGATACTTTGAATCCGCCGTGAATCTCCTAAACACGCTAAAAAATCGCGCCCGCAGTACCGCCAAACATATTGTCCTCTCAGAAGGCGAAGATCCGCGCGTAATAGCAGCCGCCGAAATAATCATCAGAGACTCGTTAGCCAAAATCACGCTGCTAGGCCAACAACAAAAAATCGACGCAATCGCAAAAGAAATCGGTGCCAATTTAAATGCAATCACGATTCAAGATCCCAACAATAGCCAACGAGCAAACAACTACGCGCGAATTCTCCACGAACTGCGCCGCAGCAAAGGCGCCACCCAGGAAGAGTCGCAAACCGCCGCCCGAACCCCACTCTACTTCGGAAATCTAATGGTAGCCGCAAACGAAGCCGACGGCTGCGTAGCCGGCGCAGCAAACTCTTCAGCCAACACCGTCCGCGCCGCAATCCAATCCATAGGCTTGGAGGCAGAATCCAAAATAGTCTCCAGCTTTTTCCTAATGCTTATCCCCAATCTAAGTAAAAATTCCCAACAGGATGAAACCGCCCTATTGTTCGCCGACTGCGGCATAGTCCCCGATCCCAACGCACAAGAACTCGCAGAAATCGCCATAGCCACAGCCGACAGCGCAAAGAAATTTCTGGAAGCCGAACCAAAAGTAGCGCTGCTATCTTTCTCAACGAAAGGTTCCGCGAATCACCACAGCACAGAAAAAGTTCGCGAAGCCCTGAGAATAGCAAAAGCCCGCCGCCCAGATTTAATGATCGACGGCGAGCTACAAGCCGACGCCGCCCTAGTCCCAGAAATAGCAGAAAAAAAAGCCAAAGGCTCGCCAACAGCAGGCAGCGCCAACGTACTAATTTTCCCCGATCTGAATTCCGGAAACATAGCCTACAAGTTGGTAGAGCGCCTGGCCAAAGCCACGGCAATAGGCCCAATCCTACAAGGCCTAAAAAAACCATCCAACGATCTATCCAGAGGCTGCGCCACAGAAGACGTAGTAAACGCCGTAACCATAACCGCGATTCAGGCAATGTCATAGTAGGGGGAGGGTGCTTTAGCCCGCCTTTCGGCCCCGTTTTTACTGCGCAATCTCCCACGAAACCGAAACTTCAATTATGATGGTGGCATTGAAATGTCGATTCTTCGCAAATCCATCCTGGCCTCCGTCGCGTTATTCCTCTGCGTCGCACTCTCCACCCGCGCGCAAAGCCAAGACCAACCCACCGAAGAACTAATTGCCAATCTAGCCTCAGGCCGAGTAATCGTAGCCATCTACAAAGACGCCATAGTATTCGCCACCATAGAAAACAAAATCGAACCCAGCACTCTAACTCCCCCAATAGTTCCGATGACCAATCAAAGAGCCGGCATCCTGCTAGGCGCAAGCACCTGGTATTCGCCAAGCTCCCGCCAGGTGGTAGAAAATCTGGCCCAAGATTTGCCCCACGTAAGGGGCCGCGCCACAGATGCCAACGTCCCACATCTAGCCACTCCCAACAATCCAGAAAAAACCGCCACAGACATCGAACAAACAGGCCTCGGTTTCTTAATTGCGCTAAATCAAGCCGCCGGCAACATTCACAGCCATCTAAATCTAAGTGACACTGAGCCTCTCGCAGAATTAATCCTGGTGGATTACGCTCCAGGCTACGGCCCAGAGGTCTGGCAACTCACCTACACAATCCATCAAGAACCCGAACGAGGCGATTACTGGCAGACCAGAGTAGTCCGCCCGCGTTACACCCAACTCTGGCCCCCGGAAAAAAAGGAAGCGAAGACGCTGGTAGAAGTCCACTATCCAGCCGACGACAACCAAACTCCACTAAGAGATCTACTGCTAGCGAAAGACTCTGACTTAGAAAAAATCCGCGATTCTTCGCCAGATCTAGCCGCAGGCGCCGACGCAATTCTTCACGGAGAAACTGAAAAACAATTGGTAACGCAAGGCCTGCCGTTCCTGAAAGCAGCAATCACCGCAGTAGCCAAAGGCAATCGCACCCAAATGGCAATAATCCCGCAAGCCAACAATTTCCAATGGATAATCCCCCCGCCACCAGAGGATCGCATCCCAGATAAGCCAAGACCAGAAGGCGCCCCAACCCTCCAACGCCCCCCAGAAGCCCCCACGCTGCAAAAACCTCCCTCGTAGCGCTGCCAGCCTGCCGGCGTTCTTGTGACGTCAACTCAGGATCTAGCCACAATCCGAATTCCCGCGCGGCAGGATCCGCAGTTTCCCCCGTACCGCTGGCGTCCCGCCGGCTCCGACGACCACAAATGCCGGCAAGATTCGCAATCGCCGACGGCCGACAAAACTAACGCCACATTCTCGTTGCCCGTTCGGAAGTTAAATCTGGAAATCCCATAGCCGGCAGCAGTTGACCACACACACAGCCGCCCCCGCGGCCTCTTCGCCTTGATATGAATTTGCGAATCTGAAATTTAGAATCTCCGTCGCAGTCTGATCAATCAATAGTCAACCGCAACAAGATCCCAAAAAGGAAGGACCTACCCCCGCCGTTTCCCCAACTCCGCCTGCAAACGCGAATTCTTCTCAGCCACAGAAGCCGCCAATTCCTTCTTGTGCGAAACCAGTTTCTCAGCAATCGCAGAATCCGAAACCCCCAAAATCTGCAAAGCAAAAATCGCCGCATTAACCGCTCCAGCCTTATCAATTGCCATAGTCGCCACAGGAATCCCAGCAGGCATCTGCACGATAGCCAAAAGCGAATCCATCCCGTTCAAAGCAGTAGTAGCCATAGGCACGCCAATCACAGGCAAAGTAGTAAGCGAAGCCACCACTCCAGCCAAGTGCGCCGCCCCGCCAGCCCCAACAATAATTGCCTTCAACCCGCGCGAAATTGCAGTAGTCGCATACTCATGCGTACGCCCTGGAGCCCGGTGCGCCGAAATAACTTCCATTTCAAACGCGACCCCAAACTTCTCCAACGTCTTGCCAGCCTCAGACATAACAGGCAAATCCGTATCCGACCCCATGATGATCCCAATCAAAGCAGCGCCGTCTTTCATATCTCTCCATGTAGCTCACCTCTTCAGAGGTGAGGATTTTCTATTTTGCTTTCCGTTGTTGCTGTTGCCGCCCGCACCGCTGGCGTCCGTGCCGGCTCCGACGATCAGTAATGGCAGCAGGGAGCCCGTATCTACCGCGGACCTCAAAAGCGACGCGACATCTCCGACCGTTATCTAAAATCTCAACCACGCCTAGCTTCAACGACCGCACTCATAGCCGATACAGGCATAGCCCCGATATCCCGCCGATACCAACATCCGTCCGACGACACAATACTAATATTGTAGTAACACAATCTCCTTGCGTCACTGATGCTTACACCGGAAGCTCCAAAACCAAGCACACGTCCACCACAAACGTAGTAGTTACTCTCATTGCACCTCGTAGCTGCATGAAACACCACCAATTCCCCAGCCCCGCGAATCTTTTCCAACCCAAAAATCTCGGCCCCAATCTGCGGCTTTTCCGGATACCCCGCCGCAGCCAGAACCACATAGCAACTCGCCCCATTCTTCCATTTCGCCGCCCGCGAACCCAAATCGCCACGAGCCGCAGCCATCAAAAACTCCGCCAAATCAAAATTCATCCGCAAAACAATCGCCTGCGTCTCCGGATCCCCCAAACGGCAGTTATATTCCAAAACTTTGGGCCCTTCAGCCGTAATCATCAACCCAAAATACAAAAAACCGCGATAATCCAGCACATCTGCGCGCAATCCAGAAATTGTCGGCTGGACGACATCGCGATTTATGCGTTCCTTCAGCTTCTCCGGCAATAGACTATCGTCAGAATACGCCCCCATTCCGCCCGTATTCGGCCCCAAATCGCCATCAAATGCCCTCTTGTAATCTCGCGCCGGCGCCATAGGGATCACGCGAGTCCCGTCCGTAAGCACGATGTAAGACAACTCTTGGCCGCTCAGCCCCTCTTCGAGCAAAATTCGCCGCCCCGCATCGCCAAATTCACGACGTACCATCGCCCTCTCAATAAATTCCTCAGCCTCCGCCCGAGAAGAAGTGACGAGCACCCCCTTACCAGCGCAGAGTCCATCCGCCTTAATCACCAAAGGCCAAGCGACATGAGCAAGCGCAACCTTCGCTGCGTTCACATCTTCGAAAATGCCGTAAGTCTTCGCCGTCGGAATCGAGTGCCGGGCAAGAAATTCTTTGGCGTACACCTTCGAACCTTCGAGTCGCGCCGCTTCTTTGCCCGGTCCGACTACCGCAAATCCGCGCGAGCGCAACTCATCAGCGAGTCCTAGCACGAGCGGCAACTCGGGTCCAATCACGGTAAGATCTGGGCGCAAGCGCTCCGAAAGATTTACCATCTCACCTAATGATGAAGTGTTTAGAGCAACGCACTCCGCATCGCTCAAGATCCCGCCATTGCCGGGCGCGCACCAAATCTTCTCGACCGCCAAACTCTGCTTCAATTTCCAAACGAGCGCGTGCTCGCGACCTCCTCCGCCAATCACAAGTATTTTCATTAGGAACGCTGCGCCACCCATAAAGCGAAAACGCAAGATAAGCGCTGCCGGCTAGACTGTCAACTCCTTCTCCCAATCACCCGCGGTAAGAACCAAAAGTATAACGGATGTCATAACATACGCCCAGCCTCGCAACATCGTCGCGAGTTCAACTCCATCGCGCTTGAATCGCAGCACCGTTCGTGCTCTTATCAATGACACATGTTACCAGCCACGTTGCCATGGGATTTCGTAGTCATCTTAATTGTTCTGTCGATCCTAGTTCCCTGGCGAGGCTCAGTTCGCGTGCGTGCGCTGATGCGCCGCGATGCGCTCACCAGCGTAGATCGCATCGCGCTCTATGCCTCGACGATCGCATTCCAGTGGTTTGCCACCGCGATAATTGTGTTGCGCGCCATGGCCCGTGGCTATCGACTAGCAGATCTCGGTTTTGCGTTGCCGTCGCCGTGGTTGGCAGCAATTGTGGGCGTCGCGCTCTCCGCGCTTATCAGTTTCAGCCAGGCTGTCAGCATCCGCCGATTGGCTTCGCTTCCGAGTGACAAGCAGGGCTTCATGCGCGCGCTGACGCTGAAGCTGATGCCGCACAATGCTCCGGAGCGGCTTGCGTTTTTCGCGTTGGTCACAACCGTAGCGCTCTGCGAAGAGATCATCTATCGCGGCTTCATTCAACGATTATTCCTGAACGTATCGCATGGCTCGATCGCCATCGCAATTCTTGGTGCGGCGGTATTTTTCTCTTTGGCGCATCTCTATCAAGGGCGCCGCGGCCTAGTCGTCACATTTTTCGCCGGCGCGATTTTCTCCGCTGTTTGCGCTTGGACCGGCTCGCTCGTTCCCACAATGGCGGCGCACTTCGTAGCGGATCTCTCGGTTGGACTGTTGGCGCCGCGACTTCTAAAAGCTCGCGCCACTCCGGTGCTCGAGGGTGCATCGAACACCATGTCGGCCAGCATCGATTCGAACCCATGAGGCCGCCCGATCAGAATGCCGCATCGCAAATGAAAAGGTAAGCGCATGCTTGCAAAGAATCCTCCTTCGGAGAAATCGCTGTCAGCGCGAGAAATTCGCGCAGTGCTCGAATCTTTCGACCTTGACGCTACAGATCGTCTCTTCGAGCAGATCCGCGCATACATTGATCTGCTGCTGCTTTGGAATCGGCGAATTTCGCTGACTTCTATCGTATCGCCGGAAGAAATCGTGCGAACTCACTTCGCAGAAAGCCTATTGGCGACAAAAGCGGCAACTGAGATCCTTGGTCGGCTGGCCGACGTTGGAACTGGTGCAGGGTTTCCGGGAATTCCACTGAAAATGTACATCCCCACACTGCGTTTGACGCTTATTGAGCCAAACGCCAAGAAAAGCGCGTTCCTCGCCGAGATGGTCCGCACCCTCGAACTGAAGAACGTCGACATCATCCAGAAGCGCTACGAAGACGTCCGAGCGCCAGAGCCCCCTTTCGACATCGTGACTGCTCGAGCATTGGGCCAGTTTTCGGAATTCTGCGACTGGGCCACTACTGTCATGGCACCTCAGGGTCGCGTGATGGTTTGGACTGGTCCTGATGGCAGACTGGAACTGGAGCGGAAGAAGTCGTTTATTTGGCATGATCCGTATGTGATTCCGCGCTCAAAACACCGCCTGATCGTGTCCGGCAGAGGCAAACTGCGACAAAACGTTTCACGTGAAACATCTAAAGTAATACTTTAACTGTTTCACGTGAAACATATCCTCGCAGATGTGTCTTCTATGCACAATAACGCTTGCGCAATTTGCGACAATTCTGCTAGATTCGCCTCGCTCGGGGGGAAAATTTGGGGCGAGTTATCGCCATTGCCAATCAGAAGGGCGGCGTTGGTAAAACCACTACCACTGTCAACCTCGGAGCATCCCTAGCCGCTACAGAACGCCGCGCCTTGGTGATCGATTGCGATTCCCAAGGCAACATGACCACCGCCCTTGGCTTCGCTAAAGATCCAGCCCGGCGCACCCTCTACAACCTTTTAATTCTGAATGAATCCATTGATCGCGTCCTGCTGAAGACACAGGTAGAAGGCCTGGACCTGATCCCCTCCGATAAGAATTTAGTCGGCGCCGCGATCGAGATGGTTGATATGGAGAATCGCGAATATCGCTTAAAGGCGATAGTCGATGCGCTGAAGCAGAACTATGATTACGTCCTTATCGACTGCCCTCCCGCTCTTGACCTACTCACCCTGAACGCTCTAGCCGCTGCCGATTCCGTACTTGTCCCCATTCAAACGGAGTACCTGGCACTCGAAGGCGTGTCAGAGCTGCTCGATACGCTCATGCGACTGCGGCGCACCATCAACCCTTCGCTGGCTATCGAGGGCATCCTGCTCACGATGTACGACGATCGAACCACGCTCTCTAAGCAAGTGGCAGCTGACCTTCGAAGCTTCTTTGGGGCGCAGGTCTACGAGACCGTAATTCCGCGGAACGTACGATTGGCAGAGGCGCCTAGCCATGGTAAGCCAGTAATGTTTTACGACATACATAGTAAGGGGGCTGAGAGTTATCTCCAGCTCGCCAAGGAGGTCGTAGCGTATGGCACGAAACGCTTTGGGGCGGGGGCTTAGCGCTTTAATTCGGGAACCGGGATTGGTGAATCCGCCACCCGAAGATGTTGCCACAAAAACTTCTGCGGCACCGGCTCCAGTGGCGCCGAACACCGCAGTTTCGAGTTCGCCTACCGGAACGGGAGCCGTGAATGGAGCGGCCGCGGCCGCCGCTACGGCGCCGGCACTTGCGCCCGGCAGCGAAGTCATCGTGCAACTCGACATCGACCTGATCGATCCCAGCCCGCATCAGCCTCGAATTAAATTCGAGCAGGCGGCTATGGATGAGTTAGTCGCGTCAATCCAGGCTAGCGGAATTATTCAGCCGATCCTGGCGCGACGAAAAGGTGCGCGGTATGAATTGATCGCCGGAGAGCGGCGTTGGCGCGCAGCGCAGGCAGCTTCGTTGCAGCGCGTGCCGGCAATCTTGCGCGATGTTCCCGACGAGAAAGCCGTCGAAATGACGCTCGTCGAAAACTTGCAGCGCGAGGATTTGAATCCGTTGGAAGAAGCGATGGCGTTTGATCGCCTCTTCCATAATTACGGAATGACACACGAGACCATCGCGGAGCGCACTGGAAAAAGTCGCAGCGCGATTTCGAATTCGACGCGGTTGTTGCGTCTCGATCCGAAGGTTCAGAAGATGATTGCGGAGGGAGAAATTTCAGCGAGTCATGCGCGAGCGTTGGTGACGATCATTGATCCGGTGACGCAGCTTGAGGCGGCGAAGAAGGCTGCACGCGGGCGCATTTCGGTCCGGCAGATTGAGCGAATGACTTATAAAAGCGTCACGCCGCCGAAGCCTGGGTCGATTAGTATTCATGACCCGAATGTGAAGCATATGCTGGGATTGATGGAAGAGAAGTATGGGACGAAAGTCACATTGAAGCCATTCGTTGGAGGCAAGGGCGGTCATCTGATATTTCACTACTACGAGAACGAGTACTTGGGTACCTTATACGACCTTTTGATGATAGAACACTAGATATGTAGTATCGGAGGTACTTGCGTGGCTTGGGATTGGTTAGAACGAAAGATCACTGACTCTTCTGACGAGTGGACCGGGTTTCTCGAGCGCGGGATCCGCGTGGTCGGGGATATCGAGAGCTCTGGAACGCTGCGGGTGAATTCGCACGTGCAGGGGACTCTGAAGTCGCAGAGCATGCTGATACTGGGGGACGAGGCAGACGTTCAGGGGCAGCTCGAGGCGCGAGTGGTAATTGTCGGCGGAAAATTTAAGGGAATTGTACGAGCGATGGACCGCGTGGAGATACATGAGAAGGGCGTCGTGAGCGGCGAGGTGCACGCGCGATGTCTGTTGATCGAGCCTGGCGCGATATTTGAGGGCACGTGCCACATGATGCCGGAA
>Ga0209008_1000611_pt1 | contig 10599 bp, 8 predicted proteins | sample JacPin_JW_Ref_O3_FD_187963 | JGI IMG/M metagenome (GOLD analysis project Ga0209008, IMG submission 187963) | Forest soil microbial communities from Algoma, Ontario, Canada - Jack Pine, Ontario site 1_JW_Ref_O3 (SPAdes) (version 2) | ecosystem: Environmental > Terrestrial > Soil > Boreal...
AGTAGACCCCCGGCCCCTTCACTCATAACCTGGTTTCTTCGACCTCGACAATCGACCAACTGGAGCGCGACAAATCCGCGAACTCTTCTAGGTCTTTCGTCGCGGCGATTCCTTCCGGCGATTGCCATGCTGCTTCCATTGCTTCGCGTCCCTCGAAATAAAGTTCGACGATCGCGTCCCATCCCGGATGATTGCGCGTCGCGTGGGCAATGGGGAAATTTACTACGTGTCGTAGCAATCCCGGGATTTTCAGCGCGAGCGGCCGATGAACTTCGCGGAAGAATGTGCGAAAGTTCTCTTCCGTGAAATCGGGGCGCTTGCTGAGCACTACTACGAACTTGAGAACGGTGCCGGTAGTCATTGCGTTTCCATGCGCGGGCGAATCAGGATTTCGGCTTCCACTCTGGCAGGCGAAGCAGGCGCGCTTCCGTGATGTCCGGAATTTCGCGGATGCGCGCGGCTACGGAGTCGTCCACGTCGCCATCGAGGCGCACGATCGCTACGGCTTGAGCGCCTTGCGCCGGCGCGCTGCGGCCGAGAGCGAATGTGGCGATATTTACGCCGAGTTTTCCAAGCACCGAGCCAATGGCGCCGATCACGCCGGGGACATCGAGATTGCGTGTTAGCAGAAGCGTGCCTTCAAGTGGGGCTTCGAGTTCGATTCCATCAAAACGCAGAATTCGCGGCGCGGCATTTTGCAGCACTGTGCCTTCGGCCGCGAGTTCCTTCGCGCCGCCTAGCGCGACTTCCAGCGTATTCGGGAATCCGCGCTCGCGGCGGCGCGTAGTTTCTTCGACGACGATTCCGCGCGCGGCTGCGGCTGCTCCTGCGTTCACGAGATTCACTTTTTCATCTAAAACTCGATTCAAAATTCCTACTAGCACCGCGCTGCGTAAAACGTGCGAGCCTAGCTCTGCGGTTTCGCCGGCATAGCGGATGCGCACACGATCCGAGCGGCCATCCACCGCTTGCGCGACGAGCGAGCCAAGGCGCTCGGCGAGTTCGAGATAGGGGCGCAGGCGGCGATATTGTTCACCGGAAAGCGACGGCAGATTCACTGCGTTGCGAATAATTCCTTCGGCGAGGTAGTCCTTCACTTGCAGCGCGATTTGAATTCCCACTTCTTCCTGCGCCTCGGCGGTTGAGCCGGCGATATGTGGAGTGGCGATCACATTGGGCAAGCCGATCAACGGCGAATTCGTCGGCGGCTCTTGCGAGAATGTATCGAGCGCGGCGCCGGCAACTTGCCCGGAGCGCAGAGCTTCGGCGAGCGCGGCCTCGTCCACCAATTCGCCGCGCGCGCAATTAATTAGGCGAACGCCGCGCTTCATTTGCGCGATCGAAGCGGCGTTGATCATTTTCTCCGTGCTGGGGCTGAGCGCGGTATGTAGCGAGACGTAATCAGCGCGCGCGAAAAGATCGGCGAGGGGAAGTAACTCGACTTCGAGTTCTTCGGCTACTTGTTTGCTCACGTACGGATCATGCGCGAGAACCGTCATCTCGAGAGCTTGCGCGCGGCGAGCGACTTCAGTGCCTACGCGGCCGAGGCCGACGAGACCAAGTGTCTTGCCGCGAACTTCGGTGCCCATGGCGCTGGATTTTTCCCAGCGGCCGGCGTGAATTGCAGCGTTGAATTGCGGAACCGATCGCGCGAGTGAGAGCAGCAGGGCGAAAGTATGCTCGGCCACGCTTACCGCGTTGCCGCCAGGCGTATTCATTACCAGTACGCCGCGACGCGTGGCGGCTTCGACGTCGACATTATCGATGCCCACCCCGGCGCGTCCCACAACTTTTAGATCGGGAGCTTTTTCGAGCAGTTCGGCGGTTACGCGTGTGGCGCTGCGGACGATCAGGCCCTCAGCGTCAACAAGTCCTGCGCTCAGCGCTGGTGCGGCAGGCGTGACTACGTTCCAGCCAAGTTCGCGTAGAAGCGCAATTCCTCGCTCGCTGATTTTATCTGCGACCACGATTTTCATGCAGAAAAGCCTACGGGCGGCATCGCGTTCTGTCAAATCGCGCCCGGGCTGCGCGCGTATGGTATTCTGAATTTTCAAATCACGTTGCACGGAGAGCGCCGGAATGCCGCTTGTGGACCGGATTCAGACTGACATTGTGACCGCGATGCGCGCGAAAGATGAGCTGCGGTTGAGCGTGCTGCGAATGGTGAAATCGGCGCTGCATCTCAAGTCGGTAGAGAAAATGCGGCCGCTTGAGGATGCGGAATCGATGCAGATTTTGCAGACTTTGCTGAAGCAGCGGCGCGAGTCCGTTGAACAATTTACCAAAGGCGGACGCCAGGAACTCGCCGATAAAGAAACGAAAGAGATCGCCATTATCGAGGAATATTTGCCTGCCGGCGCGAGTGATGCGGAGATGACCAAGGCCATCGAAGATGCGATCGTTGAGACGGCCGCAAATTCGCCGAAGCAAATGGGCGCGGTGATCAAGGCAGCCAAAGCGAAGCTCGAAGGCAAGACCGTGGACGGAAAAGTTTTGAGCGACCGCGTGCGCGAGCGGCTTGCGAAGATGGGTTGAGCGCATTTCGATTCGATTGAAATCCTTTCTTGCGATTACCTGTTAACTGATGGCCCTCCCTGAAAATGTCGCGGTGCGTTACACAGAAGATGAAGCTGAATATTTGAGTTTGCGGCCCGTGGTGCGGCAGACGTTTCGCATTGCGGAGCTGGTGGACATGATTGTGTCCGTCACTGGACTCGATCCTGAGCGCGTGGCGCAGATTTTGCGATCGGGGGCAGTGGTTTATCACAGCTACCGATATTGGTGGAGTGGATTCGAAGCTGCGGCCGGGGATCTTGATGCGGCGCTGGCTGGTTATCCGGTGGCTGAACCGTCGCGGGTGTTTGATCCGGCTGCTTGTACGGCCGTGATTTTCGGATCGAGCGGCAGTCCGCCACGGCATTTTGTAGAGCTTTCGCGCGAATCGGGTGGCCGGCGGCGTTTCCTGCGTTTGCGGAGTTTCTGGGACGCTCTCATGGATTTGGCGAGAGCACGGCGGCCGGAGTACGTTGAATATTCGTACGCGCGACGCGCGGATATTTATTCGCTCGAGTTCGGCCGCGCGGATGTGGCGCGTCTCTCGAGTGAAGTTGAGCGGCGAGCGTCGCGCTCGTTACGGGCACAATTGCGGATGTTGGCGGAGATGACGCGGGTTGAGTTCGTGTCACCGCGGAAGCAGTAATAGATCTGAGAAACGTGTCAACGATTGGTTCCGCCGCCGTCGACTGTGAGATGTGGCGGGCTCGTCGTTCGTAGGAGCCGGCAGAGACGCCGGCGGTAAGGGATCGGCGTTAGCGGGCGGCGGTTATGGCGATTTGCGAAGGACGGCGCTGGCTCTTTCGTCCGTATATATCTCCCGGAAGAAATCGCGGACTCCATCCAGTTTTTGAGTGGGGACCAGGACTTTGTCGATTACGTACATGCGTTGGTAGTGGAGCGTGCTGCCGGTTAGTTCAATTTTACTTTTGTAGGAACCGTACTCGGATTTTACGTCAATGGGCGTGGGGATATCGTCGGCTACGTAGCCTTGCGGCAGTGTGATTTCATAATCGTCAGACTGGACGGTCGTTTCGTCGAATTCGACCGGATATTTGCGAACTATGGTGAGGTCCCACTCGGGACCTTTGCTACCGAGGACGCGAGGGCGGACCAGAAGAAGATTGCCGGCGGTTTTTGCGTAGCCGCTTACTACGAACTTGTAATTCATGGTCAGGGTCTGGTTGAACACTTCGAGATTGCCAACGGTGGCGGAAGTCACGTGAAAATTATTGAGATGGCTGCCCAGCAGATCTTCGATCACTTTGGAGCGATTGGCCGGCGTGACTTGCAGGAGCTCGGCGCGCCTTAGCCTCGCCGGAGCGCCCCAAAGAATTTCGCTAACGTCTCCCGTTAGATCGCCGCTCGAAGTAAGCGACAGCTTACCGGTGCGCATGAGCCGATTGGTGGCGGGAGGCAGAAGCGGTAGAGGAATCAGCTCGCCGCCTTCAGGAGTGACCAGCAGGCCATAATTCTCCTGCTCAGGAGGCGGGATATATCCCAGAGGAGTGTAAGGATCCGTGGGATCGAAAATCAGCAGACGGCCGAGCCTGGGATGTTTCACGATGGCGTATAGATTTCCATCCGGGACATCGTCCGGAAGGTGGATGGCCAGTATCATGTGATTGAAAGAGCCGCGCGTTGGAAATTCCGGACGCACAATGCCGCGATAAACCTGAGCCACGACGTAGTAGGACTCGACACCGATTTCGTGAAGCATGGAACTGAGCAGCGTAGACTTATCTTTGCAATCGCCGTACTTGTATTGGAAAACGGTGGAGGCAGGGTGAGGTTGGTATCCTCCAATGCCGATTTCGATGGCGACGTAACGGATTTGCCGCTGCATGAAATCGGTGAGAGCCCTGATTTTGTCGATGGTGGCTGGAGAGTTGGCGGTCAGCTCGGCTACTTTCTGTTTAATCTCCGGAGAGGCTTGGCGGCTGTTGGCGGTAAGGCCTGCGTACCACAGTCCAATGTCCTTCCACGAGCCGTTGTTTCTGGCTGCGCTAGTACCTGACGGGAAATACTTCACGCCCATACGCCCGGCTATTGCTTGCCAGGGCGGCATATCGCGCTCAGGTTCGATGGCGGGCACGTTTTCGATTTCCCAAGTGTACGAATTCTCGCCGGTTTTCTTTTCTTGAACTTCGGGATGATTCATCCACTGCGTTTTCATTTCCCAGCCCGGCGGGAGCTGAAGAATGAAGCGCGTACGGCGGACCGGGACGCTCTCTTGGAAATCCCAAGCGTCGTCGAAAACATAGGGGCGCTGCTTTTGAACCGATTCGTAGGCGACGATGCTGCCGGGAGTCGCGGCGGAAGGAAGAGTGAGAATTTTGGCGCGCAGGTCGCTATAAAGGTCGTCGGTTACGAAGCTGGTTTCGATGGCGTCTTTATCTTTTATTTGGAATTCCTTGCCGTTTACCGGGAGAGCCCAGGCATTGAGAGAGGAAATTTTGGTTTCTTTATCGAAGAGGACGGTGACGTGGCCGAAGTTCTCGCGGGCTTCGGGGCGAAGGATTTTGCAGACGCGGCGGGAAAGAGAATCGATTTCACCGGAGTCGTGCACGGTGACGATCTGTTCGTCGAGCAGCACCACGGCGACCGCGTCATTCGGGACAGGCGGCAGCGTGTCGCGAGCGGCGGCGCGCACCCAATCGGGTACGGAGTCCGCACCGAGGCGCGGAACGATGGAGGCGAGAAGCACTGCCGCGCCGAGAACGAAAAGGCTAATTGCCTTTGGCTGCTTGCGCGGGTTGAAGAACAATTTGTCCATCATCATCTGTTTTCACCGTGTTGAAAAACTTGCGAAACGTTGGATAGGTGTTCGACGGAAACATGCTGCCACCGCCGATCGCCAATCTGCGGTCAATTTTCACGACGTCGCCGTCCTGCGCGGACGCCAGGGAATACTCGAAGTTGGCGCCCGGAGCTATTTTTTCCGGTGAGGGAAGGGTTTCGATCTTGAACTCGCCGGGAAGATGAAACGAAAACGAATCTTTTTCGAGCGCCGGATAGCGGAAGTAAAGAGCATTCGAGCGCTTTTCCGGTTGGAACGATGCAGGATAGCTATCCCGGAAGAAAGTGAGTGGGAGGAGAACGCGGTGGCCCGCGCCGATGGCGAAGCCGGGAATTTTTAGAGTGCCTTCGATGTGCAACGGTTCCTCGATTTTGTCCCATCCGGTCATGCTGGTGATCTCAAAAGTCGAGCCGGTCGTGATCCAGCCTTTCACTTCGTCGGTGATATCTTTCTTTTTTCCGGTGTCATCTTCGTTGCGCTCGTCATTGCGGACTGCGCCGCCCCATTGGCGGAAATAAGTGATCTCGAGCTTGCCGGAGAGAGTGCCGTCCGGCTCGAGGCGCACTTCGGCATGGCGCTCGCGGGTGGCATCCGCGGCGACGGTCATAGGGACGGAGATATTCGTGCCGCCTTGCTTATCGAGACGCAAGCCCGCGACGCCAGTTTCGTACCATGGCAGCACGCCATAGCCGTAGAACTTCGCAGCTGGATCGAGATAGAGATCCTGATTGCCGACTTTGATCCAAACGATATTGGCGCCGAGTTGCGTGGTGTCCTGCATCGCGGGATAAAAGCCGTTATTGCTGCGCGGGGCGACATAAGCCATCGAGGACTCAAAGCCGGCAGCGCGCGCAAGGCCGACCATCAATTCGTTCACTTCGGTGGCATTGCCGCTTCCGCGTTTCAGCAGATCGTCGACGTTATTGTTCGGCTTCATCTTTTCGCGCTTATCTTCCTCGCGAGTCTGCGAAACGTCGAAGGATGTGTTGTGAATTTGGAGCACGTGGGCATAGAGCTTTTGAAGTTTTACTTCCGGAGCATCACTCGGCGCCACGGTCTGCGAAACAACGCCCTGCAGCGCACTCTTTTTATCTATGAACTTCTCCATCTTCTCGTTCCATGATTTTCCGATGCGCTTCCAGAATTGTTCGGCGGTTTCGTTTTGAGGATCATCCTGGCTCCGATAATAGAAAGCCACGCGGGCGCGAATGTAATTTTCCGGCGGCATGAGATCTTCCTGATCCACTCCCGGGAGATTGTGAATCTCCATGGCCAGCGAGCCATCCTTTTGCTTTTCGGGTTTGGAGTCTTGCGGAGTGCGATAGAGGCGGAAATAGAGGCCGGGGGCGCCGGGCACGTTATTGGGAACGATCGAAAATTTTGCGGTGCGAGTGAATAAATCACCCTGGATTTGCCACTCGACGCTCCAGTAGTAGTCGCTGTCGAACTGCTCGCGGTATTTGTATTCGATAATGCAGCCCGGCTGCACCTCGGGGAGGCTGAAAGTTTTGGCCAGGTATTTTATACCGCCGGATTTCACGATCTCTTTTTCGTAAACGGCGCCGTCGAAATTCACGATGCTGCCGTCGGGTCGAATGGTTCTGGCGCGGACATCTTTGATATCCGATTGACTCTTGAGGAAGGGAAGCTCGACGTCGCCAAACTTCTTGCCTTCCTCGGTGAAGATTTTGATTCGACGGTATTCGTATTGCGCGGCGATTTTGGTTTCAATGGCGGTTTCGCGATAGAGAATCATGGCGTGCGCGCCGGGGTTTAGCGGATTGTCCTTCAGCGCGAGATCTTCGGGCGGGACGGGGAGCCAGTCGTCTTTGGCACGCGAGTTGCCGGAGAAAACCAGCAGCGTGGTTAGGATGCTTACGGCTAGAAGGATTGGGGTCTTGTGGCTGGGTTTCATCGGGACTCCGTCCTAGGCGTTTCGTCGAGCGCCGTTCGGTTTTTGAGCTCCTGCTTGTGCTGCTTGTCGAGAGCAGCTATCCCTGTTTGTAACAGGGTAAATTCCATGAGCGGGAAAGTGTCGCCAAAGCTATATTGGGATAGCGTTGTTGTCAATAGCGATTCGCGATAGAACCCAAGAGAGTCGGCCGGAAATTGGGGGCAATTTGGTGGCCAAGGGCGATGTGGGGATTACGGAGACGATCGCAGTTTTCCGTAAGTGATTGACTGGATTGTGTATCGCCGTCGGCTAGAACGGGTGGTTGAGGGACGACTGAGTTTCGGGGTTGGCACCATTTTACATGTAATATGCCGGCCCTTCGCAGCGTTCGGGACAAAAAAAGTGACGTCCGTTGTGCCGAGTGTGCGGGAGCGCGCGGGCGGCGCGAATGCGGCTTGTGTCGGCTACGGTCTGATGCTAAGTTGCCGGAGTTTCTTGGGCCAAATTGGCGCGAGGCTTGAATTGGGCGCGCGCGGAGGTGTTGATTGGCGAATAAGGTTTGGAGTTCTACTGCGCCGCCTGCGGAGTTTCGACCTTATGTGGATTCTTCGGAGACGCTAGCCGAGTTTACGATTCGAGCTGTTTTGTTGGGGGCGTTTTTCGGGATCGTGTTTGGCGCGGTGTCGGTTTACGTGGGATTGCGGGCTGGGTTGACGGTCTCTGCTTCGATTCCTATAGCGGTGCTCTCCGTTAGCATTTTGCGGGCGTTTGGCCGGGCTACCATTCTCGAAAATAATATCGTGCAGACTACCGGATCGGCTGGCGAATCGCTGGCTGCCGGGGTGATGTTCACTTTGCCCGCGCTGATTTTCCTCGGATTTGGATCGGAATTTACTTTCTGGCGGATTTTTCCTTTGGCGCTTTTGGGCGGATGGCTGGGCGTGTTGTTCATGATTCCGCTGCGCCGGCAATTGATTGTGAAGGAGCATGGCAATCTCACGTTTCCTGAGGGCACGGCTTGCGCAGATGTTTTGGTTGCGGGCGAGCGCGGCGGGTCGTTTGCCGGGCGCGTTTTTTGGGGCCTGGGACTGGGCGGCGTTTATACATTTTGCATGAACACTTTCCAGATGTGGAATTCGCAGCCGGAGAACCGGCCGGGATGGTTGCCGGGAGCTTCGTTCCGGATGGCGATTACCAGCGAGTATTTGGGAGTCGGTTACATCATCGGGCCAAAAGTCTCCGGAATCTTATTTGCGGGCGGAGTGGTTTCCTGGCTTTTGATCATGCCGGCGATTAAATTTTTCGGACAGCTATCTGGAAACACACCGATTTATCCGGCGACGATTCCGATTCCTTTGATGACGCCCGACGATTTATGGCGAAGCTACATCCGGCCGATGGGCGCCGGGGCGGTGGCGGCGGCCGGGTTGATTACTTTGATGCGCACGATGCCCACGATTATTTCTGCGCTGCGGGCCGGGCTTAAAGATTTTCGCTCGCAGAGTGGAGCGGAGGCGGTAGCGCCGAGTCGCGTTGAAGATGATATGTCGATGCGCACTGTGGTGGTGGGCTCGATCGTGATTATCGTCATGATGTGGGTTTTGCTCACCTTTCATCCGATGAAAGGCGCGGACACTACCTGGTATCAGAATTTATTTGCTGGCGTGTTTGTGGTTGTGTTTGGATTTTTGTTTGTGACTGTGGCTTCGCGGATTAGCGGACTTTTGGGGAATTCGTCGAATCCGGTGAGCGGGATGAGCATCGCCACCTTGATGGCCACTTGCGGGATTTTTTTTGCTGCGGGGTGGACGGCGCCGAATTATGCGGTGTTGGCTTTGACGATTGGTGGCGTCGTTTGCATCGCAGCGGCGATTGCCGGAGCTACTTCGCAGGATTTGAAGACGGGGTATTTGGTCGGTTCGACGCCGTGGAAGCAGCAGCTTGGATTGTTGATTGGCGTGACGGTGTCGACGATCGCGATCGGCGGCACGCTGAATTTGATGAATACCGGACTCGAGCGATACATTCCGACGCGGCTGCCGGTGAATATTTCCGCTTTGCCTACGGGAGTGCAGATCGAGCGGAGCTCGTTCACGTATCAGGGGAAGAGCTACATTTTGATTAATTCGCTGGGCTCGCATGAAATTCCCGACGGCGAATACCTTTACGACAACGACACGAAGGAGATTGAAGTGCAGTGGGCGCAGGGGATTGGCAGCGATAAAGCGCCGGCGCCGCAGGCTCGTTTGATGGCTACAGTGATTAATGGAATTTTGAATCAGCGATTGCCTTGGCGATTGGTGTTCATGGGCGTGGCGTTGGTGGTGGCGATTGAAATTCTGGGCGTGCGCTCGCTCGCGTTTGCGGTGGGATCTTATTTATCGATCGGGACTACGGCGGCGATGTTTGCCGGAGGATTGGTGCGTTGGGCCATTGAGGCCAGCGCTAGGGAAAAAACGGAGGACAGCGAGGCGAGCCCTGGGGCGCTCTATGCCAGCGGATTGATTGCCGCGGGCGGAGTGTTTGGATTGCTGGCGATTGTGATCAATCTGTTTCAGGATCCGGATTTGAGTTCGCATGTGCCGCATTGGTTGGTGGCGTCGCTGCATTTGCCGTGGTCTCCGACGCTGCTTTCGATCGGGCCGAACTTTTTTCCAAAGATAGCTGGGTCTTCGCTAGTGGGAATCATAATGTTTGCGCTGTTAGCGCTATCTTTGTTTATCAGCGCGCGAAAAAAGTTGAACTAGCGGGCGGTACGGGTTCTTTGACAGCAGCGGCACGCTGTGGCTAGACTTATTGCGCCATGGGCGGTTTCCGCAATTACGGTCCTCGATTTAATCTGCGCGGTGCGTTTCCCCGGGGAATTAAGACGCTGATTATCGCCTGCGCCGCGGTGTTTCTGGCGCAGACGTTGGTGGCGATGTTCTTCGGGCCGGACGCCTACCGCTGGGTGAACAATCATTTTGGATTGATGACCGTAGAAGTCACGCACTTTGGGTTCGTATGGCAGCTTTTCACCTACCTTTTCCTGCACGGCGGCATCATGCACCTTTTGCTGAACATGCTTTTTTTGTGGATGTTCGGCAAAGATTTGGAAGTGGCCTGGGGGACGCGCCGGTTTTACACCTACTATTTTACTTGCGGAGTGGGTGCAGGGTTGGTGGAAGTGATCGTAAAGACGATCATCGATCCGCATGGCGTGGGAACTTCCACGATTCCCACGATCGGCGCTTCGGGGGCGATTTACGGAATTTTATTGGCTGCGGCGATCGTGTTTCCCGATCAGCAGGTCTGGATTATTCCGTTTCCGGTTACTTTGCCGATGAAAGTTTATGTGCTGATTATGGGGGCG
>Ga0209008_1000614_pt1 | contig 10575 bp, 10 predicted proteins | sample JacPin_JW_Ref_O3_FD_187963 | JGI IMG/M metagenome (GOLD analysis project Ga0209008, IMG submission 187963) | Forest soil microbial communities from Algoma, Ontario, Canada - Jack Pine, Ontario site 1_JW_Ref_O3 (SPAdes) (version 2) | ecosystem: Environmental > Terrestrial > Soil > Boreal...
TCGGACACATTCTTAACGCGCGGTACAACGACAATCGCGTGACGCTCGTGACAACGAATTACTTCGATGCTGACGTCAACCCGCGTCCGGTGACGCGGCCATCGTCGCTGCGCCCTTCGGCGGTGGAGGATTCTCTGGGTGATCGGATTGGTACGCGGATTCGCTCGCGGCTTTACGAAATGTGCCGCACGATCGAGATCTCCGCTCCTGATTACCGCAAAGAAATTCGGCAAGCCGGACGATTTCGCGCCTAAAGAACGCTGCAGGGATTGCAGAGAACCCCACGCGTGACTACGGCGCATGGGGCACCCGAAAGCGAGCCTGCTAACTTCTCAAAGGACCTCTTAGCCAGCGGCAGCTTCTGCGGACTTTTCGGATTCCGTCTCTGTCGTGCCGAGGGACTTCGCAGTAATTTCCAGTCCATTCTTGTTCATATCGAATCGCTGCTTGCGGTCCAGGCCCTTCACAAACTCACGAACCGCTTTACCGACTGCGCCTGGAAGACTCGATGCGTCCGCCTTGACTGTCGATTCCACCGTTGACTCCGTTCGATCGCGAAAGCGAAATTGCACTTCAAATGATTTCATTTTCCAATCCTCCCTTTTGTGATCTTGAAAATAGAATATCGGTTCGCGCGCTCACGAAACACGCGTTTTAGTTCTGCTGCGAGTCCTGGCTGCGGCGGTGTTTTCGGCTCGCAGCTTTCTTTCCCGAGTGCTTCGTTTTTCGGGGCTTCAACTCGGCCCTTAGCGCCTCGTTCTCTTTAGTCAACGCGTCGCGGGAAGCGGTCATCGCCGCGAGGTCACTTGTCGCCTGGGCGTTTTCCTTCTGAAGCTCCGCCACCTGCGTTTTTAATTGCTCGTTCTGTTGCAAGGTTTGGGTGTCCTTGCAGGCGGACAAGGGCAAACTCAGTGCGGCTGCCACAGCGAGTATCGCCCAAGTGTTTTTGCTGGTCATACGTCATCCTTCGTCGATAAAAATTTGAATTGCATCTGGACCCATCGATTGTCTAAGCGGGCTGAATCATCAGCCCGCACCCGAGCGGGCGAGGAGGGAAGACGCCGCTGACAACTTTGTGAGCGTAATGGAATTTTTTAGATCGCGCAAGTGTGAATGGGTTTCGGCGCGAAAAGCGGCCAGCGTCGATGGGGCTCTTTTGTTGACATTATTTGCGGCGCACGCGTATCATCGAAGACGATAAGCCTTTCGAGCGCGGGCGGTTTATCCCCTTCTTTGCTCTATTCCCAGCAGGGTGAAGAGTCCGAGGGACAGCTCTCGGTTATCGGGGCATCGAGTTCCACGGAGGCCGCGTCCCATGTCACGCGAAAACGAACTAGCTTCTAAACCTGTGCCAGCGGAAGAAAACGCGAGCGATCATTCTGCGCCTCAGACGGCGCACGAGGCGCCCTCTGTGACCGCTGCTGTGGCTGATACTGCTGCGCCGTCTCATGATGCGGCTGCCGCGACGGCAGTGGCTGCTGCTCCGGCGACTGAAGAGCAGGCGTCTTCGACGTCAACCTCGCAGTCAACTTCCTCAGAATCGCATTCGCCCGAATACACTGCTCCCGAATCCGTTTCTTCTTCCGGCAATGGATCGGCGGGAGCGCCTGCGGAATCTTCGGAAGCGACTACAAGCACTGACGAAACCGCCTCCGCGGAAGCTGAATCTGCCGAGGGGATGGAAAAGCTCATCGAGCAGTACGCTGTACCCGAGCCTGCGGCATCCGAAGGCGAAATTTTCGATGGCCGCGTAGTCGCGGTTACCGATGCCGGAGTGATTGTGGATGTGGGCGGAAAATTCGAAGGGCTTGTTCCCGCGTCGGAATTTCTGGATGCCGGCACCACGAATCCGTTCGGTGCGGGCCAGACGATCGAAGTCGAGCGGCTTCACGAGCACAAGGATGGATACGTTCTCCTGTCGCATACACGGGCACATCGGCGGCGTGTGTGGGAGCGGATCGATAAATCCTATCGCGAGCACGAAACGATCAAGGGAAAAGTTTTGGAGCGCATTAAGGGCGGACTTGTCGTAGACATCGGAGTGCGCGCATTTCTGCCTGCTTCGCAACTTGAGTTGCGCCCGGTGCACGATCTGGAAGCATGGAAAGATCGCGAGCTTGATCTTCGCGTCCTGAAATTGAACCGCAAGCGCGGCAATGTGGTGGTCAGCCGGCGCGCGTTGCTCGAAGAGGCTGCGAAGACGAAGCGCGATGCGCTGATGGATTCTCTGGTCGAAGGCTCGACGGTTACTGGGCGCGTGAAGAATATTACTGATTACGGCGTGTTCGTTGATCTTGGCGGTCTTGATGGGCTGCTTCACGTTACCGATCTCGCTTGGGGGCGGGTGAAGCACCCCAACGAGATCGTCAAAGTGAATGACGAGATCGAAGTCAAAATTCTGAAGTTCGATAAGGAAAAGTCTCGCATCTCGCTCGGCCGCAAGCAGCTTCTTGCCGATCCGTGGGCTGGCGTCCCGGAACGTTTTACTGCAGGGACGCGCATCAAGGCGAAAGTGGTCGGGGTTACGGATTACGGCGCGTTTGTGCAACTAGAGCCCGGCGTCGAGGGCCTTATTCACGTCAGCGAAATGAGCTGGTCTCGCCGCGTTAAGCATCCGTCGAAAATCGTGAAAGTGGGCGACGACGTCGAAGTCGTGGTGCTCGAAGTGAAGCCCGACGCGCAGCGAATATCTCTTGGACTGAAGCAAGCTCTCCCTGACCCATGGCAAGCTGCGGCCGAGCGTTTTCCGGTCGGCACCATAATCAGCGGGCGCGTGCGCAGCCTCACCGATTTCGGGGCATTCATCGAAGTGGATGAAGGACTCGAGGGATTGATTCACATCAGCGACATCAGCTGGACCGAGCGCGTAAAGCATCCCAGCGAAAAGTTCAAGAAGGGCGATACCGTTCAGGCGAAGGTTTTGAAAGTGGACGCCGAAAATCGCCGCCTGTCTTTGGGCCTGAAACAAGTAAACGATATCTGGGCCAATTTCTTTGCCGCGCACAAAGTGAATGACGTCATCAAGGGCAAGGTCGTTCGCACCACGGATTTCGGCGCGTTCGTCGAACTAGCCGAGGGCATCGAAGCGCTCTGCCACGTTTCTGAAATTGAGGAGCGCCGCCCGAAAGGCGAGCGCGATCGCGAGAAGTCGCCGCGGAAAGATCGCGCTGCATCGCTCCTGACTACCGGCCAGGAATACGAATTTAAAATAATCCGCACCGAACCGGATCAGCACAAGATTGGACTGAGTTATCGCGCCGCGCAGAAGCAGATTGAGCGTAAAGAGATGGAGACGTTTCACACGACGTCCGCCAAGTCGTCGCCCACGGCGACGATTGGCGACGCCATTCGCGCGAATCTGGCCAAGCGGCAGAACTCGTAGTTTGTAACTCGCTCGATCGGGCCATCATCACTGCGGCCGGCTTCCCGCAGAAAAGTCATTTACCCAGCGTCTGCAGAAAAATCATTTACCTAGGCGTTGATTGGTGATATGCAAAGGTCGTCGAGGCCTTCTTCGCGGCGCTTGCCAGGGGTACGTAGGCGCGCTGCGGGGTGACGTAAAATGACGCGCGCTGCGACGCCGATTTCGCTGTACCTGCATCATATAGATGGAGTTGTATCGAACCAGGGGATTCTCAAGAGGAGGGCTGCCACTCCATGGCGAACATTGCCGGCGAGCAGCACGTGAAAGAACGCACCGTGACGAAAGCCGACCTCATCGAAGAGGTCACGCGCGTCACTGAACTGCCACGCAAGGATTCAGAGCTGGTGGTGGAGACGATATTCGACAGCATTATCGCGGCGCTGCAGACCAGCGACAAAATCGAAATACGCGGCTTCGGCAGTTTTCGCACCCGCCAACGACGCGGACGCACCGGACGGAACCCGAAAACCGGGGCCAAGGTAGAAGTGCCGCCGAAACGAATTCCATTCTTCAAGCCCAGTAAGGAATTGAAGGATTTCGTCAATCATGCGAAATCCGCCGCGCCAGCGGGAACTTCTAGCTAAGGCTCACACTTTGGATTATCTCTGGAGTCCCTGGCGCTATAAATACATCGCCACCGGCGGAAAAGAAGAAGGCTGCGTTTTCTGCGCCGCCGTCGCAGTGAATGATGATTCCCGGACTCATATTATTTTCCGGGGCGAAAGAAACTTTATAATCCTGAATCGCTATCCTTACACCACAGGCCACGTAATGATTGTTCCGTACGCGCACGTCGGGGATCTGCAGGCTGCCGAGCCCGCTGCGCTGGCCGAGATGATGCAGCTGGCGCAAAAAATGCAAACTGTGCTTGAGGCTACTTATCACCCGCAAGGCTACAACCTCGGAATGAACGTCGGGCGCGCTGCCGGTGCTGGAGTAGAAGGGCACATACATTTGCATGTGCTGCCGCGTTGGTCCGGTGACTCAAACTTCATGACTACAGTGGCCGAGACAAGAGTGGAGCCAGAAGATTTGGAAACCACTTACGAAAAGCTTCACAAAGCGATCGGGGTGACTACGGTCGCGCCGCCCGCGTAGGCTAGAGTTTTCCTACAGCTTCGAAACTCCTCCTCATTCAATCGCGTCTATCTAGTTGGCACCCCGAACGATCCGACTCGGCGAAGCGCTACAGCTAAAAATCGTGCGCCTTCTTCGGAGGAGTGGATCTCATGTTCATTGACGCGCGTCTCAGTTTTCTTCTTTTAGCGATGCTCTTCTGTGCGCCTGCAGCCTCGACGCAACAGTCTGCTCCGCCAACGCAGCCTAGCAACAGTAGAATCTATCTCGACGTCGTCGTCACCCCGAAATCGGGTGGGCCCGTCGCCGATCTTCAGCAGCAAGACTTCACCGTGCTGGATAATAAGGCGCCGCAGGCGCTCACCTCATTCAAAATGGTAACCGGCCGTGAGGCTCCCATTGAGGTTGTCCTGGTAATCGATGCGGTCAACAACACCGTCCAGAACGTCAGCTACGCGCGCATACAGATCGACAAATTCCTGAAATCCGAGGGAGGTCACCTCGCATATCCCATCGCGGTTGCAGTTTTCACAGACAAAGGTACTCAGATTGTCGCGAACTTCTCGAGCGACGGAAATGCGCTGAGTGCGGCGCTGCAGGGGGATAACATCGGTCTGCGCGATATCGGCCGCTCGAGCGGATACTACGGCGCGGCCGAGAGGCTGCAACTTTCCCTGCGGGCCCTGCGGCAGCTGATTGCGGGCGTGGCTACGCACCAAGGGCGCAAGCTGGTGCTCTGGGTTTCGCCCGGTTGGCCACTTCTGTCCGGCCCAGGGTCGCAGCTCGATTCGAAGCAGCAGCAACAGATCTATACAGATATTGTGAGTCTCTCGACGCAGCTCTTGGAGGCGCGCGTGACCCTTTACGGAATCGATCCTTTGGGATCTGGCGAATCCATGATGCGCACTTCGTATTATCAGGAGTACCTCAAGGGCGTCACCAAGCCGAGTCAAGTCGACTTGGCGGATCTGGGACTTCCCGTGCTTGCCGTCCAGAGCGGCGGACTTGCGCTCAATTCCTCTAACAATATCGCGGGGATGGTTCAAGAATGCGTGGCGGAGACACCTTATTACGAAATCTCCTTTGATCCGCCTGCGGCCAAGCAGCGGGACGAATACCATCACCTCGAAATCAAGCTTACTCAGGCGGGGCTGACCGCGCGCACTCGCCAGGGATATTACGCGCAGCCCTAGTGACGCCAGTAGCGCCGAGCGGGTTGACATGCCGTTGTTGTTTGCTGCTCACTCGTGCTATTTTCCAGCTATGAACGATCAAGAACGCGCCGCATATGTCTTGCTGCTATCACGAACGCGCGATGAATTCCTGGCTTCCGTGAACGGGATTACGGAAGAACAATCGCGCCAAAAGCCTGGACCCGATCGCTGGTCGATCATCGAGTGCACCGAACATGTGATTAGCGCCGAACGCGGCATGCTCATCATGATCTCCCAGCGCTGCACTCCGCGCACCACGCCGGCGCCCGACCGCGAGCAGGACTTTCTGCGCCATGGCGCTGACCGCACTCACAAGCGCGTTGCGCCCGAGCCAGTCCGTCCCACCGGCCGGTATGCCACGTTTGCTGAAGCTGTGGAAAAATTTCGCGAGCATCGCGCCAATTCCATCGCGTTCGTCTCGAATTGCCGCAACGATCTCCGCGCGGTCGAAATGGAGCATCCCATCGGCGGAAAGATTAACGCGCAGGAGTGTCTCGCCATTCTGGCCATGCACCCGGCGCGCCATGCCGCGCAAATCCTCGAAATCCGCGAATCGTTGGGCATTTCCTGATCCGCGGCCAGAGTTCGATCAAATTCCTGAATTTCTGGTGCCAAGTTTTGTGCACTTTCTTCATTCGGCCTCCTGGGCTAGTGTCCGCCTTCGGCCGACTCATCTCTCTAACAATCCGCGACTTATGCGTTGGGAAACCACGACCGGGCGCTATGGGAAGACGTCTTAACCGGCTGATGCTCGGGGATTTATCCACTTAATCTAGGGTTTCCCACAGGCTGACATTTTTCGGCACTGGCTTGCTTGTAATCCCAAGCGGAATTTGCGGGTCGGCGCATTTGCTCCAATTCCCGTGGTATTTTTTGGGTAATGGATGAGCACGATCGCCAAATGATGCTCTCCGTTCTGGAACGCACACGCGATGACTTCCTAAAGGCTGTCGCGGGCGTCAGCGAAGACGAGGCCCGACTGAAACCCTCGTCAGATCGTTGGTCTATCCTGGAATGTGCAGAGCATGTAGTCTCCGCGGAGCGCGGCTTGTTGATTGCAATCACGCTGCGCTCCGCCCCACTCTCCGCGCATGTGGGGCGCGGCCGCGAAGAAGGGTTCTTGCGGACCGGCACGGATCGCAGCCGCCGTTACGCTACTTCCGCGTCACTTGTTCCCACTGGCCGCATCGCGACTCTTGCCGATGCTATCTCCCAATTTCGCGAGGCGCGCGCGCACACTATTGAATTCGTAGCGGCGTGCCGGATCGATCTGCGAGAGGTTGAGGTTCCGCATCCGATCGGCGACTTGGTGACCGGGCAGGAATGTCTTGCGCTGCTCGCCATTCATCCTGCTCGTCACGCCGCACAAATCCGAGAAGTGCGGGAGGCCTTGGGCCTGGACGATCGCGAGAAAATAGAGGCTCATCAAGCGCCCGCCGAGACTAAGCCGGGAGGCCGCTTCGACTACTAGTCTTCACGGCGAATCGTCCGCAGGGTACTTGTTGTAGCCGATCCTCCTCGCTGGATTGCCGGTCTCCAAGCTGCTCCGCGCTCAATAGCTTGATCCACTTCGTCCGTCACCGGCCATTAACGTTGCTGCTTCTCGCTTTAGAATTTCGGGCGTATCATCCTCCTCAACACCGAGCCGCCCGGGACCCTTGATTTCCGTGTAGTACAAATTCACTGCCGCGCCGATGCACAGGAGAGAACATGAAAGAAGCGACCGCTCTAGTTCCCATCTTCGTGATCCTGCTCGCTCTCTCAGCCAACGCGCAACAAACTCCTCCGAGCACGCCGAAGCCTGGGCCCGAAGTTCAGAGGCTCGGATTTGGACTCGGCACTTGGAAAATTGAAGGCGATACCAAGCCTTTCGGCCCGATGCCAGGCGGGAAGACAACCACAGTACAAACGTGCGAATGGTATACGGGCGGGTTCTACCTCGAGTGTCACTCTGAAAATACAAGCGCGATGGGGACAAAGAAGGCGGTTTTCTTCGAAGGGTACGATCCGAACGAAAAGGTTTACACCTACCACGAGTTCAATAATCTCGGTCAACCCTTCGAATCAAAAGGCACGGTGAACGGCGACACCTGGACTTGGACCACAGATTCCAAGAAGGGAGGTACAACCGCGAGCATTCGCCTTACCGTCAAGGAAGTGTCGGAGACTGAATTCAATTACAAGATCGAAGTGTCGCAGAACGGCGGAGAATTTGCGCTGCTTCAAGAGGCTACCGGGCGCAAGGTGACGAGTGAGGCCGCAGCGAAGAAACCGTAAGCCTCAGACGAACGGCTGCGAACGCGAGCGGTGCGGCAATCCGCTTCCGCTTCGTCCGTGATAACATCCGCGCACTCTTCTATCCGGGGGCATTCCATGCGCGGCCGCATGATGGATTTTCCGCTTACTCTTAACAGCATCCTCGATCGCGCGCGGGCTCTCTTCGGCAAGACTGAAATTATTTCGCGGGATCCTCATTGCAAAATTCATCGTTATACCTATGCGGAATTTTTTCGCCGCGCCCGCCAATTTGCTCGCGCGCTGCTGCACGCCGGGTTGCGGCCCGGGGATCGCGTCGCCACTTTGATGTGGAATCATTCCGGCCATCTCGAAGCTTATTTCGGCATTCCCGCTGCGGGCGGCGTGCTCCACACGCTCAATCTGCGTCTGCATCCGCACGAAATTGCTTTTATCGCGAACCACGCAGAGGATCGCTTCTTGATCGTTGATGATGTTTTGTTGCCGATCTACGAGAAATTCAAAGACCAGGTGAAGTTTGAGCGCGTCATCGTGGTGCCTTTCGGCGGCAAGGCAGTTCCGGCTGGAACGGAAAGCTATGAAGATTTTCTGACATCCGGCGCCGACGTCGAATTTCACTATCCCAAGCTCGACGAAAACGACGCGGCCGCGATGTGCTTCACGTCGGGAACTACCGGAAACCCCAAAGGTGTCCTCTATTCACACCGCGCACTGGTGCTTCACTCTTTTGCCGAAGCCATGGTGGACGGCTTCGCTATTTGCCAGCGCGACGTTGTGCTTCCCATCTCGCCGATGTTTCATGCCAATGCTTGGGGCATTCCTTTCACGTGCGTGATGGTTGGCGCGAAGATAGTTTTCCCTGGTCCGAACGTGGACGCCGAAAGCATTCTCGATCTAATCGAATCGCAGGAAGTCACCATGGCTTGCGGCGTTCCCACGGTCTGGCTTGGCGTTCTGGGCGCTCTCGAAAAGAATCCCGGCCGATGGAAACTTCAGCGCAACGTCCACGTTGCGTGCGGCGGAACCGCTCCGCCCGAAGCCATGATCCGCTCACTCGATCAGCACGGGTTCCATCTGACGCATTTGTGGGGCATGACGGAAACGACGCCGCTCGCCACCACCGGCGGAATTCGCGGGCACATGCTGGAGTGGAGCGAGGAAGAAAAATATCACGTGCGGGCTTCGCAAGGATGGCCGAGTCCGTTCATCGAGTTGCGGGTGCGTGCCGAAGAGGTGATTGTTCCAGCCGATGGGAAAACGCCGGGTGAGCTTGAAATTCGCGGACCGTGGGTGGCGGCGAGTTATTACAACGCGCCGGAAACTGCGAATCGCTGGACCGAGGATGGTTGGTTTAAGACAGGCGATATGGCGACGCTCGACGAAGATGGTTATCTGCGCATCGTCGATCGCGGCAAGGACATGATTAAATCCGGAGGCGAGTGGATCAGCTCGGTGGACCTTGAGAATGCGTTGATGGGGCACCCGGCGGTTCGAGAAGCGGCCGTTATCGCTGTGCCGCATCCTAAGTGGGACGAACGCCCGCTGGCTGTGATCGTTCCGAAGCCTAACGCGAAAGTTACTGCCGAGGAGCTTCGTCGATTTCTGGCTGCGAAATTTGCGAAATGGCAATTGCCGGATGCATTTGTCTTCGCTGAAGAAATTCCGCGCACTTCGGTGGGCAAATTCATGAAAATCAGACTTCGCGAACAATATGCTAACTGGAAGTGGGAAAAGTAACGCGAGCGGTACGGGAAAAAAAATCGACGAAAATTAAGCCGGGAGCGCTTGCGGCTTTCGCCGCGGGCGCTCCCGGAATTGTTTCGAATCACCTCAACATTTACACAACCGAGACGATTTAATCGTCGCCGTTGCCGTTGTCCTGCGCAGCCTGCACGTCCGCCTCTGCCTTTTCGGCATCCTGATCCGTAGTAGCGAGTTCGGTGGCGGCATCTGCGTCGGGTTGAGCCGTGCCAGCCGGCGAAGCCTTGCGGTCCGGAGCCGGGCTAGCGGGCATGCCCTTCTTGCCTTGGTTGTCGGCCAGCGATTGCAGACCGGTGTCCATCTTCTGCCGGAAATCGTTGTGCATATCCTGCAGATCTGAGACGGCCACAGCAACCTGCGTTCCGGTGGGGCAATCGGCGCTTTGGCCGCTGGTGATCATCACGTTCACATTCTGATTCGCGTCCGGCGTATCGCCGATGCGCGTCAGAACGTCACCTGGTGACAGCGAGCAGGCCGTGCCGTCTGCCGTGGTTTCGGCGAGCGTGTTCGAGACGATGAAGGTGCGATTCTTCGGATTCAGCGCGTCCGGCAACTGCGTGTTCTCCGGCGTTGCCGCTGCCGGAGCCGCCGCATCTGCCGAAGCTGGGACCGGAGCCGTCGCTGCGGGAGACGCGGCTGCGGCTTTTTCGGCCTCGATTTGCGCTCGCACTTCGTCGGCGATCGCTTGCTTCACTTCCGGCGTGAGTGTTGCGGTCGAATCCGTGGCTGGCGGCGGTGCTGCGGCCGCTGCTGCGGCGTTTGCTTGGGCTGCCTGCTGCGCTTCATACGCGGCCTGCAAATTCTGCGAGATCACGTAATCGGTGAGCCAGAAAGCCGGCGCTG
>Ga0209008_1000616_pt1 | contig 10568 bp, 7 predicted proteins | sample JacPin_JW_Ref_O3_FD_187963 | JGI IMG/M metagenome (GOLD analysis project Ga0209008, IMG submission 187963) | Forest soil microbial communities from Algoma, Ontario, Canada - Jack Pine, Ontario site 1_JW_Ref_O3 (SPAdes) (version 2) | ecosystem: Environmental > Terrestrial > Soil > Boreal...
CCCAAATTTACAACAATCCCTACGAGCCCGCGCACGTCCAGAAAGTCACGCTGAACGTGAAGCTCGTGCCCGAGCGGCGATCCGCGTCCATCGAAAGCGCCTGGAGCGAAAAAAGTGAAGTGGAGCCGGGCGAAACAATTCGAGTGAAAGTGTTGCTGCGCCCGTATCGCGGCGATGCGTTCATTCAGGAAGTTCCCGTCACGATTCCGCCGCAAGCAGCCCGCGGCTCGCTGCAATTGCTGGTTTGCGACGCGGAAACGCTGAATCGCATGACGCAATCCTTCGGGGCAGCATCGCAACTTGCGGGGCTCGACGAACTCGTCGCGCTGCTGAATCGCGAGCGTCACAATGACCGTCTTTACGCGACGCTGCTGCAATCTTCGCCCACTCTTTTGGTCGAAGACAAAGAGCTTCCGAACGTCCCGCTTTCGCAGATCAATATTCTCGACCAGCGAAGAAATCCCGGCGGCGCCCGCCTAATCGGGCAATCGTCGGCGGGAGAATGGTCCGTGGAGATGAATCAGGTGATCACGGGCCAGCGCGCGCTGACCATCACCGTGAAGTGAATCCGACCTACAGAGGAGTATTGAAGCCGATGAAATGGCGAGCGAATGCGGTGTGTGTGTTGGCGGCGATGACCGTGCTGTGCGGCGAACTGGCGCTCTCCATTCCCGCGGAGAGCGAGCACACCCATTTCTGGCGCCAATCGGAATATTCTGAATTTCAGCGAGGCACCGCCAAAGGCGTCGCCATACGCAGCGACGGTTCGCTCACTCCCGCACCGCGATTCGCGCCCTTTGCCGATCCGAATCTTGCATACCTCTGGGCGCTGCGTCTCGATTCGCACGGCACATTATTTGCCGCCGGCGGATCGAACGCGAAAGTATTGCGGTTCGACGCAAAAGGCACGCCAACTACAGTATTTGAATCGCCCGAACTTGCAGCACAATCAATTCTTTTCGACGCGCAGGACAACCTCTACGTCGCTACCTCTCCCGATGGAAAAATCTACAAAGTAACGCCAGCCGGACAGAAGAGCACATTCTTCGATCCAAAAACCAAATACATCTGGGCATTAGCAATGGATTCGAACGGCACGCTGTTCGTCGCTACCGGAGATCAGGGCCAGGTCTATGCCGTCGCACCAGACGGAAATGGAAAAGTATTCTATAAGAGCGACGAACGCCACGCGCGCTCGCTGGCTTTCGATTCTAAAGGCAATTTGTTGATTGGCACCGATCCGAGCGGCCTGATTCTGCGCGTCGAAATTCAGCGCAAGAAATCGGGCGAAGTGGATGCCGGACCTTCCTTCGTGCTGTACGAAACCGACAAGAAAGAAGTGACCAGCCTGCTTACCGGCACCGACGGAAATATCTACGCATCCGCCATCGGAGAAAAATCGAAGACTGCTCCGTACATTCCGCCCGCAGCTCCGGCTGCAATTCCTCCCGCGCTTTCGGGAGGTGCGCCAGCGGCTCTCGGCGCACAGGCGGCCGGCGCGGCCCCACCGATCGCGATTCCATTTTTCCCCAGCATGGGCGGCGGCAGCGAGGTGTATCGAATCGCGACGGACGGATCTCCGGAATCGCTGTGGAGTTCGCGCGACGATCTGGTGTACTCGCTCGGTTTTGCGAAAGATCAGCATTTGCTGCTCGGCACAGGAAATCATGGGACCGTAATCGAACTCGGCGAGAACCGGCTTTTCTCAACGGTCGCAAACGCTTCGTCCGACCAAGTCACCTCTCTCGTTTCCGGCGCCGGCGGCGTGCTCTACGTGGGAACCGCGAATCCCGGAAAGATTTTTGCGCTCGGCCCAGGGCGCGAAAAAGACGGCTCGTATGAATCCGCGCCATTCGACGCCAAGATTTTTTCGCAATGGGGCAGGCTGACATGGTCCGGCGAGAACGGCGCGGCGAAAGGCAAGCTCGCCTTTTACGTTCGCTCCGGAAACACTTCGCGGCCCGAAAATAATTGGAGCGATTGGAGCGGCCCTTACTCGAGTTCAGGCTCGGACAAAGTAACTTGCCCGCCGGCCCGATTCGCGCAATGGAAAGCGGTATTTACGCAAACGGACGACGCGTCGACTCCCACAGTTTCATGGGTGAGCCTGGCATACCTCCCGAAAAATGTCGCTCCGGTAATTGACGGCATCGTCGTTCAAAATCCCGGCATTCGAATTCAGGGATTTGCAGCGCCGCCCGCGGCTCCGGGCATTGCCCCGCCCGCGCAGATTCGCATGCCGCAATCGCCGAACGCAGCGAGCCCTGGCGCAACGCCTTATGTCGCCGAAGCGCCCGCCAAAACTCCGAAGATTGATGCGCCGCCGCAGGGCGTGGAACAAAAAGGCTACATGAGCGTGGTGTGGACATCGCACGACGACAACGACGATGACCTCACTTTCAGCCTCTACATCCGCGGCGAAGGCGAGAAAAATTGGCGCCTGCTAAAAGAGAAAATCGATCAGCACCATTATTCCTGGGACTCCACCACGCTACCGGATGGCGCGTATTACTTGAAGCTGGTGGCGTCGGATTCTCCTTCGAATCCGTCGGATCAGGCGCTCACCGTCGCGCGCGAAAGTGAACGCTTTGACGTGGATAACTCGCAGCCGGAAATCTTGAATTTGCGAGCCGCGGCGGCAAAGGGCGCGGCCGGAGATTTCACTGTTACATTTGAAGTGCGTGATCCGTCCATTCCCGTTGCACGCGCGGAATACAGCCTCGATAGCGGCGATTGGAGCCTGGTATTCCCGAAAGGCGATCTCTCCGATTCGCGCGAGGAAAGTTACGAGGTCGCGTTGCGGCATCTGGCTCCGGGCGAGCACACGATTTCAGTGCGCGCCGCAGACCGCAATGAGAATTTGACGACCAGCAAAGTTACGTTTACCGTGGGCGAGAAATAAAAGAGCCCAATTTCGCGACAACAGTTTTCGGGACGGCAATGAATTCGCCATCCACCAAAATAACCGGAGAAGTTAATTTCGAGGATGTTCGCGCCGCGGGCAAGCGCATCGCTCCCCACGTTCATCGCACGCCCGTCCTCACTTCCGAGCTTCTCGATCAAATCGCCGGCGCCCGCCTTTTTTTCAAATGCGAAAATTTCCAGAAGACCGGCTCGTTCAAAATTCGCGGCGCCACCAACGCGGTCCTTTCGCTACCCGAAGAAGCTGCGCGGCGCGGCGTGGTAACTCATTCTTCCGGCAATCATGCGGCCGCGTTGGCGCGCGCAGCGCAAAAGCGCGGCATTCCAGCATGGATCGTGATGCCCTCGAATGCCCCCGCGGTCAAAAAAGCCGCAGTCGAAGCCTACGGCGGAAAAATCTCGGAATGTGAACCCACACTCGCTGCCCGCGAAAGCACCTCGCAAGCATTGCTGCAACGCACCGGCGCGCAAATGATTCATCCCTACGATAATCGCAACGTGATCGCCGGCCAGGGCACCGCGGCAATGGAGCTTCTAGAAGAAATCCCCGATCTGGATTTTATTCTGGCGCCGGTAAGCGGCGGCGGACTCCTGAGCGGAACGGCGATCGCAGCCAAATCAATGAATCCGAAAATCCGCGTCATCGGCTGCGAGCCCAAAAACGCCGATGATGCATTCCGTTCCCTGGCATCGGGCAAACTCGAGCCCGCCGCAAAAGCCGAGACCATCGCCGACGGTCTGCGAGCCACACTCTGTCCGCTGACCTTCGGAATTCTGCGCGAGCGAGTGGATCAAATTGAAACAGTCAGCGAAGATGAAATCGTAAACGCCATGCGAACGCTGTGGGAAAGGCTGAAAATCGTGGTCGAGCCTTCAGGAGCGGTGGCCGCCGCGCCAGCACTTCTGCGGCGATTCAGCCCTGCCAAAGATGCGCGCGTAGGGATCATTCTTTCCGGCGGAAACGTAGAACTAAGCGAGCTTCCCTTCTAACCCAGCGCCGCCATCAGACGTCGTCCTGCAATCTCCAATCCTCCGGCGGAAAATCAATCATCCAGAATTTCGGCGCAGGAATATCGAACTGCACGGGAATGTGAAATCCGTCCGCCATTTCTTTCGCCGCACGGACCACGCAGCAAGAAATTCGTTCGCGCGTGATCGTATTTTCAAGCACCAGTCGCGTGTGTGGCGCAAGATTTTCCGCCGAAATGATCATCGCCCCGAACGGATTCACGCTCAACGTGCGAACTTCCAGCGTCGTCTGCTTGTCACGAAGATTCACATACACATTCGCCCGAACGCGCAAAAGCACGCGCTGGCTGCGTCGCCGCTCCTCCCCCGGAGATTTTCCCGGAGCCACGGTGGCGCACGCCGCGTGGTCGTCCACGGAAACTCCCGAGCCGCTTTGCGCGCGCGGCGCCGGTTGCTGCGAACCGCGAACCGCGTCCTTAGAACTATTTAATCCCATTCAAGTCAGACCTTCCCATCAAGTTGAAATCTCAACTCAATTTATCTCGTGATCGTGCAGAGGAAGGGGGCCCACAGACCAAGGCGCATTCGCGCCCCAAATAGAAGGCTAAAACGCAGTACCGGCGCAGTCAATGGTACGAAAGTTCAGGCAAGCGTCGCCGTTTCCCTGTAGGGCCCGCGCTTCATGCGGGGCCGGGCGAGATCGAAATTCAAGGCGACGTCGCGGCTCCCCACAATATCTGTTCAACGGACGACTCTAAGGTTTGCAGTGTCGTTTCTTCCGCCGGAGCCCGCAGGAATCCCCGCGGCACAAAAATCAGAAAGCCGCAGCCTGGTCAAGGAACCAAACGATGCGCCCCGCATCCACGCGCGCAGCCGGATACTGACTCGCAGCCCCGCCGGGGTCGCGGCGAATCGCCTGAATGATTTCGCGTTTTCCTCCGCCGGAAGCCAAAAAGAAAATATTCCGGGCCCGGTTGATCACCGGATAAGTAAGCGTCAAGCGCGATGGCGGGTCAGCAGGCACTTCCGCAGCCACCACCCAACGCTCGGTTTCTTTCAGCCCCGGCGAGTTCGGAAAAAGCGACGCAGTATGTCCCTCCGGCCCAATGCCGAGAAAGAGCAAATCAAACCTGGGCTGCGCCCCAAAGAAACGGCGAAGCTCGACTTCATATTCGCGCGCAGCGCTATCCGGCTCGGGATAATTCGTCGGCATCGGATGAATATTTTCGGGAGGCACGGCAAGCCGCGAAAAAAGCGATTCCTGAGCCATCAGATAGTTGCTGTGTGGATTGTCGTGAGACACGTATCGCTCATCGCCCCAAAAAAAGTGCGTCTGATTCCACGGAATGCGTGCACTATATTCGCGCGCCAAAATTTCATTCAGCGCCTTCGGAGTGTTGCCGCCAGAAAGGCAGACGGAGCAGCGCCCGCGTTTCGCGACTGCGTCTTGCGCGATGCGAAGCGTTTCTTCCGCGATCGCAGACGTCATCAAATCGGCATTGGCGAAAATCCGCGCTTCGCGAATCATGATTCCGTCCATCCTTCCGGCAGAAAATCCGTCACCAAGCGATTCGCTTCCTCCGGCCCCCACGTACCCGCCGCGTACGGATGCACCGGCGGGTGATTTTTCACCAGGGGTGTGTACAGGCGCCAGGAATCTTCCACCCAATCATCGCGCACGAAAAGAGTCGCGTCGCCTTTCAGAACGTCCAGCAGCAAAGTTTCGTAAGCCTCAGGCGACGGCGCGAATACATCGGAATATTTAAAGTGGAGTCCCTGGTACTGTAACTCTACGGTGTCGCCCGGCTTCTTGATTTCAAATCGTAGATCAAAACCTTCGTCGGGCTGAATGGTCATCACCAAAGCATTGGCGTGCAGCGGCGCAGCGCCCGCTTTTTGAAATAACGCCACAGGCGGCCGCCGAAAATTCACCACGATCTGGCTGGCTTGGCGCTTCAACCGCTTTCCAGTGCGCAAGAAAAACGGCACGCCGTGCCAGCGCCAGTTTTCGCACCACAAACGCAGAGCGACGTATGTCTCCACTTTAGAATCTTTCGCCACACCAGGTTCTTCGGTATAGCCCGCCACATCTTTACCGTCGATTTGGCCGCGCGTGTATTGCCCGAACACCACATCGTCCGCACCGATGGGCATCACCGAACGCAGAACTTTGGCTTTTTCGTGGCGGATGGCTTCGGCGTCGAAAGACGAAGGCACCTCCATCGCCGTAAGCGTGAACAATTGCGTGATGTGATTCTGAATCATGTCGCGCAGCGCGCCCGCGCCTTCGTAATAGCGCGCGCGGTGTTCGATGCCCAGCGATTCCGCCGCGGTGATCTCAATGCTGGCGATGCGATCGCGGTTCCAAAGCGGCTCGAAAAGTGAATTCGCGAATCGGAACACCAAAATATTCTGAACCGTTTCTTTGCCAAGATAATGATCGATGCGATAAATCTGATCTTCGGTGAAATATTTATGCGCGCATTCGTTCAATGATTCGGCCGATTCCAGATCGTGGCCAAACGGCTTCTCGATCACGATCCGCGTGTAGCCCGGACTTTTATTCAATCCGGACTCTCCGAGCCCGATAATCACGGGAGCAAAAGCCTCGGGCGGCAGCGCCAAATAAAGGACACGATTCCCCGTAAGCTGTTTTTCTTTCTCGATGGCTTGAATGCGATCGGACAGGCCTTTAAAACTAGCCGCGTCGCTACTGGGAAGTCCGTAATAGAAAAGATTTTGCCCCGTAAATTTCGGAATGATGTCTTCCTTGGCCACGCCGGAAGCGATTAATGCGTCGCGGCAAAGAATACGAAAACTTTCATCGTTGAGATTCGTCTCCACTGCCACACCAAGCAGCACGGAGTGATCCGGGAGCAAACCGCGATGGCGAAGGCGATAGAGCGCAGGCAGAAGTTTGCGGCTCATCAGGTCGCCGGTAGCGCCCATGATTACGAATAAGCACGGTTCGGCGGGCGAGCGTGGCGGCGCTGGTTGTGGATTTGAGCCTTCGCCGGTAATTGCGTTTTGCGAGTCTGCTACTGTCGGGCTCACTCTGCACTCCTCGTTTCTTTTGAAGCGGCCTATTTCGCGTCCAGCTTCACGCCGTGCGCCGCGAGCTCGCTTCTCAATTGATTCGCATTCTGAAAATGAATCCCGCGCATTCCCACCTGCTTCGCAGATTCCACATTTAGTGCGCGGTCGTCAATGAACACACATTCCGCAGGCTTGCGATGCGCCATATACAGCGCGCGCCGGTAAATTTCATTTTCCGGCTTGCGAAGCCCCATATAACAAGAACTGAAGAACACGTTGAAATATGCCCGCAAATTAAATGTCTCGATGCGGTATTCGTTGATTTCAAATGATTCGTTGTTCAACGCTGCGACGAAGTATTTTTTAGTTTTCGCAACTTCCCCGAGGACCGGAAAAGACTCCGGCAAAATCTGCGAACGGTCGAACACGAATTTCTTGAAATCATCAAGGGTGAAAGCGCGTTCGCGATAAAACACGGTCCGTTCCAGATATTCAGGCAGGGAAATCCTGCCCGTCTCAAGTCCGTTGAAGAAAGCGTCGTGCCGCTCGTCGAATTCAGCCATGTTAAGGCCGAATTTCTCGACGGCCGCATGGCGCGCCGTGCGGTCCCAGCCATTCGTCAAAACCACTCCGCCCAAATCCCAAAAAAGCGCCGTGACTTCAGCCACGCAGCGCCTCTTCCACATTGGCGAGGCCCTTGGCGACATCGCGGCCCAACTGCACACGCACCACACGGCGCTTGCGTTGTTCCAGCGCCGTGTAATCGCCCTGCGCCTGCGCCTTGATCAATTCGCCAAAAGTGTAGTCCGTCTCCGGAACGGCCGCATCCTCCGAAGGCGTATCCAGAATTTGCAAAAAGAGCCCGGTGTTCGGCCCGCCTTTATGCAATTGCCCGGTGGAGTGTAAGAAGCTGGGTCCATAACCAAGCATCGTTGCGGCGCCCGCACGATCACGCAGTGCGATTCGAATCCGCTGGAGCGCAGCGCTCGTCGCATCAGTCGGCGCGAGATACGCATCGACGCCAAAATAATCGCCCGACTTCGCGGAATTGAGCCACGGCTGAATCGCCGCACGCAGCGCCCCGACATTCGATGCATCCACGGCAGGCGCGGCATCTTTCGAAGCGCCGCCCGCGCCTTTCTTCATGGCTTCGCGCGCCAGATCTTTCGCAAGTTGCACGTCCGGCTGATTGAAAGGCTGAATTCCGATCGCAGCTCCGGCGGCCGCGATAGCAACTTCCCAACGATAAAATTCCTGGCCGATATCGGCGAGCTCGCTCAGCGAAATTCGCACCACGGGATGGCCGGCAGCCTCGAGCTTGGCGAGCGTCGCAACGTGCACGTCGTCTTTTTCTCCCGCAAGACTCAAATGCACGAACAGGCGATCTTTGCCGTAGCGAGCCGCATCGGCCGGCGGCTCTTCGTCCGCGATTGGAACGATGCCCTTCCCGTGCTTGCCGGTGCTTTCCGCGATGAGCTGGCCAAGCCAGACCGGAAAATGTTTGAGAGACGCTGAGGCGAAGACAGTGGTCTTGTCGCGCCCAGCGAGCGCAGCTTCGCCAAGAATCGCGCCCAGTGAAATTCCGGGGCTCTTGGATTCCGGAACGCTCGCCGCACACGCTTCCTGCATCGTAAAAGCACAATCAAGCAAGCGATGAAGATCCACGCCGATGATTGCGGCCGGCACCAGACCGAAATGCGTCAGCGCCGAATAGCGGCCACCGACATCGGGTATGGCTTGGAACACGCGACGAAAACCGCGCGCCTCTCCCAGCTTTTGCAACGGAGTCCCCGGATCGGTGACCGCGATGAAATTTTTCCCCGGCGACTTGTCGAGCGCGCTGACTTTTTGCCAGAAATAAAAGAAAAATGAATTCGGCTCGGTAGTGGTGCCCGACTTGCTCGACACAATAAACAGCGTATGGCGCAAATCGACGGCGTCTTCAACGGCTTTCACCGCCGCCGGATGAGTGCTATCGAGAACGTGCAACTGCGGATACCCCGCACGATTGCCGAAAGTATTCTGAAATACTTCGGGCGCCAGACTGGAACCGCCCATGCCGAGCAGCACCGCGTGCGTATAGCCTTCGGATTTAATTTGTTCGCGGAACTTGATCAGATCGGCTTCCTGCTCGCGCATCACTTCCGGCAGTGTCAGCCAGCCAAGACGATCGGTGATTTCGGGAGTGGATTTATCGGCCCAGAGAGTAGGATCCTTCGCCCACATGCGCCGCCCAAATTCAGCTTTAGTCCAAGCGCTAAGCCGCTGATCCACCGCCCCCGCAATCGAGCCCAGCGCCTGCGACTCCGAATCCAACTTCCCCCCAAGCACCTCGCCACGCTTTTTCGATAGCGCAGCCATCAAGTCAACGAAAGACTTGGCGAACGAGTCCACGCCTTCGCGCTGCAGTTGGTCTGTGATGGCGTTGAGATCGACGCCAACTTTCTTAAGCGAGGCAAGTTGCGCCGCCGCCACGTCGGGGGCATCCAGAATCGTAGCGCCGCGAACTTCGCCATGATCGCGGAAGGCGTCCATCGTGGCCGGCGGAATCGTGTCGACGGTATCCTTGCCGATCAATTCGGCCACGTAAAGTGTATCCGGATACTTCGGATTCTTGGTGCTGGTGCTGGCCCACAGCACGCGCTGCACACGCGCACCCTTCGCTTTCAGCGGCGCGAAATCGCTTCCACCAAAAATCTGCAGGAAGCGCTGATACACCACGCGCGAATTCGCAATCCCAATTTTCCCCTGCAGCCCAAGAGCCTCGGGCGTACCAATTTTCTGAAGCGCCGGATCAATAAGATTGTCCACGCGGCTCACGAAAAAGGACGCCACCGACGCAATGCCCGCAGGATTCGCTGCTCGCCGAAGCCCGCGAATATAAGCGTTCGCCACGGCTTCATAATGAGCCATCGAAAACATCAGCGTGATGTTCACGTTGATGCCCGACGCAAGCAGTTCCTCGACAGCCGGAATCCCTTCCGGCGTGGCCGGAACCTTAATCATCAAGTTGGGCCGCCCAACAGCCTTCCACAACCGCTGCGCCTCGCGAATAGTTCCAGCCGTATCGCGCGCCAACTTCGGCGAAACTTCCAGGCTGATAAATCCATCCGCGCCCTTGGTGCGATCGTATACAGGACGAAGAATATCGGCGGCGCTCTGAATATCTTTCACGGCGATAGCTTCGAAGAGCGAGCCGTCGTCCATCCCGGAATTCGCCGCCAGCAAACTCTTCAGTTGATCGTCATAATCAGTGCTGCCAGCAATCGCTTTTTCAAAAATTGTGGGATTGCTGGTGACGCCGCTCAAGCCATCTTCCTCAACGAGCCGCTTCAAATCTCCGCCACTAAGAATGCTGCGGCGAATGTAATCAAGCCAAACGGCTTGCCCCTGCGCCTCCACCAGGCGCAGCGGATTTTCTTTCGTAGCAGTGCTGGCACGCGTTGAATCAGGAATGGGCTTGCTGGCCATACTTAACCTCCAAGGCTTTCACTTTTGCCAATCGACGGACGTGCCGCGGTTCATTCGAAAATATCGCTCGAAGATAAGCCCCGGCCAATTCTTTCGCGAGTTCCACGCCGATAACGCGCGAACCAAGCACCAGCACATTCATATTGTCGTGCTCAACTCCTTGATGCGCC
>Ga0209008_1000620_pt1 | contig 10509 bp, 8 predicted proteins | sample JacPin_JW_Ref_O3_FD_187963 | JGI IMG/M metagenome (GOLD analysis project Ga0209008, IMG submission 187963) | Forest soil microbial communities from Algoma, Ontario, Canada - Jack Pine, Ontario site 1_JW_Ref_O3 (SPAdes) (version 2) | ecosystem: Environmental > Terrestrial > Soil > Boreal...
CCGCCTGTAGAAGCGGATGTCATCGCCCGCGATCATCACCGACTTCAAATCCCGTCCAATCTTGCCACCGATCAATTCTCGACCGAATATAAAGCCATCGGGAAGCATGATCGCGCTGCCATGAAGCCGTCCTTCCGCGAAGAGCCCATCGAATGAGATCGAAAGCGCCGAGTCTGATTCATCATCCATCGGAGAAAATCGATCGTAGCCGCCCGGATGCGAGTGAATCTTCACGATGCTCAAGCCGGACTTCCAGATTTTCGCCATCAAACGATCCAAGATGTCGGTCGACCAAACCACACGATCCGGTGTTCGCACGCTGCAATCATCGTACGGAACGGGAGCGATTTCACGAACCGTCAGGATTCGGCGATCTTCGCCCTCCCTGCGGCCGCAGAGCAGGAGAGCGATGGCTTCTTTCCCGTCACCGGGAAAGAGATGTCGTCGCACTATTTCATAGTGGTGCTGTGCCAGCCTCAACGCCGTGCTCATCGCCGTTCAAATTCCCGCCGTAGCCAATCATCCACGAGCGAAAGGTGAGTGGAAATGTCATCTACACCAGGGCGCCAGGGATTTTGTGCGGTGCGATGGCGAGACCATTGCTGGAACGTTCCGATGGACCAGCTGACCGTCGTCAGGTTGTTAATCGCTTTTCCGTCGGATCGCGACAGGGCGGGAGAAAAATACGCCATGTCGATCTGCGTATCCGGATAGCCCTGGGGAAGGACAAGCACGAGCGTAGCTTTTAAGACGTTGTACCCCACAGGGATCCTCCAGTCAGGAATCACGAGCAGCAGCGTGCCTGAACCGTCTTTCACAGTTGTCCAGTCGACGTTCATGGCATCGAGGGCGTCGCGATCGGCTTCCGCAAGTTGAAAGTCGCGGCGTAGGGCGGCCGCAGAGCCGCCCTCGCCCGGGTCCTTCGGCACCGTGGTGAAACGTTCGATCCCATGCGCCCGAAGATCCACGTGCTGATTCGGCGCAACCGGTTCCGGCTGTTTGCCTCGAAAAATCTGGTACAGCTTGAACCCCGCCGACGTTTTCCCAGCCGCCTCGAGCAATTCCTCTCCGGTCGGATCGGGCTTGTGAATGCGATACGTCTTCTTGTCGATCCTCACCTCGTACGTCTTCGCCCGAGGCGGCTTTTCGCCGCGTTTCGCGAATTCCTCAATCACCACAAGCTCAACCAGTTCACCGTCAACGAAAACCTCTTCAACGAGTTCTACTTCGGGTCTCCGTTCGTGCCCGCCTTCCGGCGTAGTGCTTTTGTTATGTTCTTCATTTGACATATATTTATCTCCATCGGGAGAGGCGGATAGGGATTTACAACGTCGCCTGCCCCTACATATAAAGCGGGTGAAGGTAGGTTTTTTCGCCGCTCACAGCCAAAAATGATCCCGGTAATCGCTTCACTAACAGAGAGACATCGTGGTGCCAGAGGTCGGAGGGGACGTCAACTACGAGAAGCTGGTCGGCAGGCTCACCGAGCGCGCCTGCCACATCTTAGGTGTGGTCCGGTCGGTCGCGTCGACCTATGTCGTGGACGGATTGGGCAAGTCGCCCGTGGACTTTGCCGTCGATGTTCTTGAACTGTATCTCACCGAGAAGCTGTCATTTAGCGGAGATGAGGAGGCCCTATTCGCTTTTCTTGCAGAGGTAATGGGCCATGACATTCTGGATCAATTGCGTTCCTCGGCCCGCAAGACGACGGTAAAGGTATCTCCTCTCTCCGGGGATCTCCATGACGGGGAACTCCTCACCACACGCCTGGATGATTTCGATAGTGGATTTTCCGTTGATAAACTTGTCGAAGGTGAGTTGTTCAAAGAGCGGCTATACGCTCTGCTAGAGCACTCGGAGCCTGAACTGCACGAGATGGTCTACGCCATTTTCGAGTTCGACGTATTCACACCTCGGGATATCGCCGAGATCGTCCGTACGACCCCGGCCGATATCCAAAATCGGAAAAAGCGGCTTCGACATTTTCTCGCCAAGCAGAATTTGTGCAGCCCGTCAGAAGGAAATAGAACATGAGCAAGAAGCGGAATAACTCAGATAGAGACAGACGAAGAGAACAGGAACGGGTCCTGTTGAACCGGTTGGTGGCACTAACATCTACGGCAGAGGGACGCGACCAATCGGTGCTTGACGACGATTTGCGCGAGTGTGGGATCGATCCGACAGAATTGCGCACAATTGCGTATGACAGGCTACGACGGGTCGCCAACCACAACTACAGTACCCTCGATAAGGAAACGCCACCGAAACTCAGGGATTTCCTCCGACAAATGCGCCCACCAACGCCTGAAGAAGAGCAGCGGAAGGAACAGGCTCAGGCCGCATCCAAAATCAACGATCTTCTGTCGAGCATTCGTTCTGGCATTGCGTCGACGTTCAGGCTGCCTGTAGGACGAACGGAGAACCTTGGACATGCGTTTCGGAACAAGAAAGAAGAACTCACTCAGCGAGACCGTGATCTTCTAAAGTCACACCAGTCCGAAATCGATGCCGAGTCAGATGATGACGACCGCGATGATCGCTAAGGAAGCTTATCTCGCGCTCGCATTGCGCGAAAACCTCCGGCTCCCCTCTCGGCCAGATTTGAACCAACTTGCGCAGGAACTGAAACTCTTGGTCGTGGAGGTCGACACCGAGTCTTTCGACGGCGCACTTATCTGCAGCCGGAATCGACTGTCGGGCCGAATTATCGTGAAGAAAACGATGCGCGAGGACGGACGAAAACGGTTCACGATAGCTCACGAAATCGGTCATTTCATTCTTCATCGCGAAAGGCAGATTTCATGCCTTCCGGCTGACATCGCGCGTTGGGAGAACGCCGGAGAAAATCCTGAACGGCAAGCGGACAATTTCGCGTCCGAATTGTTGATGCCGTCGCCGGAAATGATCAAGCAAATCGGCGATGCCTCACCTTCCTTCCAACTCATCATTTCTCTAGCTGATTACTTCGGCACAACTTTGACGGCGACCGGCAGAAAATATTGCGAAATCAGTCCATACGAATGCGCCATCGTGTGGAGTGTCGACGGAAGAGTCCGTTGGATGCACCCGTCAGGCCTGTTCCGCCACTGGATCGGCATTGGTCGCGAACTTTCAGAGAGCACAATGGCCCGGCAAATGTTGAACGGCGATCAGATCCTCACTGGGATGCACGAAGTACCCGCCGAGGCATGGATTTCGGACTACCGCCTGCCCGAGCAAGCAACGATCTGGGAAGAATCGCGGACGATGCCTTTTTATAACGGATGTCTAACTCTCCTTTGGGTAAGGCGAGAAATCAGATACCGGGATTCCGCACAAGACGAATTGCTTCACGAATTGGACCCGCAAGAATTCACACACGAACGTAGAACCTGGCCAACCAAGGGCAAGCGCCGGCGATGATCTCAACGAAACAGCGGATCACCAACGCTCAGTGACACCCACAAACCGAAAATGACACCGACCACTTGGACGGACTCTTCTTGTCCGTTGCGTTCGCCATAGAATCTTCGCCCTCAATGTCGATCGCTTCGATGATTTTACGCTAGCGAGCTTTTACGATGCGAGCGATGCGCGACTAGCCGCCTTATCTCGCAGGAATATTTGGAAGTGGAAAATGTCGGAAAAAGGATGCACGTGCCGCCGTGCTATGCATTGCTTCAGTCTCACAACTCGCGCTTGCAACTCGGTCAGCTTGCCCTAGATTTGAAAGTCTTCGAGTTCAAGCTCTCGAAACTCAAGTCGCATCCCGCGCAAATCTGCGCTCTATCATTTCGCTCAACAAAGGGTTGGGCGTTCGCGACTAGATCATACGATTGGAGAGCATACTTCTTTACCAAGCCGCCGAGTTCCTGAAGTCGCGAGCCATACATCCCCCCTCTGGCACCGACAAACCCACAATTCCAGGCCGCAAGGGACCGCCCGAGCGAGAAGGCTCGCAGGAGGCTCTGGCGCTTTGTCTTCAGAAATCCTTCCTCGCCGCCTTTACAAAGTGCATGAATAAGGCCCGCACTCAACCAATCGCCGGCCCCTGCGGCATCTACTAGATCCTTTTTGGACTCAGCATCAAGATGATGCCAATGATTTCGGAAGTCCCCTAGCGTTGTTCGAAATCGTAATCCGCCCCTCCCAAGAGTCTGGATTTCCAATTTGACAGACCCTTTGGGAATTTCCAGCTCGTCAATACGGTCATGCGAATACTTGACGATCGTCGCTGTTGACAAGAGAGTCCTAAAATTCTTTTCATCGCTCGCACTCGGGGGCTCAAAATAAATGACGCTACCGTTTTCCCTGGCCTTTTTTGCTGCCGCAACGGAACTGGGCGAAACGCGATCGACGAACAAGACCGCGCTGTCCGACATCTGGGGGAGAATATCGGCGAGCGATTTCAGCGGAACAGGTTGAAATCCGGCGTAGCGACGATTACAGGACGGACAGAAAAACGAGAATCGATGGTACGGGATTCCGTTAATGTCCCTTTCAAGTCGTTCCACGATGATCGGCGTTTTCGTAAGAGGCTCTACGTGCATATAAGACACGTCAACTCCCCATTTCCGCAAATCAGCCGTGACAATTTCTGACGCGTGATCATGGGCATGCCTTGTGATCGGCATCGCCCGCCATCCAAGATAAGCCAAAATCGTCAACACATTACTGCAGGTCCCGCCAGCAAAGTACTGAGGCATTGACCCTTCTCTAATAACTACATCGAGAGCAATCAAACCTACACCGACGACGCCGGGACGGAACCGGTTATTCTCGCCATTCTTACGTGTCATGGGTGCACCCCATTGTATGGTTCTCCCGCCAACCAAATCTCGATCGGGGAAATATGCGCCGCCTGAAACACTTCCATCGCTCCCGGCTCAAGAGTGTAAAGGCCTGCTTCAACGTAGGAAACAGGAAGTTTTCTCTCAATTGCCGCGAAAAGCGCCCCCAGCGAAAGCAATTTACTCGACAGGGGAGAGACGACAGTCGCAACGCCACCGACGAGCGTTGAAAGCTTCTCGCTGTAGTAGTCATGCAATGCAACAATTTTTCGATAGATGTCGAATGGATTTGTTTCGTCGCAAAGCAAGATGTTTGAATCCGTTATAGCGAGCTCTTGAAAGAGCACTTCACTGTTCTCGATAAGCACCTCATCTGGCTTTCGCAACGGCGAAGCAGGGAATGGCAGAATCGGGCATATTTCGAGGCAATCATCTTTGATTTGATTGTGAATTTTCAATATACGGTCGCGTTCGCGCCCGCCAATAATGGGAAGCCAAACGAGTTTCTTCTTGTCCGTCAGTCGAAAGGTGTGGATGTAGTCGGCACTCCCGAATTCGGAGAGTATGATCTTGGCGTCAAGCTCGACACTCTCAGAAACGGTGACATGCAAATTGTGAATCGCACCTTTGTCCGCTCGGCTACACAAGTAAGAGATGAGAGGGTAGAAAACGGACCGAGGCATCCCGCTAATATCCACCACAACGTGACGGAATTGAGCCAGACCTTCTATGTATTTCGATACGAATCGAAGAGCACTCGGCCCACCTGCGGAAAACCGGTTTTCATCCTGCAATTGAACGTCACCAAATCCCAGCTGTTCACAACCGGTGTCTGTGATCGCTTTTAGATTAGCTTCGGCGTAGTGATTCAAGACCTTAACGGGCTCAATCAGATCGAGCGCAGTCTTGAATCGAAGTCCAAGGACGGCAACCTGTCCAGGTCCACTCACCGCGAGTAACTGGTCAAGAACAGCCCTGCAACGCGGATCGAATCCGATTCCGGTAATGACGCAGACCCTAGCTCCGGCTTCGTTCATTCGCTCTGCCCAAAAATCGGCAAAACGGTTCGTCAGGAAATAGTCGAACCACCTGCCGGTCATTCTGTGTCCTCAAATTCGATCGGCTGAGTTTGCCACTTTCTTCCCATTTCCTCCGCTGCCACCGGTGCCCCAATCATCCGAACAATCATGTCCAGCGAGAGCGGCTGCCAACCACCATACCCGAGGGGCAAGTCAAAATGTATGCAGAGAAGCCGGTTCAAATAGAAGACAAACTTTTGAGCCCCAGGTTGTCCTTGCTTAGTTTTCTTAATCCACAGTACATTTCCCGCAACGGCATTCGCGATCGTTTCGCGGAAAACCCGCATTCCAGCACCCGGGGCGTCCATCACTCTAGCGTCCTGTAGCTGAACACGTGTGAGACCAAAACCAGTAACGCCGGGCGCGATCGGTGCGTTCGGACGGCTTGTAACCGCGTGACAGAATCTCGCCAGATTCTCGACAAATTGACGGATCGAAGATCCGTGTGGAAAGCCTTGGTCAATCCGTAAATAAAACTTCTTCGCGCTCGCGCGAAGTAGATCGTGCTGTTCCCTGGCCGACAGGTCTAAATTCCTGTTCAACTCTGATCTAAAGATCATCTTTTCGGCGTAGTCCGCTGCAAGATCCAAGAATTGCTCTACGTTTCGGGTCGCGGCCACGCTCAACGCGTCAAATCCGTAATAGTACGGTAGATCGTAACGTCTCGAGACGAAAAGACGCGCCGCCTCTTCCGTTTTGTTGTCGGATGGCTCCGGTGGTTCAAGCTCCGGCAAAATATACCTCTGTCTTCGATTTGCCTTTCGTTCGGCCAGGATCAAGTGTTTTTCGAGGTCATATAACAGTTCAACAGGAACGTCATTCATCTCGGGAATTGCGAGTTGTTCGTCAGCACCTAGTTCTTTTAGCCGCTCGATCACTTTTTGGACCCGGCCGTTCACTCTGGCCCAGGGCAACGATTCCCCTGGATCAAGTAGTCGTTCACGAAAGCTTTGGATGGTAAATAGCTGCTGAAGCGCTTCCGTCAAGCGCAATCGCCTCTCCGTCACATTTTCGAGAAACTTCCGAAAGCTTCTTGGGCTTGCGTCGTCCAGATCGATTTCGCGGATGTCCCTCCCCTCCTTTGTTCCCTCCAACGGCAACAAATCCTCCAATTCATAAACGTACTTTCGAACCGCGATCCACCGTGGAACCGCGACCCGCCGCAGTAATTCACCCCTGAGGTGTTTCCGTTGCTCTTCATATAAATCCTGAAAGTCATCGAGCAGTAAGACCGGAGATGGCCAGTTTGATCCTTGCGACTCAAGTTGATGTGCAAGGTAGGAAAGAGAAAATACGCGCGAGTGCGGCGCGATATTCGGAGACATTGGGTCATCAGGGAAACTATTCAGAAGTGCTGCGAAGTCCGTTTCGATTCTTCTACATTCAGCTTCCAATTCAGAAAATAGACGCTCTCGGCCGAATAGTGGAGCCGGACTTTCCTCCGGAGGAAGGGGGTGAAGTTTTATATTATCCAGATTATTGTCAATTAGGTTTGATTTCGCCAACTGTCTGATGGCACTGAGATATGCGGACGTTGTTCGTACGTCGAAAAGAGCGTTGAGAAGACGGTTGTCCCTTTTACCTTGTATGTCCCCGAGCAACCGAAGATTGCTATCGCATTGTATGTAGAGCCCAACATACCGAATCCCGTTTTCATCGAACACTCCCAATTCATGCAATGGTTGGCCGACCACATCATCGCTGGTAGAAGTCTTATTCCTGCGCAGCGCGACAAGACTTTCCATTTGAAAGAGACGCAAGAAACTGCTTTTTCCCGATCCGGGGCTGCCGCTAAACACAACCAGCTTGGGGATTGTGAAGTCCTCTGGCTGAAGTTTTTGGAGGAGGGCCGGGCAGTACAAGTTCAGAAATAGAGCCGTGTCCAACGTAGGCCTGTCTGCCAGACGGTACCGAAACGCGTTGCGAAGCGCAGCCATCTAGTGTTGACTCTCTCTACCGTGGCGTTCGTACCGCGCAAATAATGGACTGCCCCATTTCCGAGCCCACAAGAAATACAACGAATTGTTAGGAGTATTGTGGTGGAGCACCACCGGCAACCCACACCCGTCATAACCGAATGTCACATCGCTGGTATGCTCATCGCCAATCTTCGGGTCATAGTACAGCTCGGACAATTCTGCCACCGGCCCGGCCCCCGGAAGGACACGCAACTTGTTTGGTACAACCGCAGCTGGAATAATCGCCAGCGCATTCAGCGGTGGTTTCAATCGAGACAAGAGCGGTGTCAATCGATCGATGCCGTATTCTGTCGCCATGAGCGGGGCCAAATAGACGGAGGCATCGTCCCGAACGCTATCTAGCAGTTTCGTGTCTGCCATCTTTTGTAAGGCGCCCTTCAGTATCGTTTCTCTTTTTAGGCAGGACTCCTTTATTTTATCCACCGCTGTTCGCAATTCTGGAGAACTCGCTAAGGCGTCTAACGCCGATCTTTCCTTGTCCCCCACGGGCCCGCTATAATTCCAACTAAGTTGGCGCTTGTCTTCATCAAACGACAGCTTTCCTTCAAGCGCCTTCGGGACTTCAACGTTAGCTACGTCGACCGTCACTAACACGGCCTCACGAAGCAACGTTTTTCCGGAACCAAAGAAATCATCCAGCAAAAATAGACATTCGAACTTCGCCTCGGGGTCGCTCAAGGCCTTCCTTAAATCACGCCGCATATCGAGAACTTTCTCGTTCGCCACATAGTAGGCCGCCAATACTTGCTCATTGTTAATTTCCAGGTTCTGTCTTCGAAAATAGTCGATTCGCGCACCGTCACTCAAGGCAACGTATAGGGAAGCACGTTGTATCCTTTGAAATTCGGGGGAGTCCACAAGCCTACTAACGCGGTGGCGCGGAATGCCCGAGTTCTTGGAAGCCAGATCCAGTTGCTTCTGCCGAATCCGGTCATAATAGAGAATGTTTGCCAATTGCTGAAATTCATCGCGCGAAATAAATGTCAAGTCACGGCAAACAAACTCAAGAGCCGTGCTCCGATGCTCTTCCTTGAACCGCAGCAAGAACAAATATAGATTCTCGAAAAACAGCCGGGCCGGCTGATACATCTCGTATTTGTTGTACTTATGCTCGGCAAGAACTCGCAGGTCCGCCAAGGTCTGCCGAAGCCGGTCCTCGTTCCATGGGGGATCGGGCAAGATAGACTGTAAAAGTTGGAATGCAAGTTCTCTCTTCAACCGTTACCTCGGGTGCGGCAAAAGAAACTTCATCCCGCCCTTCGTTCGCCGGAGTTTTCTCAAGTAATACAACGTTGCTTGCACTCCTCGAAAGCCAATCGGTGCAAGATTCCAGCAGCCTTCAATCGTACTTGATGGTTTGTCGCAACTAACCGACAGCGGATGAGTTAGAAGGTGGAAGTCATTTCCAGGAAACTGACCAAGATCGCCTATACACAATACGGAATCCGCTTCGACATCTTTTGCAGATAGCTCCTCCAGTAACGCCACTTTTGAAGTACCCAGCGGAAGTACGTCCACTGAACGGGTCGACTGCACCACGTGGACACCGTGCCCGCTCGTCGAAGTAACCCTGAGAACCTCGCGCCAGAGCCATTCAGTTGAAACCGCCTTCGTCGGTTCAACAGTCAATTGCTGCTTCCGGATCGTAACCTCACACAGTCCTTTCAGAATAGAGTCATCCCCGATCATTTCGCCAAGCTTGGATAGCCACGATTCTACCTTGCCCGCATCCGGCTTATCATCTTGGTCTAAAGACCCGATGTCCGACCCGTTGTAATATCCGATTATAAATTGTTGCCAATATTTCTTATTCAACGACCCCTGTAATTGCTTCCGAACAGACTTCCCGCGACCCGTGGCAATGCCCATCCATAATCCGGCGCTGGCCAATCGCGTTAATTCCGTTACAACGTCGGGGCGCAGGCACCCAAAGCGTTCTGCGGGTCCGCACAGCGTGTTGTCGAAATCAAATACAATCGCTTTATAAATCGCGCGTCGTAAATCGGTGGCGCTGCCTTTCGCGGCCTCTTTCCATTTCTCAACACCAGGGAACAAACTACTGTCGAACAGTTGGATCTTCCGATCGACAATGCTGTTAAGAGGAGGTGGCGCTCCAACGATCCAGGGCTTCAGTTTCGAGCGCAAGTGGTAGATTCGCCTACCAAACTCCGGGACACCCGGTCGCCCAGGGTCTATATTCCTCAACTCGCCTGCGATTCTTGTGAGTTCGAACGTGGAAGGCAAACAAGCAAGGCTCGCGAGACGATCGTCAGCGGTAGTACGAATCGTTACTGCGTCACACACTCCTCGTAGCTCTCGCAACGTCCTTGTTGCAATATCCTCGGCTTCGTCCGCAACAAACGCAACAACTCCTGTTTGGCTCCTTTTTTTTGCAATCCAATTGTGACGACCGTGGGCGAAATTCCGAAAATCGGTCAGCTGCACCGACGCCAAACCCGCCTCCGACATTTTGGATTCGAGGTCCACCGCCGCGGCTTTCGTACTCGAACTGTAAAGAACAACGAGATGCTCTTTTCCAACGACAGACTCGATTGGACCCTTGATCGACGAAGCGCCCGTCAGGGCATCATAGGTCGTGGGCAGCGCTTCATCACCGCCAAACAGCCGAGATGTCAGAACAAAAAATGCCAGGAGACCGTTTGTCGCCAGAAATCCATCTCG
>Ga0209008_1000621_pt1 | contig 10503 bp, 7 predicted proteins | sample JacPin_JW_Ref_O3_FD_187963 | JGI IMG/M metagenome (GOLD analysis project Ga0209008, IMG submission 187963) | Forest soil microbial communities from Algoma, Ontario, Canada - Jack Pine, Ontario site 1_JW_Ref_O3 (SPAdes) (version 2) | ecosystem: Environmental > Terrestrial > Soil > Boreal...
TGTCCGGCGCTCCTGATTTCACGACTTTTCGGGTCTTCGGTTTGCTCATAAAGCCACCCGCCATTTCTTTAGATGTTGTGCTCCAGTCACAACATCTCAGAACTTATCGAGCTTTGCTACACCGAATACGGCGTGAAAACGCTCACAATAGATGACGACCGCATCGTATCGATTCAGGTCCGCCGAACCGGGAAGATCATAGTTTTGATCTCCCTGGTTCGCTTTCATTAGTCCCAACTCGACACTGTTCAGCTCACCCTTCACAAGAGTTTGTTTGAGGTTCTCGTCAGCGTCCTGGGCAAGGAGCACGTGAACGTCCGGACCGTTCGAGGTCATGAAATCCGTGAACCGGAGTTCGCGCTTGCCGTCTGGCGTTTGGTAGACGGAGGCGCGCCCGCTCGTCGGATGCGCCCTACCGGCCAGTAACCCCGTGTAGAGGGGCTGGAGATCGGCGGTGGAGTCAAAGGGCGCGGGCTCATTAACCTTTACATTGACCCATAGCTTTTCGGGTCGAAAGACCCACCAGGCAGCCGCGAGGATTGGCACTGCAATGCCTGCTAGGATCCACTTCTTACCTCGAAGCCAGGAAATTAGACCATCACTCACCGTGTACGCCTCCTCGGAATTCGGACCAGCCATCCTCAGTCCGGCTCGCCTTTGCGTGAGATTCGGCTAACAGCGGTTAGAATGTCTCCAGAGGGGCTGCGCCGAAATTCGCGTTGAAGCGTTCGCAATAGATCGAAACGGTCTGGAACTTCGAGAGGTCCGTGCCCGCCGGGATCTCATAGTTCTGATCGCCTTCATTACCTTTGAGTTTCCCCAATTCTATTCGTTCGGTATTGCTCTTGAGGAAGTTCGCATCGTCGTCCGCGTCCTTTGCTGCGACCAAGATCACATGTACATCCGGGCCGTTCGACGTTTTGAAATTCGTCACACGAAGGACCAGCTTTCCGTCGGGCTCCTGGTAGATGGTGGCGCGGCCCGAAGTCTGATGGACCTTTCCGTGGAAGGTACCGGTCTCCAGAGTCTTGGCCTGTTTCTCCTGACTCGTGCTGGACTGTGCGCTCGCCGAAGGCTGCGATCCGAAAGCCAGCGTCAGTGATACGACCGCTAGTGCCACATTCGTCTTGAGAAGCATTCGCGTTGTCTCCTCTGCTTTGTGCCGGCTGTCGAGCAGCCGCGGGCACTCCGTCAGCAAAGCAGCTGACGTGCCAAAGAAGACAAGTCTCAGTCGAACAGAGGTCCGTCGAGACAAATGGTTGCAGGGCCGCAGATTGCATGAATTCAAGACAACCAACGATCGAACAGCAGCTGACGGATTCCTGACGGATTTCCGCCACTGACGGGTTTTGGTCCCGACTGTTCTCGCATACACGAATCCGCAACGCGAACGTGGGGTTCAGAAGAGCTGAGAATGACGGATTCCGGCAATGCGCTGCTGTCGGCGATGGGCTGGGTTGGAGGTTCGAACTCGACTGCAACCGCTCGGCGATAGGAACCCGCTAAATCGTCTAGGAAGTGGCGTTTTCGCCCCTTCCGGCCTAAACTGCTGCGTGATTCGGTAGCCAGTTGATCCGTTTGCGGTCAGGGACCCCGAACTCACTACAGATCGTCTAAGTTCGCCTTGACGCCCTCCATCTACCCGCCGAATTGGTGCTGGAGGTGGGCCAAGTGAATCTAACTGGGGCAGGAAGGACGATTCATGGAGAATACAGCGCAGTCTCCGGCAAAAGTCCCGCCACGGAGCAGAGAATATGAGTCGGGCCTGTTTTCCATCGAGTCCGTCGTCAAGCTGGAAAAGTCGATTTTTGCCGGTTCTCCACTCTCCGAGGTTCTGACGCAGATTGTTCAGCTGGTCGAAGCACAGGCCGGAGGCATGTTTTGTACGATCTGGCTTCCCGACGAAGAAGGGAATTATCTCTATTGCGCTGCGGCGCCGAGTCTTCCTGGATTCAGAGAGCATGTCGGGCGCACGCGCGTTTGCCCGAAAGGCGCGTCCTGTGGCACCGCTGTTTATCGCAGAGAGCCCGTGTTTGTGACCGATATCCTTGAGGAGCCCAGTTGGGATGACTACCGGGACCTGATGACACCGTTCGGGATTCGCTCCGTGTGGTCGCGACCCTTGTTCAGCAGTGAAGGCAAAGTCCTCGGTACTTTCGCCATCCTCTATCGTGAACCGCGCAGCCCTGACAGCAACGACCTGCAACTGATCGAGAGCGCGAGCCACATCACCGGGATCGGAATTGAGCGCCACATGAAGGACGAGGCGTTGCGACGCGAACGCGATCGGCTGCAGTCGCTCCTTGAGATCGCGAGCAGTGTGACCTCCAAACTGGACCTTCGCGGGTTGGTTGAGGTGCTTTCCAAGAGCCTGGTGAGCGTAACCCGATCCGATTTCTGCGCCCTGCTTCTACCGGAGGAGGGTAGCGAGCAATTGAAAGTGAAGGTGCTGTATAACCCCGACTCACGCGGAGCAATGTGCGACGGAACGACCGTACCGCTCCGCGGTTCGCTTCCCGGCAAGGCCTTCCGTACCGGCAAGACTCAGTACTTCAGGAACCTGGGAGAGCTTCGGGACAATCCCGAAAGCTTCGACAGCGAGGCGGGGCGACGCTTCATCGAACGGACCATCGCGGAAGGTCTGATGTCCGGATGCGATTTCCCGCTTATCGGAAGAAGTGGCGTGGTAGGCGTGCTGGCCGCACTCAAGCGGTCCGAGAGCGGCTTTCCCGAAGATGCCATCCGCTTTCTTGAACAGGTCTCCCGCCAGGTAGCGATTGCACTTGAAAACGCGTTGGACTACGGAACGGCTGTCAAGGAAAAGGACAAAGAGTCGAAACAGAGGCGCTATCTCGAGGAAGAAATTCGCGCGGAGTTTAGAGAGATCGTCGGCGAGAGTCCAGCGCTGAAGACCGCGTTGAGCCAGGTGTCTGTCGTGTCACCTACGGATTCAAGTGTGCTGATCCAGGGAGAGACCGGAACCGGCAAAGAACTCGTTGCGCGCGCGATTCACAAGCTGAGCAGTCGAAGCGAAAAGGCGTTCGTCAAGCTGAACTGCGCCGCAATCCCGCTCGGACTTCTTGAGAGCGAGCTGTTCGGCCACGAAAAAGGGGCGTTTACCGGGGCCATAGCGCAAAAAATCGGACGCTTCGAGCTTGCCGACAAAGGGACGCTTTTCCTGGACGAAGTCGGTGACATACCCCTTGAGCTCCAGGCGAAGCTGCTGCGCGTTTTGCAGGAGCAGGAATTCGAGCGGCTTGGAAGCAACCGTACGCATAAAGTTGACGTCCGCCTGGTCGCCGCTACACATCGGGATTTGCCTGCGATGGTAAGGCACGGGACCTTTCGCGAAGACCTCTATTATCGTCTGAAAGTATTTCCGATCCAGGTTCCAGCCTTGCGACAACGCACAGAAGACATTCCCAAACTCGTATCGCATTTCACCGAGCTCTACGCCAGGAGAATGAATAAGAAAATTGAAAAAATCCCTTCTGAGACAATGGATGCACTCGTGCGCTACCGCTGGCCGGGAAACGTCAGGGAACTGCAAAATTTCATCGAACGGGCAGTCATCCTCTCTCCACACTCCGTGCTACGAGCCCCCGTTTCGGAGCTGGACCAGTTCGGCTCTGTGAAACACGCGCCCATGCATGATCTCGAGGAGCTGGAGCGGGACCATGTTCTCCGTGCGCTTGAGGCAAGCAACTGGGTGGTAGGGGGCCGGAATGGCGCTGCCCAGCGACTCGGGATGAAAAGAACATCACTCGTCTACCGCATGCGAAAGCTTCGCATAAGTCGTCCGCCTACCGCAGAGAGCAAAGGTGTTGTAAACAGTCCCGTCGGCCAGAGCTGAATGATCACCGCTCTTGATGCGGCCGGCTCGTTCCGACCGTTCTCGCGACATGAGCTACAGGACGGAGCGCCTCACGATCACGAGCTCAGCATCAGGCGTTATGAATATAATGATTGCCGTCTGTCTGGGCGTTCCAAATAAGATCAAACGGAATCATTGCGGCAGCTGAACACCTCACAGAAAGAGACTCTAAATGAGCGCGATCGAAGACACTCTTTCATCTCGACTCCCGATGGACGTGGAACCGGAGGAGTTCGAGCTGGTGGTCCTGGGCGGCGGCACTGGATCAACCATCGCCGCATGGACCTTTGCAGGGCAGGGGCAACGTGTGGCGGTGATCGACCGCAAATACATCGGCGGATCGTGTCCGAATATCGCCTGCCTGCCCAGCAAGAACATCATTCACGGCGCGAAGGTTGCGTCGTACGTTCGCAAAAGCGAGGAGTTCGGAATCGCCAAAGACGGCTTCGCAGTAGATATGTCTCTGGTGCGCGACCGCAAACGCAGAATGGTGACAGAGCTAAACAATCTATATCTGGATAATTACAAACAAACCGGGGCGGAATTTATTCTCGGCTCCGGTCGCTTCGTCGCCCCAAAGACCGTGGAAGTCTCTCTTCCCGACGGAACCGTTCGGCGATTACGGGGCAGGAATGTAATCGTAAGTACGGGCACGCACGCGGCGCTCGATCAGGTCCCCGGCCTTGCGGACGCGAGCCCACTTACCCACGTGGAAGCGCTTGAACTGGATGAGATCCCCGAGCATCTCATCGTCATGGGAGGAGGCTACATCGGACTCGAGCTCTCCCAGGCAATGCGCCGGTTTGGAAGCAAGGTGACAGTGATCGAACGTAACGATCAGGTAGTGCAGAGAGAAGACACCGACGTGACGGCAGGGATGGCGGAGCTGTTCCGGGACGAGGGCATCGAGATTCTCTTCAATACTCGGATCAAGGGGGTGTCAGGGAGGTCCGGCGAGTCGGTGACACTCACGCTTGAACAAAAAGGTCAGGAGAGGACGATTGAGGGCAGTCATCTGCTGGTCGCCACAGGCCGCATTCCTAACACGGAGGGACTGGGGCTTGAGTTGGCAGGAGTTGAGCTGACGGATCGCCGGTATATTAAGGTGAATGATCGGCTTCAGACGACCGCACCGGGCGTTTGGGCGATCGGCGAGGTTGCCGGCAGCCCGCAGTTTACGCACATAAGTATCGACGATTTTCGTGTGGTTCACGACAACCTCACAGGCGGTAACCGCGTGACCACAGGCAGGCAGGTGCCATTCTGTCTTTTCACGGATCCGGAATTTGCCCGGATCGGCCTAAGCGAGAAGGAGGCGAAAGCGCAAGGCATCGCGTATCGCCTGTTCAAGATTCCGATGACGAACGTGCTTCGCGCCCGCACCCTTTCTGAAACGCGAGGATTCCTGAAGGCGCTGGTCGAAATCGACACAGACAGAATCCTGGGTTTCACGGCGTTCGCCATAGGCGGAGGAGAGATAATGGCCTGCGTGCAAATTGCAATGATCGCGAAGCTGCCTTGCACGGCGCTGCGCGATGCCGTCATAGCCCACCCGACTCTCGCGGAGGGACTTGAAGCCTTGTTTTCCTCCAAGCCTACGGAGCAAAACAACCGCGTGCTGACGGCCAATAAATGAATGCCCGGGCAGGGAACTGGTAGTCCTGACTCGAGACCGCCCGCGAACACATGTTCTTGAGCGCGTTTCAGGCAGCTTCAGCTTCCAATCAGATTAATCTGCAACTTCTCGTAGCCGTGCTGGCGCGCCCACAGGTCAAGAGGCATCGTCGCCAGTTCATCCACGACGGGAACGGCGAGCCCGGTCTTAGTTAAATCGACGCTTTTTAGGTATGTATGGCAGGTGTCGCAGACGTCCACGCGGACGTGGGCGATTTCCGGCGCCGAATAAAACGCCATTTGCGGCTCCCGTTCTTCACCGCACGCCGGGCAGTAAATTCGCCTGAACGTCCATTCATGAGCGCAAAGCATGCAAATCAGCGACTTTTTCGCACCATTGCCCTCGGTCCTCAATACGGCGACGATGGGCCTGCTGCCACATAGCGGGCAGGTCGCCGGCGTTCCATCCACAATCTCGACTTCGCGATGGTCGGCGAGATATTCGGCGTAGGGCTGAAGAAACATCCATGCGACTGATTGATCACTGGCACTTTCCCGGTGCAATTCTGGGGTGTGGGTTTCTTCCGAGTCGTCGGGGGACCCGGGAAACTTGAACTCCCCGTGCCAGAAATCTTCAATCGCCTTCTGCCATCCGGACGGGCCCTTCTGCGCAAGACGTGCAGCGGCTTCGGCAAGCGGCATCGGCGCAATCTGCCGGACCAGGGCCAGGAATCCCGGGAAATTTGGCAACAGGAGAAAAAGATCCAGTTCTTCCCGAAGAGGCCGGCTGGCTGAAATCTTCGGTGAATCCGCGAGAGATTGGTGGATTTTTGCGTAGAGGTTCTTCTGGAAGGCTGCGATGTGCGCGTAGTAGCGCAGTCCCTCTGCGGCGAACGGGTAACTCGATGCCAACTCGTTTGCGCGACGGACGCGGCGATCCCACTTCCCATCGGTCATGGTTTGGGTTGGGATCTGCCTGTGACCTCGTAATACCAGTTGCGATGAAACGTCCAAGCCCAGGCGCGCGTGACAGTGCCATGGACCATGGAACCGAAACTGCCTTCTTCCAGAACCGCGCTCATGTACACGTGAATCAGGAACAGCCCGATCGTGATCATCGCGACGCTTGCGTGAACCAGGATTGCCGCGTAACGCACAAATCGCAGACTCCACGGCAGCGTTTCGGTGTACCACAGGACCACACCGGAAAGCAGCAGCAGGATTACGCTATAGAAGATTCCCCAGAAAAAGAGCTTTTGTCCGAAGTTGAAGCGGCCGACAGGCGGAAGTTTGTCATCCTGGTTCTGGATGTAATCGGGCATCGCTTTCGCCCAGGCACGGTCGCCCGCATCCACTTGCATGTCCTGGTGCCATTCCTTGAACGTCCAGAACAGCGACGCCGTAAAAATCAAGCCGAGCCATGGATGCATGAATCTCGCCGTCGGGCCGCCGCCGACAATCACCGCGAGCCAGAACAGGTAGGGTGACCAGAACGCAAGTCCGGTCATTAACAGGTAGATGTAACTAAACGCGCCTAGCCAGTGGTTGACACGTTCACCCATGCTGTACCGCGGGATCAACTCCTGGTTTCGATCGACCTCGGTACCCGAATGCGGGACGGCTCCGGTGCTCATGGGCGCCTCTGTTCTTCAGGCGGGATCGGTTCTACCTTCTTGGGACCGTAGCGCATGTAATGCCACGCAAGCCCAACCAGTCCGCCGACCATCGCAAGGTTGCCCAACCATTTCAGAGGTTTTTTCCAGAGCCACACCGAGTAGGGGATGTGCGGATCCTTCGGTAAACCCCCGTAGAGCTCCGGGTTTTTGGCATCGTGCAGGACGTAGATTACGTGAGTGCCACCTACTCCCGCAGGGTCGTACACTCCCGCATCGGCAAAGCCGGAGACTTCGCGAAGCTGCTCGGCGCGTGTCTCGGCGAGTTCCTTCATCTCCGACTTCGTCCCGAAGTGCAGGCAGCCCGTAGGGCAGGCCTTGATGCAGGCAGGTTCCAGGCCGACCGACACGCGGTCGTTGCATAGCGTGCACTTGAAGACCTTGCGTGCTGCCGGACTGAATTTGGGAATATTAAACGGGCAGCCGGTCATGCAGTAGCCACAGCCGATGCAGTTGGCTTCCTGGAAGTCGACGATCCCGTTGGCATACTGCACGATGGCCGCATCCGCCGGGCAAGCCGCAAGGCAGCCGGGATCTTCACAGTGCATGCACTGGTCTTTGCGCATGAGCAGCATCATGCTGCCGTCTTCGCGCTCGTGTTCGTTGAACTTGATCAGGTTCCAGTAATTCCACGCCGTCTCCGGCATCGTCTGGTAGCTGTTGTCGAAGGTGGTTTCGCTGAACTGATTGCCGTTCCATTCCAGGCAGGCTACCTCGCAGGCCTTGCAGCCGATGCAAGTGGTCGTGTCGACCAGCTTGCAGACCTGGAATTCGCGGTTCAGTCCGGCACCCGGAACGCTCCCGGCGTGCCCCGAAATCCGGATGATTTCTGTTGAGGCCTGGCTCATCTTCGCTCCTACGCCTTTTCGACTTTCACGAGGAAGCCCTTCGATTCAGGAGTGTGGGCATTCGGGTCCGTCACCGCAGGCGTCAGCAGGTTCGCCGGAGTCCGCGCATTTCGTCCTTCGTCCTCGCTGATCCCGCGGAAGCCCTGGTGGATCGGCAACCCGATCTGGTAAACCTTCTTGCCGTCGATCATCATCGGCTTCAGCCGCCGTGTCACGAAAGCCTTGGCGGTGTAGGTTCCTCGGGCGCTGATCACGTGGATGACGTCGGTTCCGCGGATCCCTTTTTCGTCCGCGAGCTCAACCGGAATCTCGACGAACGGTTCCGGGATCAACTCGACGTTCATCGGATTATTTTTTGTCCAATAGTGATAATGCTCGGTCAGCCGATAGGTGGTGCAAACGATGCTGTATTCCTCCGGCGACCCAAACTTGTCATAGGGCGTATTGAACTTCTTCACCAGAGGATTGTTTGACTGATCGGGGTGCAGGGGATTCTTGATCGGGCTTTCAATCGGTTCGTAATGTTCCGGAAACGGCCCTTCAGCAAGTACACCGATCGGAGCGAACAATCGCCCGATGCCTTCCGGGTTCATGATGAATGGACCCATGTGGTCCTTCGGATGGGAATCAGGTTTGAAGTCGGGAACGTCATTGCCAACCCATTTTCCCGACGATTCGTTCCACCAGATCTGCTTGCGATCCGGATCCCACGGCTTTCCATCCGGACTACAGGAAGCCCGGTTGTAAAGCACGCGCCGGTTCGCGGGCCACGACCACGCCCAGTTGGGATATACCCCCATGCCGGAGGGATCCTCCGTGCCTCGTCGCTGGACCTCAGGGTTCGCCTGAGTCCACATGCCGGAATAAATCCAGTTGCCGCACATGGTCGTACCGTCATCCTTCAGCCACGCAAACCCAGGCAGCTGCTGGCCCGCTTTGATCACTTGGCCCGTGGCAGGATCGGTCAAATCGACCAGCGCCCGGCCGTTGAGCTCCATCGCTACCTGGCTGAGCGGCGGGTGCGCTGCGTCGGCGTAAGCCCAGCTGAGATTCAGAATGGGATCGGGGAATTTCCCCCCGTCCTTCTTGTACAGATCTCGAACACGCAGGAAAATATCCGCGACAATGTCCTGGTCCAGGCGCGCCTCGCCTGGAGGCGGAACGGCGGCATATTTCCAGGTCACCCAGCGCGCCGAGTTCGTCATGCTGCCGTCTTTTTCAGCAAAGCCTGCGCAGGGCAGCCGGTACACCGTCGTATTGATTTTCTTCTGCTCATCGGTCGTGATTCCGGGCGCCCTCCAGAACTCGCTGGTCTCGTCCTGGTAAATCTCACCCACGACTAGCCAGTCGGCCTTCTTCAGCGCGTTGATGTTCTTGGTCGTGTCCGGGCCGATCATCACCCCGTTCATCCCGAAGGCCATCATGCCCTTGACCTTGCCGTTGTACATGTCCTCCCAAATATGCGTCCAGGAGCAGTCCTGACCGGCTTTCGGCAGGTAATCGAAGGCGAAGCCGTTTTCCTTTGTGGCCGCGTCGCCATACATCGCCTTGAGCAGCGAGACCATGAATTTCGGCGTGTTCGCGTAGTAGTTCATCGAATCCCACGGTGACGGTTTCGAGGCTGTAGGAGTCGTGCGCTTCAGAAAAACTCCCAGGTCCGTGTCGTCCGGTACCGGGGCTTTCAGGTATCCGGGTAGCGAGTCGTACAGCCCGGCCATGTCCGTCGCACCTTGAATGTTCGAGTGGCCCCGCAGCGCGTTTACGCCGCCGCCGGCGCGCCCGACATTGCCCAGTAGAAGCTGAATCATCGCCGCCGTGCGGATGATCTGGGTTCCGAAGCTATGCTGCGTCCATCCCACTGCATAGATGATCGTCGCGACTTTCTTCATGTCGCCGTCTTTGCGCACCGAAGTGAACAGGTCGACGGCCTTGAGGTACTGCTCTTTCGGGATGCCGGTAATGCGTTCGACGACCTCTGGCGTGTAACGCGAATACTGCTGCTTCATCAGTTGGAACACGCAGCGCGGGTGCTGAAGCGTAAGGTCGTAGGCGACGTTCGACGGCAGCGCTGGAGCCGCCCCTCCCGGCTTGCCGGGCGCGGGTTCCGGTGCGTGACCCGACGCTGCGGCAGCACCGGTCTTGCCGCTCGAATCTCCGCCCTCTTCGTAGTTCCAGGTCGTCTTGTCGTAAGTGCTCGATGCAGCGTTGAACCCGGAGTAGAGACCGTCGTCGGGAAGTTTGAAGCCATCCTTGACGATGAACGCGGCGTTTGTGTAGTTGACGAGATATTCCTTGGCGATCCGGTTGTTTTCGATGGCGTAGCGGATCAGCCCGCCCAGGAAGGCGATGTCGCTCCCGGCGCGGATTTGCAGGAACAGGTCGGCAGTGGCGGAGGTGCGTGTGAATCGCGGGTCAACGGAAATCAGTTTGGCGTTGCGGTTGCGCTTGGCCTCCATCGCCCACTTGAATCCGCAGGGATGGTTCTCGGCGGGAT
>Ga0209008_1000622_pt1 | contig 10471 bp, 6 predicted proteins | sample JacPin_JW_Ref_O3_FD_187963 | JGI IMG/M metagenome (GOLD analysis project Ga0209008, IMG submission 187963) | Forest soil microbial communities from Algoma, Ontario, Canada - Jack Pine, Ontario site 1_JW_Ref_O3 (SPAdes) (version 2) | ecosystem: Environmental > Terrestrial > Soil > Boreal...
ATCGACGGCATGGGTGGCCAAATTCTGCTGGCTCGCGTCTACGACCGGTTCACCTGGAGTGACAAGCGCGACGGGCGTAGCCACGGGAGTTTGTACGGAAACCGCCGGTTGACTGTTTTGAACAGGCGGAGCGGCCATGGCCTCGGACGTCATGGGCCCCCGGTTGCCGTACTTTACGGCGAACACACCGAACAAGACTACGGCGAGGAACGTCGCGGTTACGACGGCTGCTATCTGAATCCGGCGATTTTTTCCTGGGTTCATAGCCCCGCGGCTGGCTGCCAATACCGCAAGCCTTTTGGACTGGTTGTTAACAGCCTCGCTCGTGCGGACGATCGCGCGGCGAAGCCCGGGGCCGAGCTGGGCGAGTTGAGGGCCAAGATCCCGCAATTTGGCGGATGTGTACTGGGCAGCGACATCGATTCCGAACCGAGTCACGATTGGGACCGGAGGGGCGCTCAAGGCTGCCTTCTGCAGAGCCTGATCAAGCTGTTCAATTGACTGAAAGCGGCTATCGCTATTCTTGCGCAGACACTTCAGGATGACCGCCTCAAGCGCGGGCGACAGTGTGCCTACGATCTCCGACGGCCGTCTGGGCGACTCGCGAATTTGCTTGAGAGCGACGGCGATCGCGGAATCGCCCGCAAATGCCTGCGAGCCGGTGATCATTTCATAGAGCAATAGACCCAGGGCGTAGATATCGGTCCGCGGTCCCATGGCCTTGAGTTCCAGCTGTTCCGGAGCCATGTACTCGGGAGTCCCGACCAGGGTCCTTGTGGCTTGGCCGTTTTCCTGGGAAAGCCGAGCAATGCCAAAATCCATAATCTTCACGACGCCAGCCTCATCGATCATGATGTTGGCGGGCTTCAGGTCCCGGTGCACGATTCCACGTACATGGGCCTCGTGCAAACCCGCGCATATTTGGCGTGTGATTTCGATCGAATCGGGGATCGAAAGTGCGCCGACGCGACGCAATCTGGATAGCAAGGTCTCGCCGTCGACGAACTCCATGGAGATGCAGGAGGCGCCGCCGGAGCGATAAAACTCGTGGATCCGGCAGACGTTCTTGTGGGTCACTTTCCTTGCGAGACAGACCTCCTTGCGGAGTTCCTCTCGCATACGAGGATCGGAAGCAATTTCAGGCTTCAGCAGCTTCAATCCGAGCATTTCACCTGTTTCACGGTCGCGAACCTTGTAAACGATCCCCATGCCCCCGACGCCAATCTGACACAGAATCTTGAAACGTTCGGGAATACTCTGAGACTCGCCGCCGCCCTCGGATACGCCCTGGGCCTGCTGCCCTGGGGCGACGTAACCCGGCATTGCGTCAGGAACACCGGTCTCCATTCGGACTGTCAAAGTATCTTCAATGAACGTCATTTCGGCAAAACCCCCGGTTTTCTGGCAGGCCCAGAATAGGTTTTCGAGTGGGATTCGCCAATGGACAGTTCGTATCCCGGCCCTAGTACTGACGTTCCAGCGAGCCCAAATCCTCCAAAAAGCATGTTTTCGGCAACGGTACTAGGGAATTAGATCGCTGGTGCCATAGGCAATGCCGTCGATAACCGCGATACTGTTCGCGGTGAGCCAGTGGGCTGATTTCGGGAGATGTCGGTAGTCTCCCGGGCGGGCATCAGGCACAAGCGCCGCCAACCTTGAGCATCTTGGCATCAATGTCGAGCAGGACTGACAACACAACGGAGAGCGGGTCGTGATCGATAGCATCCACGTGGATACGCCGGAGCGGAGCGACCACGAGATATTCCAAGAAAGCATCGCGGAACTGGACCGTATTGTAAGGACCAGTCATCGGACCACGATCGTGCAGATTGCAGCAGTGCTGGCTGCGATCGCCGCGCCCTTGGTTATGGGCGATATCGCTTCACAACATCATGTCGGAATCGTACCTGTCGTCGATGGAATATGTCTGCTGGTGCTCACGCTGCTGGCCTACGATCTTGCAAGGCACAGCCGTACGAAGTCCGTGCGCGACCGCCTCGCAAAACAACTGAAGATCGCCGTCAAACAGCGTATTCGAGCCGACAAACTGTACGACCTGTCGATTCTTGATCCGCTGACGGGGCTTCACAACCGCCGCTTCGGTGAGCAGCGCCTGGCAGAGGAAGTCGCGCGATCGGAGCGAAATTCCGATCCCCTGGCCGTGCTTCTACTCGACCTCGACTATTTCAAGGAAATTAATGACCAGTTTGGGCACGCTGCCGGTGACATGGCCCTAAAGGAATTCTCTCGAAGACTGAAGAGGGCGATTCGCGCCTGCGATATTCCCGTTCGAATCGGCGGAGACGAGTTCCTGATAATCCTTCCCGAGTGCCCCCGGGAGAAGATCGACGCCATTCTGGAACGTATCGGGTCGCCTGAGATTCGGCTGAATCATCAGGTCATTTCAATTCGGTATTCGGTAGGCAGAGCTCACTATCAGACTTGCGATACGAGCCAGACGATGCTGGAGCGGGCGGATCAGATTTTGTATGCGGAAAAGGCTGCTCGGCGAAACGACGACGGGACCGGAACGACGAATCCCGACTTCAATCCGAATCAAGCGGCGGTGTACGACCGCCCCCCGACCTTTCGAGCTTGACCGATCCCCGATAACCCCTGAGCGATAGTTCACAACACCACCACGGCTCGATCAGTTCCACGATACCGGGCGTCCCCGCGGGTTCCTGAGCTTCGCGCAAATCCGAGCTACGCTGTAACCCTTGCGAATCAACTACGCCCGCAAGCCCCTTGATGCGACTCTCTGATAGACTGTGCGCCCATGAAGCATCCACTCGGGCGCTACCTCTACGGCTTGGCGCTAATCGCCTCCGGTACCTGTGCCATGGTGTGGCACAACTTCGATGCGCTGGCAGACGTTCCCCACCGCGGGATCCTCGTCTACGTCGCAGCCACGATCATCACCCTTGGAGGCGCGGCCATTCTGTGGTCGCAAACGGTTCGAGCGGGTGCGGTCGCAGTGGGTGCAATCTACCTCGGATTCGCCTTGCTCGGGGTACCGCTCATCATTGAGCACCCGCTCGTCTACAACGGTTTTGGAAACTTCTTCGAACAACTCTCATACGTCGCCAGTGCCGGGATTCTGTATGCGTGTTCCGGTTCTATCGCTCCGGCTAAACCGTCAAGGTTGGCTCATATCGGGTACTACGCATTCGCTATTTGTGTTGTCTCGTTTGCGCTCGAACAGCTTTTTTATCTCCCGGAAACAGCGAGCTTTGTTCCGAAATGGCTTCCGCCCGGACAGATGTTCTGGGCGATCGCAACCACCGTCGCGTTTGGTCTTGCTGCGATCGCTCTGCTCTCTGGGTTCATGGCCCTGCTCGCGTCGAGACTGAACACGGCGATGCTCTTGGGTTTCGGCTTGCTGGTATGGCTGCCGGCGGTGTTTGCCGATCCCCATAGTTCCCAGAACTGGGCCGAAGGCACGGAGACTTTGGCGATTGCCGCGTCCGCCTGGATTGTCGCTGACTTTCTCAGACTCCGTCGAGGCGCAGAATCCGCCCCCGCGAGTCTGGGTTAGCGGGATTCGCTCCCCGGGCACCCAGCCAGGAATTGCCGCCCGCTAAGCCGGCTGATTTCCCCGAACTTCGCGTCTCGCCGTAAACAGCATTAGGTAAAAGCCCGTTATGACCTCAGCTAGGGCCATCGGCGGAAAACAGATGAGCTGGAATAACGAGTGCCGCTCAGGGAACACCAAATTGGCAATATAAATACCTGTCCAGATCACTGAGGCCAAGAGGCCCAGGGCCGCCAGGATCCTCGGGATATAGGCCGATTTGAAGAACAGATAGAAGAACAGGAGCGACCCTATTCCGAAGGAAATGCCGCCGAGATTTTCCGTGGCCCCCGCGATCTTGCGCATCAGGTCTATCAGTGTCTGTGCTGTGATCATTCCGGCTCTACCAGTTTGAGCACTGACGTAAAGCTGCACTCTCACAAATCCGCACATCCGGACCACGAGAGCCAGGAATGAATCTCCCAGGCAGAAAATCATCGCGAGTTGAGCGAGCAAGCTGTCAACCGGTTTCAGTGTTGCATAGAGTGCAAAAGCAAGCAGGACACTGCCCAAACTCGCAACCACTACGACGGAGAGGCCCAATCGATAGAGGTGTTCATAGGCTGCTATTCTCTTTGCTGTTTCGTCGAAGTCTCCACTTCCAGCGACGTGGGACAGGATGAGGCCGCCGGCAAGGGCCGCAATGATCACGCCGAGGTATAAACATCCCGCGAGCCTCCCGTATTTTTGTTGAGCCTTGCTCGGCTCAGCGTTGCCAATTTCTGATCCCATTCGTTCCTCCGCTCATAGCAACCTGCCCGCACAACCGCACCCCGGCATCCGTCCCTGTTCGAAAACCGGGGTCTGGGACGTCGTACGCCAGCGCGCGTAAAGAAGTTCAGGTTGGGAAGGTCAGCGGATTAGAAAAACAGTGATTGCAAGGACGAGAACCCAGCAGCAGTTGGCCTACTCGAAGCGCTCGCTCGCCGTCCGGCAGGTCGCGCCGGCAGAACTGTCAGAAACAGTCATTTCGAACTGTTTCCAGACCCGTTCGGCCGACGCTTTGTTACTAACGGCCTTTACTTGGCCGGTGGCGTTTTTTCCACTCCCTTGGTGCTGATCAGCGCCAGGAAGTCTTTCGAGTTAAACGGGTACGCGCGCGTGGATTGCTGTCCCGTGGTGCTCAGGGTAACGTCGACGCGACGGTTGTTCGCAAGGACCATCACCTGCAGATTATCGAGCATCTGCTTCTTGTCAGCCGGAGTCACATCCGGATCTTGGTCTATCAGCTCCTTGGTCTGATCCGCAGTCAGCTGGTCTTCCTTGCCAAGTGATTTGGTGTCGATGTGGTCGGCAGGGACACCGTGTTCCACGAGGAAACTCTTGGTGCGATCCACACGTCGCCCGGTCAGAAGTTGGTTGTATTCAACCGTTCCGCGGGGATCCGCGTGGCCACTGAGGATCAAGTGGGCATCGGGCATGTATTTCAGATAGTTGGTGAAGTCCGCAGCAAGCGTTGTCAGGATATCGGCCTGACTGTCGACCAGACCGCGGTCGGGATGCGCGATGCTCGGACGGGCCGTCTGAAAGTAAATGCTATGCAGGGCAAGCTTCGCTTCCAGCTCCTTGATCTCGGGAGCCGGTGCAGGCGGAGCTTCCACGTTCACGCTTGTTGTGGAAGAGGCCGTGAGCGCCGGATTGCGGTCATCACTCACGTTGCACGCAACCGTGATCGGGCCTGGTTGTGCGTTCGCGGTATCAAGAGTAGCGGTCGTATTGTTCGCAGTGATGTTGCCTGCGTTTGATGTGTAGCTGTAAGTGAGCCTGCGGCCATCCGGGCTGCTGGCATCGGACGTAATCGTTGAGGTTCCGCCCGGCGGTACGCTTGTCGGGTTTGACGCACAGGCGATGACCGGGGGATGAGGCATTTTCACCACGAACCTGGCACTGCAAGAGGCGACGCCCATTTTTCTGCCGTCGTTCAAGTTCGCTGTGACGACGTAGGGCCCGGGCTGCAAGCCCGAAGTGTCAATCTGCGTGGAGACACCCCGTCCGGTAACATTCACGCCGCTGCCGCTCCAGCTATAAACAACAGTCCGCTTGGGATCGAAGTTCGACCCGGTGGCGGTCACGGTCACGGTTTCTGCTGCAAATACTTCGCCCGGCTCAACCGCGCAGGATGCGCTTGGGATCAGGGGAACATTTTCTCCAGAGCGGAATACGATTCCCGCCGAAAGGCGAGCATTATCGCGCGTACCGGTAGTACCCGCGACTGAACTGGGATCCTTGAACCGGGTCATCAGGTATTCGGCCTGGAAGAGGCGAATTGCGAAATGGCGGTGTACGTTTAAGTCGAGTCCGCCTCCCACAGCCATCGTAAAGACATTCTCGGAAGGGAGGGGAACACAGACTGGAGAACCTAAACAACCGTTGACCGTTACTTTTTGAGCGTTCGCGTCGCCGAACAGCGCTTGAGCAAACAGTGTGAAGCGAGGTCGGCGGTAAGAAAGACGCGGACCTCCCATGTAGGTGAAGACCTTTCCGTCAGCGCCAACATCGCGAGCCGGGCCGCCGGGTTGAGTGAACGTCAGGGTGTTAGCGTGGTAGCCGGCAAAATCCCCGACGATCCCGAAATAGCGGCTGAAGTTGATCGCGAGGTTCGTGTCGCCTCCCTGGACATCGGCGATTCGATTCGTGGGGCCCATCGGCGTGGCCAGGATGTTCGAGTAACCCAGAAATAGTTCAAATCTGGGAAAATCCCTCGATTCGCCTGCTGATGGCGGTGCTGGAGCCGGAGCGGGCGGTGTGGCCACTGCAGCAGTAGCATCAGCCGCGCCGGAATTGGCAGTCGCGTCCTTATCGGCCGTGGTGACGGCCTTCGCCGGGGATACGGGCTTGGGCGTGCCGTCAGCCCGGAGTGGGTACGCCAGCAGAAAAGCAACCGCAACGGTGGCAAACATGCGCGCTACAACTTTCATCGTCAGCTCCTGAGTTGCGCTTCGTAATGCGCTTGCCTTTGTCCAAGGCATAGTTTTCGATCCTCTTTGTATTCGGCCCAATAACCTCGGGTTCTAAGGCACGTTGATGATCGTGTTGACCATCGTGACCGGCCCGGTCAGCACGAGAGCCCTTCCGTCCAGAACAGTGAACGGCGGGGCATTATTGTTGGCGGTCGAGAACGTGATTGCGGCCTGGGCGATGATCGTTCCGACCATGGTGCCGCCTCCCGCCCCGTTAATCGTTGCGGCGCTGCCAACCTGCCAGAAGACGTTTCCGGCCTGAGCGCCGTTGGTCAGGATCACGCTGCGAGGGGCTCCCGCAGCGCCGACCGTGAGTGCGTCAGCCATCTGGAAAACCCAGACCGCGTTCGCGTTGCCCTCGGCGTTTAGCGTGAGATCGCTTCCGGTCAACAGGAACGAGCCGCCCGGCGCAGTGTAGGTTCCCGGCGTGAGGGTCAACCCACCGAGGTTGGCACCAGGATTGATGCCTGGCGGTAGCGCAACCATTTGGTTATATGCGGTGGTTGCGTCGTTGAAGGCATCCAGTGCGATCAAAGCGGTCGCCGCAGTGCCTTCATCTGGACACTGGACAGTCGGCATCGGGGCCGCGGTATAAATCTCGCCGTTGACCACGCCGACGTTTAGTGGAGTCTCCGTATATCTGCATGGCGGCGGGCTCCCGGGCAGGGTCGTGTCATTGAAGCCGGTTACCAGTGATGAGGCCGCCGTGGTGCCGAGGTCTCCGTTATTGATCTCCGTATTGATCCCTTGATTGGTGATTCCAAAATTTCCACCAAACGCGCCGAAAGCCGCGGCCGAGCCAAGGTCGATTGCACCCGGGGCCGCTGCTGAGCCCGTGGTGAAGGTCCAGGGGTTCGGCGCCACGCCCGCTACCAGCGGATTGCCGGCCAGATCTCTTGCGCCGGTCGTTACATCGGCTGTGTATTCCGTGGTCGTCGCAAGGGGACTGGTCGGCGTGAATGTCGCAACATCACTCGCCGCGGAGTACGTCACCGTGCCGGCAACGGCGATCCCGCCTGGCGCATCGAGCGTAAACGTCGCAGACGTCAGGGTTGTCGGATCCATAGGCTCGCTGAAGGTCGCGTTTACGGTCGCGTTGAGCGCGACGCCCGTTGCGACGTTCGCAGGATTGGTAAGAGTAATGGTCGGCGACGTCGCATTGGCGGTCGCTCCGGTAGTAAAGGTCCAGGGGTTCGGCACCGCGCCAGCACCCAGGGCATTGCCTGCCAGATCCTTTGCTCCGTTGGTGATTGTGGCTGTATAGGCAGTACTCGCCGCGAGGTTGACTGTCGGCGCGAAAATTGCGCTGTTGCTTCCCGCAGCGTAGGTGACCGTGCCGGCGACTGCTGTTCCGCCGGGACCGGCCAGGGTGAAGGTCGTGCCGTTGATCGTCGCAGCGTTCATCGCCGTGCTGAACGTCGCCGAGACTTTTTGGTTCAGGGGTACGCCGGTCGCGCCGCTAGCCGGGTTTGTGGCAATGATGGTGGGCGTACTGGAATTCGTGGTGGTGCCGGTCGTGAACGTCCACACATAATTCCCTGCGAGAGGAAGCCCGCCTGCACTCATCGCTCCTACGGTGATCTCCGCCGAATAAGGGTCCGTGGCAGATAGATTGATCGTCGGCGTAAAAATCGCGGTGTTGCTTGCTGCAACGTAGGTAACCGTACCCAATACAGGTGTCGCGCCCGGGGGGCCGGTTACGAGAAAGGTTGCGGCATTAATGCTCGCTGGATTCATTGGCTCGCTGAAGGTGGCGGAAATCGCCTGGTTCAGCGGAACCCCGGTCGCGTGGTTTACCGGGATTGTGGAAGTCACCGTCGGGACACCGACAGTTGTGAATGTCCAGCTGTAACTCGCGGCAAGCGCGTTGCCCGCAGGATCTTTCGCGCCGATCGAAATGTTGCCGGTATAGATCGTGTTGAGCAGCAGAGGTGCCGCCGGAGTAAAAGTGGCGGTTACGCCGGAATACGTGACCGTGCCCCCGATTGGCACACCACTGGGAGGTGCCACGGTAAAGGTCCCGGAGTTGATCGTTGAAGCATTCATCGTTTCGCTAAACGTCGCGGTGACGATCGATGTGACCGGCACTCCGCTCGCAAGGTTCGCCGGAGTCGTTGAAACCACAAACGGCGCTACGAACCCGGACTGTTCCCGGCCGCAGCCCGCCACAAAAATGCTCATTGCGATTACCAACAACCAGATCCTGCCGCCCTTCAACGTGTGCATGAGACTCTCCTGTTTATTCCGTGCCGATGCGTTTCCCGGAACTGCCGCTCGGGGTTGACGCAGGAAACTTTTCGATTCCTTAATGTTCATCTCGAATTTTCATCCTTCGCGATCCGAAGGGTCCCAAAACTGGAAATCGTGCGTCTTTGTGTGCGGCGCTGCGCGGTGCCGACCGTTACTCAGGCTCTAACCGGGGAAGGGGGTCCGACAAGGCATGTTCGGGCGAGTGAGCTATCCGGGACTGTGCAATATTGAACACTGGACATTGGTGTGTCGTTACGAATAACAGTGCGGATTCTGGGGGCCAGGACATCGAGGTCGCCCGAGGCGTCGTATTTCAGGGGCACGCCGGCACAATCCTGCCGCCGATTGGGCCCCATTTAATCATAGAGAACTTGCTGTTGCGGTAATGTTGTGCTCCAATGTCGATGACAAAGGAGTGTGCGTCCCTTGCGTTTCCGGGGTATACGCCGCTTCTTCCGCCAGCTAACGCCCCCTCCCTTGCAGAGCACGGGATCTGGCCTTGAGCAGATCCTTTGTGACTTTCATCTGCGACGCTCACGGTACGAACGATGGAATTAATGCAACTCGCAATGTTTATGGCAGCCGTCGAGGAGCGGAGTATTCAACGGGCGGCCGACCGTGTGGGACGAAGCCAGCCGGCCGTTAGCATCGCTCTGCGCAACCTGGAAAAGGAGCTGGGCATACAGCTGCTCGACCGCTCGACTTTGCGCGATTATCGACCCACACAGGCCGGCCAGCTCTTGTATGACTGCGCTTCCAAGATCACGGTCTTGCTCAATGAGGTCGTCGACGTGATACGTAAACAAGCGGAGATACGACCGGGCCATTCGCAAGCTGGCGTCCCGGATTTCGAGCGCGAAGGCTGACAGTAAGCCACCCGGAGAATTGCGACGAGTTTCAAGTGACGCGGGAACCGCTAGAACAGACTCAGTTGTCGCGTGTCCTGGTAATCCTTGACCGATTCCGGTTCCAGAGCTTCTTGCTCTTCACCGAAGCTTCTGATCTGCGCTTTGAAAGTCACTATACAATCCCGTATCTCAACAGACCGGTTATCCCGCCTGTAGGCGATCCCGGTCTCTTCATAAACCAGCGATTCGCGAAGTCGGCAACATACCAGCCCACGCGCCTGGGACAAAAGCGCAGACGGCTTCAGAAATGTAATTCCTGCGCCTTCTCTCACGATGTGCAATGCCTCTGCAACGGTAGTGACTTCCTGTACGGGTCCGGCAACATAGCCCCGTCGTTTCAGGAATCTGTATAGAGGATCGTGAAAACCAGGGTGGCTCAACCGCGGCAGGGAAATTACGGGGCAGTCATTCAAGTCACGGACCCTGATCTCGGTTTGGCCGGCGAGCGGATGTGTATCGCTCGCCACCACGGCGATCCTTTCGCGAACCAGTGATATCACGACAAGCTTCTCGTGTTTTGCAGGGAGCGTGACCAGACCCAGGTGAAGCGAGTCATTTAGCAGAGCCTTGATTTGATCCGACGTTTCAAGGCTTACGAAAACGCAGGGATTATCGGTGCGGCGGGAAAGCGGTGTGCCCCGGACGATTGACAGCAGCCGCATATCGATTCTGGGGCTGTAACCGATCGACAGCACTCGGGTGGTCTTCGCTCCGGCCCGTTTCGTGCGCTGGATAGCCCTGTCTGAACGCAGCAAGATGCCGTGTCCCGCATTGGCGAA
>Ga0209008_1000624_pt1 | contig 10456 bp, 8 predicted proteins | sample JacPin_JW_Ref_O3_FD_187963 | JGI IMG/M metagenome (GOLD analysis project Ga0209008, IMG submission 187963) | Forest soil microbial communities from Algoma, Ontario, Canada - Jack Pine, Ontario site 1_JW_Ref_O3 (SPAdes) (version 2) | ecosystem: Environmental > Terrestrial > Soil > Boreal...
CAGTGCGCCGCGTTGTCCGAAGGCCGCGGTGTTGGAATCAATGAACATGAACAGAAGATCGTTTGAGGCGGCACCGCTGCCGAACGCGTAGAGGTGGTATCCGTGAACTTCCACCATGGGCAGCTTCTGTTGTTTGAAACGCTCCTCGCTCGCAGATGGATCGAACGCTCCCAGGGCCACGCCGACCACTTCTTCCGTCGTGGTCTTGGTGGGCGAAATCGCGCCCCAGGCGAGTTCATCCACCTGTGTATTGGGGTCGACTCCGGCCGATGTAAGGAATTTTTCGAAGTCGCGGAAACGGCTGGGCAAAAGCTGTTCGCGAAGCTGCGGAAACCACGGATACTTTCGCGCCGTTTTCAGATCGGCATAGGCGAACTCTCCCACCTGTTTCGGGAACATTCCCACAACAGCGGTGCTGAGCGACCCCGCCGAGCTGTGCTGTGGAGCGACCACGACAGCCGCAACCAGGAAACCGACAGCCAGCACTACGATTCCAGCGGTACGGCAAATTGTATTTCTCACGTTTTCTTCACCTCAGGACTTCTCAGTTTAACTTATCGGCCGGTCCCGACGGAACTTTCGACAATTCGTGACGCAAGAGACAGCACCTCGGAACGTGTGTGGCTGTCAAAGGCAGCATCGGTGATGGACTCAAGATTGGTGCCCACGTTCTCCAGCGCTCCGCGCACAGCGGTCGCGGCCATCATTCGGCCCACGCGGACATCTGAAAGCATAGACGGTGCGGCCATGGGTTCCAGTTGCCCGAGCTTGTCGAATACTGTTGCTGCTTTGCGCGCAACGTCCAAGGGCGCTTCCACCGCCGCCATGAGCGCAACCTGGATCGCCCGGTTGCGCCGATCCTGTTCTTCGGTGGTTTCGCGGGGCATTCGGTGCGCGGTGAGCACGGCCTCAAACGAAGCCGCGTCGCGGTCAATTCCCTCGGCGAGCGACTGCGAAGCGCTGCGCAGTTCGTCGGAAATGTCCGAGAGCGGCTTGGCGAATGCCGCAAGGGATTTCTTCCGGCGAGAAAGGTCCGCCACCATCTGTCCGAGTGCAGCGCCCAGCGCGCCGGCCACTGCCGCAACCGATCCTCCTCCGGGCGCAGGCGTGGGACGGGCAACGACGTCGATAAATGGCTGCGCGAGTGCGGCAAGTGAGACCGGTGGCTTTCCCGTCGGCGCGCTCAGAGATTCTTCCAGACGATTCTCTAACACCTGCTGTGGAGAAAAGTTCTCGACATGCAGATAGAACTCGGCGGTCATTTCGATCGCGCGCCTGGGAATCAGACCGACGATTTCGCTTCCGACAATTCCCACTCCGAGGCGCTCGGCCTCGCGCTTTACTGTTTCGAAGACCTGGTGGATCGGCGTCTGCTCGAAGTCGGTGAGGTTCATCGATACCTGCGCGAGGTTGCGCGCGCGCAGGTCCACTCCCATGGCCTTGACGCAGGGCATTCCGCCGCTTGAGAAGCGGATTGTCTTGGCAATGCGCTTGGCGATATCCAGATCGGGGGTGTTCAGGTTGATGTTGTACGCGATCAGGAACTTCCGCGCGCCTACGACGGTTGCGCCAGCCGTCGGATGCAGCCGGGGCTCGCCGATGTCCGGGGCGCGCTGCGGATTCCGCAACACCTCCTCGCGAAGCCCTTCGAACTGGCCGCGACGTATGTTTTCAAGATTTACGCGCTCGGGCCACTGCGCGGCAGCTTCATAGAGGTAGACGGGGATGTGATAGCGCTCCCAGATTTCGCGCCCGGCCTGACCTGCGAGCTCGACGCAATCCTGAATGGTGACACCCTCAATGGGGATAAACGGAACCACATCGGTTGCGCCCACGCGGGGATGCGCGCCCGTCTGGCGTGTGAGATCGATCAATTCGGCGGCTTTGCCAACGCCGCGCACGGCTGCTTCCCGGACTGCGCCAGGCTCGCCGACCAGCGTCACGACGCTGCGGTTGTGGTCCGCGTCACTTTCGCGCGCCAGTAGATACACGCCTGGTACTGCGCGCATCGCATCCACGATCGCGTCTATCTTTGCCACCTGGCGGCCTTCGGAAAAATTCGGAACGCACTCGACGAGCTGCTTCATAGGTTAACGCTTCTTGGAGTGGATGATCGCACCGCGTTTCATGGTCAGGCTGCAGAGGTTCACGCCAAAATAATACGGAATTTCACGATAGCCCGCCACGTCAAACGCAGCGAGATCTGCATACTTGCCAACCTCGAGAGAACCCGAGCGGTCATGCAGCCGTAGCGAGTAGGCGGGATTGATCGTAGCGGCGGCGATGGCCTCGGCGGGAGTCATGCGCATCTGTGTGCAGGCAAGCGACAGGATCATCGCCATGCTGAGCGTCGGGCTCGTACCTGGATTGAAGTCGGTCGCCAGCGCAACAATGGCGCCTGCATCGATCAGCTGGCGGGCCGGGGCAAAGTGCCCAAGGCCGAGATGAAAGCAGCAGCCCGGCAGCAGAGTGCAAACGACGTTGGAGAGCGCGAGAGCGCGGATGTCACCGGCATCCACATTTTCCAGATGATCGGCGCTTGCGGCGTGCAGCTCGATCGCAAGCCGCGCCCCTCCGGTGCGAACCAGTTGGTCGGCATGGATGCGCGGAACCAGTCCGCACGCGCGCCCCGCTTCGAGAATCCGCCGCGCCTGCGCGAGCGTGAAGGCTCCGCGGTCGCAGAACACGTCGCAAAACTCTGCAAGTCCCGCGGTTGCAACCGTCGGGATCCAGCGCTTCACCAGAAGATCCACATAGGCGTCTGGGCGGCCGCTGAATTCGGGTGGGACCACGTGCGCTCCCAGAAATGTCCGGGCGATATCCAGCGGCTGCTCCTGATGCAGCTGTTGAAGGATGTCCAGGATTTTCAGCTCGCTCTTCCAATCCAGGCCGTAGCCGCTCTTGGCCTCAAGCGTCGTGGTCCCGTGCGCAGCGAATTGGCGCAGATGCGCCGAGGCGCGTTCGCGAAGAGAACTGGAGCTCGCGAGCCGGAGTTTCTTTACTGTGGAATGGATTCCGCCGCCGGAGCGAGCGATCTGCGCGTAGGTCTTTCCGGAAATGCGCTGCTCGTATTCGGCTGCGCGGCTCGATGGAAAAATCAGGTGAGTGTGCGAATCGACAAATCCCGGCAGGACCACGCGGCCGCCGAAATCCAGTTTTTCAGCCCGACGCGCTTCCTTCAGGCGCTCGATGCGGCGACGCGGCCCCACTGCAGTGATGCGATCGCCGTGGACCAACAGCGCGCCGTCGCGGATGAGACCCAGTTCCGCCAGGGCTCTTCCGCGTCGCGGGACCGAACCCCGCAGCGTGAGCAGCTCCGAGCAGCCGGTGATCAGCCAATCGGGCATGTGAGCGGCCCCGATACTAACGCGTACATTTGCAAAACACTACCGCTTCTCGTGTTCGACTGCTCAGAGCAGGGGCGCTTTCACTCCGGACTTGCGGGCAAAGTCGATGGCCTCGGGATAGCCGGCGTCCACATGACGGGCGACACCGATTCCGGGATCGTTCGTGAGAACGCGTTCGATGCGCGTGGCCATCTCTTTGGTCCCATCGGCGACGATAACTTGCCCGGCATGCAGCGAGTAACCGATCCCGACCCCGCCGCCATTGTGAATGGAAACCCAGCTCGCGCCGCTCGCCGTGTTGAGCAGGGCATTGAGCAGCGGCCAGTCAGCTACAGCGTCCGAGCCATCACGCATGCTTTCAGTCTCGCGGTAGGGTGAGGCGACCGAGCCGCAATCCAGGTGATCGCGGCCGATGACGATCGGTGCTTTCAATTCGCCCCGCGCGACCAGCTCGTTGAGCGCCAGGCCGAATTTCTCGCGCTCGCCATAACCCAGCCAGCAGATGCGCGACGGCAGACCTTGAAACCGAACACGCTTTTGCGCAAGTGCGATCCACCGGCACAGGATCTCGTCGTGAGGGAACATCTCAAGAACGAGTTGATCGGTGCGATGGATGTCGGAGGGCTCACCGGAAAGAGCGGCCCAGCGAAAAGGACCGCGGCCTTCGCAGAAAAGCGGGCGAATATATGCGGGCACGAAGCCCGGAAAATCGTAGGCGTTCTTCACGCCCTGCTGGAAAGCAAACGTGCGAATGTTGTTGCCGTAGTCAAACGTAACCGCGCCCAGCTTCTGGAGCGCGAGCATGCCCTCGACGTGCCGGGCCATCGATTCAAGCGAACGCTTGCGATACGTGTCCGGATCGCTTGTGCGAAGTTCGGCTGCCTGCTCGACATTGAGCCCCTGCGGGATATAGCCGCCCACCGGGTCGTGCGCGCTGGTTTGGTCAGTCAGTAGATCGGGGACGACGCCGCGGCGGGCGAGTTCGGGAATCACGTCGGCGCAGTTTCCAACCAGGCCGACCGATGTCGCCGCGCGCGTTCGGACAGCGTTTTTCAGGATCCGCAGCGCCTCGTCCAGGTCGTTCACCATGACATCGCAATAGCCGGACTTCACGCGGCGCTTGATCCGTTCCGGATCAACGTCAATTCCCAGGAACGCCGCGCCATTCAGGGTCGCAGCGAGCGGTTGTGCGCCACCCATACCACCCATGCCGCCACTGGCTACCAGCTTGCCGGCAAGATCGCCGTGAAAGTGCTTTCGCGCGGCGGCTGCAAATGTTTCGTAGGTGCCCTGGAGAATTCCCTGGGTGCCGATATAGATCCAGCTTCCGGCCGTCATCTGGCCGTACATCATGAGGCCCACTCGATCCAGCTCATCGAAGTTTTTCCAGTCGCTCCAATGTCCAACCAGGTTCGAGTTTGCGATCAGCACGCGGGGTGCGTAGGTGTGCGTTCGGAAGATGCCGACGGGCTTGCCGGATTGCACCAGCAGAGTCTCGTCGTCTTCAAGGCTTCGGAGCGACGCGACGATGGCGTGAAAACATTTCCAATTGCGCGCTGCCTTTCCGCGCCCGCCGTATACGATCAGATCCTCGGGCTTTTCGGCGACCTCAGGGTCGAGGTTGTTCATCAACATCCGTAACGCAGCTTCCTGCTGCCAGCCTTTGCACGAAAGCGAACTGCCGCGCGGCGCACGCACGGGCACGTATTGGGCGACTTCCCCTTCGGCGAGCCTCACCATCGCTGGACTCCCTGTGAAGCCCTGCGTTTGATCGGAGCATTCACGGAATCATCTTAGTACGGATCAAGCCGAGTGCAAGCGTGAGCTATGGGCATCCATTCTCGTAGCTGACCCAGAGGCCTGATTGCGTCGCGCGCGGACAATGGGCTAGAGTGGCGGCGATGAATTCAGAGTACCCATCCATCACGAAATGCTTTCTCGACGCGGTGGACGCCTACGCGAATCCCAGGGCGCAGATGTATCGCACCCCACCTGGCGCGCAACACGGCTCACAGGCCGGAACGTGGGAAGCAATCTCGGCGCAGGAAATGCTGCGGCGAGTCGCCGGCCTCGCCCGAGCTCTCGCTGAACTCGGCATCCGGCCAGGCGACCGTGTCGGTCTGTTCGCCCCGAACTGTCCCGAGTGGGCGATAGCGGATTTTGCGATCGAGGGGCTTGGAGCGGTAAGCGTTCCGATCTATTTTCACGAATCGCTGGATCGACTCACCTACATCCTGAAGGACTCCGGGGCGCGTGTGGTCTTCACTTCAGGCGAAGAAGAGGCCCGCAAAATCGCCGAGTGTCGCGCCCAGTTGCCGGCGCTTGAACATGCAATCTCCGTCGCACCTCCCGCCGACCTGGGCGGTGAAATCCTCCGTTATGAGGCGCTGATTGCGACCGCTGGCGATTCGGACATCGCGCAGTACCGGAGCCGTGGGGCCGAAGTGTCTGGCGAACAACTCGCGACGATCATCTATACCTCGGGCACCACTGGCGAGCCCAAGGGCGTCATGCTGAGTCATGCGAATTTGACCTCGAATGCGCTGGATTCGACCAGGGACGTCGAAACCCTCCGGGGAGATCTCGCGCTGTCGTTTCTGCCTCTCTCGCACGTCTATGAGCGGGTGGTCGATTACAGCTATTTTTTCCGCGGCATCAGCGTGGCCTACATCGAGCAAACCGAGCTGGTATCTCAGGCGCTCCTCGAGGTTCGGCCCATGATGGTCGCGGCGGTGCCGCGATTCTTTGAAAAGATCTACGCGACAATTATCGAAAAGGGACGTCGAGAAACCGGATCGAAGAGGGCGATCTTTGATTGGGCGATCCAGGTGGCAACTCAGGCTGCACCGTGGCGCGCCTATGGCCGGACGGTTTCCCTGGGTGTGCGGCTGCGCTGGCGGATTGCGAACCTGCTGGTGTACTCGAAATTCCGCGACGGCATGGGAGGGAGAATTCGTACGTTTACCTCCGGAAGCGCGCCGCTCGCAGTCGAGCTGCTGGAGTTTTTCTGGACCGTCGGTTTGCCGATCTATCAGGGCTACGGCCTTACCGAAACGTCGCCGGTGGTATCGGCGAGCACGCCGAAGTCCTACAAGGTCGGCACCGTGGGGCGTCCGATCCAGGGCGTGGAAGTGAAAATTGCAGCCGATGGCGAGATTCTGGTGAAAGGGTCCTGCGTCATGCAGGGCTACTACAACAAACCCGATCAGACGCGTGAAGCCTTCACGCCCGACGGTTGGCTGCTCACCGGCGACATTGGGCGGATCGACCAGGACGGCTACCTGCTGATCACGGATCGTAAAAAGGAATTGCTGAAGACTTCCGGCGGCAAGTTCGTGGCGCCGGCACCGATTGAGAACCTGCTCAAGACTTCGCCTCTGATTGCAAACGCAATGGTCGTAGGCGACGGAAGAAAGTTTACTTCGGTGCTCGTCGTCGTCAATTTCGCAGGGATCGAGGAACAGGCGCGCACGGCCGGTCGGGAATTTTCCACTCACGCGCAGATGCTCACCGACCCATGGGTGCGGGATCTCTACACGCGGGAACTCGAAAGGCTGACGGCGCCCCTGGCGCAATATGAAAAGCCCAAGAGGTTTGCGTTAATCGAGCGGGACTTCACATATGCGAGCGGCGAGCTCACCTACACGATGAAGCTGAAGCGCCGAGTGATAGAAGAGCGATATCAGGACGTGATCGCGAGGCTGTACGCGGACGTGGAGGAACCGAGGCCGCAGCGAACCACCTAGAGCGGGAGGGTCGGGTCGAGACACGGGAAGCGATGAACCGCCAACTTATCGATCTGCTTGCCGCAATTGAACGCCAGGGGCGCGAAAACGACGACCGGGAGACCGATCGCGCCAGGAAGATGCTCAATCTCGAGCCGGAAACGGCCCAGTTGCTTGGCATCCTGGCTCGAGCTGCCAAAGCCACCCGCATGCTCGAAATTGGTACTTCAAACGGCTACAGCACGATCCACCTCGCGTCGGCTGTCGCCGAGACGGGTGGAAAGATCGTTTCGATCGAACGCAACCCGAATAGACACTCGATGGCACGCGCGAACTTGGCTCGTGCTGGACTGCTGAACTATGTGGAGCTGCGATTGGGAGAAGCTACGGCGATCGTGGGAGAACTCGCTGGTCCGTTCGACTTCGTATTTTTCGATGCCGATCGAACCAGCGCACCCGAACAGGTCCGACGATTGGTCCCGAAGCTCGCCCCGGCGGTTCTGGTTCTGGCTGACAACGCGCTTTCGCATCCCGCTGAGATTGCCGGGTATCTTTCTGAAGTCGAAAGCCTTCAGGGTTTCGACCACATGGTTGTGCCAGTAGGAAAAGGGCTGAGTATCGCCTATCGGGGCGCAGGACCTACGGCTGAGACCGTGGGCGGAGTAGAATAGCGGTGGAGAGAATTCGATGACTGATCAATTAGTGATTGCAGGACGCGCGTTTAACTCCCGGCTGATCGTCGGCACCGGAAAATACCGCAGCTTTCAGGAGATGGCGCGGGCGCACGCGGCTTCGGGCGCCGACATGGTGACGGTCGCCGTTCGGCGCGTGAACCTGACCGATCGCACGAAAGAATCGCTTCTGGATTACATCGACCGCGAAAAGATTTTCATCCTGCCGAACACCGCGGGGTGCTATTCGGCGGATGAAGCGGTGCGCGCAGCCCGATTGGGGCGCGAAGTCGGTCTTTCCGAGTGGGTGAAGCTGGAGGTGATCGGCGACGAGCAGACGCTGTTTCCCGATACCGAGCAGCTGATTCAGGCGACCAGGACATTGGTCAAGGAAGGTTTCATCGTGCTGCCCTACACGACCGACGACCTGATCGTGGCTCGCAAGCTCGTCGACGCAGGCGTCTCTGCGGTAATGCCGCTGGGCGCGCCGATCGGTTCGGGCATGGGGATTCAAAATCTGGCCAATCTGCGCATCCTTCGGGAGCGCATCACCGAGGTGCCGCTCATCGTGGATGCGGGCGTGGGCACGGCCTCCGATGCGGCGATTGCAATGGAGTTGGGCGCCGACGGCGTCCTGATGAACACCGCAATTGCCGGTGCGCAGGATGCCGTGCTGATGGCCGAGGCGATGCGCGCGGCCGTCGAGGCGGGGCGCAAGGCATTTCTGGCCGGGAGAATCCAGAAGAAACTGTATGCCACGGCGTCGAGCCCGCTGGCCGGGATCGTAAAGTGAAGACGCCGACCAGGTTCCTGCTTCTGTTGGCAAACGGATTCGTTTGCTACTACTTCTGGAACGAGCACAAGCTGGGTATGCCGATCGCACGCACGGTCGGCCTGCTGTTTGTCTCGCTCATCGCCGTCAATCTCGCGCTGTATCTGGGCCAGAGGCTTGGCGACCGCCGGGCTCAGCAGCTTGCTGCGCGCAGAACCGAGCGAAGGTAATACCTGCCAGGAACTCACTGGAAGAATCAAATGCGAGTGACCTGAGATCACCTTGTGAGTCTCTGCGTTTCCGGCCTCGTCGGTTTTGAGGAGCTCGGCGCCGGTCACGGAATTACTTGGTGGTTCCCAAAGCAAGCCCGAGCGGTTGGCTGAGGCCGCAAGCGGACTTAGGGGAAAAGGATGTGCCAGGAGATGTCCACCAGAGCGTGGACGATCGTGCCGGGCACAAGCGAGCGGGTCCTCATCCAGACGTGGCCGTAAAACAGGCCAGCGACCGTAGCTAGCAGCACATACTTCCAGTTCGGGAATGGCGCATGGAAGATGTGCGAAAGGCCAAAGATTATGGATGCGACGACCAGCCCCGCCCATTGATTCTTAAGTGCTCGCGAAAGCAGGTTCTGCAGCAATCCGCGGAACAGAAATTCCTCAGGCCACGCAGTGAAGAACAGCACGCCAAGTACGGTCAGCGGTGAACTGCGCGCGCGCGCAAGCGATGGATGAAATACCAGAAAACCCATCTTGATTCCAACCGGTATAGCGATCGCGGCAAACAGGGCGAAGTGAATCGCAAATTGGGCGGTGAAGCCGCGCCCCCAGGCGACGGCATAGCCGACCCCGTCGAGGCGGCGGAGCAGCACGAACGCCGCAACCGCCGTGCCAAGCGCCATCAGAACCGCAAGCGTGTGCGTCAGAGGCGGAGGGTAGGGGAATACGCGATACATCAGACGATAGGGAACCGGTAGCGCGACCGGTAGCCAGATGATCAGCAGCGCGGCGTAGTCTTCCCAGGTACCCGGAGATTTTCCGGCGCTGCTTGCAAGTAGAAGGGCCGGCAAGACGGCATAGCCAGCGCCGAGCAGCAACATTCGCCAGTCGCGCGTTACCGCGAGCGAATAGATCAGGACGGCAAAAAGTGGCACCAGCGGGGCGACGAGCGTGCCACGCCTGCCCAGTGCGCGTTGCGCCAGGGCGAGAACGCGCGGCGATGCCAGGAACAGCTCGAATGCGAACAGAACAGCAGCGATTGCCAGCGCGACAACGAACGCGAGGCCATGAAAGCGCAGATGAACGCCTTCCAGAGCTGCCGCTACCACGACCAGCGCCCACACGACGAGGGCTGCCGGGAAACTCATCTGCCAGGATTTGGTAGCTCCTGCCATGAGCGATGATCTTAGCGGACCTCGCCCGCCGGGAGATATGAACTTGATTTGCCCTTCGCCCTCGGCGATGCTGTCGCGTGGCAAACGCAGCAACGTCTGGAAAGCAACGGCTCGCCTACATCGATTGGATGCGCGGCCTGGCCTGCGTGGTGATGTTCCAGACGCATTGCTACGATTCCTGGCTGGGCGGCGCGGCCCGCGAGACTTCGTTCATGCGCTGGTCGCAGCTGGGTGGAACGCTCCCTGCTCCGCTATTTCTGTTTCTCGCCGGAATTTCCTGCGCGCTGCTGACCGACCGGATGCGCCAAAAGGGAATCGCGCCCGCCGCAATCGCACAAACAACAATCCGCCGCGGAGCTGAAATCCTTGCGCTCGGGCTGCTGTTTCGCGTGCAGGAGTTCGCACTCGGGCAGCCGTGGGCGCCGTGGACCGATCTGCTCCGTGTGGACGTGCTGAACGTGATCGGGATCTCGCTGATGCTGATGGGCGCGGCAAACTGGATCGCACGAAGCCAGGCCGCCAGCACCGTTCTGGCCTTCGGCGTCGCACTC
>Ga0209008_1000625_pt1 | contig 10431 bp, 10 predicted proteins | sample JacPin_JW_Ref_O3_FD_187963 | JGI IMG/M metagenome (GOLD analysis project Ga0209008, IMG submission 187963) | Forest soil microbial communities from Algoma, Ontario, Canada - Jack Pine, Ontario site 1_JW_Ref_O3 (SPAdes) (version 2) | ecosystem: Environmental > Terrestrial > Soil > Boreal...
GTTTTTGTGATTTTGGCTGCGATTTTTTGGGGAATTCGTATTACGCCGGATATACGTATCTATGCGTGGTTGATGCGCGTTGCGATGCCGATTGGGGCGATGCTCGTACTCTTTGATCTCCTGCGGCCGCCTAAGGGTTTATCGCTTAAACAGAAGCTCGCTACCGTTCCTCCCGCTTCCGATACGGTTTGTCCTTTTTGTGGCTCCGCGCTTCTGCTGCTTTCCTCCCAGTGTTCTTGTCCTGTGTGCGGCGTCGTCCGCGCCTAGTCGCACGACGACAGAGGCAACGGCGAAAACCTAAAGCTGCACCGGGCCGGTGGTGAACCCCGGCCCCTACGACGCGCAGGCCATCCCGCGGTTCTTAAAAGCCTTTGCAAAGGACTAGGTCAACAGCCTTTTCGTTTTCCAGGATAACCATCCACGGGCCGTCCCGAAGGAACACCACGTTTTCTTTTTTTACGCCCGCTTCTCCTGCTCCACGGGTGGTTGAGTAGCAGGCGCGAAGATACGGTGTTGCCTCGTCTAGAGTGCGGACGTATCCGAAACGATCTTTTAGTTGTTGGTTGTTCAAGCCTCGTACTTGGCTAACGGGCCAGACGTCGTGAGTCATAATCCCCAAGGCCGAGTCAATGTCCATGTTGTTGTTTAATCCGTGCTTCCACAGCACGTAGTAGATGTTCTTGGGGTCGGCCGCGTCTGGATAGATTTTCATCCAAATGGCGAGAACGCCAATCGATAGAAGCACACCGACTCCCATAAAGAAAATCGCAAAAGCGATTTTTCGAAACCATTCCGACGTGTTTATTTTATCCATTTCACTCAGGAAAGATCATTAGCGATTGCGGTGCTAGACGGACGTGCCACGGGAGTGGCGCTTCTTTGAATTGTTGCCATTTTTCTTTGTAGATTTCGGCTTGTAGATCGTGGTGGTCGCTTTCTGTTGGCGCGTTGTGGAGTTTTAGATAGAGGGTGATGCGGAAGGGAGTTTCGCTGGAGCTTGTGGGCCAGCAGGGGAAGACGTTTTCGATGGCGTCGTTGCGTGCTGCTTGGTGGCTTTCCAGGAATTCGATTTGATGGGCGCGGATGCCTACTCGAGTGACCGGCTTGGCGATTTTTTGCGTGACGCGGAGTTGGCATCGCCAGTTGGTGGCTTCGATTTCGTTTGCGGAGATGCTGCGGGCGGGGCTGAAATTCTTGCAGCCGGTTAGGCGGGCTACTTCTACCGTTGGAGGATGGCGGAAGATTTCTTCTTTGGGGCCGAAGGCGGCGGCTTGTCCGCTAGATAGGACTAGAAGATCGGAGCCGAGGCGATAGGCTTCTTCGATATTGTGCGTGACTAACAGCGCGGCGCCGCGATATTGGCTTAGCGTTTCTAGGAGTTGCTGCTCGATTTGCGAGCGGAGATGCGTGTCCAGAGCGGAGAGCGGCTCGTCGAGGAGTAGCGCTTCGGGATTTGTGGCTAGAGCGCGGGCGAGCGCGGCGCGTTGTTGCTCGCCGCCGGAGAGTTCGCGAGGGCGGCGATTCTCCAGGCCATCTAGATGCAACTTGCTGATTTGCTCGCGGATGTGCGTTAGGCGTTCGTAGAGGGCGAGACTCTCAAGACCGAAGGCGATATTTTCTGCGACGGTTAGGTGCGGAAAGAGCGCGTAATTTTGGAAGAGCAGGCCGATGCGGCGATCGCGGCTGGGGACATTTATATTCTTTGCGGAGTCGAAGAGAACGCGATTATTCAAGACGATGCGGCCGCTGTCGGGGCGCTCCAGGCCGGCGATGCAGCGGAGCGTCATGGTTTTGCCAGCGCCTGAGGGGCCGAGGACAGCTAGCGGTTTTGCACCGGTGGCTAAAGCGAGGGACAGCTTGTAGGCGGCTAGCTGCTTTTCGATTTGGACTTCGAGGGCCATTTTAGCTGCGTCCGAATTGGGCGCGCGCGGCGGATTGCGGCCGGGCCCAATAGTAGAGCGCGAAGAGTAGAGCGAGAGAAATGGTGACGTCAATTACTGACCAGATGATTGCGCGGCGCATGTCTCCGGCTTCTACCGCGAAATAAATTGCGAGAGGGATTGTTTCGGTGCGGCCGGGGATGTCTCCGGCGAGCATTAGAGTGGCGCCGAATTCGCCGAGGGCGCGGGCGAAGGAGAGGATTGTGCCGGCTAGGAGGCCGGGGGCGGCTAACGGGATTACTATGCGTCGGAAGACGCGCCATTCGGATGCGCCTAGTGTGCGGGCGGCTTGCAGGAGCGGGGCGTCTACCTGGGCGATGGCCGCGCGGGCGGTGAGATACATTAGCGGGAAGGAGACTACGGCGGCGGCGATTACTGTGGCGGGCCAGGAAAAAACTATCGAGACGCCGATGCGGAGGAGTAATTGGCCTAGCGGACCGTGGCGGCCGAAGAGTAGCAGGAGCAGGAAGCCTACTACTGTGGGCGGGAGGACTAGCGGTAGGAGGGCGATGCCGTCGAAGATGGCGTAGGCGGTGCCGGTGCGGCGTTCGCGCCAGGATGCTGCGGCTACGCCGAGGATCAGGGTGATGGCGGTCGCGACGATGCTGGTCGCGAGGGAGATCCAGACTGGCGAGAGATCATAGAACATGGATTGAGATTCTTGCGCGCGTTGCTTCCCGGGTATTTGTTGAGCGCGGGACATCGTAGCGCACGCGGTGGAAATGCGTCACGGATGAAATTTATTCTGAGTTGTGGTAACCACGGTCGAGAGCGGGGCCGAACTGCGGGAGGGCTAAAGCACCCTCCCCTACTGGGAATAATCTGGGTCGCGCTTTTCTTTGTAGGCTTTTAGGGCTTCTTTGTGGTCCTGCGAGTTTAGGGCGATGGTTTGGCGGCGTAGGTATTCTTCGAAGAATTGGCCGTGGGGCATGTCGAAGGGCATGTTGAGCATCATTTTGGATTGGAGCGTGCCTTCGCTGGCTAGGGCGGCGTATTTTTTTAACAGGGCTTCGGTTTCGTCGCCGAAAGTTTCTGGCTGGACTACGTGATCTACGAGGCCGATTTCTTTGGCGCGCACGCCATCAATATTCTCACCGGATAGGACCATCCATTTTGCGCGGCCTAGGCCGATATAGCGTGGCAGGCGGAAGGTGCCGAGGCCTGGGATAATTCCTTCTTTGATTGCGGGCAGGCCCAGCATGCAATTTTCCGTGGCTATGCGGATGTCGCAGGCCAGAGCTAGTTGGAGGCCGCCGCCGAGGGAATAGCCGTGCATGGCGCAGATTAGAATTTTTTCGGATTGCTCGAGGATGCGCAGGGCGCGGTCCCAGAGTTCGTAATAGCTGGCGGGAATTTGGCCGGCGGTTAGTTGCTTGAGATCAATGCCAGTGCAGAAGGCCCGGCCTGCGCCGCGGATTAGGACCAGGCGGATGTTGGGGATTTCGCGAATCATTTCGGCCATGCGATTCATGTCGAGGGCGCCTTGGTAGTGCATGGCGTTTAGGATGTCGGGGCGATTAAGCGTGAGATAGCCTGTGCGGCCTTCGGATTCGAAGTGCATGGTTTCTAGTTTCATGAATGGCCTCTTTTTCTCGATGGCGAAGATTTCGTAGCGCGCATTCCCGCCGCGGACAGAACCGACGCAATTAATTTAATATCGCGCGCCGCCCGCGATTTCGGCCCTGACCGAAAGTTGGGCTCGAAAGAGCCGGCAGGGACGCCAGCGGTACGGGAATCGCCGCATTATCGGCTCTTCTGCGGATTCCGGCCGCGGCATTGAACTGCGGGAGGGTCTGAAGACCCTCCCCTACAAGTGCCTTTTGTCGATTACTCGGACGGCTTTGCCTTCGCTGCGGGCGATTTCGTGCGGTCCGACGAGTTTGATTTTACATGAGATGCCGAGAGCGCTTTGCAATTCTTGGCTTAGTCGCTTTTCGAGTTGGTCGCGGCGCTCTTGATTTTCGAAAATTGCGGCGGCGACTTCTACTTGTACCGTGAGTTCGTCGGTGTGGCCGGAATTGCGATCTACGATTATTTGGTAATGCGGCTCCACTTCGCTTGCTTGCAGCAGGACGGTTTCGATTTGCGAGGGAAAAACATTTACGCCGCGGATGATTAGCATGTCGTCGGTGCGGCCGATGATACGTTCCATGCGGGTGGTGGTGCGGCCGCAGGCGCATTTTTCGCGGAGCAGGCGCGTGCGATCGCCGGTGCGATAGCGGATTAACGGCAGCGCTTCCTTGGTGAGGCAGGTTAGGACGAGTTCGCCGGGTTCGCTGTCGGAGAGAGGTTGCCCGGTGGCGGGATCGATAATTTCCGGGATGAAATGATCTTCGTTGATGTGCAGGCCTTGCTTGGCTGTGCATTCGGAGGAGACGCCTGGGCCGATTACTTCGGAGAGGCCATAAACATTCAGCGCGGTGAGGCCGACGCGCGCTTCGATTTCTTCGCGCATGCGCTCGGACCAGGGTTCGGCGCCGAAGAGGCCGGCTTTTAGCGCCAGCTTGCGGAGATCGATGCCTTCTTCGCTGGCGGCTTCGGCTAGCAGCAGGGAATAGGACGGAGTACAGCAGAGGACGGTGCTGCCGAAATCGCGCATTAGCATTAGTTGGCGCTTGGTGTTACCGGAGGAAATTGGAATTACTGTGGCGCCGATGGTTTCTGCGCCGTAGTGGAAGCCGAGGCCGCCGGTGAAGAGGCCGTAGCCGTAGGCGTTGTGGATGATGTCGTCGGCGGTGACGCCGGCGGCTGAGTAGGCGCGGGCCATTAGATTGGACCAGAGAGTGAGATCGTTGCGCGTGTAGGCGACTACTGTGGGGTGGCCCGTGGTGCCGCTGGAGGCGTGGATGCGGATTATTTCTTGCATGGGGACGGCTAGTAGGCCGAAGGGGTAGTGATCGCGTAGATCGGATTTGATTGTGAATGGGAGACGGGATAAATCTTCGAGCGAGCGAATGCTATCGGCGGTGATTTTCGCTGTGGCTAATTTTTCTTTGTAGAACGGGACGTTGGCTGCGACGCGAGTGATGCCGGTGCGGAGACGATCGAGTTGCAGGATTTCCATTTCTTTGCGCGGGAGGGATTCGGCTGCGTCGCGGATTTGGGGAGTGAGGATTTTGGCGGGCATGGTGGCCGAAGATTAAAGATTTGGATGCTTTAGGTGCCAGCCTGTGGCGTTTTGATAGGCGCGGGCGAAGGCTAGAATTTCCGCGTCGCCGTAAAGTTTGCCTATGAACGTGAGGCTGGTGGGATGGTTTTTTTCGTCGAAGCCGTGCGGGACTGCTACGCAGGGGTGGCCGGTTAGATTGGTAACCGACGAATTTGCCGAGGCTACTGGATTTGGAGTGTAGTCGCCGTAATCGAAGGGAACGATGTAGACATCGATATGCGACATTACTTCCACCATTTCTTGCATTAGCAGGGTGCGGATGCGGTTTGCGTTTACGTATTCCGTTGCGGGGACGAGGCGATAGGAATTTTGCGCGGTCACGTTGTCCTGGCGGACCAGTCCGGCTGGTTGCGTTTCGAAGGGATCATGCAGGGCGGCGTTAGCTTCGCCGTACATTATTGTGGTGAAGTTTAGATTGGAATGTTCGGGCAGGGTGATCTCCACGAGATTTACGCCCATGCTGCGGATTTTTTGCAGCGCGGCGGTGTCGTTGGCGTTTACTTGCGGAGTTTGGCGCGTGTCTTCGAACGCAGCGCGCAAATAGCCGACGCGGAGTTTGCCGATATCTACATTCGCGTCCCAATTGAAGGGAATATCCTGCACGGCTAAGTCGCGATCGTCGGGGCCATTGATCGCGTCGAGAACTAACGCGCAATCTTCCACGCTGCGGCACATTGGGCCGGATTTATCGCAGCTCCAGCTTAGCGCCATGATGCCGTAACGGCTTACTCGTCCGAATGTGGGGCGCAGGCCGGTGATTCCGCAAATTCCTGCGGGCGCGACGATCGAGCCGTGGGTTTCTGTGCCCATTGAGAAGCCTACGCAGCCCGCGGCAGTGGCCGAGCCTGGGCCGGCTGACGAGCCTTGCGAGCCCATGTTGAGATCCCAGGGATTTTTTGTTTGGCCGCCGAACCAGATGTCGTCGGAGGCCAGTTCGCCGGTGGAAAGTTTGGCGATCAGGACGGCGCCTGCTTCGGCTAGGCGCGAGACTACCGTTGCATCCGTATCAATGATGCGATTTTTGAATGGAGCTGCGCCCCAGGTTGTTGGATAGCCTTTTGCGGCGTAGAGATCTTTCGCGCCCCAGGGAATTCCGTGGAGCGGACCTCGATAGTGGCCGGCGGCGATTTCCTGATCGGCTTGGCGGGCTTGGCGCATGCCGAGATCTTCGGTGATTGTTACGGCGCAGAGGAGTTTTGGGTTCAGGCGCTTCATGCGGGCTAGATACATTTCCGTCAGCTCGACGGATTTTATTTGCTTGGTGCGGATTAATTCCGCGAGCTGAGTTACTGGCCAGTAGGCGGCGTCTTCTAGATTGCTGGGGCGATGAACTTGCTCGGGAGTGCTTGCGCGCGTGGGGCGCTTGGTGCGATCGATTTTTATGCCGGGAACGATGGGATTGAAGTAGAGCGCGGGGGCGACGCTATTATCGAGCGGCATTTTCCGCAGATTTTCGTAAATCGGGAGGAGTTTGTTTACGCCTTCGAGCATGCGATCGAGTTGCGCATCGGTGAATTCTAGTCCGGCGACGGCGGCCGCTTCGCGGAGCATTGGTTTCGTGATTACGGCGGTTTTTTGCTGCGGCGCGGCGCTTTGCGTTTCAAGTTTCGCCCAGAGGACGCCGGGAAAAAGCGTGGAGCTGAGGCCGAGGCCGGAAAAATACGCGAGGAATGAGCGGCGGTCGGGAGTCTCTTGAGAGTGCGTCCGTGTGACTTTCGATTTGCGATTCATCTGCGGCTCCGTTCGGCTTCGAAGAGTCGCGAGTATAGCAGAGCGGGATTGGCCCCGAGAGTGCGCGAACGTTTCCCCGTAAAAGAGAATTCCTAAAATAAAAAAGGGCCGAAAGCGTCTCGGCCCTTCTCAATCTGAATTTTCCTAGCGGCCTACGCCTTGACGACTTCGGCCGTCTCCACCACACGCTCCACTCTCTTAATCCGCGCCGCCTTACCCTTGCGTCCGCGCAAATAATTCAATTTCGCGCGGCGCACGCGACCCTGCCGCACAATATCGATGGTAGAAATCATAGGCGAGTGCAATGGAAAGATTCGCTCCACGCCAATTCCAAAACTTACGCGCCGCACCGTGAAACTAGCCCCGGCCAATTCCCCGCGCCGCTGCATCACCACGCCCTCGAAAGGCTGGATGCGCTCTTTGTCGCCTTCCTTCAAACGGACATTTACCCGCACCGTATCGCCAGGCCGGAAATGCGGCAAGTCCTTACGCAACTGCACATGTTGTATCTTCGCAAGAATCGGATTCATGATCGTAATTTCCCGGCAGACCCGCTCAGGTGGGGCCAGCACTATCGAGACAAACGCTAATATTACGGGATTTTCACATTATTTGCCACTCAAACCTCGGCAACAGAGCGGAAATAGTCAGGCTCCGAACGAACGGCCCGGTCTTCAGCCGGGCCTCGTCGTGCCACAATCACGCATTAAGCCCCCGGTCGGGCATTACGTGCCTACCATTCAATTCACTTTTCATCTTCCTCCGCCAGCAGGTCGCCAAGCCGATCAAACCGCCGTTCCCAAATCGCACGCCGCTCGCTGATCCATTTTTCCGCGACAGAAAACCCGGCAGCCTCAATCTGGCAGGTGCGTACCCGCCCAATCTTTTCGGTGTGCACCAAGCCGCTCAGCTCCAAGATCTGCAAATGCTGGACGACCGCAGCCAAAGTAATCGCCAGAGGCTTCGCCAAGAGGGATACGGAGAGTGGCCGTTCGCTGAGCCTCTCCACGATTGCGCGCCGAGTGGGATCGCCGAGCGCATGAAACACGCGATCGATATTTACTTTCTGCCTACCTACCGGCCCACGGACTTCGGCGCGCGCTCTCACGGCCGCGCCAGTTCCTTCGCCAATCCTTCCAGCAATTTGCCCCAACCGCCTTCGCGCATTTTCGGGCCATCACCGGCCTCGAAGTAAGCCCCCTGATCCGTGAAAATAAGGTTTGTCCCTTTTTCCGTGCGCACGAACTCGATGGTAGCCAGCGAAGCCGAAATCCGCCGTTCGCCCAGCGACATCGTATAAGCGAACACCACGCGTTGGTTCGGCACGATGTCCTGATAGTAGGACGCATTCGTAAGCGCAACGCCCGGGAACGGCGTCTGCGGCCCCATGCGCCGCATCGTCCGCTCGCTCCCTCCCACGCGAAAATCCATCTCGAATTCTTCCATCTCGCTGCCTTCGCCGCCAGCAAACCAGCGCCGCTTTTTGCCCGGATCGGCAAACGCGGCGAAAACGCGTTCCGGCGTGGTGGGATAGCTACGCTCGATGACAAAAGTCCCGTGAGTTACAGATCGCTCTTCCATGGTTTCATTCCTCCCGATGTTATTTGTTAAGTCCATGCTTAAGTATCTATCGAGAAGAATTGATTGTCAAGCAGAAACTTAAGTATTGTCCGGACGCTCCCGGCCGCACCGAGGGCCGCTCTCGTCGCGATCCGAGATGTTTAGGGTTGTTTCCTTGTACTTAGGAGGAGGTCAAAGCCGGCACTATTTCCATCGCGCTATTTCGCCGGCAGGTTTTTCCAGTCCGTAATTGTCACCGCACGCCCATTTCGAATTATCGTCGCATAGACGGAATCGAAGCCTTTATGCCGCTTCGGTCCATAATTCAGCAGAAATTTCGGCCCCAGCCCAACGTCCTGATCGTGAATCGACTCAATCCCGCTGATGAATTTTTCCCGGGTAAGATCTTTCCCCGCGCGCTTCAATCCCTCGGTAAGCACCATCGCGTCCACGAATCCTTCCAGACTCACGAAGCTCGGCGCCGCGCCGCCCATATATTTTTCCAGCGCCTCACGGTACAGCTTGATGGTGGGCAGATCGGTGCGATCGTACGGCGGAACCACCTGGGTGATGATGACGCCATCAGCATCTTCGCCGGCCGCACGGATCAACCCCTCCGTACCGGCGAAGGAAAGCGACAGGAAGAGCGGATGCCATCCGGCGGCGTGCGAGCGTTTGAGAATCGCGGCCAACGGAGCGTAAGGTCCAGCCAAAATCACCGCTTCCGGCTTTGCCTCGCGCACTTTCTTGATGGCTTCGTCCACCTCGAGCGAGTTGTGCGCAAAGCTGCCAACGGCGACGGAAACCGCCTGGTGCCTCGAAATCGCGCGCAGCACTCCCTCGAGCACTGAATGACCGGCGGCGTCTTCCTGATGGATCACGGCGATCCGTCGAACGCCGCGCTCCTGCCAGATATTGTCCACCTGCTCGCGGCTCTCCTCGAAATACGAGGAGCGGACGGTAATCACGAAATGCCGGAACGGTTCGTAAACAACCTCCGCCCCGGTAAAAATGCCCAACAGCGGAATCTTCTCCGCCTCGGCCATCGGCATATATTTAGAAGCCGTAGGAGCGCCCACGAAAAAGCCCAGCGCGAAAAATCTCTGCTTCTTCAACTTTTCGAAGCACGCAGCGGCGTTATCCGCGTCATAACCATCATCGGACATCTGCAATTCGATCTTGCGGCCGTAAACTCCACCGTCAGCGTTCACCATGTGAAAATACGCGAGCGCGCCAATTTGCGTTTGCATCCCCAAGAAGGAGGCCGTACCCGTCAGCGCGGAGCACGATCCGATTTGAATGGAGGTGTCTGTAACGCCGGGCGTGACAATCTGACCGTGAAGCGGAATCGCTAGCAGCACGATCAAGGCCGCGAACGCGCAAACAGTCTTCGATCGGCTGTCCTTCATCGAGGCCTCTCTTCAGAAAATAACTCTGCTTCTTCGACAGGAATATTTGCTGCTGTGTTCGGGCAGTAATTCGATCTTAGGACGACATTTCGACCGACCCTGAGGATTTTGCTTCACCTGTGCTCATCTCACTAATCAATCCGCGCATCTTCACCTCGGCTCGCTTCACGCTCTTTAATTCACCCCGCCCTGTAACTTTCCGCCCCTTCGTGGATACCTATTCCGACACTCTACTCACCCAATCGCAATAAACCGCCCTGTCATCGGTCCGGAAAAGTGTTCACCATCAAAGGGAGAAATCATGCCGGCAGTCTCAGCACCAGAATTCGCATCTCCAAACCCAAAGCCCGTAGCGCCCGCACGGCACACCGCGCTGCTCGCAGCATTGTTTCTGGGCTTCGCGGTAAGTGGCGCGCTTTTTCAACGCCACGCCCAATCAACCCCTGGCATGATGCAAGCGCACCCCAACGTAATCCCGCTCTATCTTTCCCTGATCGCCATGGAATGGGGACTCTTCCTCTACGTTTGGAAATCCGGTCTCGACCGCACCGGCACAAAAGTAAGTGAAATAATCGGCGGGCGATGGAGCAGCGCGAAAGATGTGTTCGTTGATTTCGGCCTG
>Ga0209008_1000626_pt1 | contig 10429 bp, 12 predicted proteins | sample JacPin_JW_Ref_O3_FD_187963 | JGI IMG/M metagenome (GOLD analysis project Ga0209008, IMG submission 187963) | Forest soil microbial communities from Algoma, Ontario, Canada - Jack Pine, Ontario site 1_JW_Ref_O3 (SPAdes) (version 2) | ecosystem: Environmental > Terrestrial > Soil > Boreal...
GAAGACAGCCCGGTACGCATAACTTGGGCGAGCCGGCCACATGTCGTTCAGAGGTGGAATCTTCGAGGCGGCGAACAGTTTCTTTTTTCTATTACGCGTGAGAATTTCACCGAGTAAGCCGTCGCTCTTGCCGTTGCCGTAGGCCCAGGCAGTATCGAAAAAATTGCAACCGAGATCGACGGATGTTTGCAGCCCCTGCAACGAAGTGGCGTCGTCCGAACCGCTCCAACCGCTCATGCCCCAAAGCCCATACGAAATATCGCTCACTTCCATGTTCGTGCGCCCAAATTTCCGGTATTTCATACGTTCCCTCGTCTCGGCTGAGCCATATGTTCCGATGCGTATTCGAGGATACGGAAAAGGCACGGAAAAACAAGCCACCCGTCCTAGCCGATCGAGGAAATGGCGGGCGAATTGCGGCAGCGGTCGCAATGGAAGCACCGATAGCACAAATTCTCGACAATATTCGCTGCAGCGAGTACAGTGAGCCTAGCGAGCGAGCCGTGCGAGGGAAGTAGAAACAGAATGGTGAAAATGTTCAAGCGTGCGATTGCAGCTCTCAGCCTGCTTGTGGTCCCGGTTTCTCTTGGCGCCCAAAGTTGCGCGATGTGCTACCAAAGCGCTGCTGCTTCGGGTCCCCGCACCATTCATGCGCTAAATACTGGAATTTTGATTCTGATGTTCCCGCCCGCGTTGATCACGATGGGAATCTTTTATCTTGGCTACAAAAAGCGCAACACCTTCAACGAAACGGAATAGATAAGTCTCCTTGGTTTAGGAGAACGCTTCTCGCTGTGCCGCTGGAAATCGCCGGAAACTGGATTGTTGGTTAGTGGTTTTTGGCGAAGATACGTGCCGCACGCTTGTTTCTTCCCCGCGCCTGGCCAGCACCGCCGCCTCGCCCGTTCAGTAAATTCTGCTAAAATGCCACGCACGGGGCTGTAGCTCAGTTGGATAGAGCGGAGGTTTCCTAATTCTGCGCTTCAATATGGGCTGGTAGTGTTTACAACATGTTACCCCGGCGTGGCCGGTTCCAAATGGGCTTAAATGGGCACACGGTGGCACGGTTTACCAACCTATTTACCAAACGCCGGTTCTAGTTTGTTCATCGCTGTTTGCGAAGCTGCTGTGTCGGTCTTCACGTAAATGTCCATGGTGGTTGAAAGCTGCGCATGCCGCAGGATTGCCTGGATGACTTTATCGGGCACGCCCAGATCGTAAAGGTTGGACCCCAAACCCCTGCGGAACCCATGCCACCCCGCCCACGCAATTCCTGCTTCCTTCAAAGTTGGCACGATGACTTTGCGGACCATGTTTTGCAGCACCATCGGTTTGTTGGTTCGGCCAGCGAAGATAAATTCGCAATGGGACGTCTTGTGGTGCACCTCCAACGCCCTAGCAAGCACAGGTAACACCGGCACGGGCGCGGCGCTGGCAAGTGTTTTCGTTTCGCCAATGTGGGTATTCCAAACCGACCGCCGAACGTGCAATTCGCCGTCCTGTAAATCTTCCCACTTCAACCCGCGTATTTCGGCGTGGCGTAACCCGGTTAGCGCGGCAACCAGCACCACGGTACGCGCCGGTTCCGGCAACACAGCGAGCATGCCTTGGATTTCTTTGATGGTGTAAGCCGGAGTCTTCGCGGTCGGTTTGCCCTTGGGAACAACCACGTCCCGTATCGGGTTGCCGTGGCGAATGATTCCAATCCTCAATGCGTAGCGGAACGCGCCGCTTAAAAGATTTCGCAGGTTGCGGTGGGTTGTGTGCGCGAACTTTTTGCTGGTTGCCGCGATCAGCACACGCTCGGCGGTGGGCACATCAAAATCCCGCATTTCAATATCGCCCAGGTGTGGTTTGAGTCGTAGGTACAGGACTTCGTAAACGTCCGCCGTCGCTGGTTTCAACGTGCGCTTAACGAACGGCAGGTACACCGTGCTAATAAAATCACACACCGATTGCGTTGCTTCGGCACGTACCCGGCTGGCGTTCTGCGGTGCCAGGATTTCGGCGGCCAGATGACGTACGCTGGCTTCCGTGCGGTATTTGGGTGAAACCGGTGCCAGCTTCTTGACGTGGTAAACCCACTTCGTTTTACCGCCCCGAGCTTCCTTTACGTTGTACCCAAGCAACCAGGAGTTGCCCTTGCGAAAAATGGTGCCCTTTTGCATACTGCATTTTACTGCATCCTGCCTGTTCAAAACTTCGCACGGTCCGCGAATTTCCATTGCAAGCGCCACGTTACTGTGTTATAATCTTTTCATAATTCGGGCGTGCACCACCCTTTACCCGAACACGATATATAACCTCTGGGTAGTCCAGTCATAACCCCGTTTCCCTGGGCACCGAAAAACTTCCAACCCTGGAGATTCGTGTGCTTGAACCCCAAGATATTTTGACACCGGACCAACTCGCCCAAAGACTTAGTGTGTCCCGATCATGGGTAACAGAAAAATGCCGGACCCGCGGGACCAACCCCATACCCCATTACCGCATTGGAAAATATGTGCGCTTCAACTGGAAGACGGTGAGTGAGTGGATAGAGGCCACGGTCACCGACCGCAACACCCACAAAAGAAGGTAGTTGACAAATCAGTATGGTACTAGTACCATTGTTCTGGCAACGGCAAACTTCGTTGTTGCAACATGGAGTTCTGGTGGTCCACGTCAAAAGACAATTCTATTGCGACGCATCCTGGCACTTGCGCAAGCAAGGGTTGGCGTTCGCCCTGTATACCAAACTGGGCGCGATAACCTATGACAAAATGCTCGCCACGTACGGTGAGTATTGGAGCACGGGTGAAAAGTTGGCGGAGTTTTATGACGCGGATGAAAACGACGTTACAGCAAAACTTCGTTGGCTTGCCAGGGAGGGTTGGTTAGAGCGCGTCGGTGACGCACCCATCTACAAACCGAAAGACTATCGCTATGTGGACCATAAAGAATGGGCAAAATCACATCCGGGCAAATGTTTTGTCAGCGAAGCCCAGGTTTGGGATGACGAAGAACACGACGAGCTCGCCCGGTCACTTCACAAACACAGCTTTGGAAAAACATACTGGTACCCGAACATGCTTGCGGGGTTGCGGTCGTCCGGGTTGTGCGACGAAGAAATTGTCCGCGCTTGGAAAAGCTACTTAGTGGCACTGCCGACAAAACCCAACCGGCGAAAGCTTTGGAAGAAGACTGCACTGGAATTCACAAGCAAGTGTAAGGCAGGCCAATTCTCCGGCCGCATCCTCTCCGAACTTGTCGTCGGCCCAAAAGGCTAAGGCAAAAGCACTGAGGTACGTCGGGGTTGTAGCAAGGGCAGCATCCGTGGTTGCCACAACGGCATTGGCCGTGGTTATCGCAATGGCATCGCCGTTGCTTCGGCCATGACCTAGTATTGCTTTAGCTTTGAGTATAGAGCAGCTACTAGATAAGCTACCGGCTTCCGCCGAACGTTTTCGTTTGTTGTTTCTACATATAAAACCCAGCAACCCAGTGCAGCATAGCTGACTCCGGTCCCGCGCGACGGGACGCGTGGTGGGGTGGAGCTTCGCCCGTATCCCACAGTTTAGTGCTTTGGACCCCGGAACACCGCACCGCAATTATGGAAGGTTAAAAATATGACACGCTTAGAAAAGATGCGACAGTACCACGCCACCCTGGCCAACGAGGTTCGCACGCTGGCGGATAACTACATCCAAAGTCGTGGCACGGCACCCGACTTTTGCCCGGCGCTACAAAACCGGATAGACCTCATGCAAATGCGGATGCGGTCGTTGAACATTGAAATCGACAAACAAATGGCGATTGAACTTGGTCGCAAAGACGCGCAAGTACATGTTCCGCAAGAATTCTGCAACGCGTAATAAGAAACGTTCGCCAAACTCCCCGCAACCTGTCTGCTTTGAACACCTGCGCAATTTGCCGGACGGTTTGACCGGTCGTGATTTTGAATGGTCGCCCGTTATGTCCGCAGCCGACGTGCTGGAACTGAAGTGGCAACGCTGGCGCGCCACCAAGGACGCCGTGAACCGCGACTGGTTGAAGGCACAGTTGGAACGTGTTGCGCTGATCGCATTGGAAGTTGACCACGCCAAACAACAGACCGCCATGGAAGAAGACGAGGAGAAGCGACGTGCTTATTTTAGTAAGGACCACCAGGAAAACCAACAGTGCGTGGCGACGCTGGTTGCCGCCCACCGCGACAAAGCCGAAGAGTGGAAAGCTGCCGCGCAGCAAAGACTCCGCAAAGCTACTGCTGCGATGAACCGCGAAACGATTGCCCGCGAAAGAATTCTGTTCGGGATTACAAAACGGCGTCACACCCAATGAGAGATTTATATGACCACCCCAACACAAACCGACTGGCGACAGCTCGCCGAAAAACGGTGGCCCACGGCTGCCAGGTCTGGGCACATCTACGGTAGTGGGCCGTTTTGCATAGCCGTTGCCTGCTCCAAGAAAGTCTTCTTGTTTGAAAGCAAGGAAAAGCGCGCTCGGAAAATGTATTCGATGGATTACTCCTGTGGTGCGTCGTCGTGTTCAGGGGCGCATACATACGCGGATCTTTTATGCACTGGTCCGCCGGCGCTACGTTCGCGGGCCGTATAAATCACTTGTCCGGTTTTGGCGTTAATCAGGCGCGGGTGGGAGCGCTAAGGTTTTGCTTCACTGCCCGCCTGTGAAGAGCAAATAGACGCCTTCCCTCGCAGTTCTGGGTGTTCTCCGCAAAATTCCTTGTTTATTTCCGGGATTTGATCGTGAGCCAAGTCGATTGCAGCTTGGGCGACGCCGCTATCCAGGTCAAGCTCAGCTGCACGGAAATGTTGGCCAGCCGGACTTTCCAAGAACAGTGTCAGGCTCTTTATGTCGTCGTCTGATAGATATTTCGCGTAAACCTCTGAGATTCTGTCATTCAATTCCGAAGACTCCAATACGGAAAGAAACTTCTGTCGGTAAGCATCAAGGAGTACACCTTTGTTCGGCAGATCACCAAAAGATGGCGCTATGTGTACGAGTATCGACATAAACTCCGGGATTGCGTCTCTTTCCGAGCTTTGCCGGTATATTGCTAGTTGGAAAAGCTTCGCGACGTCTGCCCTAAACTGAGGATCGACCTCGGAAGTTACAGGCTCATTGGTCGACGTCTCCTTGTTGAGATCGAAAACCAGAACCACCGTTGTGTCGACTTCGACCGGTTGGCCATTCAGCAAAGTCGGTTTGTAACGCCACTGCTTAACGGCGTCCATTGCCGAAGCTAGCAAGAGCTGTGGCCCGGAAATAAATTCTACGCGTTGGACTACTCCATCCGTACCAATGACGACATGGAGCGTAACCGTTCCGCTTACCCTAGCCAATTTTGCGACAGCCGGATAAATAGGTGCGACTTTGTCGGTTAATTGGGTCTCGGCTACGTTCTGGGAGATACGAATGCGAGAAGGTGCACTGGCTTGAGGTCCCGTGGAGGAAGGAGGATTTTGGTTGGCCGAAGACGCAGTCCCAGCGACAAAGAAAACTGAAAGCGCCGTAAATAGCCGGATTATCCTCAAGCTCATTTAGCCTCCAGAATCCAGATTGGTCATGTGTCGGTGTCGCAGAGTATACGTTGTATCGTTGCTGCCGACTATTGCAGCCTTATTTGGCTGCAAACGGTGTTGTTTCTTTTTCTTGCTGCCCTCGGTCTCTTTACGCTGCCAACTCCTGAGTAGTCGCGTAATCGGACATGTGCTTTTGGCCGGATTCCACTTGTACGGTTTCGGCGTGAATCGGGCACCGATGTAGTCGTTTCGATTTGAACTTCAAAGTAGCGGTTGGGCTCACAAAGCGGTATACCGTGCCGCCTTGGATCGCGCGACAGCATCTTCAAGAGGTGGTTGAAAGATTCGTTTCACGCCGACGGTCACAGCGAAGACGACGAGAAAAAAAACTACTGGGATGAGGACCAAAAGAAACAGGCTCTTGCGACCAAGGAAAAAGCAGAAAAGAGCGGTCAACGCAAAACAGGTTAGTTTGACTCGTTTTCTGTAATCGTCGCAGACGATAAGCTCGCTGTTACATTCGGGACACCTGAAAACCACCGCTAGGTTGATTACAGAATATTGCAACCGCGATCCACAACTAGGGCAACTGGGCAGCATGTGGCGAATTATGCTTGGCGTAGCGTCGAATCGGAAGCTTCAATCGTCAGGCGCAGCCGAATCTTCCTGCCAGAGTTCACTTGTCCGGTTTCCGCGTTAACCAGGACTTTGCCCGAGGGGTTAGGTCGGGGTTAGGTTCTCGATTGGGAACGCTCGCCCCGAAGTACTAGTGCCACCGCCATCAGACCGTGCAATAGTCGTGTGCAGCAATCGGTTTGACGAGGACGTGAGTTATGGAAATCTCCTCTGTCTTAAGAGCCAAGCCTGTCGGGATGACTCTGGTCGCGGCTCTATTGGTTTGCGGACTTTTTGGTGCAGAACGGCTCTGGTCGGGACAATCTCGATTCTTGCCATCAGACTTTAAGTTGCCTACGGGTCTCGCGAACTACAAAGAATGGAAGACAATGCTTGAATCTCCAAAGCCAGTTCCTCTGGCACTCTGGATTCAGTGCATCGCCCCAACTCCCGCCGACTGGTCTAAAGCCAAAGAAAAGTACGGCCCACACAGTGATCACTACATTCAGGTGTATGCGAATCAGATCGCAAGCCAAACGCTGCTCGGAGATAAGGGAGGCGCATTTCCGACGGGTGCAGTGATTGCCAAAGAGAAGCTAATGGGATCCAGCACGGGGACCGTGGTGGGGGTGGCCTTCATGATCAAACGCAGCGAGCCTAAATTCGCGAGTACGGGCGGCTGGGAGTTCTCCTACTTTCCACGATCCGACGATACCGCGAGCATGCAGGAATGCGGCAACTGTCATCGTGCAGTCGCGAGCCGAGACTATGTTTTCGGCCCGTATCCTTCCTCTGGTGATCCGTTGAGTGCTAAAACACACTCCCAATAAATTCTCAGACGCGAAACCTTCGGTGATGCCTGGTTAGTTACCGGAGATGTGAATTTGGACGGATTTTTCACATGTCTGGTTTGTGCAGGACTTTGATGGGAATTTTAGTGACTCCCCAAAGCCTGTCTTGAATCAGCGCGGTTTCCCGAGCGAGGTGTTGCCGCCGCCTTTGTACCACTCAGAAGCCTCTTCGTAAGCGACGGCGAGCACCTTGTCTTCACGCCACGACGAGAAAAACTTTCGTATTTCCTCCTGCTCAAACAGATGCTCTAGGGTCGCCTGGACAATGCAAGTGCGAATATCCGAGTCGCCTTGCTCATATAGTCTCCCGAGCCAGTCTCGCAAGTCCTCCAGCACACGACGAGGAACGGACGAATCTCGCCAGAGACTCGCGAAGATGTTAACCAAATCGTTTCCTGCCGAATACCGTGAATCCGACCATTCGCCGTCAGGATCTTCACGGAGGCATCGTTCCTGGTAGTGCTTCATGAATTTGATGTAGTCGGCAAGCTCTAGAGGCGGTTCGATGCGGAAGCGACGATTACCCAAGAGAGAAGTCGTGAAGCCAAGAATCTCAATATCGCCGCTCGCCATCCACCTCTTAATGTCCTCGAGCCTAACTACGTCGGTTTTAGGAGTCCACTCCGCATGCTCCGGGGCTGTCCAAAGTTTGTCGATGATTGCTTGCAGCGACTCGCTCACGGCTCACGCACCTCGACAGAGTTTTATCACAATTTTCCCCTACGCCTGAGTAGTCGCGTAACCGGACAAGTCCCCGAACGGCGGGTGGGCCACCAGCTACATCCCAAGACTACGGCAAACCTCCAGCGCCCAGGCACGCGCTACGCCCTAGGCTTACACCAACTACCAATCCCGCCCAAACAATGCGTTAAATCGCACTTAATACCCGGAAAACACTTCAATAGGCAAAGGGGAACAGGCGTGCCACACCAACGCATCAGCGAACTCTACGGATAAGACGCTTTCGAGGCTCGCTACGCGGATACGAAGAGAAGTGCTTAGTAATCCTTGCGATGGGTGGGGGCTATTCTTCCTCTCCCAGCAACGCGGCAGAAACCGTTAGCTGAGCAAGACGCTTCTTTCCGGGTATCTTTCACGCTGGTTTGAGCGCCACACGGTGCGGGAAATGAGATTGTCCCTGCCGCGTTGACGCCACATTCAGTTTGCATTGCCACCAAGTTTAACAGCCACCTTCCAGGAACACTCGCAGAATCACTACCCGTAACACCACCCGGACTACCTACGGTGTACCGCACCGATAAAAAGGAGCTTCACCATGCGCACGAACCCCGCAGTAGGCGTCAACGTACCAGGCTGTGAATTTGATTTTCGCAACCCCGCACCAACCCTGAAATTCGTCCGCGTTAAAGAAACCCAACAGACATTAGAAATGGATCCGATTTCTGCCTTCCGGCTTGTCATGAGCGGACGCGCCGAGTACATCGACCGCAACGGCAACGTTGTGAACCGCGAAGGGAGGGCGCTGTGAAAATCGCATACGTAGCATCGCCAGATTTTCCTTTTGACAAACCGCGACCCGAGGCCGAAGCGATGATTAAAGCCGGGATCGCGAAGCCCTGGGTGGAAGTACCTTCCGTCCGCGTTCCTGTCTCGTTCTGGGGCGTCGGCAACAGGGACGTCGACAACCAGCCTTACATCTCCGCGTCCTGCAATAACTGTGGCAACAAAGTCCAGTTCACCGGACCAACTGCCCACCGCACACAACAGTTTCGGCACTGCGGCGTTGCTGAAAACGCCCCGGAACATCTGCAGGAAGAATATCTAAGACGTCGCGAGATTTGGAAACGACCGGCAACGAAGCCTGTGGTAACCGAAGTACCGTTTTTTGACCTGAAACATTTCTAAAGGAAAACGAACATGCCAACAACCGAAACCTTTGCGGCACCTAGCAACGAACGCGGCTGGTCAGCAATACCGGCCGGCGCACCAGCCTGGGCGCTGAAATTGATCACCGAATATCGCTCTGCTGTTCAACGTGGCGAGCACCGCGCCATTGTCATTACGCCGAAAGCTGGTGACTTTGTCCCGATGGTCCGTGCTGTTCACGGCGGCCATCCGGTCGAACGACGCAGCGTCACGAAGTTTGTGGGCAAGAAGAAAGAAAAGAACTGGGCACCGACCGCGGACGACTGGATAGGTTTAGCCGAGTTCCGTGCACGCGAAGAGGCAGATGAAATTTCACGGCAAAAAGATTTCCTGAACACAATTTTGTCTTAAAGCGCAGCCAGGTGCTTGTACGACGCTGGCAAACCCGAAGGAGATTCACATGAATACCACACAAGATGAGCTGAACGCAGCGCAAGAACAGAAGAAGCCTAAACAAAAGACGGCCAAAGAAAAGTGGGCCGAAATCGTCGCGAAGATTGAGGCACTAGGTGTCACGCCTGAGGACCGCGTGAAAGTCACTGACCTTGCTAGCGGATATTTTGCGAGCCACGACGGCAACGAACCAAACCTCGTCGCTTTGGCTGCGCATGTAAAAAAAGCAGTTTTGCCCCCTTCAGTCCAGAAGTAAAAAGCACCAAGCGGAGCCCGCCGCGCGAACGATACGTGCAAACCCGAAGGAGAACCACATGATCAACACCAACACAAAAGAACTAACAGCATTGACGCAGGAAGCCGCCCTACTCGCGGCCAAGCGTCAGACGCCTGCCGAAAAGCGCCGTTTCACTTTTCTGACCGGCACCGCAATCCCCGCCGTTAAGGCAGGGGCAACTTTGGCAGAGTTGGACCAAGAAAGATTGAACGAAGTCGAGCTTCGCAATGGCTTCCGTCCAAGCAAAATTGAACGGCCGTCCGTTGAATTGCGTACTAAGGCCGCCTTCATGAAGGCGCTTGTGAACGTGAAAGACAGCCGGGAAATTCGAGCGAATGAAGTGGAAGGTGCGCCGATGTTGGCCCACTTCGGCAGCTACACCAGCCTGGGAAACTTTGTCCCGACCGGTTGGCTGGACCAAGTGTTTTCAACGATGGCGTCCGTGGACCCACTCATTGATCCGAGCGTCTGCAACGTAATCATCAGCAAGAAAGCTACACCGCTCCCGATTCCGACGTTGGACGATGTGGGAAATGATGCGGTTCAGGTCGGCGAAAATGCTTTGTCCGGCACGGACACGTTGTTCAGCAACCCCAACCACGTGACCGTCGGCGCGTACAGCTTTTGCAGCCCGATTCATCCGTTCTCAATGGAAATCTTTGATGACCTCGAGGCGGCTGGAAACGCATTTGATTTCTTCGCAAAGTTTGCGGGAGAGCGTGCAGCGCGTGGCATCGGCAAAAAGCTAATCACCGGTACGGGCGGTGGCACAACGATTAACGGTATCCTCAACGCGCTGTCCTCGTTGAGCGTTACCGGAGTCACCGCAGTTGGATCAGCAGACAACACTGGCGGAACGGAAACTGGCGCGACGTCAATCG
>Ga0209008_1000628_pt1 | contig 10415 bp, 6 predicted proteins | sample JacPin_JW_Ref_O3_FD_187963 | JGI IMG/M metagenome (GOLD analysis project Ga0209008, IMG submission 187963) | Forest soil microbial communities from Algoma, Ontario, Canada - Jack Pine, Ontario site 1_JW_Ref_O3 (SPAdes) (version 2) | ecosystem: Environmental > Terrestrial > Soil > Boreal...
TTCCTCCATCGGAAGTAGGAGCGAAGCTAGCCGTCTCACTCGGCATCGGCCTGCTCGTCGGCATCGAAAGAGAATGGTCGAATAAAGATCTCGGCGCGCGCACATTCGCGCTAACCGCTCTGCTCGGAACAATTGCCGCTCTCTTCCAGCCATCGATGGTCATCGTTTCGATGGTCGGCGTTTTCCTAATCATCATTTTCGCAAATGCCCGCAGTCTGTTAGTCGATCGTTCGCTCGAAGCCACCACCTCCGCCGCACTGCTCGTAATTTTCGTTCTAGGTGCGCTAGCCGGACAAGGCCATCTGTTCACGCCCGTAGCAGCCGCAATTCTGATGACCATGCTGCTCGCGTGGAAGGTGGAGCTGCATCGATTTGCGGGCGGACTGCAACCGGCGGAAATTCGAAGTGCGGTGCTGTTGGGATTGCTAGGTCTGGTGGTCTATCCGATTTTGCCCGACCGCTTCATCGATGCGCACCAACTCATCAATCCTCGCCAGGCATGGATCACGGTCATCGTCATCGCGGGCATCGGATTCGTAAACTACGTGCTCCTGAAAATCTACGGCGCGCGCGGACTTTACCTCAGCGGTTTTCTCGGCGGATTTGTAAATAGCAGCGCGGCCGCCGTCGAACTCGCGAGACCGTTGGCAGCCGGCGGCGCATCATCCGGTGTAGCAGTGGCTGCGCTGCTGCTCACTCTAGTGGCAATGTTCGCGCGCAATCTGGTAATTCTCGCGGTCTTCTCTCCGCTAGCTGTAGTTTCCGCAGCAGGTCCGCTATTGGCCATGTCCATCGTGGCACTGGTTTTCGTCCAACGCTCCAGAAGGGAAGTCAGCGAAACCCCAACGGAAATTCATCTCGAGTCTCCAGTCTCCGTCCAACGCGTGCTGAGCTTCGCCGCTCTCTTCGTGCTAATCCAGATCGTCTCCACTCTCGGCGAACGCTATCTCGGCAAATTCGGTTTCCTCGGCATCAGCGTAATAGGCGGCCTGGTCAGCAGCGCCAGCACTTCCGCCGCCGCCGCAAACATGGCCGGCCACGGACAACTCCACGCAGCATTAGCCGGTGACGGAGTCGTGTTGGCGTCGGTCGCCAGCGCTCTAGTCAATCTGCCGATCATTCACCGCGCCGCCCGAAATCCTGCGCTGTCAAGAAGGCTCGCGGCAATAACCGTCGTACTCTGCTTGGTCGGCGTAGCCGTACTAGCCCTGCAAGAATATCTTCCACACCTGCGCAATTAGCATAAGCCGAAGGCCGAGCAGCCCTGCCGTTCAGTAGCACAGGCACTCCTGCCTGTGTCCCCGCTTCAACACCAACCAGCGCTCCCGCTTGACATCCCAAAAGATGACGGTAGCATGACGTTGTAGGAGCCTATAACTCCCGCGCATGATCCATCTCGAAAATCTAACCAAAGAATACGAGTCCACCTCGGGTTCCAACGCCCCCACCATCGCCGCCGATCGCCTGACTCTTGAAATCGCCGCCGGAGAAGTCTTCGGCCTGGTAGGCGCCAATGGCGCCGGCAAAACCACCACTCTAAAAATGATCTGCGGCCTTTCGGTGCCCACCGCCGGCCGCGTCACGGTCCATGGCATCGACGTAGAAAAACAACCCGAAGAAGCCCAGCGATACATCGGCTATCTGGGCGATTTTTTCGAACTGTATGACGATTTAAAAGTCTGGGAGTATCTCGACTATTTCGCGCGCGCCTACAAAATGGATCCAGCAAAATCGCCCGCCCGCATCACCGAAGTAATCCATCGCATGGGCCTCGACACCAAACGCGATTCCCTGATCGCCGGCCTCTCCCGCGGAATGAAACAGCGCCTCGGCATCGGCCGCGCGATCCTTCACGATCCCCCGCTGCTGGTTCTGGACGAGCCCGCCTCCGGTCTAGATCCCAAAGCCCGCGTAGAGCTAAAAGATCTGCTGCGCGAACTAAATCGCAACGGCAAAACTATTTTCATCACCTCTCACATCCTCTCCGACCTAGAAGAAATCTGCACCTCCATCGCGGTAATGGAAAAGGGCCGCGTGCTACGCGTGGGCCCGCTCGCCGAAGTCATGCGCCAAGACAAAACTCACCGGCGCTTTCGCCTGCGTCTAGCCGCTCCAGGCTACGCACTCGATCAATGGCTGAGTCATCGCCAAGCCGTAAGCGAAATTAAAATAGAAGCCACCGGCGCAGAATTTTCGATCGCCGCCTCAGACGCCGAAGTAGCCACGCTACTCCGCGAAGCCATCAACGCCGGCGCCCCCATCTGCGGCCTGGAAGAGCTAACCGAAACCCTCGAACAACTCTATTCCCGCCTCTCCCCAGGAGAAGTGATGTGACCGCCCCCGCCTTCACCGCCGAAATAATCCGTAACGCCCGCATCCAACTGCGGCCCAAGCGCCTGATCGCGGCCGCAGTAATCTGCCTCGCAGTTTCGTTCACCTCCATCGCCTACTTTTTCTACTCACCTTCCGCAAAATCGCCAAACGTTGCGGGCCAAGATCTCCTGGAATTTACTTTCGGCATCCAAATCGCCGTCCTTTTAATCGGCGGCGGTCTCTACTGTCTCCAATCGGTTCACCGCGAAAAAGAACTCAACACCTTCGACTACCAGCGCGTGACGCGTCTGACGCCGATCGAGCTCGCCGTTGGCAAACTTTTCGGTGCGCCCGCGATGATGTATTTCGTGGTGCTCTGTACCATGCCTCTCATTCTCTTCGGCGCATACCGAGCCGCCGCCAACGTGCCTCATTTGCTCGCTGCATATCTGGTTCTTCTTCTCGGCTGCATCACCTATCACTCCCTCGCTCTTTTCATCTCACTTTTCTTGCCGAAAGGTACTTCCGCCGGCGCGGTGATTTTGTTTCTCATGCTGCTTTGGATGACGACGTTGAATGGAAACTGGGACACATCATCCGGTGTGTTTACTCGGCTCACTCCCTTTTACGCTCTGTCGCTAATCGTCCGCGATCCGCCGAGAGGAGGCTCCGACATCTTTTTCGGCATGACCATCGCGCACTCTTACGTTGCCGTTGGGCTCTATGTCACATTGACTGCGTGGTTCCTGCTTGCCATCAGCCGCAATATGAAGCGCGATCCCGCAGCCTACGAAATCTATACGCCGCTTCAGGGCCTCGGCTTCGTGCTCTATTCCGTCGTGCTGGTTCTGGGTTTCTTCGAATGGACTGTCACGAGGTACAGTCCAACCGGCAGCCCCACAATCTCTGCCCTGATGCCGGCCGAAGCCCAGCAATCATTCCTCGCCATGACCTTTTGGCTTTTCTTCATTCTCGGGCTTACGCTGCTCCGCAACCGCGACCGCGCTCGACGTCGCATTCGCGAGTTTGGAGCCAGCGCCGCCGACTGGTGGGCTTCTCTGTGGCCCTCTCAATACGTTGTCGTCGCAGTATTTTTCTCCGGCGCTGCGTTCCTGTACATGCTGCGCCGCAGGCTCAATCTGAATTTGGACTCGAGCACCGGCCTGGCGATTTTCGAAATTGCGTTCTTCGCGCTTTGGCTCGTGCGCGACCTGGTCTTCCTGCAATGGGCCAACTTGCGCCGCTCCCGCCGTCCGCTCTTTTCCGGCGTACTCTACCTCGTCGCGTACTATGGCTGCGCCCTAGCTCTTTTCTCCTTGATAGTCTCCCGTTCTTCGACGGGTCGCATCGTTCTTGCGTCGGCGTTATTTCCCGGCGCCGCCTTCGGCATGAATATCGAGTCCTGGACAAGTGACCGCCACCGCTGGCTCATCGCCATGCTCGCACTCGCCGCCGAAGCCTTCCTCTTCGTCTACCTCCAGCGCCGTACTCTGCAACATATTCTCAACAGTGCTCCGAGCGAGTCCGCCGCCGTTCAACACAGCAGATGAATTCTCACTTCTTTCGCCGTCGTGGTTTACTGCGAGCTGGCAGCCCTCGTACACACCCAAACGGTTGAGGCTCATCAAAGCCTCTGATAATCTAGTGATCGAACCGCGGAGAGGTGTCTGAGCGGTTGAAAGAGCTCGCCTCGAAAGCGAGTGTCCTGGCAAAACCGGGACCGTGGGTTCAAATCCCACCCTCTCCGCCATTCCTCTAGAATCCGCGGGTCACCAACTCTCCTAGATTTATTCCCTGAAAAATCTCCGGAACTCAGTGTCAGCCGGGCAGCGCTGGGTATATTCTCTCTGCCTGCGCCTGGTGCGTGGCCCGGTGGAAGCCGGGGAATTGACGCTGGAATCCCACCAATTTAGGGAGAGAATTTATGACGCTTCGAATCTGTTGCTGCGCGCTTCTAATAACTCAACTGCTTTCCGGTCAAGCCAGCCAAGTGCGCACCATCTCTGCGGACGCGTCATCTCCACCCCTCGGCTACACAACGGAAAGTTCGGCCACCCAAAAAGATTGGGAAAAGAAATTTCAGGATGGGATTGTCCCCGACAACATCCGCGAGAACATGCGTCGGCTGAGTGCGCGCCCCCACCACGTCGGTTCGCCTTACGACAAAGAGAATGCCGAATGGATCGTTTCCCAGTTTAAGGAATGGGGTTTTGACGCAAGAATCGAAACGTTTAGCGTTTTGTTCCCCACTCCGAAAGAGCGCGTTGTCGAACTGCTGGAACCAACCAAGTTCCGCGCCACGCTTCAGGAGCCTGCGCTTCCTTCCGATCCCACATCAAACCAAACTGCGGAGCAACTCCCCACCTACAACGCCTATTCCATAGATGGCGACGTCACCGCTCCGCTCGTTTATGTGAACTTCGGCAACCGCGAGGACTACGAGCAACTCGATCGGCTCGGGATCTCCGTGAAGGGCGCCATCGTTATCGCGCGTTACGGCGGAGGCTGGCGCGGAATCAAGCCCAAGGTCGCGGGCGAACACGGCGCCATCGGTTGCATCATCTATTCCGATCCCAAAGGCGATGGCTACTACCATGGCGACGACTATCCGTCAGGGGGCTGGCGAGCGCGCTTCGGAGTGCAACGAGGCAGCGTAATGGACACAGACTATCCCGGCGATCCTCTCACACCCGGCGTGGGCGCGACCGCCGATGCCAAACGCCTGGCGACAAAAGACGCGAAGACCATCACGAAAATTCCGGTGCTGCCAATTTCTTATGCGGATGCGCTTCCTCTACTTTCTGCGTTGAGCGGGCCGGTTGCATCGGCGGATTGGCGCGGAGCCTTGCCGATTACTTATCACGTCGGTCCCGGCCCTGCCAAAGTGCACCTCAAAGTCACTTCAAATTGGGACATGAAACCGATCCGCGATGTGATCGCCACCTTGCACGGGACCAACGATGATCAGTGGGTGCTCCGCGGAAATCACTACGACGCCTGGGTCAACGGCGCCGAGGATCCCATCTCCGGCCAGTCCGCGATGCTCGAAGAAGCGCGCATGCTGGGTGAGTTGCATAAGCAAGGCTGGACTCCGAAGCGAACCATTGTTTATTGCGCGTGGGATGGAGAAGAGCCGGGTCTGCTGGGTTCTGTCGAATGGGTGGAAACCCATCTCGCTGAATTGCAAAAACACGCTGTCGCCTACATTAATTCTGACAGCAATGCGCGCGGCTACATGTATCCCGGTGGAACCCAGGATTTACAGCATTTCGTGAGCGGTGTGGCACGGGACATTCAGGATCCCGAAACTAAAATGTCTGTCTTTCAACGCTCACACCTTAGCAGCATTGCGGGGGCAAAAGACGCGGAAGAGCGTAAGGATCTTCGCAAGCGCGACGATCTGGAGGTCACCGCGCTGGGAGACGGATCCGATTACACCGCCTTCCAGGATTTCGCCGGAATTTCGACGCTGAGTATCGGGTTCAGCGGAGAAGATGATGGGACGCAATATCATTCGATTTACGACGACTTCTATTGGTTTACGCATTTTGTTGATATGGATTTCGCCTATGGACGAGCACTGGCACAAACAGTGGGCACCGCAATGATGCGCCTGGCTGATGCGGATCTCGTTCCCTACGATTATTCTCCGCAAGCCGAAGCCATCGGAAAATACGAAACTGAGCTGGAGAAGCTTCTGAAGGACAAGCAAGACGAATTTACCGAGCGGAATTTGCAACTGCAGGAAGGAGTGTTCGCGGCGACGAGTGACCCGCGCAGGCCAACGCTCCCGCCGCCCGCGGAAACTGTGCCGCCGTACATGAACTTCGCTCCCATGAAAAACGCGATCGATCTACTGAAGAAAAGCTCCGAACGATATTCGAAAGCAATGGCAGAATGGCGCGTCAAGGGTTCGCCTGCAATTTCTCCGCAGGCCTTGGATACCTTAAATGCCGATTTGCTCAAAATCCCACGATTGTTTCTGAACGAAAAGGGTTTGCCGGAGCGCCCGTGGTTCAAGAACCAGATCTATGCGCCAGGCGCATATACAGGTTACGGCGCAAAGCCGATCGCAGCAGTACGCGAATACATGGACGAAAAGAAGTGGAAAGAAGCGGACGCACAGATCCCTCAAGTCTCGCAGGTCATCGAGAATGCCGCCGCCGGAATTGATAAAGCAGCGGCGGATCTTGAAAGTGCGCTGCCGCGGTAGCAGTGATGACAGCGATGACCACTACAACAAACGCACCCTTGTCAATCGGCGATCAAGCCCCAGATCTAACCTACCGCACGCGCGAAGGCACCGAACATCATCTATCCGAATCCTGGGCCGAAACCCCAGCCCTGCTAATCTGGCTGCGCCACTTCGGCTGACCCTTTTACATGGAAGCGCTCGTGCAGTTGCGCGAGCAAACCCCCGAACTAGAGAAATTGGGAATTCAACTAGCCTGCATAGTCCAAGGCGACGCCCAAGAAGCTGCAGAGTTCTGCGGCCAATACGGTATGGCCCAGAAATGCATCCCCGATCCTAAAAAAGAAACGTACCGCAAATTCGGATTAGATCGCGCGACGTGGGGATCATTACTATTCCCGTCCCCAGAATTAAAAGAGCGAAGAAAAGAAAATCAAGCAGCAGGCTTCGGCATAAGCATAAAAAACTCGCTGAAAAGCCATTGCGACATCCTGCTTTTACCCGGCGCGGCAATCGTAGCTAAAGGAGGAAAAATCCTGTGGCTGCACCGCGGAAAAAATCCCGCCGATTTACCTGCAGCAGAAGTCATGATTGCGCAGGCAAAAAAAACTCTCACGAGATAACCGGCATTCACCGCGGCATCGCCGCAAACGCCGGGTTCAATCTGTCAAGAATGTCCCCGGGTTTGTACCCGGTAGCAGCCCCCTGCTTCAGCAGGGGGAGGAGCGCTTTAGCGCTCCGAAAAAAAGCCGCCCCACATCAATGCGCTTTAGCGCTGGGCACGAACAGCGGCGTTTGCGCCGCCACGCACACGTTTCGATCCCACTCGAGTCAATTTCTACGCGACCGCAAAGCAATCGACGCGCCCAACCCCTAAATTAGAAGTCGCGCCGCTAAGTCTCTCGCTCATTTTCACCAACTCGGCCAGCGACTCGGCCTGCATTTTTTTCATCACCCGTCCTCGATGCGCTTTCACCGTCACCTCGCTAATGCCTAGTTCCGCCCCGGCCTCTTTGTTCAGCCGCCCCAAGACGACCAACGTCATAACCTGCAGTTCGCGATGGCTCAGCGACGAATAACGATCCCGCAGTTGCTGCAACTCCGCCTCGTAGCCCAGTGCGCTGCGGCTGCGCTCGATGCCTTCCCGAATAGCGGTCACCAGCACGCCATGCAGCAATGGTTTCGTAAAAAATTCGATCGCCCCCGCTTTCATCGCTTGCACCGTGGTGGGGATATCCACCTGGTCCGCGATAAATATGATCGGCATGTCGGGACGTTCCGCCGCAACGCGCCTCTGCAGATCCAGACCGTTAATGTCCGAGAGCGAGACGTTCAGTACTAAGCATGTAGGAACAACAGTTCGCGGGTGCCCGAGGAATGCGTGCGCGGACGCGAACGTCTCGCCCCGCCATCCTTCACGCCCAATCAGCACTTTCAACGACCGTCGCACAGAAACGTCGCTATCGACCACAAACACGGTCGGCGTGGTATCCGGCGTGCCCGACGCCCCTATCCCACGTCCAAGTAAGTGCCTCGAATTGATGCTGTGCCGCTGGAAAACGACCTGTGTACTCATATCCCCTCCTTTTGCCCGATTCCGATGATTGCTCGCCCAAAAACCGTTTGCTGGCCTGCCGGTTCACTGGCCCCAAGCGCGAATTCTGAACGAGACGCCATGAGAAGTCCTTTAGAAAGCGGTAAAAAAGGGTGAAAAACTCTGAATGGCCCGTATAACCGAACAGGATTCTCATGAGTAGCTTGAAACCCTCCAGTAGGGGAGGGTCTTATCCCGCAAATTGCCACCAAGCGCGACTCGCGCCAGACCCTCCCGCCTTTCGGCCCCGTAAAAAATCTCAAGGTGTTCCAACCTCTTCCGCTTTCGTCGTGGCCCTTTCCGCCTCCTTAGCCGGCGGGAGGTCCGTGAGAAAACCATGAAAAAAGATGAAAAACTCTGAATGACCCGATAAGCTACGCCCCGTGAGTAACTTGTACCGCTTCGGCCCGTTTGTCCTAGATCCAGGTAAGCGCACTCTAACTCGCGCAGATTCGCCCGTCGCCTTGACCCCCAAAGCCTTCGACGTCCTGTTTTTCCTAGCTCAGCACCCCAACCGTCTAGTCACCAAAGAGGAACTGCTGCAAGCCGTATGGGGCGACACAGTCGTAGAAGAAGGGAATCTAACGCAATACATCTCCCATTTGCGTAAAGCGCTGGGTGACCACTCCGAAGACACCCGCTTAATCGTCACCATTGCTCGCAAGGGATACCAGTTCACAGCAAGTGTCACTGTTGAAGAGCCGGCAGATACCCCAAAGCATTCCACGCTTCGCGCTGCTGCGACCGAAAGCCCAAAAGCCGATGCGCAATCGGCGGCATTTCCAGTCATAGAGAAAATCAGCAAGTCGCCGTCACCATTAGCCCGTCTCCGCATGCGCAGATTTTTCGCGGCAGCCGCGCTGTTGGCCATTATCGCTGTGGCCTACTGGTTGTACCGGAGTCACCACCGCCGAGTGACGCTCTCGGCCACGGACACCATCGTCCTCGCCGACGTCAAAAACGACACCAGCGATCCGGTATTCGACGACGCATTAGACACAGCTTTGCGCACCGCGATGGCTCAGACGCCCTATCTGAATATTCTGGGCAGCGATAAAGTCTCCGGCGCTCTGGCGCAACTCAACCTCCCGCCGGCTACAAAATTGACACCCGACGTGGCGCGCAATATCTGCGGCAAGACAAGCAGCAAGATGGTGATCTCCCAATCGATCGGCGATGCCGGCAATGGCTACCAGATGCAGATGCGGGCGCTCGACTGCCAGTCGGGAGCAACCTTGGCCAAAGAGCAGGCGGACATCGCTAAGCGCAATGAGGTGGTACACGAATTGGGAGTCACAGCCGCACGCCTTCGCGCAAAGCTGGGAGAGCCGGCAGATTCGCTCGCACGCTTCAATCAGCCGCTGGAAAATGCGCTCACTCCTTCGCTCGAGGCATTGCAAGCCTACACGCAAGGGAACAAGCTCTACTTCGCTGGCGACGTTGAGGGCGCGCTCAAACTCTATCAGCGCGCTGTCGAATTGGATCCAAACGTTGCGGTCACGTACGAAGCGATTGGCTCGGCCAACGGAGCTCTCGGCCGCCACGATCTAATGGTCGCTTCATTCGCGCGCGCCTACCAATTGCGCGAGCGCATGACGGAGAAGAACAAGCTGAATATCGAGCTTATCTATTACAGTAACGTGACTGGAGAACTCGACAAAGCCTACTCCGTTCTACTTCGGGGGCTGGAACTTTTTCCTCGCGATATTTTCTTCCATAGGAACCTGGCGAACACGTTGGTTCAGCTCGGCCAGCTCAATCGTGCGGCCGACGCTGAGGATGAGATGGCCCGGCTCGGGCCAAGTCCACTCCATTTTTCATTTGCGGCCCTCGACAACCTAATCGCCAGCAGGTTCAAACAGGCGAGTTCATGGCTGGCTCAAGCGGACGCCCTTAAATTTGACAGCCTCGGACTAAGGATCCAAAAATTTCGACTGGCATTCCTCGAAGGTGATCAGAGCACTTTCGAACGGATCTTCGACGCCGAGGCGAATGGCCCTAACCGCGTTGTGTTTTTGCGCGAGCGGGCGAGATTTGAACTTCAGCAAGGGCACTTTGATTCCTCAGATCGCTTGCAACTCGAGGCATTGAAGCTGTCTTCGGATCCGGAAGATATTTCCTTGGGCCTAGTTTTTTCGGCCCTTCAGAATGCAGAGGCGGGCAGAACCAGCCAAGCGCGCAAAATTCAGGACCAGGCGCTTCAGAGTAAATTGGAGCGCAACAGGAAAATGGTATTGGCGCTTTCGCTCGCCCGGTCGGGAAGAACCGGCGAAGCCAGCCGGTTCGCAGACGAAGTCAGCCAGGAAGCGCCATTGG
>Ga0209008_1000630_pt1 | contig 10375 bp, 9 predicted proteins | sample JacPin_JW_Ref_O3_FD_187963 | JGI IMG/M metagenome (GOLD analysis project Ga0209008, IMG submission 187963) | Forest soil microbial communities from Algoma, Ontario, Canada - Jack Pine, Ontario site 1_JW_Ref_O3 (SPAdes) (version 2) | ecosystem: Environmental > Terrestrial > Soil > Boreal...
CGCGACGAAGCATGCCGACAGCTTGCTTGAATGCGATCGGTGAAACCGCCGTTACCAGCACTCCGTGCGCGCCGCCGATTTGTTTTTGGATTTCCTTGGTAGGGTCCTGTGTTTTGGCATCAACGGTAATTTCAGCTCCGAGTTTACTGGCCAGCGCCATCTTTTCTGGTCCCAGGTCTACCGCGGCGACGCGCAGTCCCATCGCCTTCGCGTACTGTACGGCCACGTGGCCCAAGCCGCCTATTCCTGAAATCACGACCCATTCACCGGGCCGGGCTTCGGTCATTTTCAGCCCTTTGTAGGTGGTGACGCCGGCACAAAGAATAGGAGCTGCATCCACAAAAGAAAGATTCCTGGGAATTCGTCCCAAATAATCTGCTTGGCCTAGTGCGAACTCCGCAAAAGTTCCGTTCACTGAATATCCGGAGTTTTGCTGCTCCGGGCAAAGCGTTTCCCATCCGGCGAGACAGTAGTCACAATGACCACACGCGCTGTGCAGCCATGCGATTCCCACGCGGTCGCCTTCCTTTAAATGTGTCACTCCTGGACCGAGAGCCGCGACGATCCCTGCTCCTTCGTGTCCGGGGATGAACGGCGGGCTTGGCTTGATGGGCCAATCGCCGTCGGCAGCATGGAGATCTGTGTGACATACTCCAGTGGCAAACACTTCTACCAGTGCCTGCCCTGGCCCAGGCGTTGGGATTGGAACTTCTCGCACGACCAACGGCTGGCCAAATTTTTCAACAACTGCTGCTTTCATAGTTTTTTTGCTTGGCACTTTTCATCTCCGTCTTGCCGGAAGTGTCACAACTCTAGTCCCGATTCGATTCACCTGTATGTATCGTTTAGCACAGTTGTCAGAGACAGAGGTCACAGAGCTAATTGGTCATCTGGTCTTGGCCTTACTCTTGCGGTTTACTGATCATTTGACGGCTTTGCAATGGCCAAGCTCCGACACGGCAACTTCAGTGTTTGTTAGTTGTTTCATGCTGCTAATCCGACCAGCCAGCTCCCCGCAGGGCCAACTCCTGATTAACGCGCTAACCGGAAACTGACCCACTACCTGGCAGCGGGCAGTGTGCTACACGCCGAGAAATCGCGGCGCGTAGCAGAGAAGGGAAGTTCAGTCGGCGGATTCGGCGGAGACATTCTGCGGGCAGCCGAGCAGGTAGGTAATACGGACGGGCAAGAAGCCTCCGGTCTGCGTGCCGACTTCCCAGCGGTAGCCTTCGGACTTTAACCCGCTGGTCATCTCTTGAAGTTCGCCGACGGAGTAGGAACGTAAGCAAGAAACCAGGCCGTCGAAGAAGAGGACGAAAGGGATTACCGGAATCACATAGGTCCACAACACGCGCGACCAACGGAAGGGACGCCGGAAGGGAAGAAACAGCCAGGCACCGACGGGAACCAATAATACGGAGAGAAAAGTTAACAAGTGGAATGCAGTCGCTTCGAAGATGCCGATACCTTCTCCCCTGTCGAAGCTGTCCTGAAGAAGGCCGCGCGCCTCCTCCGGTTTCAAGTGGTGGAAGGAGGAAAAGAGCGTCCTGAAGCCCTGAAGGTTTTGCGGGATCTCGGTTGCGTCGATGGAGTGCTGAACGAAATGGATGTGATTGGCGGTCAGGGATTGCACGTCGGCGAGTTTCGTGGTGTTCGGATATTTGTCAGTTAAGAAAACTTCGGGTGACTTGTTTCCGCGCATCTCGAAGTCGCGGACGAGGGATGGCCAGGGTCCGCCGGCGCCGGAACACAAGTCCACGACGCGCACGGAACCACATTCTTCCAGGCGTTTTTGCAACAGTTGTGCGATCGGCTTATAAGTATTGGTGACTTCCAGGATCATCTGCAGGCCATCGACGAATTGATCCCGGAGGAATTGCGGAAACCATGGTTGCTCGTGAATCTCGAAGAGTCGCAAAGGTGTAGATACCTTCTCCCGGATTCATAGGGAGTCCTCTCATCTGAAGTTCTAATCGCGAGCGTAAATCGGTGATGCCTTTCATACGAATTGCACGTTCGTCTTTATACCAAATGGCGGGCTTTGCCGGATGTGCTATTTGGAACACTTTTCGCTGAAGTAGAGAAAAGGTCCGGCGTCGAGCAGTCCTGCCTGAAAGAGCGGCGAGTCGAATGGGTCGATGTAACGCTACTGGAAGTTTACTCGCAGAAGTCTCGAAGGCTAAGTTTTTCGCAGGCATAGTTTCGAGAAGCTTGAACCCGGATTGAGCTTGGGTTGTCGCGGAGTTGTCACAAGTTCGTAAACAATCGTCCGACGCGGTAGGGAAACTGAACGGCAACGGGCTACTCCAGGAAAGTAGCCCGCTCCGGTGTTCGCGCGGTTGTTATTTTGCGGGAATGTAGCTCAGGTCCGGGCGGAACTGGATGAGCTCGCTGTAGGTGCTCTCGATCGAGCTGTTGAGTCTCTCGATCACGGACATGGCTTCCTGCTCGCCGAAGGCGGCGCGGAGATCGTCGCGCAACGGCTTTATCGCGGGATCGTCCTCCATGGAAGCCCAGTTCGCATGATCGATAGTGAGGACGAAAGTGCCACCGCGGCCGCCATTCACCAAGCGATACCAGGAAGCGTGAGCCTTGGAGTTCATTTTCTGACGAGCTTCTGCGGCTCTTGCGACGGCGCTGCGGAAATCGTCGCCGTGTCCGTAGCGGACGTGGAAGGTGACGACCTCGGTGTATTTGGCACCCATGTCGGTGGATGGATTGCTCCACTTGGGCATGAACTCGTAGTAGGCGGTGGTGAGTTTTTCAACGTTGGCACCCACGAGGGCTTGATATTGTGCGAGGTCGGCTGCATCGCCAACCTTTGGAGTGTCAAAATCAGTCCAGTGTAGGCCGAGGCGGCCGACGACGTAGGTTCCGGTGTTCTCGCCAGTGAGGGTTTCGAAGACGTATAGTCCCTGGTTATCGTTCTGCTGCTTGTGCCAAGCGACCTTTTGCTTGCGGCCTTCTTCATACTGTTTCACCATGCCGTTCTTGGGCGTCTGGAATTCAAGCGCGGCGATGTTGCCGGGTCCACCTTGAGCGAAAGCGGCGGATGCAACGAGAAGCAACACACCGAGGGCTGTACTCAGTTTGAGCAGTTTCACATTTTCCTCCTGGATTTTTTGAAAAAACGCGCGGAGCCAAAACTCGACGGAGAGTATATCGCGGGGAATGGGATGTCAACGGAGATTCGGAAAAAGGCGGAAGACATTAGAATGCTCTTAGAATGCAAGTTAGAACGGTCCGGCGAGATGCGACGCGCGGAAATTTGTTTGCGGTGAATTCGTTGACGATAGCGAACAAGGATTGTAGACTCGCGCCCTAATCTAGCCGGGAAAATTTATGAGCGACTGGGAATACATACACGCACATCCCGCGGAACTGTTGACGCGGCTGCATCAATTTACGATTGTGAAGCAGCAGGCGGGAGGCGACGTGACGTTTGCGATCACGGTGAAAGAGTTCGCGGTGCCGCCGCCGGGACAGCGCATGAGGTTTTACGCGGAGGCGGACAAAGAGCTGAATCAGAAGACGGCTCCGTTCATGCCGTGCGGCTGGGGGGATTCGTTGTTTTCCGCGCTGGGAGGCTGCGTGAAGCTGATTCAAAATTTTCCGTATGAAGGCGAGGAGCGTGGCGCGCGATGATCGTTCGCTTCATGAAACGGAAGATGCAGCCGGGAATTGGGGCGCTGGAGATGAAAGGCAGCATTCACGCAGGGGCGGAATGCGCGCGGTTGGAACAAGAAGTGGATGAAATGATTGCGATGGGCGAGACGCGCATAATTTTTGATATGGCCGGCATAACGCATATAGACAGCGCCGCTATTGGAGCGATCGTGAAAAGCCTGACCAAGTTGAAGAGAGCGGGCGGCGGGCTGCGCATAGCGTCGGCGCAACCGATGATTGTTTATAGTTTGAAAATGACGAAGCTGGATACGCTGATCGAGATGTTTCCTACCGCCGATGAGGCCGCAACCGGATTCGAGGCGAGACCGCCCGCTTCTTAGTTGGCGAGATTGCCATCTTGTCCGTAATTCACCCGATAGCTTTTATTTGGAGAGATGATATAGTGCGCCTGGGTCAGTGTCTTAGGCTTGGGTTCCCCCTGGGTTCGGAAAGCAGAATTATAGTTGGTCTTTCCGTCCGCACACGCCTGCACAATCCCCGTCGTTCCGTTCTTGAAAGAAAATCTTGGAGGAAAACCTATGAAATGGCGTTTCAGTGCTTTGGGGCCATTGGTTCTGGCTCTTGGTGTATTTGCATTGCCGCTTCACGCGCAAACTTCTGACACAACAACACCCGTCGTACACCTTCGTTACGACATCACGCAAGAGATGACCTTTACAGGAACGGTGAGCAGCGTAGTAAAAGCGTCTGCTCATGAGACGAAAAAGGCAGGCGTATCGCACGTGATGGTACAAACAACCTCGGGTACGGTGGAAGCAGACTTGGGAAGGTACGCGATGAGAGGCGAAGGCGCGCTCAGTGTTACACCGGGTCAGCTAATTCAGTTGACCGGCGTGATGAAGACGGTGCGCGGCCAGCAGGTGGTGATCGCCCGCCTGGTACAGGCGAATGGCAAGGTTTATAAGATTCGCAACGAGCATGGGTTTGTCTATCATCCAGTAGCGCGAAAGAACCAGACGAAATCCGAGACAAAGGGAGGTACGCTATGAACCGCGGAACTCTCTGGATCGTTCTCCTTTCAGTCTGCGCCTTGGCAGTAGCGGGTTGCGGCGGAAGTTCACACAGAGTGACAATTACCACTGCTCCCACCACACTAGCAGCAGGCACGAGCTCTAACGTAGTTGCGGTCACCTCTCATGATAAGTCAGACCAAATCAATTGGTCTTGCGCGCCAGCCGGAGCTTGCGGCTCATTCAATCCCACGCCGACTCAGAGCGGAACTGCCAGTTCGTACACCGCACCGACGGTAGCGCCAAGCGGAGGTTCCGTGATGATCACTGCGACTTCAACGGATCACCCCTCTCGGAGCGATACCGTGAGCATAGCCATTACAGGCGTGGCAGCCCAGAATTTCGCGTTCTACGCGACGGGCGAAGCAAACGACGAAAACGGTGATCTTTATTCTATTGCGGGAGCTGTAGCTATTGCCTCGGATGGTTCCGGTACAGTTGTTGGCGGCGAACAGGACTTCAACGATGGCGCCGGGGGACTTACGTCTCCACAGCCATCAGGTGACATGATTACGGGTGGGTCTCTTGTCATGGCAGAGGACGGCAGTGGAAATGGCGTCCTGACCTTGATTACGGACAACGAGAATATGGGCGTTGGAGGAACGGAGACTTTTGCGGTGGTCTTCGCGAATACTAACCATGCTCTGATCGTGCAGTTCGATGGGAGCGCAACCTCGTCGGGAAGCATGGATCTTCAGACTGCGACGAGCGTTTCCGCTGGTTCATTTGCGTTTACGGCCATTGGTCTAGATGCAGGTGGACTGGACATTGGCTTCGGAGGCGTGTTCGCGATCGACGGCTCCGGCAACGTGACGGGCTTTTTCGATCAAAGTGAAGGCGGCGTCGTTACGCCAAACAACTCTATACCCGCAGGAGCAGCAGCGTCAGGGTCCGACTCGTTTGGTCGTGGCATCGTAACTGGAGCGACGGGCGCGGACAGTGCATTTAACTACTACGTTGTTGGTCCGGAAGTTATTCGGGTCATCGACGTGAACACTGCTAGCACGGCCATCGGCTCAGCCTACGGACAAGGCAGTGCCGCGGGAACTTTCACGAGCGCCTCTATCGGGCCTTCGGTGTTCTCGGTCGCGAATAGCGAAGACGTTTATGCGGGAGTGGGTGAGTTCTTTGCTTCTTTCGTGACCTCGACAGTTAAGAGTGGCACTCAGACCCACATTCCACAGGGTGGCCCACCTTGCAGCGGAGCCGGTGTCTCATGTTCGTTCAATGGTGTTGCGGATGTGAACGAGGTGGGGACCGTACCCGTGCTCTTGCCCGCGCAACCGTTTAGTGGGAGTTTCAGTATATCGGCTGCGGGTAATGGCTTCATTACCATCGACGGCGGGGATCTTGGGGACATCGTAACGTTGGGAGTATACGTAGTCGATCCTAACCTCAACATCCTCGATCCCAATGACACAACAGACAGCCTCGGAGGAGCGCTCGTATCCGAGATGGATGGAAATCTAGTCGGCACGGGCTCTATAGTTCCTCAACCGTCTGGTATTGACCCGGCTGACCTCTTCGGCGCATATGCCTTTGGAGCACAGGGTGACAATCAAGCCGACCAGAACGAATTCGATTTCGTCGGCGCGGGAACGGTTGCTGATAGTGGTGGCTTTACCGGTGTAGGCGCTCTTAGCGATCCGTTCGCAGCGCTCAGCACCGGCGGGCAGTCAACAGCCGCAACATTCAGCGGAACCGCTGTGCCAGACGAAATCAACTCGGGACGCTTTACTATTACTCCCTTGGCGATTGCGGCGAGTGACGAGAGCTTCGACCCAGTAAACCTGACTGTTACGATCTACGAGGCCAATGCTTCGCAGTTCGTCTGGATCGAAATGGATCCAACGAGCTACTTTAGCGGGTCATTAGAGACGTCAACTGCGTTCACTGCAGACGCCGCAAAGAGAGCGCAGGCAAAAGCAAAAACCAAGAAGCACTAACCTCAACCGAGTAAGTGTGGCACGGCCGGTTCAATCCGGCCGTGCCGCGACTCAACGATAAGATATACCGGCGGGACACGCGCGGAAGCTGCACTGATGGAGCCCGCGATGAACAATGTGTGTGTTCCGGAACTTCCACGGCCGTGCCAGTCCAAACAAAATTCCAGCGGGCATTCCAAGTTCCCCGGTGTGTTTCAGGTGCAGTTGCGTCGATACGTGCGTGATTTTTTGACATGGCCGGCATCACGCACATAGACAGTGCCGCTATTGGAACGATCGTTAAGAGCCTGACCAAGTTGAAGGCGAGCGGCGGGCTGCGTATAGCGTCAGCGCAACCGATGATCGTTTATAGTTGAAAATGACGAAGCTGGATATGCTGATCGAGATGTTTCCTACCGCCGATGACGCCGCAACCGGATTCGACGCGAGACCGCCGGCTTCTTAGGTAGCGTGATTGCCATCTTGTCCGTAATTCACCCGATAGCTTTTATTAGCAGAGATGATATAGTGCGCCTGGGTCAATGTCTTAGGCTCGGGTTCCCCCTGGGGTTGGGGAAGCAGCTTTGAAGTTGCGCTCCCGTCCACACACGCCTGCACAATCCCCGTTGTTCCGTTGCTTGAAAAAAATTTGGAGGAAAACTTATGAAATGGCGTTTCAGTGCTTTGGGGCCATTAGTTCTGGCTCTTGGTGTATTTGCATTGCCGCTTCACGCGCAAACATCCGACGTATCGACTAAACCCACTGCACACGTGTGGTACGACATTTCCCAGGAAGTGAGACTTTCAGGCACGGTTAGCGTTGTGGAGAAAACTCCCGCTCGTGGGACTGAGGCGATCGCAGGGTCTCATTTGATCGTGGAAACATCCACAGGCAAAGTAAAAGCGAGTTTGGGAAGGTATGCGCTGAAAGGCAAGAGCCCGCTTTCGCTTTCCAGCGGCCAGCAGATTCAGATGCTCGGTGAGATGAAGACGGTGAGAGACGGGCAAGTGTTCGTGGTTCGCGTCATCCAGGTGAACGGTCGTCAATATACTCTTCGCAACGAGCGAGGCCTGGCCACCGCGGCAATTGCGCGTGGCAAAGCCAACTCCGGAACAACGGGAGGTACGCTATGAACCGCGGAACTCTCGGGATCGTTCTACTTTCCATCTGTGCCTTGGCAGTAGCGGGTTGCGGCGGAAGCTCACACAGAGTGACGATTACCACCGCTCCTACCACATTAACAGCAGGCACGAGCTCTAACGTTATTGCGATCGATTCTCACGATTCGTCAGACCAAATTAATTGGACTTGCGCGCCAACCGGAGCTTGCGGCTCATTCAATCCCACGCCGACTCAGAGCGGAGCTGCCAGTTCGTACACCGCGCCGGCGGTAGCGCCGAGCGGAGGTTCCGTGATGATCACTGCGACTTCAATGGATCACCCCTCCCGCAGCGATACGGTGAGCATAGCAATCACCGCAGTGCAAACGGCGAATTTCGTGTTCTCTTTGAATGGCGAGGAAAATAACGATAGTGGCGATTTCTATTCTCTTGCTGGAGTGGTGGCCATCGCGCAGGACGGTTCTGGCAACGTACTCAGCGGGGAACAGGATTACAACGACGGCGACGGCAACACGTCTCCACAGCCCACGGGCGACTCGATCACGGGTGGAACGTTGGTGATGGCAAACGACGGAAGTGGAAATGCAACTTTGACGCTTACTACCAGCAACACAAACCTGCCTAACGGAGGAACGGAAGTTTTTGCCCTAGCTTTCGCGAACCCCAACCACGCGGTTATTGTGCAGTTTGACGGTTCGGCAACGTCGTCTGGAAGTTATGATTTGCAGATCTCGACGGCCGCACCGGTAGGAGCACCGAGCGCGTCGTTTTCGTTCGTAGCTAGCGGGACGAATACCGGCGGTGATCCGGTTTGCGACGGAGGTATGTTCTCGGTTGATGCTTCCGGCAACGTTACGGGCATCTACGACCTCAACGATAGCGACAATCAACCCGCGACGTTTGCTAATCCAATTCCGGCTGGTGTTACAACCGGATCGGTTGACACATTTGGTCGCGGAGTTATCACCGGCGCTCTCTTCGGCGGCGCCGCAATCAATTATTACGTGGTTGGTCCCGAGGTGTTGCGGTTGATCGCCGTCGACACTGCCGCGACTGCCCTGGGCTCAGCGTATGGTCAGGGCACCAGCGCCGGCAGCTTCTCGAGCGCTTCCCTCGGTCCATCTGTTTTCCAAATCGGGAGCGTGGCCAGTCTTTACGGTGCAGTCGGGGAATTCTCGACGGGAGCCGAGGCGGGAGTAGTGAAGGGAAAAGCTCGCGCAAACACTCCAGTGCGGGAGGCAGGAACGGCCTGCACGGGCACCGGGCCATGTAGCTTTTCCGGTGAGGGTGACTATAACGACCTGCACAGCGGAGGCGGGGGTTTTGTAGGCGACCTTAGCGGTTCCTATATGGTTGATGCCAACGGATACGGCTCCTTAAACTTTGACGGCACCTTTGCCAACACTATTGACGTTTTCGGGGTATATGCAGTCGATCCGACCCTGAACATCCTCGACCCCAATAACACAACCGACACAGCAGACTCAGGCGGAGCTCTCATTGCCGAGATGGATGCGAATCTATTCGGCACTGGCTCTATAGTTCCGCAAACCGATGTCACCCAGACGAGCTTCTCGGGCTTTTATGCCTTTGGAGGACAAGGAATCGGCGATGGCGGCGAGTTCGACTTCCTCGGCACTGGTACTGTGACACCGGGAGACAGCAACAGCACCCTCGTCGGAGAAGGGGCGCTTAGCGATCCCTTCGGAGTATTCGACGCCCCCAGCGAAATCCCCGTTACATTCAACGCAACTCCGTCCTTGCCTGACAACGATGGACGTTACTTTATCAATCCTCTGGTGGTGGAAACTGGTCCAGACACCACCATCAACCTTGCGTTCGTTGCCGCTTATCAGGCGAGCGGCGGGCAGTTGTTCTGGGTCGGAACTGAAGAGGGCACCTATTTCCTAGGGCCCTTAGAGCAGGGAACGGCTCCGGCTTCAGATGCTCGGAAGGCGCAAGCTAAGGCCAGCGTCAAGAAACACTAACCTCAACCTAAGCAAGTTGTGGCACGGCCGGTTCAATCCGGCCGTGCCGCGACTCAACAATAAGATATAGCGGCGGGACACGCGCGGAAGCTTGCATCGATCGAGCGCGATTCTCATCGTGTGTGTTCCGGAACTTCCGCGGCCGTGCCAGTCCAAGCAAAATTCCAGCCGCAGTGCCCAAATTCACCGCAGCGTTTCAGATGCAGTTGCGTCGATATGCGTGAGTAGTTTTTCGCGCTTGATGCCCCCTCTTTGAACCCCAGGCCGTAACCTTGGACGTGAATATTACGTCTATTAAGCGGACTTTATAGGAATTCAAATATGCAGGAGAGTCGCTTTGAAAACGCGAGGGGTCATCATACTTCTAGCTTTGGCAGCGGCGCTTGCTGCGGTTTTTGGGGTAAGCAGTCTCCACAAGAATTTCCGAAGCGTGAGACAGAATCCAACGGCAAACGACGCGTCTGTCCTTAGCTGGCCCTGGCGGGACCAAGCTTCCGCTGATAGTCAGATTACGGCGAGCAACGTAAGAGTCCTTACCTACCACAACGACGCCGCGCGCACAGGGCAAAATCTTGAGGAGAAAATCCTTACGCCCAGCAACGTGAATTTTAATGGTTTTGGGAAGCTTGCATTTCTCAATGTC
>Ga0209008_1000631_pt1 | contig 10372 bp, 7 predicted proteins | sample JacPin_JW_Ref_O3_FD_187963 | JGI IMG/M metagenome (GOLD analysis project Ga0209008, IMG submission 187963) | Forest soil microbial communities from Algoma, Ontario, Canada - Jack Pine, Ontario site 1_JW_Ref_O3 (SPAdes) (version 2) | ecosystem: Environmental > Terrestrial > Soil > Boreal...
ATGGCCTGCGTGTGCTGGAAGATGCCGCGCAGGCCCACGGCGCACGCTATCGCGGAAAGCGTGTGGGTGGACTCGCCGATGCGGGTGCCTTCAGCTTTTATCCCACGAAAAATCTGGGAGCATATGGCGAGGGCGGCGCGCTAACCACGGACGACGATTTGGTTGCGCAGTTCGCGCGTGCGGCGCGCTCGCATGGACAAACCTCACGTTACGACCACGAATTCGTCGGATACAACTATCGTATGCAGGGGTTTCAGGGCGCTATCTTGCGCATCAAGCTGCGATACCTGGATGCCTGGACCGCAAAACGCCAGGCCATCGCTCGCGAATATCGCCGAATGCTTGCGAATGCTCGTCTTGCATTGCCGATGGACGACTCGCGAGACGAATGCGTATATCACCAATTTGTGATTTACGTGAACTGCAGGTGTTCATTAATTTCGAAACTGGATGAAAAGGGAATTGCGACTTCCATTCACTACCCCAAGCCCGTACATCTTCAGCCGGCTTATTCTTCCCTGGGAGATCCTGCGGGTACGTATCCTCTTGCGGAGCGCGCGTGCGATCGCGTCCTAAGCCTGCCGATCTTTCCAGGCGTGACGGCGGAGCAGATTACCTACGTCGCTAATTCGGTTCTTGAAATAGTAGGGGCGAAACAAAAGGCTCACGCGCAAGAAAGCCTTCCGTAAAGCGAGGCCTCAGACCGCTTCGTTGCGAGGGCCCGAGGATTCCGCGTCACGGTTCGGAGGAAGGGGCGCGAAGCCCGCAACCCCGGAAGCTCCTGCAGCGCTGGCCGATCTTTCGCGCAGTGTCTCGGCCAAGCCTTCGAAAACTTTGGAGCACGAGTCGCGCAGCGCCTGGTCGGTGGAGCGCAGCATCGATTCGATGGTGTTCTGGCCGTGCTCGCCGAGCCGACGCACGGAAGAAACAATCCAGGAATCGCAAGCGGTCTGCAAACGCTCCTGATATTTGGCTTCGGCTTCACCGCTCAATCGTTCCAAGCCCGCGGCCCAACCCTGAAGTTGGACATCGCGTTCTGCGCGATAACTCTCCACCGCGGCGGTAAACTCCGTTGCCAGAGCCGCGCGCGAATCCCGAATGCTGTTCTCGAGCTGCGAGGCCATCTGCGCTTGCAGATTTTCCACGGAAATTGCGGTGTTCGCTTCGAACTGGCTGAGAACCTGTTGTGAGGACTGATTGAGGTCTTCTGTGCGGCTTCTTACGGTTTCTCCCGTGGTCTGTATGAACTGCTCAGCCTCGCGGCCGGCGATGCCCCGCAGGACATGGCCGAACGAGCTCGCGGCAGCTTCCGCCGCTTTATCGAATTCGCGGCGCACTTGGCCGGAGGCTTCCACCGAGAGGTTTTCAGTCTGCTGCTTAACATGCGCCAGATGGCTTGCGGATTCCTCCGCGAGTTGCGCTCCGTATTTTTTCGCAGCCTCGGCGGTCTTTTCATCGAACGCAGCTGCTGCGGACGTGGCAGTTTGTTCCACCAGCACTTGCAGCCGTGCTCGCGCTTCCTGCTGGAACCATTCAGAGCTGCGGCCAATGGATTCGGCTGCGGAATGGGCGGCGCGCACGCCACTTGCGTCCAGCTCTTCGTTCCACTTGGTGGCAGCTTCTTTGCGCGCGGACTCGAAATCGTTACGCGCATCGACCAGCGTGGTGGCTAGCTGCGCGGAAACTTCGCGCTGGTTGTTCTCCGATGCCTGCCGCAGACGTTCGCGGTGCAGCCGCAGGCTTTCTTCCGCTTGGACCTCGCGCGCGGAGAGCTCACGAAGCAGCTCGGGCACTCGTTCAAAATGCGGAGTAAGTTTTGCTTCCACCTGAACGTGCGCACGATTTACGAACTCCTGCTGCAGAGCATCGAGGGCCGGCGTAACGCGTTGCGAAATACCGGCGGCGAGATTGTCCGCGCGACGATGCAATTCGGCGGACTGCGCCTCGAGTATCTTTTCCATGCGGCGATGTAGCTCGTTCAACGTGTCATGGCTGGCTGCTTCCAATTGCGCGGAATACTCTTTCGTTCGGCCGGCCACGGATTCAATTTCAGATAAGGATGACCGTGCGCGCGAAACTTCCTGATCGAGCGACGCCTTGATCTGCGCAAACGTTTCGCGGGCGTCGGAAGCGGCCTGCATCAATGGCTGCCGCGTTTCTGCAACGTGTTCGCGTATCTTCGATTCTGTGGTGAGTAAAATGTCCTGAGAACGCTCGGCGAACTGTTCGAGCAGGCGCTTCACGCTGTTATCCAACGACGATTGCAGCAACTCGTTCCACTGCCCGTGCGCAACGCTCATTTCCTTGGTCAAGGCTGCGCGCCATTCTTCCGCGGCAGTCTCTCTGACGGCGGGCACTTCGTTGTTAGACACTGTTTCGGCCGGTTTCTCGTTCTTGGCGGTTTCCACGGCCTCCAGTTGCGAGCGCGCCTGGCCCAGGCGATTGGCGGCTTCGTTGGCAGCATCATTTTCCGCGCGCAGCATTTCCATTCGTTGATGCAGTTCGTCGATCAACTTGCGTGCTTGGCCGAAATGTCCCTCGAATTCTTCCTTGAGCCCTCGCAGAAATTCGTCTTGACGCTCGGCCAGTTGCCTTGAAAATTCCTCGCGGGCGCCACTCTGGGCCTGTTCGAACTCCGGTTTCCACTGTGCGAAAAAGTCTTGCAACGCGATGGCGCGCCTGTTATCGCTCTCTTCAGCGGCGCGAAGAACTTGATCTTGCACCTGCTTTGCGGCGTGGAGAATCGTTTGCCTGGACTGCGCCTCCAGCTCTTTTCGCAGTTCGCGGAAAAGCGGGCTGCTGGCGACATCCGGATCGTTCGCGGAATGAAATTCAGCCGCAGAAGATGCAGTAGGTTCGTTCTTAGGGTCCATGGGGCTTCCAGGAAAGCTTGAGTCGTTAATCGATACTGATTTTTCAGTCGATTCGGAATCACTTGTCACTTCGGCACTTGTCACTTCGGCACTTGTCACTTCGGAATGCGCGGCACCATGCAAGGATCGCTCCGTAGTTGTCCAATCTGCCGGCGGAGCGTCAACACCCCAGATATTCGCGGGCCCTTCCAGTTCCACGGCGACTTGAAAAAAATCCCTGATGGAGTGCGGGCGTTGCACCCAGGCAACGCGAGCGCGCACGTTCGGATGATTTCGCGCCTGAGGTAATTCCAGCGTGACCCAAGTATTTTTGGGCAAGTGATGTTTGGAAGAATAACGGCAGCCGTGAAGATTCAGCGCGAGAGTAGCCGTGCGTTCTTCAAAAGGCTGGCCTAGCAGATCGATTCCGCGCACAACCAAGGGCACCGGTTCGAAAAGACGGTCGCTTCGCCTACGTTCCATACTGGGTTGATTCGAATTCACGTGGTCCATCCAATCCCTCAGGTTTCTTGCGCAAGAATAACACTCCAGCGACGGCGGGTCGAGAGGCGAGAATCCCGTTCAAAATTACTGCGCCGGGGGAAAACGCAATTTCTCTATGAAATGCATTCGCGCGCGCCGAAAAAAAGGCCTAGCCCTTCTTTTTCTTCTTGGAGACTGTTGTTTCGGCACCGCCGGCCGCCGCTCGAGCTCCGTCGAGATTGTCTTTGCACTCTTTTCCCAGCGCACTGCTGGGGTCGATGTCGATGCACTTTTGATAGGCATCTTCGGTCCCGGGGGCAAGAGCGCAAGTCATCTTGTCGCCTTCTTGTTTGCAATCCATCAGCGCGGTCAACGAGCTTCCCAGCAGGTACCAGCCCTGAGCGTCCTTGGGGTTAGCTTGAGTGGCTTTCTGAAGCGGCGCTACCGCCTCTTTCTGATGGCCTTTGTTGTTCAGAACAATTCCCACATTCTTATAGCAGGTGCCTCCCACGGCCGGATCGAGTGCGGCAGCCTTCTCGCATCCCGCATTTGCGTCGGCGAGTTTGCTTTCGGCAGCCTTGGGATCCGTCTGAGCGGCAGCAGAATTCGCGAGATTCGTGCTGAGTCCGGAGTAGGAAGCAGCCTGAGGTTTCAGGTCAATCGATTTTTGAAACGCGGTAGCGGCGTCGTCGTAACGCCCCGCGCATTCGTAAGCTGCGCCCAGATCTTGCAGGACTGTTGCGTGGTTCGCGACTTCCTTAGGTCCCACCCCTTGCTCTGCTTGCTGGAATTCAGTCAGCGCCGTCTCGCAGTCTGCCGCCCGTTTTTGCTGCAGCGGGGCCTTTTGATCCGCGGGGGCCGCCTTAATCTGTTTCTGCAGGTCTGTTGCTTCGGTCATGGCCGTTAATCCATTCTGAAAATGCGCCTTCATCGCCTTAAACTTATCCGCTTCTTCTTCCTTCTTCTTAGCTTCCTCAGGATGGGAGGCCGCCGTTTCAGCTGCAAGCTGTTTGAAGTCGAGCTTGAAATTGTTCTCTTTGGTAGTGCCCACCTGAAATGGAACGGGGCCGTAATTTAAGTTGTCCTTTTGGTTTGTCAGCGTAATAGCGTATGCGGCGTCTCTGAGGCCTAGCTGAACAAACTTTCCGTTCTTGTCTGTTTTCGTGGTGAAAGTTTGTCCGGTTTCTGGATTCTTAATCAGGACGGTGACATCGGCGTAAGGCTTACCTTCTTTGTCCAAAATTTCGCCGTTCAATCTTCCGCTATCTTGGGCTACCGCAATCGAGGCAAACAAAAGAGCGAGGACCAAAGCTCCCCAGATGCGAATCAGTTTTTTCATGTGAGAATCTCCTTACCTAGTAATTGGGCCGCCTATTATTGCGCAACTCGCGCTCGATAAGCGATAGGGTCGCTAAGTCCGGCCTCCACAAAGGCCCGGAGACGCAGCCGGCAACTATCGCACGTTCCGCACGCTTCGTCTTCCAATTGATAGCAGGACCATGTGAGATTCAGCGGCGCGCCAAGTTGTTTGCCGCGGAGCACAATCTCAGATTTGCGCATGGCGATCACGGGCGTCGTGATTGCAATGTGCGTTTCAGGTTTCGTTCCCAGGCGCACCAGTTCCGCGAAAGCGCGATAATACTCGGGCCGGCAATCCGGATAGCCTGAGCTATCTTCCGCTACCGCGCCGATGAAAATTGCATTCGCGCCGATCACTTCCGCCCAGCTCACAGCGGCTGAGAGGAAATGAGCATTGCGAAACGGGACGTAGGTTACGGGGATTCCGCTGCTCGGCGCGACGGTTTCCTCGGATTCCGGAACGGTGATACGCCGATCGGTAAGCGCCGAGCCGCCTATTTGCGCGAACGAATCCAGGCGGATCAGCAAACGTTCGCTTACTCCGTAAAAGTCCGCGATCTCTTCGAACGCGCGCCGCTCGCGGGCCTCTGTGCGCTGGCCGTAACTTGCGTGCAGCAGAGCCAACTGGTGCGATTGATTCGCGATCGCTGCGGTTACGCAGGAATCCATGCCACCGCTGAGCAAAACCACCGCTTTGGGCCTTTCAGTCGACATCAATGATTACGGCCTCAGACGCCTTTCGTTGCAGGGTCCCAAATAAATTTGTGCAATTGTAAACCCAGGCGCACGCGCAATCCATCGTTGAGTATCCATCCCGCGAGATCGCGTGCTGTGAGTCCGGGCCAGGCTCCGTTGGGGTCCGCGAATACCGGTGAGAATAAGATTTCGCGAACGCGTTCCGTCAAGTGGTGCTTGGCTAAAAAGTCGCGGGCGAAATCATAATCGCGACGCGTGGAGATGACAAATTTAATTTCGTCGTTCGCGCTGATGGCATTGAGGTTGGCCATATCAAACGTATCGGGCTCGCCGGAATCGGGGCACTTCACATCGACAATTTTTATCACGCCGGTCGGGAGTACGCCGACGAAGCGCTCGCCGCTCGTTTCAATCATCACGGTATAGCCCAACTCCATCAAGTTCTGCGCTAGTGCGGGAGTTTCTGGTTGGAGCAGCGGCTCTCCTCCCGTGATTTCCACCAAGGGAACGGCATGTTGATCATCTCCAGCTAACGCGTTGACCTTTTCCACGATTTCTTCGATCGAAAATTTTGTTCCGCCGTGGAAGGCGTAGGCCGTGTCGCACCAGGTGCAGCGGAGATTGCAGCCGGTGAGTCGCACGAAGATGCAAGGCAGGCCTGCGCGGGTGCCTTCGCCCTGAATCGATTTGAAAATTTCGGTGATTACCATCGCAGAACCGCGGATTCCCCGGGACTACGGCAACACGCCACCGCAGCCAGGATTTGGCGGAGGCTTCTTCTTGGAAAAATAATTCACGGCTGCGGTCGCGATCGTGAGTTCGATGAATCCGACGACCACCGCTGTGCGCCAGCCCCAGCCCAGCGTTAGCCAGAAAATGGAAACGAGGAAGGCGGGAATGGCGATGAGTAAGAGTGCTCGGTTCATATTTTTTCTTGAGCCTTTGCTGACAAAGTATTCGGGCTCATGGCTCCAAACTCTCCGGCTACGGGCGGTACGTCGCCGCCGTCACATCAGACTCCCAGACTGTGATGCTGGAAACTTCCGCGCCGTTCGGCGCCTGGTGAAGTTGCTTGGCTGCTTGATCGTAAATGTAGCGCGCGATATTTTCAGCAGATGGGTTCAACACGTCGAACGGCGGAAGCTCGTTCAAATATTTATGGTCCAGCGACCGGATCACGGACTGGATTACCTGCTTCAGGTGCACGAAATCATAGAGAAGGCCGACGGAATCGACCTCCTTGCCCGACAGCGTCACGCGCACTTTGTAATTGTGCCCGTGGAGGTTCTCGCATTTCCCTTTATAGCCGCGCAAATTGTGCGCAGCGGCGAATGTTTCATCCACACTAACTTCGAACATGCATACCCTTCCGCGGTGCCGATGGGCCCACAGGCCACTCGCGCCCGGTTATTCCACATCCATGAAGCGCGCGACTTCGACCAGATCCTGCGTAGTTTTGTATTCAGGCAGGGATTCCAGAAAAATTCTACCATACTGCATGCGCGAGATACGGTTATCCAGGATGGCTAGAATCCCCCGATCAGTTTTCGATCGTATCAAGCGCCCGAATCCTTGCTTCAGGGCGAGGACTGCTTCCGGAACCTGGTATTCAGAGAAGGCGTTGCGCCCGTCTTCCTGTAAAGCTCGCACGCGCGCGGCGACGATCGGATCGCTCGGCACAGCGAAAGGCAGCTTATCGACGATTACGCAGGATAGTTGCGCGCCTGGGACGTCCACTCCCTGCCAGAAACTTGCTGTGGCGAATAGAACCGCATTCGGCGTGGTCCGAAAACGATCCAGCAAAACTGACTTGGGCGCCGTGCCCTGCAGAAGCAACGGAAAGCCCACCGAGGCCGACACGCGCTGATACACGTCCCGCATCTGTGTATAACTGGTGAAAAGGCAGAACGCGCGGCCTTGCGAGATTTCCAGCAGTTTCACAATTTCCTGCGCGCAACGAGCTGAGAATGTTTCGTGGCGCACATCCGGCATCCCGGCCGGAATGTAGAGCAGCGCCTGCTCGCGGAAGTTGAATTCCTGTGGCAGCACCACTTCCTTCGCTGGCATTACTCCGAGCCTCTGCTTCAAGAAGTCAAAGCGGCTACCAACGGCGAGCGTCGCTGAGGTAAGCACCACGCTATCAAACTGGTCAAAGAGTTTTTCGCGCAGAATTTCGCTCACATCGATCGGAGTTGCGGTCAGAATTACTCCCTTTCCGCGGCGTTCATACCAATAGACGTAGCTCTTTTCCTCGCTCTCGAGCAGGAATTCGAGCTCGCGACGCAGTTCCGCAGCTCGCCTGGCAAGCGTTATCACTTCTTCAGGCTTCGGCGTCATCGCCGATAACTCGGTTTCGATGCGCTTCACAGCAGCGGCTAAATCTTCAAATGCTTCGTGATGCTGCTCCAGAAAAGATTTCCTCTCCGCTGCGCCAAAAGGGAAGCGGCCCTCACGTTCCGGGAAATTCTCGAAAAAGCTGCGGCCGCGTTCGCGCACGCGGGTCAGATGCTTGCGCAAAGGCGTGCCTTCGATGCGCAGCACGCGCAACATGTTTTCGGTGTCGCGCGACAGTTCTTCGAACTGGTAGCTGGACACACGCCGGCCGAAGTAATCGCTGGCAACATCTTCAATCTCGTGCGCTTCGTCGAATACAACCGCCGAATATTCAGGCAAGATCGAGCCGAAGTCGTCCTGGCGTATCGCCAGGTCGGCAAAAAATAGATGGTGATTCACTATGATCAGATCGGCTTCCTGCGCGCGTTGATGCATGGCGGTGATAAAACAGCGGTTGAAATCCGCGCATTTCTGGCCGGTGCATAGGTCACTGCGGGCATCGATGCGGTGCCACAGCTCGGCGTCGTCAGGCAAAAAAGTCAACTCGCTGCGATCACCGGTCTCAGTGAGCTTCCCCCAATCGCGGATTTGCGAGAACCAGTCGACCTCGTCGATACCCTTCAATAACGCCTCCCCATCGATTTGATTTACCTTCGTGCGGCAAAGGAAATTGTTACGCCCCTTCATCAGGGCAGCTTTCAGATTTGGCGCAAAATGTTTCTGCAGGAAGGGCACATCCTTATTGAATAGCTGCTCTTGTAGCGATTTGGTGGCGGTGGAAATCACAACGCGGCGGCCGCTGCGAATTGCGGGAATCAGATACGCCAGGGTTTTGCCGGTTCCAGTCCCGGCTTCGATGATGGAATGCTGCTTTTTTTGGAAAGCTTCATCCACCATCCTGGCCATTTCGAGTTGAGAAGATCGGAACTCATATCCCGGATGGCTTTTTTCGAGCAGGCCGCCCGCGCCAAAAATATCGTCAATGGTTACTTCAACGGATTTGGTGGCGGTAGCCTTTTTGGCCATGATGGTTTTTGGACTCAGCGAATGCGCAGGCTCGAACTCTTAAAGTAACATACAGAAAAGCTTTCGTCAGATGCGCCGGTGGCCTTACGCGCATTACAAATCCTTATTCCAGCGCTATCGATGATAATCTAGTGAACCTCGCCAGCACCCGGTGCGGAACTCAATGACCGAAAAAATGCCATCTATCGTAATTGTGGGCCGCCCTAATGTAGGCAAGTCCACGCTGTTTAACCGTTTGACCGGCACACGACGTTCGATTGTTACCAACGAACCAGGCATCACGCGTGACCGCATTTACGGCACCGCAAACTGGGAAGGCCGCAACTTTCAGGTGGTGGACACCGGAGGAATTGTCCCGGAAGACAAGGCCGGCATACCGGGAGAAATTCTGCGCCAGGCTCGCGTGGCGATTGATAACGCGACCCGCGTGGTGCAGGTTGTAGACGGCCGTACGGGCCCCACTCCCCTGGACGAAGAGCTCGCGCTGCTGCTTCGCCGAGCCGGCAAACCTCCGGTGCTGGCGGTAAACAAAATTGATACTCCCAAGCAAGCGGAACTCGCCGCGCAATTTTATGAATTAGGCGACGAGATATTTCCGCTGTCCGCGGAGCACGGATTCGGCCTCGATACATTGCTCGACGCGCTCACCGAGAATTTCCCTCGTGGAGACGTGGTGGTGGAAAAGCCGTACGTTAACATCGCCATCATCGGGCGACCGAACGTCGGGAAGTCCACCCTGTTGAATCAACTGGTGGGCGCGGAGCGCTCCATCGTTTCGCCGGAGCCGGGTACTACGCGCGATGCAGTGGACACTGTGCTGGAGCGCAAAGGTAAGTTGTATCGCTTGCTGGACACTGCCGGAATCCGCCGCAAGGGAAAGACGAAGCTAATCGCGGAAAAATTGAGCGTGATCATGGCGCGGCGTCACCTGGAGCGTGCCGACGTAGCGCTGCTTGTTGCTGACGCTTCCGTGGGCATCACCTCGCACGACGCTACGATCGCGAGTTACGCCGAACAGTCCGGGCGCTCCGTGATCATTGTGCTGAATAAATGGGATCTCGCGCTTGAAGCCGCACAGGAAAAGGCGACGGGAGAAAAGAAGCGCGGAGGAAAAGGCGGAGGTGCGAATCCAAACAAGCTGGTTCAGGATTACGAGCCGCTGGTTCGGCAGAGGTTAAAATTCCTTTCGTATGCGCCGGTAGTTTTCCTCTCCGCGAAAACCGGCGAGCACATCGACAGGCTCTTCACCGTGATCGACCGGGTGGTTGAAGCGCGCAACCGCAGAATTTCTACCGGCGAGTTGAACCGCTGGCTAAAGGAAGTGGATCTGGATCGCGGCACGTCCCCAGCCAGCCGCGAAGTGAAGATTTTCTACATTACCCAGGCCACCACGGCGCCACCTACCTTCGTTCTTTTCACCAATCAGTTGAAGCCGCTGCATTTCAGCTATCAGCGCTTCCTGGAAAACCAATTGCGCGCCAAATTCGATTTCACCGGAACTCCGATTCGTTTCAATCAGCGGCTGAAAAGGCGCGGCTCGCGCCATCGCGAACGGCGCGATCCTCGCGACTCCTGAATTTCTGTTCTCAAAGACAATAAATCGAAAACTACGTACTCCGCCT
>Ga0209008_1000635_pt1 | contig 10316 bp, 6 predicted proteins | sample JacPin_JW_Ref_O3_FD_187963 | JGI IMG/M metagenome (GOLD analysis project Ga0209008, IMG submission 187963) | Forest soil microbial communities from Algoma, Ontario, Canada - Jack Pine, Ontario site 1_JW_Ref_O3 (SPAdes) (version 2) | ecosystem: Environmental > Terrestrial > Soil > Boreal...
ATGCGCTGAACGCTGCCCTTCAGGGGAACTAAGTCAGCGACTACTCTTCAGGGTCGTTCTGGAGGTACAATGTGCCTAGCGCACGTATCCCGGCATAAATTGAGGCCAGTATCCATGCCTCCTTCCTCTCCGATTGTTTTTGTCGTTGATGACGACATCTCCGTGCGCGAGTCGCTGGAACTGCTGATCGAGCACGAAGGCTGGCGCGCCAAGACGTTCGCGTCCGCCCAAGAATTCCTCGATTGCCCCCGCGCCGGTGTCTCGAGTTGCCTCGTACTTGACCTCTCTCTTCCCGGCGTCGATGGCCTCCAGCTCCAAAAGCGAGTTGCAGTCGAACGTACCGACATGCCGATCATCTTCATCACCGGTCATGGCGATGTGCCCAAGACCGTGCAGGCCATGAAGGGCGGCGCGGTCGAATTCCTAACGAAGCCATTCAATGATGAAGTGCTGTTGACGGCGATCCGGCAAGCCCTGGAGCGAAGCCGCATCGCGATGGCTCGCGAGACGGAGATGCAGGAGTTGCGCGACCGTTATGCGTCGCTTACTCCTCGCGAACGACAGGTCATGGCCCTCGTGGTCACCGGTCTGTTGAATAAACAGGTCGGCGGCGAGCTGGGCATCAGCGAAATCACAGTGAAGGCGCACCGAGGCCAGCTGATGCAGAAAATGAAGGCGGCCTCGGTCGCAGATTTGGTGAAAATGGCTGGGAGACTCCGCTTGGCGGAGTCTCCGGCAAAAAAGGCGGCCTCGGCCTAAGTTTTACGAAGCGCACTGTGCATCGTGTTTGATACAGAAATAAATCCGTCCTGACCCCCGCCTAATTTCTTTCTTCGCTTCTTTGCTCCTGCCTTTATCGCAACCCCTGAACCCTGCATCGCGGGCCATCTCGGCGACCCAATACCAAAGTATCGTCGATACCATCGTCCAATTGTTTGCCGCTCGCGCTTCTGGTGGTATCGCTCTGTCGCGACTGGAAAGTTCCGTCATCACGACAAGCGTTTTCTCAGGCAAGTCGCAGAAGAGATCGAAGGAGTATCGATTATGGCCACACCGAGCCCGTCGGTTTCGGCAAAAGCGCCAGAGCCGACTCCAGAGCCGCAGCACGCCTCGGCCCAGCCGAGTCCGAAGTACCGGAAGTTCGTGATACCCGCGCTGGTTGTGCTGCTAGCTGCCGCAGTCGTGTACACAATCACTCGGGACTGGAATTCCTGGGAGGGCGGACGGATCGAACAGGTCACCGACGACGCCTACATCCGCGGAGATATAACGCCGCTCAGCACCAAGGTGGCCGGTCTCGTGAAGGAAGTACTGGTTTCCGATTACCAGCAAGTTCACAAGGGAGACGTCATCGCGCAGCTTGACGACGACGATTACAAAGCTCAAGTCGCTCAAGCCATCGCCGCGGTGGAGGCCGCAAAAGCCGCCATCGAGAACAATGTCCGCCAGCGCGAACTTCAGGATTCCCAGATCGAGCGTTCACTCGCCGGAATCGATCAGTCGAAAGCGCAGATCGCCGCCGCCCAAGCCGGTATTGAGGCGACGCAAGCAGACGTCGTGCGCACCCGCGCTGAGCGAACTCGCCAAGAGGCGCTTCTTCAAACGCACTCGACCACGCAGCAAAAAGTCGAGCAAGCCGTCGCCGACGAGCAGCGGCTGGCCGCCCAACTCTCGAGTCGCCAGGCAGATTTAGCGCAGGCCCAGACTCTGCTGCGCAGCAATGAAGTGGCCGCCGAAGTCCAGCGCCGCACGAAGAAAGTTCTCGAGTCGCAGGATGCCCAGCTCCTCGCCGACCTCCATGCGAAGCAAGCCGCGCTAACCGTGGCGCAAGTCAACCAAGGCTACACAAAAATCGAGGCCCCGGGCGATGGCACCGTCGGCGAGAAGCAAGTCCGGCCCGGCCAGCTCGTTTCGCCGGGAACGCAAGTGATCTCCTTCGTGCCTCTCACAAAATGGGCTCAAGCGAACTATCGCGAGACGCAGCTCACCAACGTGAAAGTTGGCGATCCCGCGGAGATTCGCATCGACGAATTTCCGGGCCAAGTAGTTCACGGCAAGGTATTGGAAATCGCGCCGGCCAGCGGTTCGCAATTCGCGCTGCTCCCGCCCGACAACGCCACCGGCAATTACACCAAGGTCGTTCAAAGGATTCCCGTGAAAGTCGCTCTCGAGGATTCCACTTTTGCGAACAGCCTACGCCCCGGACTCTCGGTTATCGTCACCGTCCGGACAAGCCACTGATTGGAGCGCGGGATGTCCGCCACAACTGTAGCTCTCCCTCAACCTACGCCAGCACAACTCGCCCGCGGAATTGCAGGCGCAGTACCAGGCACTCTTTCCCAGAGCCCCTTGCTTGGAATCCTCGGTGTCATCACCGGCGCGGGAGTCGTCACGCTCACGAGCCGAATGATTTCGCTCGGTCTTAACGACTTCAAAGGTCACCGCGGATTTGGATTCGACGATAGCGCTTGGATCGGCACCGCATTCGACATCGGCCTAATGTTCATTGGTCCATTCACCGTATATCTTGGCGGTTTGATGGGCCCGCGGCGGATTTTGTTGGGGGCCGCGGCAATGTTTACGCTGCTCTTGATTGTTTTGCCCACGATTCACAATTACCCGCTCCTTCTCGTGGCGATGCTTCTGGCAGGATTAACTGGCGGCACCTTCTATCCGCTCACTCTCACTTTTGCCCTACGCAACATTCCTCTTCGATATCTTCCGTTCACGATTGCTTTGTACGCCTCATTCGTAGACGGTGCGGTGAACGTTGCCCCATCGCTTTACGGCTGGTGCCGGGATTCGCTGTCGTGGCAATGGATGTTTTGGATTCCGGCAATGATCACGCCGGTGATGATGTTATGCATTTACTTGGGGATCCCGAGCTCTCCTCCCGCGAAAGGTCACGGCGAACCGCCGAGCTTCGCCGGATTTCTATACGCGAGCGCTGGTCTTGCATTGATTTTGGCTGCGTGCGAACAGGGTGAAAGGCTCGACTGGTGGCGGTCCGGAGTATTCAACGCGCTGTTCATCAGCGGCTCGTTCTTGTTGTTGTGCTCCCTCGTCGTTCGCCTGCTCCGCCCCAATCCTCTTGTTGATTTGCCGTATCTCCGCAGTCGCAACACGATTCTGCTGGGCACCGGCCTCTTCTTCTTCCGCTTTTTTCTGGTGACAACCATCATCCTGGTCCCACAATCCTTGGCGATCCACGGATTCGAGCCGGACCAGATCGGGCCAGCGGTGATTTGGACCGCCGCTTCTTTCATTCCACTTGCATTCGTGGCCGGCGTCCTGCTTCTCTCCAATGTTGATCCGCGCCTGCTCCTCGCCACAGGTTTTGCCGCGATTGCGTTTGCCTCTCTCGTGAATGCCGGGATGACCAGCGCATGGGCCGCGCCAGACTTCTACCGCACTGAGTTCCTGATGGGCTTCGGCCAGTGCTTCGCCTTCATCGGTTTGGTCGCAGCGATCATCTTGCACGGGCTTTTCTCCGGCGGGTTAGTGAAGCCGCAGAGAATCCTTTCGTTTTCTGCTTTATTTCATACCGTAAGGATTTTTGGAGGAACCATCGGAGCAATCATGATGGGCCGGTTCATATCCCAGCGCGAAAAATTCCACTCAAATCTTTTAGGGCTTCACGTTCAGCAGGGAAGTTGGATTACCGACGGAAGCATCCGGCAATTGGCGGTCGGGCTATATGCCAAGTCAGCGGGTTTGGGGCAATCGGCTGGCCGCGCCGTGGATGTGGTAGGCGCTCGACTCCGCCTTCAGGCATACACACTGACTTTAATCGACGGATTCTATTTGGTCGCGTGGGCCTGCGTGGTCGGCTTGATCTTGGTGGCCCTCTTGCGAGAAGAGCCGCTGAAGTATGGGCACCTAAGCGATTTGCAACAGCAAACGATCGCGGCGAAGGGAGAGAAGTGATGAATTTCTGCAGCAAGGTTCTGTACGCCGTGTTGTTTGCAGCGAGCTTCACTGTCTCCGCTGCTGCGCAGAGCGCCGCACCGCCGCCACCGTCAACGACACCGCGGCATATCACCCTTTCCGAGGCGGTCGAATTGGCGCTGAAACACAATCATTTTGCGCGCATAGCCGGTTTCAAAGTCGAGGAAATGAAGGACGCGAAAGACGTCGCAAGAAGCGCGTACTTGCCTTCCATCAAGAATGAAAGCCGCGTCCTTCGTGTCACTGATACGCAGTCCATTGAAATTGCCCGCGGGAGCCTCGGCACCATTGGTGGCACTCCCATCCCAGCGGAGACGGATTTGCTCAACCAAGGCGGAAAGACTTTCGTGACGAGCGGAACCACCCTTGCTCAGCCGGTATCCCAGCTCTTCACCAGGGTTAAACCGGCAAACGACGCGGCGCGGGCCGATGTCAACGCCTCAGTAGCAGACGCTCGCGAAACGCTGAACGAAGTCTCATTAAAAGTTCACCAGATCTACTACAAGCTATTGATTGCAAGCCTGCGGGGCAATGCAGCCGAAGCCAGAATCCGGGCCAATCAAGCTCTGCAGAGCGAACGTGGCGAGCAGGTGAAGTACGGTAGTTCGCTGGACGAACAATTGATCGAAAGTCGCGCTCAAGTACTCCAAGCCAAGCAAGACTTGCTCACCACCCAGTTGCAAATTTCCGACCTGACCATGCAGCTCAACGATGCAATCGGATTGCCGGTCACCACGCAACTTGTCCTCGATACCAATGTTCCAGGGGCGCCGGAAACATGTCAGAGAGAAGACTGCGTCCAAATCGCTCGGGCGTCGCACCCCGAAGTGGTTGCCGCTCGCGCGGAAGTGGAAAAAGCCTCGGCTGGTGTGCGTCTTTCGAAAGCAGACTACTATCCGGACGTCTCCGCGTTCGCCCGCTATAGCTATCAGAACAATGTTCCGTTTCTCGCCCGCAATTTCGGGACGTTCGGAGCCGAACTTACCTACGACCTATTTGATGGGGGCAAGAGGCGCGCATCCGTAAAAGAAAGCGATGCCAAGCTGGCCCAGGCCAAGGAAAATCTGGCGCGAATTTCCGATGACGTGGAAGTCCAGGTCGAGTCGGCCTTGAACAGGCTCAACCGGACGAAAGAAATGGTAAGTGTTGCCGAGGAGCTGTTGACGCTGCGGAGCGAATCCAGCCGCGTGACTGCGCAACAACTTTTGAAAGGTGAAGCGCTCCAGTCACAAGCGGACGCCGGAGTCGCTCAAGAGCTTGACGCCAAGGCGCAGCTCCTTGCAGCGCAGCTCGATTACGCTCAGGCGCACGACGAACTGCTCCAGGCCATGGGCCAAACGCCCTGAGGAAGCGCATGAGGCGCGGAATTCCGGTTGTTCGCGATTCGCCTTTGAAGGATTTTCGGCAGTTTGCGGGTCAGCCAAACTCTAAGATCTGCAAGGGATAGAAAAAGAAAATGTAACTCCGGGCCCGTCGTTTGATGCCGCTGATAGCCGCCCATGATGAGCTTCGATAATGGAGCGGCTGATCGAAAGCCCGATGCCCATTCCATCGTTTTTCGTCGTATAGAAAGCTTCAAAGAGTTTGTCCCTGGTTTCAGGAGTGAAGCCGACTCCCGCATCTCTCACGCTAAGGCGCACTCGGCCGCAGTCATCTTGTTCGTTGCCGTAGTCTTTCGCGTTGCCGTCGTCTTTTTGAGTGTTGTCGTCTTTTTCGGTCCTGACGAGCAACTCTCTCGGACGATCTTCCACCATGGTCATCGCGTCCGAAGCATTTCGAACCAAATTCAGGATGACCTGCTGGAGCTGCACGCGGTCGCCCATGACGGGTGGAAGATCCTCGGCAAGCTCCGACCGCAGGATCACTCGATTCCTCTGAAGATCGCTGAGCGACAATGCAATCACCTCTCGCGTGGCGTCATTCAGGTCCAGCGGCTCCAGCATGAATTCCTTTTTGCTGAACAGGGCGCGCAATCGCGTGATCACATCCGAGGCGCGGTTGCCATCGCGGATGGTCCGCCGCGCTGTTTCGCGCGCACCTTCCACGTTGGGAGGATTGCTATGCAACATCCGCAGACAAGTACTCGCGTTCGTGACGATGCCCGCGAGCGGCTGGTTGACCTCATGTGCGATCGAGGCAGTCAATGCGTTTAGCGTGGTGATCCGCGCCACGTTGGCAAGTTCGGAACGGGCTTTGTTCAGGGCCTCCTCCGCGAGCTTGCTTTCCGTTACGTCCTGAAGAGTGGCAATTAATAAGGGACTACCCGATATTTGCCCCATCGAACGGACGATGGCGCGCACGTGCTTTACTCTCCCATCCGGCATCAACAATCGATAGCTATGCTCGAACTGTGTTGCTCCTCCAGCGAGACGAGCGATTACCTCCTGGAGCCCAGCGCGATCCTCGGGATGGACCCTCTGCAGCACCATCTCTCGTGTTGGCTTAACTGACGGATCGAACTCAAAGATGCGATAGGTTTCATCTGACCAGACAGTCTGGCCAGAGTCTGGGTCCCACCCGATGCTAGCTGTATGACTGACCCTTTGCGCTTCGGTCAGGAAGGCTTCGCGGCGGCGAAGTTCCTGCGTGAGGAGTACGTGCTCCGTAACGTCTATGGAGGTGCCAATAATTTCCGTAATTTCGCCTGAACTGTCTCTGCCAGGGTGAGACACGGAATGGATGTGCTTTGTCGTTCCGTCTGGAAGAACGATTCGAAAATCTCCGTGCAAGTCTGCCCAGTCCTTGGTGGTTGATTCTATTCTTGCTCGTTCCTCGATCTCTGCTCGATCCTCGGGATGAACCCTCTCCATGAACTGCGCCCAGGTGGGACCGGTTTCTTGAGGATCTAAGCCAAAAATGCGATAAAGCTCCTCCGACCAGAACTGAGCGCGGGTACGCACGTTCCAGGCCCAGCTCCCCGTGTGGCTGAGCCGCTGCGCGTCGGCCAGGTAAGCTTCACGCCGCCGGAGGGCTTCTTCCGCAATTTTGCGTTCCGTGACATCCATGATCGCGCCGACAAGTTCTTCGTTGCCTCCCTCGTCCTTAACGCAATGTGTAAGAACACGAACATGCTTCATCGAACCATCAGGCATCAGCAGCCGATGCTCAAAATCGAAGTTCGTTTCGCCCCGCGTCCCGCGCTCAATGATGTCTTTGAAAAAGGCCACATCGTCAGGATGAGATCGCTGTAGTAACAAATCGGGCGTCGGTTCCGTCCCGGGAGGATATCTGTAAATCCGAGCCGCTTCGTCCGACCAGAACATCCGCTTCGTACTTGGTTCCAATCCGACAGCGCCGGTGCGGCTGAGTGTCTGCGCATCGGCTAAGTGCGCTTTGCTCCGCCGAAGTTCGATTTCGGTCAGTTTCCGCGCAGTCACATCCATCACCGCGCCAATAAGCTCGACGCTGCCGGTTTCACCCGTCTCCGTTTTTCCAACGACGTGTAGATATTTAATTCTCCCGTCAGACATCAGCAGGCGGTGCTCATGGTCAATTCCTTCCCCCGTGATAGCGGCGGCTATTGCCATTTTCACCGAAGGTAGGTCCTGCGGATGTATCCGCTCCAAAATCATTTGCAAAGAAACTTTCGACGAAGGGTCGAATTCAAAAATACGGAAAGTCTCTTCGGACCAAGAGAACTCGTCGGTAGATACGTTCCACCCGAAACTGCCGGTATGACTCAGCCGTTGTGCTTCGGCCAAATAGGCTTCGCGGCGGCGAAGCTCCTGAGCGAGGAGCTCGTGGTCGGTAACATCTATCGCGCTGCCGACATACTTTTTCCGGTCTCGGTCGTCGACAACAGGGATGCCCACGCAGCGAACGTAGCGGACCGCGCCATCAGGTCGCACGATGCGCTTGGTGGCGTCGAAAGGCGCAGGTTCATCCAAGACTCGCTGGATCACGCTTGCCATGGATTCGCGGTCGCGCGGGTGGACGCAATTGAGGTATTCCTGAACGCTGGGAGCTTTGCCTCCCGGATCGAGTCCGTGAATCCGAAATAATTCGGGAGACCAATAGTAGAAACCGCCGGGATCGAACGCCCAGCTTCCCATGTGCGCAAGGCGCTGGCCTTCGGCGAGATGAAACTCGCTTCTTTGCAGTTCCTCGGAATTTCGGCGGACCTGCTCTTCTGCAGTTTTGCGCTCCTCAATATCCAGGCTCGATCCATACCACTTGACGATGTTGCCGTCAGCATCGCGAAGTGGCACTTTGCGGTGGAACATCCACCGGTATTCTCCATTGGCCCTGCGGACGCGCGTTTCGTATTCGAAGATTTCGCCGGTCGCCAGGCTGCCTCGCCACTTGGTCACAATCCCGTCGAGGTCTTCGGGATGGATGAAAGCCGTCCAATTCCAGCCGGTCACTTGGTCCAAACTGACACCCAGGTATTCCAGCCAAGGCTTATTAAAGTAATCGAGGTGGCCGTCAGGCCTGCCGGTGTGAATCAGCGCCGGGATCGAGTCGACAAGCAGCTGAATGTCCAACGGCTCGATTTGATGCCCTCGAGAAGCCATGCCGGGATCATACACTTCGAGAAAGCCGGTATCGACAAGATTGGAAGGACTGCACCCCCTACTTTGGTATTGATCCCCAATTTATCCTGTGATACTTCGAGCCCGGTCCGATACCAAGGTATCGCCAATACCATCGTCCAATTGTTTCGCGGTGATGCTTTTGGTTTCATCGCAGGTGACGTTGGGAGGCGGCTCGAATGCAATCGACCTTCAGGCAATACAAGTCGCGGTTCAGAGCGCTCCTGCGTCCGGCGTTAGGCGTGCTCACTTTGCTGGCGGGCGTACTTCTCGCTGCGGCATTGTGTTCCGCCAGTGAGCCTGGAGCTAGCGCCATTCCGAGCATCTTCGAGCCACGTTCCACTCCGGCGGATTCGATTCGTCACTTGTCGTTTTTCGTGCTCTCCATCACCGGCCTGATTTTTCTGGTGGTCTTCACTCTATTGACCTACGTGATTTTCAAGTTCGGGCGTAAATCGGGAGATAGTGGAAGCGAACCGGCGCAGGTATATGGCAGCACGCAGATTGAACTTGCTTGGACGGTGATTCCAGTCCTGATCGTCGTCATACTCTTCGCCGCTACAGCCCGCGTGATTCACGCGATTCAGGATGCTCCAAAACCGCCGGCGGCTTTGGAGGTCATTGTAATAGGGCATCAGTTTTGGTGGGAATTTCGATATCCGGCGCTTGGCATCGTGACGGCGAACGAATTGCACATTCCAGCAAGCGACCCCGCCCAGCCCTGGCCCACATTCCTAACTCTGCTCTCAGCAGACACCGACCACAGCTTCTGGATTCCCCAGCTAGCAGGCAAAACGGACCTGATCCCGAATCGCGTCAACCAAACGTGGATGGATCCGCAACAACCTGGACTTTACCTCGGGCAGTGCGCGCAGTATTGCGGCACGCAGCACGCGAAGATGCTTTTGCGCGTCTCCGTGGACAGCCCGGAAGATTTTGACACTTGGGTGCGCGCGCAAAACCAGCCTGCGAATCAGGACGAGAAAGAGATCGCCGGCAGGAAGGTCTTCGAATCAACCTCCTGCGTGAACTGCCACGCGGTCGGCGGCACAAATGGGACCGGACGTTTCGGCCCCGATCTAACGCACCTGATGAGCCGTCGCACAATAGCCGCCGGTGCCGCGGAAAATACCCCGGAAAATTTGCGCCTGTGGATTCAGAATCCAGACGCCATCAAGCCCGGCTCCTTGATGCCGTCAATGAAACTCAGCGATACCGAACTGGACGCAGTCGTGCGCTATCTCGAAACACTGCGGTAGAGAGAGTGGAAAACTAGCCATGTCATCGGACGCCCTGACAATTCAAGCCACAGAAGCCGCAGGCCAACCATGGACTCAAGTGCTGCATGGATGGGTGACCACCGTAGATCACAAGCGCCTCGGGCTTCTCTACATCTCTTACGCTCTGTTCTTTCTCGTCATCGGGGGCATTGAAGCGGCCATCATTCGCGTCCAACTGATGCGCCCGCACAACGATTTCGTTTCCCCCCAAGTCTTCAACCGCATGTTCACAATGCACGGCACCACCATGATTTTTTTCGTAGCCATGCCCGTGCTCTTCGGCTTCGCGAACTATCTCGTCCCGCTGATGATTGGCGCCAGGGACATGGCATTTCCGCGGCTGAATGCCTTCAGTTTCTGGCTAACCGCGTTCGGCGGAATGTTGCTCTACTTTAGCTTCTTCGGCGGCAACGGATTGTACGGCGCCGGCACCGCACCAGACGTAGGCTGGTGGGCATACGCCCCCTTGGCCTCGCGCGCGTTCTCGCCGGGCCACAGCTCGGATTACTGGACGATCTCTCTATTAGCGTCAGGCTTCGGCAGCATCGGCACCGCC
>Ga0209008_1000636_pt1 | contig 10297 bp, 10 predicted proteins | sample JacPin_JW_Ref_O3_FD_187963 | JGI IMG/M metagenome (GOLD analysis project Ga0209008, IMG submission 187963) | Forest soil microbial communities from Algoma, Ontario, Canada - Jack Pine, Ontario site 1_JW_Ref_O3 (SPAdes) (version 2) | ecosystem: Environmental > Terrestrial > Soil > Boreal...
GGCGCGACGTCGAAAGTGTGCTGCGCATCAAGCAACTGCTCTACGAACAGGGATACACCATCCAGGGCGCGCGCCAGCACCTGCGCGCGGAAGCCAAAGCCGACAAGGGCCAGTCCACGATTCCGTTTCCGACACATTCCTCGAACGAAATCCAGCACATCCGCCAGGGCCTGCGAGAGATTCTGAGAATGCTCACTACTCGCAGAACGGGTTGATCGGCGGGCATCACCGACCGAAACGAGCCTGCCTACGGTGCTTTCCCCGTTACCCACTCCGGCTTGAAATCGGAATTCGCCAGCCATTCCACCGGTTCCACCATGGATGCAATCGCCTGTTCCATGTGCTTGAGATCGACGTGCGCCATATCGTCGCTGGGCTGGTGATAGTCGTGATGCAAGCCGTAACTCGAAACCGTCTGCGCCACGATTCCACGCTTGGCCAGAGCGAAATTATCGGAGCGCTGGAAAAATTTCTGTGCCGGATGCGGATCGGCCACGAGCCTCGCGCCATGCTGCGCCAGTTCCGGGCCTAGATTGCTGCGCTCGTAGCCCGTCAGCCAAAGTTCCCCGGGCTGCACTGCGGGATCGGGACGCCCGATCATTTCAAATTCCAGATTGGCGACAATGTGATCCAACGGCAGTGGCGGATGCCGCAGAAAATACTGGTTGCCCTGTCCGCCGGTTTCTTCGCTGCCGAAAAAAACAAACAGCACCGTGCGTTTTGGCCGCTCTCCTGCCGCCAGCGCCCGCGCCAGTTCGAGAACCGCCACGCAACCGGAAGCGTCGTCATCGGCGCCGTTATAAATACTGTCGCCCTTTACTGGCGTGCCCACGCCCAGGTGATCAAGATGAGCCGTCAGCAGGATGACTTGCTGCTTCAGCTTGGCATCGCTGCCCCTAAGCATTCCGATCACATTGCGCGTATGCCACGGCTTAGCTCCGCCGCGAAAATTGAATGTGCCGGAGACGTCCTGAATAAAGTGGCCCGCGTCCCCCTGCGGAGAAATTCCAATCTGCCGCAGTGCGCGCGCCAGATACCTTGCCGCCCTGAGTTCGTCCGCCGTGCCACTACCGCGCCCGCGCATGGCATCACTGGCAAGAGTGCCCAACTCGTCAGCAATCTGAGTGGCCGATGTTTGCTGGGCTGATGTTGGCTGCGCTTGCGCTTGCTGGCCGAGGCTCGGGGCCGGCCCGGACAGACCGATAAAAATAACGGTGACGATGGCGAAAAAGGCGCGTTTCACGGTTCCTCCTGAGGCGCCAGCTGAAGTGCCAGCAGTGTACCTTGCCCCGCAGGTGTAGCCAAAAGCTAGAAGCCAAAAGCTAAAAAAGCTTCAAAACTTGAACCCACCTTGCCATCTGGCCTAGAATCGTGCGGCCATGGCATCCGATCCCCTACAGATCGAACGTGTTGACCGGGGAGTCCTCTGCCTGCACGGCCCCCTCACCGTCGAGAATGTTTCTCCATTCATCAATGCGGTGCGCCGTGAAGACGCGCCCACCATGATCCTCGACTTTACCGGCGTGCCTTATCTCGATTCCTCCGGCCTGGGATCGCTGGTCAGTTCCTGCATCTCGTGCCAGAAGTCCGGACGCCGCATGGCGCTCACCGGCGTCAACCAGCGCGTCATGAAAGTGTTCCAGATCACCAAGACCGAACCGCTGTTCCTGATGTTCCCCACCGTATCCGACGCGCTCGAGGCTTTCACCAACGCGGGAACCGCATAGACGCCACAAATTAGGAAACTACCCGCGAGCCGCACATCTGCGTCGAGCCGCGCCACTCTGCTAGAATTTCTATTCATCGTCTTCCATCCTTGGCGCTTGCCGGAGTTTTTTCCCCATGTCCCAACCTTCTATGCCAACTGCGCGGACTCGTGTCGTCCGCGAAGCTGAGCGCGCGGCCTACGATCGCGAAACTGTCTACCAGATTCTTGATGAAGGCTTTCTATGTCACGTAGGCTTCGCGGTTGAGGGCCAGCCTTTTGTGATTCCAACGTCGTACGGGCGCGTGGAGAGCAATCTTTATATTCACGGGTCAGCGGCGAGCCGCATGCTGCGGCAGATGAAAGATGGCGTTGCGGTGTGCGTCACCGTGACCCTACTCGACGGGCTGGTGCTCGCGCGCTCCATTTTCAATCACTCCATGAACTACCGCTCGGTGGTGATCCTGGGGAAGGCAACGCTGGTGGACGATCCCAAGGAGAAAATCGAAGCTCTCTACTCGCTGTCGCAACACATTCTTCCCGGCCGCTGGGACGACTCGCGCCAGCCCAACGAGCGCGAGCTGAAAGCAACTTCGGTGTTGCGCGTGCCGATCGAAGAATTTTCCGCGAAAGTGCGCGTCGGTCCGCCAGTTGACGATGAACCGGACTATGCGTTTCCTACGTGGGCGGGAGTGGTGCCGCTGGAGATGGTGGCAGGAGAGCCGATTGACGACACCCGGCTGCTCCCCGGCCAGGAAGTGCCGGCGTATGCGCGCGGCTACAGTCGCAAGCGGTGAAAAGTCGCAGACCACACGCAGAGGGTGTAAATAAAACTGTGTAAACGGCCATGGGAAGAAGAAAATAGGAGACCAATCCATGGCCGTTTACACAGTTTATTTTCACCCTCTAAATTACCCTCACCGAATCGCCTCCTCGGACCTACTACCACTCTCACCGACATCTTTTACCAGTCCGCTCAACCCAACCCTGCCACGAACAAATCGCGAATCACGCATGAAAAACCCATACCCCCACCGCGTCCGCCACTTCGTACAAATCTTCCTATCGCAAGTGCTCCGGCGGGACACACTTGGGTCCACGCGGAAGCTCACCGCCGGCGCACTTGTCGAGAGGAAACTAAGATTTTTCGCCAATTGACCCCTTCGGAACGCAACCAACTCCCACACTTTCATTGACTTGCCCTGCCTCCGGTCTTAACATCTCAGCCCAATGATTGGCCAGACCATCTCGCGTTACCGCATCGTCGAGAAGCTCGGCGGGGGCGGGATGGGTGTCGTCTACAAAGCTGAGGACACCGAACTTGGTCGATTCGTCGCTCTGAAATTCCTGCCCGACGATGCCGCCGCTGACCCACAAGCGCTGGAACGCTTTCGGCGTGAAGCTCGTGCTGCGTCAGCCCTCAACCATCCCAACATTTGCACGATCTACGAAATTGGCAAGCACGATGGTCGTTCATTCATCGTGATGGAGTTTCTGGACGGCGCTACGCTGAAGTACCGGATTGCTGGCAAGCCGCTGGTGTCGGAGCTGATTCTGTCGCTCGCCATCGAGATTGCGGACGCGCTCGACGCCGCCCACGCCGAGGGGATCGTCCACCGCGACATCAAGCCCGCGAACATCTTCGTCACGAAGCGCGGACACGCCAAGCTTCTCGATTTCGGATTGGCGAAGGTAACGTCTGTCCCAAGCTCGCCGGACGCTGGCGCAGCCGCACAATCGACCGTGACGCTGGAAGAGCACCTGACGAGTCCGGGGACAGCAGTGGGAACCGTCGCCTACATGTCGCCGGAGCAAGTCCGCGCCAAGGAACTGGACGCACGCACGGATTTGTTTTCGTTCGGTGTTGTTCTCTATGAGATGGCGACGGGCGCGTTGCCTTTCCGAGGGGAGAGCACGGGCGTCGTTTTCAAAACCATTTTGGATGGGACGCCAACGCCAGCCATGCGGCTGAATCCCGACGTGCCGCCAAAGCTGGAAGACATCATCAGTAAGTGTCTGGAGAAGGATCGTAACCTTCGCTACCAGCACGCCTCCGAGATCCGCACCGACCTGCAACGGCTGAAGCGGGACTCCGAGAGCGGACGCAGTTCTGCGGCAAACTCTGGCACGCTGGCTGCGCCGCACGGCAAGGCCTGGGAGATCGCGGTTTCCGTCCTGTTGATCGCACTGTTCGTGGCGGGCGGGCTTTACTATCGCTCCCATCAGCAAAGCAAGCGCCTGTCCGACAAGGACACCATCGTCCTCTCTGATTTCGCCAACAGCACGGGCGATGCGGTTTTCGACGACACGTTGAAGACGGCTCTCAGCGTTTCCCTGCGGCAATCCCCTTTTCTGAATGTACTCACCGACAGCCAGGTCGCGAAGACTTTGCAACAGATGACTCAGCCGGCCGGCACGAAGCTCACGCCCGAGTTGGCCCGCGAGCTCTGCCAGCGCGCGGGTAGCAAGGCCTATCTTGCTGGAGCGATCGGCCGTTTAGGCAGTGAATATGTCGTCGGCTTGAAAGCGGTAAATTGTGGCAACGGAAACACGCTCGCCGAGGAACAGGTTACGGCTACGTCGAAGGAGAAGGTGTTGGATAGTCTGGGCGGGGCGGCATCCAAGCTGCGCACCGAGCTCGGCGAATCGCTGGCCACCGTGCAGAAGTTCGATGCTCCGCTCGAACAGGCCACCACGTTTTCGTTGGATGCGCTCAACGCTTATGACCTGGCTCTATCCACTTGGGATAAAAAGGGCGACCGCGACTCGCTTCCGATTTTCAAGAAAGCCATCGAACTGGATCCAAACTTTGCCATGGCTTATGGTGCGCTGGCAACAATCAACCACAATCTCGGAGACTCTGAGGGTGCCCGTGAGAACGCCACCAAAGCCTATCAACTTAGAGGTCGCGTGACTGAAGCCGAACGGGAGGCGATTGAGGCGCGCTACTACTTGTATGTAACCGGCGATTTAGGGAAAGCCGCAGAAGTCTATGCTGTTGCGGTTCAAAACTACCCTGACTCTGCAGGCGCCTACAACCACTTGGCAAACGACGAAGCAGAACTCGGCCGCTATCAGCAGTCGGTTGGAGACCTTCGCAAGGCTCTGCTGCTTGACCCGTCGAGAGCTTCGACATACGCAAATTTGGCAGTAGACCTGCTCGCTTTAAGCCAGGTCGAAGAAGCCTCCGCGGTTTTAGCGGAAGCCGACAAAAGAGGCTTGCAGACCGATATACTACTGCAAGCGCACTACTGGATAGCCTTTCTACGTAACGACGAAAAAGAAATGGAACGCCTGGTTCAGCGGTCATCCGATCTGCCCGGAGCTCAGGCTATTCTTCTATCCGAGCAATCCAACACCGCGGCCTACTACGGACATTTCGAAAAGGCCCGAGAGTTTTCGCGTGCCGCCGAAAATCTGATGGAACGCGATGGAAATAAAGAATGGGCCGCCAGCTACCTGGTTCAGGCAGCCGTTCGCGAAAGCGAAGTCGGAGAGTTTGCCCGGGCTCAACAATATATTTCCCAGGCGCAGAAGCTCTCGCACGGGCAGGATGTCGCAACGCTTTCCGCGGTCGCTCTAGTTCAGATCGGAAGCGTCAATCAGGCCGAAGCCCTCTGCCACGAGCTAGACAAACAGTGGCCCGAGGGCACAATTGTTCAGAAATACTGGCTGCCCGCGATTCGCGCACAGATCGACCTGCGACAAGCGCGACCCTCGAAAGCCATCGATGATCTGGGGGTCGCGACTCCCCTCGAGTTTGCCAATCCTGGATCAACCGCGGTCCCAACTCTTTATCCAGCCTATGTTCGAGCACAAGCCTATTTGGCGATGGGCAACGATCCAAGAGCAGCGACGGAATTCAGAAAGTTGACTGACCGGCCGGGCCTTGTCTTGAATTACCCGCTCGGAGCGCTGGCTCATCTAGGACTGGCGCGCGCCTACAAGTCCACCGGAGACTTACAAAATTCTCGCCAAGCTTACCTGGATTTCCTCTCCCTTTGGAAAGATGCCGACCCCGACATCCCGATCCTGAAAGAAGCGAAAGTCGAGTACGCGAAGCTGCAGTAGCTACCAGCAGTAGAACAGGCTTCCACATCTCTCATTATTCACCGATGATTCGTGTGTTTTCGGCGATTAACCGGCCAATCGCTGAAGTGAAGATGTAAAAGAGCTGCAGAGTTTATACTTTTTTCCTTCAGTTGAGGAGTCTTTGCTCGAGGGAGGAAGAAGGCTCTCTGTGAGCTGCAGATCCCTAGCCAGGTTCCGCTCAGCGGGAGAGCCCTCCAAACAGTAACGGTTCTCTTTATCCCACTTTCTGCAGATCGTTGCAACCCCGCATTTGACTGGGCGGCGGCAGCGGCGGAACAGCTCATCCGCCAGTGTCCCCTATGTTTGATGGGTTCGATCATCGGTCATGGCTGGCGGCGCAAACAAGCACATGACGACCTTCACGACTGGATCCGGTACCGCCGTGGTCTCTGCAAGCTCTGCAAACTGACTTTCACGTTCCTCCCCGTTTTCTCCCTCCCCTACACCCACTACAGTCTGATCGCGCGCAGTGAGGCGCTGCGACGATACTTTCTTGACCGTGGTTCTTGGGAAAGTGCGGTGCCGAACTTCAAAGATCCGGATCGAGTTCCTGACCCTTCCACTCTGCGCCGCTGGTTCCGCAACCTGGATTCTTCGCGACCTGCGTTTTCCTTTCTGCGCCCTGCCCTGGAACTTATGGGGCAATGGCTGACCCGCAGCGAGCCAGTCGAGTGCGGTTCCTTGCGCTTGTCCTGGCCGACCCTGTTTCCGTTTCTCCAAGTCTTCTGGCCACTGCGTCTCTGAGAGCAACGAGATTTTCTTACTGACCCACCATGCTTGCCTGGAAACTGGGGCCCAAAGTTTGTAGTTTGGGCTCGCCAGAACGAGGGCGGCCATGGGCGAGGATTTGGAACAACTCAAACAGCGCATTCCACTGCTCGAGTACTTGCAACGGCATCACTGGATCGGACACCGCGCCGGCTCTCGCTCCGAGTTCGTCGGACTCTGTCTTTTACATGAGGAAACCCATCCCTCCTTCTATGTCAACCCCCGCAAGAATCTGTTCTACTGCCACGGTTGTGGCCGAGGCGGTGACCTGATTCGTTTAGTGGAGCTTTCCCAGCATCTCTCCTTTCGCCAGAGCGTCACCTACTTGCTGGAAGAACTCGCACCCACATCCCAACTGCTCGAGCACACCTCTGGTTTTTATCAACTCGAACTGCACCGCCATCCTGAAGGCATTCACTACCTGGCGCAGCGTGGATTGCGCGATCCCGCCTTGATCGAGGAACTCGGCATCGGCTATGCGCGCGGCGGAAACTTGCGCCCTCATCTCAGCGCTCTCGGCTATTCTCTGGAACGTCTCTTCGAAGCCGGCTTAATCGGCCAGCAGGGTCAAGATGCCTTCTGCCGCCGAGTGATCTTTCCTTGCCGCCAGTACCATCGCATCGTCAACCTCTACGGTCGGAGTGTGGGCACCGCCTTTCCCCACCGTTTGCTACCCCGCTCCAAGGGCGGACTCTTTGCCTGGGAGTCAGTCCGTAATTTCGCCACCGTGATTCTGGTCGAAGGATTCTTGGATTTGGCCATCTTGTGGCAGGCCGGCTTTCGCAACACGACGTGCGCCGTCGGAACCCAGTTAACCTCCGCTCAGTTGGAGCAGCTTTCAGATCGGCCGGGCCGTTTCGTCTACATCGTCTTCGACCAGGATGAAAATCTAGCCGGGCAGAAGGCTTCTCACCAACTCGCCGTTCGCCTGCAAAGCACTGGCATCGAAGCGCGCATCGTCCAGTTGCCTCACGGGCACGACCCCAACAGTTACTTCGTTGCCGGCGCCACTGCCGCCGACTTCACCCAATGCCTGGAGCGGACGCAACCGTTATGAGGCTAGCCTTGGTCCATCCACCGCCCCCCGAAGCTGCTGCCAGTCCTTATCGCCTGCTCGATGAGCAAGACCACGAGATCGTCTGGGTGAATGATTTTCTCGATGCTCAGCATATGCGGCAACTGTCGCCGCGCTCGCTGCGCGCCTACGCCTATGACCTGCTTCACTTCGCTCGTTGGTTTCAAAGCCAGCATCAGGCCCTGGCTGCCATCACCGAGTCCACCCTGCTGGACTATGTTCGTCATCAACTGAACCAACAGCCACGACCCACACCGCAAACCATCAATCATCGTCTGACCGTAATCCGTTGTTTGTATCGCTTCCATCACGGACAGGAGATTCCCACCGGCCATTCCCATTTCCAGCGCCTCTATACCACGCGCTGCCCGGTCGGCTACGGCCGCCCCCATCGCACCCTTGCCTTCGGTCTCCGTCTCAAGCAACCTCGACGTGTCGTCCAGCCCTTGTCGGCAGAGCAAGTCGCGAAGTTTTGGGCAAGCTTTCGTACCTTCCGCGATCTGGCCATAGTGGGCTTGATGCTGCTCGATGGCCTGCGTTCCTGCGAGATCCTGGCGCTCCAACTCGAAGATCTGAAACTGGTTGATGCGCTCTTGCGCGTTCTGGGCAAGGGCAACAAACAGCGTACCTTGCCCTTGACCAGCGAGATCCTGCAAGTGCTGCAAAGCTACCTCCGCCTGGAACGGCCACTGACCAACTCCCCGTATTTATTCGTGTCGCTCAAAGGCCGTCGGCGCGGTCAGCCGATTACTCCGGCCGGACTCCGCTCGCTGTTCCGCCATCATCGATTGCGCAGCCAGGTCCCATCCGCCAATCCACACCGGTTCCGCCACACTTTCGGAACGGATATGGTGCGGGCGGGTATCTCCCTACCCGCTCTCCAGCACCTCATGGGACATTCGCAGATTCACACCACCATGCTTTATGTCCAACTTGCACCCCAGGACGTCTGGCGCGAATATGCCCGAGCAGTTGAGAACCGCGCGCGTTTGACCTCTCCGCGCCAATGCTATGAGTAAGCCTAAACAGAGTCTCGAACAGATTTTAGAAACGCAAGTCCAGACCCTCTCTCTGACTTTGCAACCCTTCACCGTGGCCAAATATCAATGTGTTGCCCGGCGGTTCGTTAGCTATCTTCACGCCACCTTTCCCGAGGTCCGCCGACTCGCACAACTCCGCCGCGATCCCCATATGCTGGGCTGGTTCCGCTGGCTTTGCGCGTTGCGCCCGCCGCTGGGCAACCATACGCGCGAGCAGCTCCTGCTCTGTCTGCGCAGGCTGCTCGACGACCTGGCAGTCCAGGGTCATCCCCTCCGACCCGGCCTTATCCTCCGCGAAGACTTTCCGGCTCGTCCGCAATATCTCCCCAGAGCCCTGTCTCCGGAAGATGATCGACGACTCCAGGAGGAACTGCGCAGTACAGACAGCCTGTATTCCAACGCTCTCCTGTTGACTCGGGTCACCGGGATCCGCATTGGCGAATGTATTCACCTGCCCATCGATTGTCTGCGAAACGTCAGCGATGAAAATCAACTATGGGCACTGCATGTACCCTTGGGAAAGCTTCACACCGAACGCATGGTGCCCCTCGGTTCGGAAGGAGTCCGGCTGTTACAACGCATTCTTGAGCTGCGTGCTCAGGCTTCCCCCTCCCGCCTCGCCCAATCCAAAGGCTTCCTTTTGCCTCGCGTGGGCGGCCGGTTTGCCCTGTTTCAAACCCTGCGTGTCACGCTGGCTGATTGCGCCAAACAAGCAGGCTGCTCCGACACCAGTCCGATCTCACCTCACCGCTTGCGTCACACTTGGGCCTCAGAAATGCTCCGCTGCGGCATCAGCTTGCCAGCTCTCATGCACCTGATGGGTCACAAAGACATCCGCATGACGCTTCGTTATCTCAAGGTCACCCAGCCTGATTTGCAGCGCGAGTTCTATCGGGCCCGTCACAACACAACCCAGTTTTATTCCATCCCCTCGCTTTTCGTCTCTACTGCCACCGCCGACCTCCCTGGAATCCGTCAGGCACTCGCGGCTACACGCCACCTTCTGGAAATGTACCGCCGCCAGCTCTCCGATGCCAAAATCCACCGCCGTCTACAGCGGCTCGATCGACGACTCCTCGACGTCGCTCAGCAGCTCCAGAACATCGCGGCGGGAGAAAAATGAGGAAAGATTGGCCGGTCAATCGGCAGGGCTGCGTGATGGCAACGCGGTAGCATCTGCTTTTGGCGATCTGAAGAGGACTATCATTCGGATTCGCCTTCGTTCGGCCATGAGGTCCGCATTGCCGACCACTGCGGAACGATGCCGCTATTGTTCCGCTTTGCGCTTCAAGGCCTCAAGCCACGTTTTGTGCGACAGCGCAAGATCGCTTGAGGAGTAGAAGACCCTCAGCGTCAGCAGGAAGCCGTCCATAGATTCGGTGGTTTTGACGAGCGTGCCGCCGTCGGGCATTGATTGCAATGAGAAATAGCGAGGTCGGTTCAGGAACAGCAGTCAAAGTTCCCCGTGTTGTTGAAATTCACATTCGCGGACCTAAATAGAAAGTTATTGTTGCCGATGCCTTCAATTTGAAATGTGGCAGTTCCGGTTCCGCTAAAGAGTAAGGTCGCCATGAGGGGACCTTGGCCTTGGCCCAATGTAAGGTCCTGAAAGGCCTG
>Ga0209008_1000637_pt1 | contig 10294 bp, 6 predicted proteins | sample JacPin_JW_Ref_O3_FD_187963 | JGI IMG/M metagenome (GOLD analysis project Ga0209008, IMG submission 187963) | Forest soil microbial communities from Algoma, Ontario, Canada - Jack Pine, Ontario site 1_JW_Ref_O3 (SPAdes) (version 2) | ecosystem: Environmental > Terrestrial > Soil > Boreal...
AATGGCGAGAACCACAAGCAAAGTGGCCAGGCCGAACATGTAAAGGACTGGAGCTTGGTCCATCAGCGTGTGGTAATCGATTCTGGAAATGATGAACATGCCGGCGACACCCAAGCCGAGCCACATCAATTGTTTCCATTGCATACCGGCCATGGCGCTGGCGTGGGTGGAGGAATAAATTTCCAAGACGCCGAGAGTAGTGATGGCAGCGACGATGGCGAGCAGAACCCAGTCAAAATCTTGAGTGCGCGGCCGGTCTTTCATGGGTGTGGTACTCCAACGGTGGCGACCAAGGGCTTTGTTGAACTCGGCTCGGCGGGCGAAGTTGTTGTCGCTTGTTGTTGCGAGCGAGCGGTCTTTTTATCGTAGTAGGCTTTCACGATGTCGCGCACGACGGGGCCGGCCGCTTCGCCGCCGTGTTCCATGGTGTCCTGCACAATCGCGGCGATCACTATTTCCGGATTGCGGCGTGGAGCGAAACCGACAAACCAACCGTCCATTTTTTTATTGCCGAGGCGATTGGCGGCGTCGTAGCTCATCAACTGCGCGGTACCGGACTTTCCGCACAAATCAATATTTTGCAAACGAAGGTGATAGCCGGTACCGCCACCTTCATTCACAACACCATAGAGCCCCTGGGTGACCTGTTCCACAGTGTTGTCGCTGAGGACAAAATGATCGACTTTCGGATTCGGAAAGCTTTTCAGCAAATGTGGTTGAACAAGAGTTCCGCCACTGGCGACCGCGGCGGCCATGCGCGCCAACTGGATCGGTGTGACGGTGACCGCGCCTTGTCCTACTGAAACAGAAATCGTTTCGCCGGCATACCATTTGTGGTGATAGACGCGCTCGACCCATTCTTCGGAAGGCACGAGTCCGGGTTCTTCGCTGGGCAAGTCGATCCCTGTGCGACGGCCGAATCCGAGTCCGGAAGCGTAGAACGAAATCTTGTCGATTCCGAGTTGTTTGCCAACGTTGTAGAAGAAGACATCGCAAGAATCGACGATGGCGGCATGAAGGCCCACTGTTCCATGGCCTTGTGGTCGCCAGCAATGAAACGTGCGTCCATAAAAAACGGCGGAACCCGGGCAGTAAGCAGTGAAATTTTCCGGAACAGCTTTTGATTCAAGCATGGCGGTGGCCATGACAATTTTGAAAACCGAGCCTGGAGCGAGTTGCGCCTGAATGGCGCGATTCAGGAGAGGAGTTTGCTTGTCTGTGTTTAGCCTTTGCCACTCTTCCTTGGGAACCCTGACGGAGAAATCGTTGGGATCAAATGTAGGACGGCTAACCATGGCGAGAACTTCGCCGGTGCGTGCGTCCATGGCTACTACAGCGCCTTCTTTGCCTTGCATGTCGGATTCGGCGATAGCCTGCAGATCGTAATCAATGGTGAGCTGAACGGGCCTGCCTGGAATGGCTTCCACGTTGTCCAGGGTGCGCATCACTTTGCCGACGCTGTTGACTACAACCCGGCGCATTCCGTCGGTGCCCTCAAGCTGATCGTTATATTCCCGTTCAAGCCCGGCCTTGCCGACCAGATCGCCAGGACGATAGTGCCCATCACTCTGATCCATGTCCTGGACGGAGACTTCACCGACATATCCAATGGCGCTTGCAAGCATGGAATCGTGCGGATACCTGCGGCGCTGAACCATCATGAGCTCGAGTACAGGAATGTCGGCGCGGTGCGAATCGACGAAAGCGATATCTGCCTGTGTGGCGGCCGGCTTGATGATGACCGGCATAAATTTCGGTTCGGATTTCGCGGCGTCGAGCGCCTGCCGTAAATCGGAAGGGTCGATCCCGAGGCCGTCTTCAATTTGAGGAAGGCTTTTCTCCAAGGACTTCGGGTCATCACGCATGAGCAGGATGCTGAAGGAAGGATAGCTGTCCACCAAAACGCGTCCTTCGCGGTCAATCATAGGACCGCGCGGCGCAATGATGGGGATCGAGCGAACGCGGTTGCGTTCCGCAAGATCGGCAAAGTGACCGGATTGCACGACCTGAAGTTTCCAGAAGCCGACCATGAGAAGCACGACGATGGTCACAAAAACGTAGGAAACCAGCGCAAGGCGGCCCTGGGGAATTTTCTGGTCGTTAACGCTCCACGATGGCAATCGAACTCCCTGCGCGACGGCGTACTAGTCCCTGGTGCCCCGCGGAAAAATCGAGCTTCTACTAATCTAGAAGTATCATTGAAATTAGCACTTTGCGCGGGGAACCCGCAAGCAGCGTATGTCTAGTACGTTACCTGGACTTCTTTCGTCTTTCAGCCAGGGCGGGAGAATTAGACAGCGAGCAAGATACCGGAGGGTGCCTTCGTTGACTTACCTCAGGCACACACCTAAGATTCCCGCAGGGATTTATCAATGATTGGCCAAACACTCGGCCATTATCGCATCCTGGAAGAGCTGGGTGCCGGTGGCATGGGTGTGGTTTATCGAGCGCGCGATGAGCAGTTAGAGCGGGACGTTGCGCTGAAAGTATTGCCGCCAGGCACGCTCGGTGACGATTCAGCTCGCAGAAATTTCCGCAAAGAAGCCTTAGCTCTCGCCAAATTGAATCACCCCAACATCGAAACCGTTTTTGAGTTCGGTTCGCAGGACGGCACCGATTTTCTGGTGCTGGAGTACCTGCCGGGGCGGACATTAGCACATATGATTGCGAGCGGACCGCGGCCTGAGAAGGAAGTGATTGCTATCGGAATGCAGATTGCCGCAGCGCTGGAGGAAGCGCACGAACGCGGCATCATTCACCGCGATTTGAAGCCCGCAAACATCGCTTTAACAACTCGCGGGCAAGCTAAAGTGCTGGATTTTGGTTTAGCGAAGTGGCTGCACGCGGACGACGAAGTCACCGCGAATCTCACCAGCGATTCCGGCGGAGTGCCGGGAACATGTCCGTACCTATCACCGGAGCAAATACGCGGCGAAACAGTGGACGCGCGGTCGGACATTCATGCGATCGGCGCGGTGCTGTATGAAATGGCGACCGGGCGGAGGGCATTCCCCGGAGAATCATTCTCGCAAGTTATGGACGCGATCGTTCATCAGCAGCCGGTTCCACCGCGCACACTGAATCCGAAGATTTCTGTGGAGCTCGATCGCATCATATGCAAATGCCTGGATAAAGAGACGGAACATCGCTATCAGTCCGCTAAGGAATTGCTGGCCGATTTGCGGCGGCTCGCGGCATCCTCTTCGCAAAATGTGGTACCGGCCTCTTTGCGTTCAACACTTCGAATAAGAAAGAAAGCGGTCACTTACTTGATGGTGGGAATCGGCGGCGTGCTCGCCGTGGCAAGCGTACTCATCGCGCTAAACATCCACGGTTTGCGCGATGAACTCTTTGGCCGAAAGAAACCCACGCAGATTCGTTCCATCGCGGTGCTACCACTCGAGAACGTATCCGGGGACCCGCAGGAGGATTATTTCGCCGACGGAGTGACAGACGAATTGATAACCGACCTCGCGCAAGTGGGCGGGCTTCGAGTGATTTCTCGCACTTCCGTGATGGCTTACAAGGGCGCAAAAAAACCATTGCCGCAGATCGCCAAGGAACTGGATGTGGACGCAATAGTAGAAGGTTCTGTCCAGCGCTCAGGCGACAAGGTACGTATTAATGCTGAATTGATCCAAGCTTCCAACGACCGTCTCTTGTGGGGCAAGAGTTACGAACGGGATTTGAGCGACATATTGACTCTACAGAGTGCCATTGCCAAAGCGATTGTTGACGAAATCGAAGTGACGGTGACGCCGCAGGAAAAGGTCCGGCTGGTGAGGACTCAATCGGTGAACCCGGAAGCTCACGAAGCTTATCTAGCCGGCCGGTTTTATTACAACAAGCGGACCGCTGACGGGGTAACGAAAGGAATAGATTACTTCGATCAAGCTATTGCGAAGGATCCTAAGTACGCGCTGGCGTATGCGGGCTTGGCCGATTCGTATCACGCGCTGCCTGAATTCACGAGCATGCCGATTGAGGAGGCTTTCCCAAAGGCCAGGACCGCAGCGATGAAAGCTTTGGAACTGGATGATTCGCTGGCCGAACCTCATTCAGCGCTGGCTTCTGTTATAGAGGATTATGATTGGGACTGGGCCGGAGCCGAGCAGGAATACAAACGCGCCATCGAACTGAACCCCGGCCTATCTGGTGTTCGGGCGTCTTACTCGAACCTGCTGCTAGAACTTGGCCATTTGCCCGAGGCTTTATCGCAAGCGAAGGTTGCGCAGCGAATCGACCCACTTTCGGTAACGGCAAACGACAATCTGGCTGGAGTTTTGTACTACTCCGGCGATTACGACGGAGCGATTAGCCAAAGCCGGAAGACGCTGGAACTCGATCCCACGAGTCACCAAGCCCATCGTCATCTTGGGCAGGCTTACACGCAGAAGAAACAGTATGCAGATGCCATTACTGAATTCAAAAAAGCGATTGAGCTTTCACACGGGGGCAGCGAAGCGCTTGCCGAACTTGGATATGTCTATGGCGTTTCAGGCGAGAAAAATGATGCGGAACGCATTCTGCAAGAGTTGGGCCAGCCGGCCGACGGGCGTGTTTCTCACTATCGATTAGCAATCGTATATATGGGACTGGGAGAAAACGAAAAAGCGCTGGACTCGCTGGAGCAGGCGGTGAAGGAGCGGGCACCAGGAGTGGTACACCTGAAAGTCTCTCCAACGTTTATCGAGCTGCGATCCACGAAACGTTTCCAAAAGTTGTTAACCGATATGGGGCTCGTGGGTGGAAAGCAGACGGCGTTAGCGCACGGCCCAAACCGGGGCCAGCATACTTCCGGGCACCAAGCTTAAGAGCCTGCATATCCATTCATACACTTTGTCTTCTTCGCGGGGATGGTGATTCGTTTTCTTGCCGTGCATGAAGGCCAGGAGTGAGGGGTCGGAGCCAAAAACCGTCTCCAGTTCACGCCAGGTAAAGGCAGGCGGTTTGCGCTTGCCGACGAAATCCGGAACGTTTCCAGTTACCGGCGCGATATCTTTTAGATAATCCGCGTCCATGATTTTGCGTTTTTCGAAACTGGAAATTTGCGGAGCATCGCCGTCGTTCAAGATTACAACGCGTCCAATCTTCGCGTCGTCTGAATCGGAAAGAACCACGGTGGTGGAATGATCGTTGTCGTGGAACAGCGCGAAGACGGTCTGGTCTTTTTGATAACTAAACATCGCCGAGTATAACTCGGTAGAGTCGAGCTTACCGCGGACGATCACCGCTCGATCCGAGCGATCGAGCAAATCCTGGACTTCCATCTTCAGCAGGCCGGCCTTCAGACGTCCTTCAAGAAAAAGCGTCCCCGAGCTGGATCGAAATTCGCCGGTCGTGGCGCCGGCAGAGTTCTGCGCAAGTGCTTGTCCGCAGCTTGCCAGGCCAAAAGCCAAACCGGAGGTTGCTGTTCTTAGAAAATCGCGCCGCTTGAATTTCATAGGTCACGTCCCCCTTTTTCGATTTATTCCGGAACCACTCGAATTATTTCGGAACCTTCAAGGTGTCTTGCTCGTGGGCTTCACTCATATAGAGGAAGGGACGCGCTTAACACGCGAAGCCAATCGGGTGTATGGGTAGGTGCCTTTTAAATCGCGAAGCAAATGTTGTCAAGAAAATTCGGGGCACGCCGAGCCGGTACTGAGGGCGGGTCGATTCCGGTCGCATCGGACCCACGCCTCGCCATATGGCCCGGCCTAGACATGTTGCAGCGGGCGCAGCGTGCTGCGCCCCTACAGAAACAAAACCTGGCTTCAACTATGAGGGAACCACTCGATCTGCAAGATCGGCGGTTGGACCAAAGTTTGCATGACCACGCAATATTGTTCTGTTTTCTCGCGCAACACGCGCAATTGTTCCGGGGTGGCCTGCGGCGCCACAATATCGAATCGCAGACGCAAACGCTGAAAACCGACGGGCACGTCTTTTGCGATACCGAGGGTGCCGCGAAGATCGAGGTCTCCCTCGACCGTGACATCGATATTTTCCGTTGGAATTCCCATGGACGACGCAACCATCTGGCAGGTTATTTGGGCGCAGGCGGAGAGAGCTCCCAGGAGCATATCTCCCGAGCAAGCAGCGGTCCCGGCGCCGCCTACGCCCGGGTGCGCTTCGGCGCGATAGAGCGCGCGTCCAATGGCGACCGAGCAAGCGATGGGAGTTTCGGTTTGGCCGCCTTTGGCCTTGAGAGTGATCTGCGACGCCGAGGGGTCATTACGATATTGCTCTTTTAGAGGTTTTTGAACCGGCTTGAGATCCATGTTCAGCTCCGAAACTATTTCCTAACAATGTAAACGATCAAATAGGGTGAAGAGAGCGGTCTTGTGGCAATTGAATCCGCTTGCTAGCATGCGAGCAACGGAGGTTACCACATGCCGAAGTTCGTTATCGAGCGCGAAGTACCTGGGGCCGGGAATCTATCAGATGCTGAAGTGAAGGAGATGTCGCGACAGTCGATGAAAGCGTTGCGAGAACTGGGCCCTGAGATTCAGTGGCTTCAAAGCTATGTTACCGGTGACAAGGTTTATTGCGTGTATCTGGCTCCCGACGAAGTTACTATCCGGGAGCATGCAAAACGAGCAGGTATTCCTGCCAATCGTATCTCCGCTGTGCGGCGTCTTATCGATCCCACCACTGCCGAATGAGCGGTTAACGTTTAATAGGCCGAACCGAACGGGTGTATTCCTGAAACTACGCAGGGGGCGCCGGCTGAGTGGGGCGATGACTCCGATCGGAGATGGGTCTAAGTACGTCCTCAACGGCTCTTTCAACAGGCATGACCCAACCCTCCAGCCATGCTGTTCTACTTGTTGCGGTACTCAGAGCTTGCCGTGCCGGCTCCAAACTTTCTTCGAGTTTCGCTTGGTCAGCGGATGTAAGCGGCGCGCCGATGCTTTGCCGCAGAGCAGCTGCCGCGCCGGCGAGTCGCAATGAGCGTTCGTGGTCGGATTGCGCGGATGCGGCGCTGGCGAAGGATTCCAACAGGCGGGCAATGCCGCGCTTGTGTTCCAGCTCCTGAAACACGGCGAGGCTTTCGCGGTAGAACGAATCCGCGGCGCGGTAGTCTTTCTGCTCACGGGCCAGGTTTCCCAAATCAGCAAGCGTGCCAGCGATACCCCAGCTGTCTTTGAGTTCACGGAAGGTTGCCACGCTCTGTTCCAACAGCGATCGCGCAGCCGCAGAGTCACCTTGTTCCCGCGCTACGTCTCCCTGGTGGTTGAGGGCCCAAGCGATCCCCGTGGTGTCACCGAGTTCGCGGAAGATCGAAAGAGATTCCTCGTAGAAAGCGCGCGCCTGCGTATAGTCCTTCTGTAGCTTGACGACGCTTCCGAGGTTGCTGAGGGCGCGAGCAACAGCGAGGGCGTCCTGCTGTTCCCTCCAGAGCACGAGGCTTTCTTCGAAGAGTGCTCGCGAGACAGCTAGATCGCCGTGATCGCGGGAAGTGACTGCAAGAGCGTTCAGCGAGATGGCGATACTTCGCTTATCGTCTAGGTTGCGGGCAATCTCGAGACTTTGCTTTATGAGCGCATCGGCAGAAACGTAATCTCCCTGCGCACCGGCCAGAACTCCCGCTGCAAATAACGCACGCATGCGCGCGTTGATATGTTTCGCGTCCTCCGGAAGCTTCAACAATTTTCCCAGGCGATCCCGGCCTTCGGCGAGATACTCGCGCATCTCCCAGAAGCGGAAAAGCGCAAGGCCCAAGCGCAGACCCCACTCGGCGTTAGCGGTTTCGGTGAGCCATTCGAGGGCGGCGCGAAAGTTATCGAGTTCGAGGTCAAAGCGTTCGAGCCATACGGAGTCTTTGCCGCCTGCGTCTTGAGCTGCTCCGTCTTCGGCCAACACGAGACAGTAGGCTGCGTGAGCCCGGCGCGTTAAGGGCTGCTCTCCACTGGCGGCCATTTTTTCCAGGCCGTACTCCCGAATCGTTCCGAGCATGACGAAGCGGGGTTCGCCGTCTGCTTGTTCGATCTGCCGCACCAGGCTCTTGTCGACCATTGAGGCCATGCCGTCGAGCACATCCAGGCCGAGGTCTTCTTTCGCGTCGCAAACGGATTCCACGGCCTCCAGGGTGCAGCCTCCCAGGAAAACGGAAAGCCTTCTGAAAAGTTTTTGCTCCGATTCGTTCAGGAGGTCGTAGCTCCAATCGATCGCTTGCCGAAGAGTTTGCTGTCGCGCGGGGAGGTCGCGCGAGCCGCCGGTCAAAAGCTGAAGGCGGCTAGCCAACCGGGACTGCATGGCGGACGGCGAGAGGATCTTAGCCCGGGCAGCGGCAAGTTCGATGGCGAGAGGCAAGCCGTCCAGCCGCGAGCAAATTTCCGCCACAGCGGATGCGTTTTCTTCCGTGAGCTCAAAATCCGGTTTCACCGCGACAGCGCGTTGGACGAACAACGATATCGCGGAATACTGAGAGAGAACTTCGAGGGGGAGTGACCCGCGGGCCTCAGGCAAGGCGAGCGGCGGTACTGGGAATTCGTGTTCGTTGTAAACGTGTAATGCTGCGCGGCTGGTGACTAAGATTTTCAGACTGGGCGCGAGAGCCAAAAGGTCCGCGAGCAGCGGCGCCGCCTCAAGCATATGCTCGAAGTTATCAATCAGAATAAGCATCCGAACGCTTAAAGAGTTCTGCAGATATTCTTTCAAAGATTCGAGCGGCGACCGGCCGCCGGTCTCTCGAAGCCCGAGCGCTTGGGCGATGGCAAAGGTGATCAAGCTGGGATCGGTGACTGCTGCCAGCGGGACGAAATAAACACCAGAAGGAAAATGCTCCGCCAAATCGCGCGCGACCTCGACGGCGAGACGCGATTTGCCAATTCCGCCCGGCCCCGTGACGGTGACCAGGCGAATATCCTTGCGCAACAACTGTCCTTTCACCGCTTCCATTTCTTTTTCGCGTCCCACAAATGCAGTAACTGAAATCGGCAGGTTGCTAAGCCCGGTGGCTGGGCGCTTAACTTGGAGATCTGAGAGGCGGTCACGAATCGCCAGGAGATCGCGAGCCAGATCACGAGTCGAGAAATACCGCTTCTCGGGCTCCTTGGCGAGACAACGCTCCACCACCCAACAAAATGGCGGGGGCACCTCTGGGTTCAGCGAGCCGATCGGTACGGGGTCTTCATGGATGACCGCCGACAGAATCTGTGCCACCGTCGGCCTCTGAAATGGTCGCTTCCCGGTAGCCATTTCATAAAGGATTAGCCCTAATGAGAATTGATCTGAACGGAAGTCCAGTTGCTCACCGTTGGCTTGCTCGGGGGACATATACGCCACGGTACCGACAATAACTCCTGGCGCGGTTTGGAACGAAGCGGCGGAGCGAGCCTCCGTCAGTTCGTCGCCTTCAGATGCGAGTTTGGCCAAGCCAAAATCAAGAATCTTTACTGTTTCAGTGGAGACGATAAGATTCTCAGGTTTCAAATCTCTATGGATAATGCCGGTTTCATGAGCTTTGGCCAATCCATCGGCAACCTGCACAGCGATGGAAATAATCTTTCGCATTGGCAGGGTGTTGGAAGCCAGAAGCTGCCGCAAGGTCTTCCCTTCAACACACTCGAAGACCAGGAAGTCCATTCCTTCGTGATGCCCAATATCGTGCAGGGTACAAATATTTGGATGGGAGAGTTTGGAAATGGTGCGCGCTTCCTGCTCAAGGCGCTTCCGTACCTCGGGCTTGGTTGAGAGCCGTTCCGGCAGGACCTTGATGGCAACGACACGACCCAGGCGGGTATCAAGGGCCCGGTACACTTCACCCATGCCGCCGGCACCCAGTGGGGAGAGAATTTCGTAGGGACCCAGTCTTACGCCCGGAGCGAGAGGCATTGGTGGCCGATTATAACCGCCGCACCCAGCGAGGTAAACCTATCTACATGAAGTTCGCAGGAGCGGGCGCCGTCGCCATTTTCGGGCGGGATCATCCGAAGACGTGAAAGAGCGAGGCGGAGTATACGTCGGTCGATTCCGCGGCAACCGCATTGCCCGGATGGGTTGGAATCGTTGATGGGTCATGCGGTAGGATGGAACGGGCTGTGAATTCAGCGGGAAGGCGGGACATGTGGAAACACTTGCTCGGGATTTGCGCTACAGCTTGCGAATGCTGGCCAGGACGCCGGGATTCACCGCGCTCGCCATTGCTACGCTCGCGCTAGGGATTGGCGCGAACACAGCCATTTTCACGGTAGCGAATTCCGTTTTGCTCAGGCCGCTGGCTTACAAAGATCCAGGGCAACTGGTGCGCATCAGCACGAAGCGCGATGGCAGTTGCTGCGTTTCGCTTCCCTATTTCACACTTCTT
>Ga0209008_1000638_pt1 | contig 10291 bp, 9 predicted proteins | sample JacPin_JW_Ref_O3_FD_187963 | JGI IMG/M metagenome (GOLD analysis project Ga0209008, IMG submission 187963) | Forest soil microbial communities from Algoma, Ontario, Canada - Jack Pine, Ontario site 1_JW_Ref_O3 (SPAdes) (version 2) | ecosystem: Environmental > Terrestrial > Soil > Boreal...
CCTTGCGCGCCCGCCGCTGTCACCAAGATATGTCCCGTGTAAGTGTTGGGAGTGAGGCTCCCAATCGTCGCCGAAATTTGCAGAGTCTGCGGCGCGATGCCGTTGCTCGGTGTTACCGCAAGCCACGGCGAATCGCTGGCGGTAATAAAGCTGAGCGCTCCCGTGCCAGTGTTCGTCAAGTCCACAGACGCCGACGCGGGATTCGCGCTGCTGCCTTCAATGCCGGCGAACATAACGGTGGACTTCGAAAGCGCCAAAACAGATTTCTCGCCGCCCAGGTTTCCGGAAGCGCTGCTGCCCCCGCAAGCGCTCGCAGCCAGACAAGCAGCGCCAAGGCACAACAGCACCAAACTACGGCTGATTTTCGACATTACATCGCTCCTTCGGAGGGCATCCCTGCGCGCCAAAAGCGCGCATGCGCACAAAGTATACTAGTTCGGATAGTTTGCTTCGCGATTCAGATCAGCGTCGTGCCACCGCAGCCAACATCCTAGACGGCTTGCCGCCAATCGTTCCGTGTGGCACGCTACGCCTTCGCGTTTACCGCGCGCAATCGAGCCCCCAATCGAGCCTATGACCAATCCCACAAAACACCACGATCGCCTCGAAGAACTCCGCCGCCGCAACGCCGAAGCCGAAGCCGGCGGCGGCCCCGAACGTCGCGAGCGCCAACACAAAGAAGGCAAACTAAGCGCCCGCGAGCGAATCGAACTGCTGCTCGACGAAGGCACATTCGAAGAGCTCGACAAATTCGTAACCCATCACTGCGACGATTTCGGCATGGAGAAACAGAAGCCCTCCGGCGATGGATTCATCACCGGCTTCGGGCGCATCGATGGCCGCCTAGTCTACGCATTCGCGCAGGATTTCACAGTCTTCGGCGGCTCGCTCTCCGAAGCCAACGCGCAAAAAATCACCAAAATCATGGATCACGCCATGCGAGTAGGCGCCCCAGTAATCGGCCTCAACGATTCCGGCGGCGCGCGGATTCAAGAAGGCGTGATGTCTCTAGCGGGCTATGCGGAAATCTTTCTACGCAACACGCTGGCCAGCGGCGTAATTCCGCAAATCAGCGCCATCATGGGTCCCTGCGCCGGCGGCGCCGTCTATTCCCCAGCCATCACCGATTTCATTTTCATGACCCGCGAGACCTCGTACATGTTCGTAACCGGCCCCGACGTGATCAAAACGGTCACGCACGAAGAAGTCACCAAGCAAGAGCTCGGCGGCGCAATGACGCACAACGAAAAAAGCGGCGTCGCTCATTTCGTCTCCCGCGATGATGCCGAATGTCTAGCAATGATCCGCGAACTGATCGGCTTCCTGCCTTCAAATAATCTAGACGACCCGCCCCGCCGCGTACCCGCAGATCCCCCAGATCGCCGTGATCCAGCCCTCAATTCGCTAGTCCCCGAAGATCCCATGAAGCCGTACGACATCAAGGATGTGCTGCACTCGGTGGTTGACGACGCCGATTTCTTCGAAGTCCACGAGCACTTCGCAAAAAATATCGTAGTCGGTTTCGCCCGCCTCGATGGACGCCCCGTCGGCATAGTCGCCAATCAACCGGCGTTCCTCGCAGGCGTCCTGGATATCAGTGCCTCAGTAAAAGGCGCCCGTTTCGTTCGCTTCTGCGATGCCTTCAATATTCCGCTGATTACTTTCGAAGACGTCCCCGGGTTTCTCCCCGGCACGCAACAAGAATTCGGCGGCATCATCAAACACGGCGCAAAGCTGCTCTTCGCATTCGCGGAAGCCACGGTCCCCAAAATCACGGTAATCACTCGTAAAGCCTACGGCGGCGCCTATTGCGTGATGGCCTCAAAGCACATCCGCACCGACATAAATTACGCGTGGCCAACAGCCGAGATCGCAGTAATGGGCCCCGAAGGCGCAGTAAATATCGTCTACAAGCGCGAAATAGAAAAAGCCCCAGAAGCCGAACGCGAAGCGCTGCGCCGCGAGAAAATCGAAGAATTCCGCGAGCGGCTAGCCAATCCTTATATTGCAGCCCAGCGCGGCTATATCGATGGCGTAATCGAGCCCGCCGAAACGCGCATGAAGCTAATCACCGCCCTCCGCTCCCTAGAAAACAAGCGCGAAGCAAATCCGCGCAAGAAGCACGGAAATATTCCGCTGTAACCCGCGGCGAGGTAAACTAGTGTCTGCGGTGAAAACTCCGAAGGCGAAAAACATGCTACGCGAATTCACGGCTGTAATAACCAAGCGCGGGCGTTGGTACGTGGCTTATGTCGAAGAAATCCCCGGCGCCAATACGCAAGGCCGCACACTCGCTGAAGCGCGCCGAAACTTGAACGAAGCATCGCAACTCGTACTCGAATCTAATCGTGAGTCGGCTCTTAAGTAGCGCCGGCGCTACTTTTAAGACCAAGAAGAACCGTCTCGCTGGCTTTTGCGCTTCCCTTGCGGTAGCATCCTTCGGGTTTTTCCTTTCTTACTCTTCTTGGGGGAGCAATCGTGGCTTCTAGGCAAAAGTTGAATTATGTCTTGGTCGGACTCGACCGGCTTGTCGAGAAATACCATCTCCTGAAGCATCCGTTCTACCGCGCTTGGTCCGACGGCACTCTCTCGCGCGAAGCGTTGGCACTATATGCCGAGCAGTATTACCAACACGTACGCGCCTTCCCGGAAAATCTCGAGAAGCTGGCCAACCGCACCGAAGGCCCTCTGCAAGCAATCGTGAACGATAATCTCGCCGAAGAACTAGATCCCGCCGGCCCGCATCCGAAACTCTGGCGCCAATTTGCCGGAGCCGTCGGCGCCCGCGAGTCCGAACTAAATTCAGGACGCGCGCTACCCGGTGTCGCTGCTCTCCTCGACGCATACGACGAGCTCTCCGAAAATGGATCGAAAGCCCAAGCCGTAGCGGCATTTTATGTATACGAAACGCAAGTCCCGGAAATCGCCACCCAGAAAATCGTCGGCCTGAAAAAACATTACAACATCACCGACGAGCCGTCGTTGCGTTACTTCGCCGTTCACGAAGAAGCCGATGTTCGCCATCGCGCAGCCTGGCGCGAATGGCTAGCCGCACAGCCAGAATCGGAAGGCGCCCCAACTCTCGCAGCCGGCGAACGCGCACTAAAAGCCCTATGGTGCGCCCTAGACGCCGTCTATCCGAAATCGCCAGCCTGCTCCGCCTTAAAGAATTAAAGCGCCGCAGGCGCCCTCCGAACGTAGGGCCCGGTCTTTCTTCATAGCCGGGCCTCTTGGGCAAGATGTAAAGCAAAGCCGCGATCCCCGCACACTCAAATGTAAATAACAACCGTCCGCGCCGCCCCGCGATCTAGCCACAAATTCACATCGCGCAAGAAAAGTCCCGGCATAAGCGCGAGCCCTACATTCAACTCCACTCGCGCGTCGAGCTGTCAGCGCGTCCCGCATGTTAATATTCCACCGCTTAACTCATGTTCAAAAAAATCCTAATCGCCAATCGCGGCGAAATTGCCGTCCGCATCGCCCGCGCCTGCCGCGAGCTAGGCATCGCCAGCGTGGCAATCTATAGCGACGCAGATCGCGCCTCGCTCCACGTCCGCATGGCCGACGAAGCCTACCGCGTCGGCCCAGCACCGTCGCGCGAGAGTTATCTCCTAATCGAAAACGTACTAGCCGCCGCAAAACGTTCCAACTGCGACGCCATCCATCCCGGCTACGGATTTCTCGCCGAAAATGCCGCATTCGCTCGCGCCTGCGCCGAAGCAGGGATCGCATTCATCGGCCCGTCGCCCGAAGCCATGGAAAAATTAGGCTCAAAGACCGCCGCCCGGCATCTCGCGCGCCAAGCCGGCGTCCCGACGGTCCCCGGAACTCTCGAGGCCGTCGAAAATCCCGAAGAAGCACAACGCATCGCGCGAGAAATCGGCTATCCGATCGCGCTAAAAGCCATCGCAGGTGGCGGCGGAAAAGGAATGCGGCGCGTCGAGCGCGAAGCGGAGCTAGCCGCGGCCTGGCGCGACGCCTCTTCCGAAGCGCTGAACGCATTCGGTGACGCGCGCCTCTACATCGAGAAATTTCTGCCGCGTCCGCGCCACATCGAAATCCAGGTCCTCGGCGATTCGCAAGGCGAGATCGTCTATCTCGGCGAACGCGAATGTTCAGTCCAGCGCCGCTATCAAAAAGTGATCGAAGAAGCCCCCTCGCCGATCATGACCCACGAGTTGCGGCAGATGATGGGCCACGCCGCCGTGAAGATGGCGCGCGCAGGCGGCTACACAAATGCCGGCACTCTCGAATTCCTCGTGGATGAAGCTCGCAATTTTTATTTTCTCGAAATGAATACGCGGCTTCAGGTCGAGCATCCCGTCACCGAACTCGTAACCTCTCTCGATCTGGTGAAGCTGCAAATTCGCATCGCCGCCGGCGAGCCGCTGCCATTCGCGCAAAATGAAATTGAAATTCATGGCCACGCCATCGAGTGCCGCATTTACGCTGAAGACCCGGACAACCAATTTTTCCCTTCGCCCGGAAAGATTCTGGATTGCATTGCGCCATCGGGTCCCGGAATTCGCTGGGATTGCGGCGTATATGCGGGCTGGACCGTGCCCAGCGAATACGATCCGCTGCTAGCGAAGCTTATCGCGTGGGGCGCGGATCGCCGCGAAGCCATCGCACGGCTCGAACGCGCGCTCGGCGAAGCCAGTTTTCTCGGCATTCGCACGAATATCGAATTCCTCCGCCGCGTAGTCGCCGAAAATGATTTCATTCGCGGCGACATCCACACCAAGTGGCTCGATGAATATCTCAGCCGCGAGAAAAAGGTACGTGCCGAGACTTCCGCCGGCTCTGTAGAGGAAGATGCCGCGGCAATCGCGGCGGCTCTCTGGCATTTATCGCATGATGGTGTGGCGATATCGCCCCCAGGCGGCCCTGATAGCGCGATGCCCGAATCCCGCTGGAAATCGGAAGCGCGTCAAGAGCAACTCGATCGAACGCCGAGGCGTCCGTGAACCTCATCAACAACAGCCGAATAGAAAGAAGGGCCGAAGCGTGAAGCTCGAAGTCGAAATCGCCAGCCCTTCGGGCCTCAAGTCCAAAAAGCCGCGGCAAATTGAATTAGCGCGCATCGGCCAGCACTACGAATGCCGGATCGACGGGCGACTCATCGAAGCAGATATCTCCGAAATTTCCAAAGGCATCTATTCAATTCTCATCGGCGGACGCTCGCTAGAAGTTCACGTCGAAGCCCACGGGCAAATCCTGCAAATTACCAGCAGCGGCCGCGAATTCATAGCCAGCGTCATCGATCCGCGCCGCTATCGAAAAGGCGGAAGCGCAATCCTCGCCGAAGGCCGCCAGCAAGTAACCGCGCCCATGCCGGGAAAAGTGATTCGCATTCTGGTAAAAGCAGGCGAAGCAGTAACTGCGGGCCAGGGCATCGTCGTAGTAGAAGCCATGAAAATGCAGAACGAAGTGAAATCCCCAAAAGCAGGCACCATCGAAAAGTTGGTAGTAATTGAAGGCCAACCGGTAAATGCAGGCGATGCGCTAGCTGTCGTGGTGTAAACGTACCGCTGGTCCCGCGAAGCGGGACCGGCATCTTACGACCACAAAACCATCCACACACGAAACTCACGGACGAACTCACAACTAACCAACATAAAAGCTCAAATCTCCAACAAGAAAACCAGATCAGCGATGGTCTTTTCCAGATTTACCGGGCAGCATTACTTCGCAGCATCCCCAGCAGGCAACTTCCCAGCCGATTCCAAAACCTGCCGCGCCAGATAATTCACCACGTGCGAATCATCCCGCGCCGCCGAAAGATAAGCCACGCGCAAAAGCTGTTCCTTGCGATTTCGCAACGTCTCGCGAATCGAATTCTGCACCTGAGGATCGGAAAGCTCGCGCTGCCCAGCCGATTCTTTGGCAATCAGTTTCAAAATCACAAATCCGCCGGCCCGCACCGGTATCGGCCTGCTGATTTCCCCAGGCCGCAGCGAAAGCACCATCTTCTTCAACGCCGGATCGGATTGATTGAATGAAGACTCGCCGTGAAATCCGAGATCCCCGCCCGTCGAGCTAGTCGTATCTTCCGAATAATCCATAGCCAGCTGGAAAAAATCGGCCCCGGCATTCAATTTCTGCTCGAGCATCTGAATCTTGCGCGCCGCGTCGGCATCATTCGTCGCTTTATCGTTCTTGCGATTGTGCACCGCCGGATCGGGATGCGACGACACCACAATCTGAGCAATATGAAATTGCGGCTCGGCAACATTAAATTGCGCGCGATTCTTGTCGTAGAAATCCTTCACGTCCTGATCGGTGATCGAAATCTTCGCCACAATTTCGCGATTAACCAATTTCTGAATCGTAAGCTGGCGCCGCAAATCCGATTTCAAATCGTCGACGGTCAGCCCCGCATCCTTCAGCTTCTTCTGAAATTCATCCTCGGTGTAAGGGCTCTTCTCTTCGGTGAATTTGTCTTCCACTTCGGCGTCGCTGGCCACCAAGCCCTGCTTGGTCGCGCGTTCCAGCAGAATTTCATTATTGATGAGTTCGTCGAGGATGCTGAGTTTCAGCGAGAGGGCTTCTTCCTGCGAAGGCGCAGCCGCTTCCGGATTAACGCGATTGCGAAAATACTTCTCAACTTCCTGCCGGGTAATGTCCTTGCCATTCACCATGGCCCAGACGTCCGGCCCCGGCGCCACTTCGGCGCGCTTGCAAGAAACCGCGAGCGTGCCCGCAAGGAGCATCGAAAGCAGCGCCAAAATTCTTTTCAAAAGGAATCCTCCGCAAATGCCGGAATCAGGCGGCCTTCTTGACGCGGCCGGCGCGGATGCAGGCGGTGCAGACGCGCATACGCTTGTGCACGCCCTTAACCACAGTTTTCACTCGCCGAAGATTGGGATTCCACCGCCGCCGCGTCACGTTATTCGCGTGGCTGATGTTGTTGCCGAAACTCGGCTTCTTGCCGCAGATATCGCATTCCATTGCCATAGCTAGCTCCAAAGTTAAATGGTCAGAATAGTTGAATTTTTATGCTACCAGAGAAAGCCCCGCGCCCAAAGCAGATTGCGCTTCTTCCCGTAGGGCAAGGTCTTCAGCCGGGCCTCTTCGTGCAAGATTGAGCCACGAGCGAGTATGTCGGCCTAATACCGGCTTACATCCCCATCTTCTGTCCAGGCGCCAGATCCCACACGCGCCAAAATTCCGCCATCTCGTTGGTTTTGCCAAGCGTCACGCGAACATAATTATTCAACGGCGGAAATGGCCGCCCAATCAACACGCCATTCTTCTTGAAATGCTCGATCATTTCCACCGCCGGCCGCTGCGCGTTCATCATCACGAAATTTGCCTGCGAATCGATCATCGCCAGCTTGCGCGCACCGGCCTGTTTGAAAAATTCCTGGCGATTTTCGGCATTGCTCTTCACGCACGCGCGAACGAACGCCTGATCCTCCAGCGCGCTCACCGCGGCCACCGCCGCTGCCAAATTCACTCCCGCCGGAATGCAACGCGCCGAAAGTTTCTGCGCCACTTCCGGCGAAGCCACCGCATACCCGACGCGAATTCCCGCCAGCCCGTAAACTTTCGAAAAGGTGCGCGCCACGATCAATCGGTCATCATCCACCGGCTTATCGATGAACGACGCATAACTAGCCGTCGGCGACACAAAATGATGATAAGCCTCGTCGATTAGCACCATCGCCGTCCGCGGCAGCTTCTGAAGAAAATCTTCGATCTCAGCCCGCGGCGTAATGCTCGCCGTCGGATTATTCGGATTGCAAATGTAAACCAACCCCGTCGAAGCATCCGCCTTCGCCAGCATGGCGCCGAGATCGTGCGCAAAACTTTTATTCAGCGGAACGGTGATTACTTCGGATCCTTCAATCTGCGCCGTATGTCCAGGCAATTCAAATGTCGGAGTCGCGGTGATAATTTTCTTCCCCCGTCCAGCGAATGACGCCACCGCCGTAGTCAAAATCTCGCTCGAGCCGCACCCGAAAATAATTCGATCGGACTTGACGCCGTGCAGGGCCGCGATGCGATCAAGCAGTTCGTCGTCCTGCGCCAGCGGATAGCGATTCGCCGTGTGCACCACCTCGCGCATCGCCGCCACAACTTTTTCAGACGCCCCATAAGCATTCTCATTGCGGCTCAATATAACCGGGCCGGTCGAACGGCTCACCTCCGGCAAAGCCATCCCCGCTCCGAATGCAAATTCGGTGAGCGAAGGCAACGCAGCAGTCGCAGCAACCCCCGCCCCAAACTGGCGAATCAAATTCCGACGGCTAATCGGCATGAAATCCTCCCAGGACAACAACGGTCCTGTTGATAGCAAGGAATCCGTCGCGGAGCAAGCAAAGTAGCGCCGGCGTCTCTGCCGGCATCTTACGAGCAGAATTTAGCCACAAGCGATTCTCGCGGACGGATGACCGCACTCAAATCCAGCAGTGTTTCTGGCATTGCCCAACGCGGTTGATTCCCGCCCAGGTTTACAGTAGCGCTCGTAAGGTACCGCTACCGCGTAGCGGCGCCAGCGCTACAACCCCCTCGCCGCGCAACAAATAGTGTAAATTGGCGTCTACTCCAAAAGCACAAGGAACATCCGCAAAATGAAAGCCGCAGTCCTTCACGAATTCAAAAAGCCGCTGACAATCGAAGAAGTCCCGCGCCCGCAAATCGCCCCCGACGAAGTCCTGATCGCGGTAGAAGCCTGCGGCGTCTGCCATTCCGATCTCCACGTAGCCGAAGGCGATTGGAAGCAATTCGCCGGAATCGTAAAAAAGCCTCTAATCCTCGGCCACGAAGTAGCAGGCCGCATAGCCGAAGTAGGCGAAAGCGTGCGCGATCTAAGAATCGGCGATCGCGTAGGCGTCCCGTGGCTCTTTTCATCTTGCGGCGAATGTGAATTCTGCAAAGAAGGAAATGAAAATCTCTGCGTGAAGCAAAGCATCACCGGCGTAACGGTAGACGGCGGCTTCGCCGAATTCCTAAAAGTGCGCGCCACTCACGCCACTCCGATTCCGGACAACCTCTCCGCACTCGCAGCCGCCCCGCTTTTCTGCGCCGGCGTAACAGTCCATCGCGCCCTAAAAAAAGCCCAAATTTCGCCAGGCCAGCGCATCGCAATCTTCGGCGTAGGAGGCCTCGGCCACCTCGCGATTCAACTAGCCAAAGCACTCGGCGCGGAAATCACCGCGGTAGATATTTCTGAAAGCAAACTCGAAACCGCCCGCACCCTCGGAGCCGCTAAAACTCTGAACGCAGCAACAACCGACATCGCCAAAGAATTCCGTCGCAGCGGCGGCGTCCACGTAGCAATGGTCACCTCCGGCGCAAAAGCCGCATATAATTCCGCCTTCGCCGCACTCCGTCCAACGGGAATGTTACTAGTAGTAGGCCTGCCAGCCGAAGACATCTGCTTCCCGCCAATCCTAATGGCCGCCCGCGAAGTTCGCATCCAAGCCTCAGCCGTAGGCACCCGCGAAGATCTCCGCGAACTCCTCGCCCTGGCCGCTCAAGGAAAAATCCGCTGCGAAGTAACAGCCCGCCCACTCTCAGAAATAAATGAAATCCTCGATCAAATGCGCCGCGGCGAAATTTCCGGCCGCATCGCAGTCACGCCAGATTAAAGCAAGCCGAGAAAACCGCCCGCCCACCCTTGACAGTCAACCGAACATACGCTCATTATTCCCGCTTCATGAGGGTCAAGCGCCTTCGCTCGCTGTCTTGGACCCGATAAAGGGGATTTCATCACGCCCCACAGGTTCCGCCCATCACCGTTCAAACTCCACTCGTTCAAATCCCGTTAGCCTCCAACTAACTATCACCTTGACGAGATTCGCCAATGAAAAAGATCGAACTGAACTAATTCAAGATGAAGAGGGGAGAAAAGTGTCGAACGAAATAAACAATGATCGCCGCCGCTTTTTAGGCACCGCCGCAGTAAGTCTAGCCGCCGCAAAGTTCGGCATCACCGCTTCCGCGACATCACACCCCAGCAACTCATTCTCAGCAACCGCAGCCGCAATTCCCGCGAAGTCCAGCACAGCGCCCGACGACACATCCATCCGCCCATTCCACGTCAGCATTCCGGAAGCAGACGTAGCCGACCTTCGCCGCCGCGTAGCAGCCACCAAGTGGCCCGAACGCGAACTAGTCAGCGACGCAACGCAAGGCGTCCAGCTCGCCACCACGCAAAAGCTCGCGCAATATTGGGCCACCAATTACGACTGGCGAAAAGTCGAGGCCAGAATGAACGCCCTCCCGCAATTCATCACCACCATCGACGGCCTCGACATCCACTTCATTCACGTCCACTCAAAAA
>Ga0209008_1000639_pt1 | contig 10284 bp, 5 predicted proteins | sample JacPin_JW_Ref_O3_FD_187963 | JGI IMG/M metagenome (GOLD analysis project Ga0209008, IMG submission 187963) | Forest soil microbial communities from Algoma, Ontario, Canada - Jack Pine, Ontario site 1_JW_Ref_O3 (SPAdes) (version 2) | ecosystem: Environmental > Terrestrial > Soil > Boreal...
GGTGGCAACCGATGGGCATCGCCTGGCCTTGTGCGAAACATCGCTTGCGGCGAAAGCGAAGACTTCGCAGCAGGTGATCGTGCCTCGCAAGGGCGTGTTGGAATTGCAGCGAGTGCTCACCGAGGACGGAGTCGCCGAGCTGGCGATCGGAACAAATCACGTTCGTGCACAGATCGGCGACATTCGCTTCACATCCAAGCTAATTGACGGACGTTTTCCAGAGTATTCGCGGGTCATTCCGGCTGAGTCGCCGGCGGCGATACGAGCGGATCGGGATATTTTGCGTCAGGCGCTGCAGCGGACAGCCATCCTTTCCAATGAGAAATATCGCGGAATTCGCGTTACTGTTAAAAAGAACTTAGTGACCGTTCAGGCACACAATCCCGAGCAAGAGGAAGCGGAAGAGGAAATTGAGGTCGGCTATGACGGTAGTGACCTCGAGGTCGGGTTCAACGTGAATTACTTGCTCGACGCATTGGCGGCGATCGACGGCCAAGAAGTCGAGCTAGGCCTGACGGACAGCAATAGCAGCTGTCTAATCCGGTCGCCGGGAAACGCCGCAGCGCGCTACGTCGTGATGCCGATGAGGCTTTGAAGCATGTCACTTCGCCGCTTGCAAGTAACGGATTTCCGCTGCTTGCAGTCGGCGGCTCTCGATCTCGACTCCCGATTTACGCTGATTAGCGGAGCGAATGCCTCGGGCAAGACCAGTGTGCTCGAGGCGATTTATATTCTTGGCCGAGGCCGTTCGTTTCGCACACGACGGCTGGAGCACCTGATTCGTCGCGGCAGCGACCGGTTTGTGGTGTTCGGAGAGGTCGATGGCTTGGGCCGGCGGTCCTCGCTCGGTGTGGAGGGTTCGGCCGCTGGAGTGCGGGCCAAGCTTGACGGTGCCAAGGCGACTTCATTGGCGGAGCTGGCACCGCTGTTGCCCGTCCAGATCATCGACCCCGAAATTCATCGTCTGATTGAGGAAGGTCCCAGCCGTCGTAGACGATTTTTGGATTGGGGCGTGTTCCACGTGGAACCTCGATTCGTTGATGACTGGCAAAGGTTCCAGCAAGTCCTGAGGCAGCGCAATGCCGGGCTCAAGTCCCAGCAACCTCGGAATGTGATCGCTGCCTGGGAAGGCGATCTGGTGCGCTATGGCGAGGCGGTATCGGCGGCCCGGTCGGGTTACGTGACTAAGCTGGCGGAGCACGCGGTGAGCGTAACCAAAAGCCTGCTTGGGATGGAACTCAGTCTCAGCTACCGCCCCGGGTGGGTGCGCGATTTAAGCTTGTCGGAAGCCTTACGGCAAAGCTGGACGCAGGATCAGGAGAGCGGGTCCACGCAGGTCGGTCCTCATCGCGCCGAGCTCGGCATTCGTTTGGACGGCAGCAGTGTGAAGGACCGCATATCCCGGGGACAGCAGAAGCTGTTGGCTGCGGCCCTGCTGTTGGCGCAGGTCAGAATGTTTCCCGCCGATTCGCCAGTGCGGCCCAGCCTGCTGCTCGATGATCCGGCGGCGGAACTGGATAACGAGCGCCTGGCGGGTCTGATCAATGAGGTAGGCTCGCAATCCGTTCAATTGGTCGTGACCGCCCTGCACCCGGAGTTTTCGGCGCTCGGGGAGCCGGGGCTGCGGTATCGGATGGTGGAGGGGGGCGTATGGCCTGCTTAGCACGCGCACGCGGGTCAGGTCTTGGGCGCGTGGACTCAGGCTAGTTGGTCGTTTGGGGGTGGGGAGCAGGGTAGGTCCAAGTTGGCTCGGGGGAGAATCGCAACATAGTTACCCAGTCTCTCCTTGGTCTCGAGCGACGGCTGGCAGCTAAATGCTGTCGTCGGAGTACCGGCCCTGTTCCACGTGGAACAGGGAACTGACAGAGCTGAATCAACATTAAGGGAATTGCCGCCGCCCAGGGGGCCCCGAAGAGTTTGCCCTCGCGTCGCGCGCAGTACGCCGGCGCCACGGTCGCTCTCTGCAGCGCCGCCATGCCACCGATCCTGCGCAACTGCGACAGTACTATTCAAGACGCTTGAGGGAGGGCTGGACGCTCCCGATTCCAACCACCGACGGTCGGGAATTGATTTCATGCGCTACCCCGAGCCCGAAATAGATTAATTCGCGTTCACTCGCCTAGCCGAAGTTCGCGGATTGAGGTTTAGCCGACGTTAACTAATTGCTGCGCGCAAGGTGCACCCAGATCCCCATTTCCTCGACCGATTCGCGGACTTCCGGCGGGATCATCTCTTGTAACGAAGCGGCACTCAACGGCGGTTCTCGCCTCTATTCGCACTGTTTCTCGCGCCACGACTATATTGGATTTCCGTAATGCGCACCGCATTGCCGTGTGTGATAGCTTACGACCACACCGGGTTAGCAAGGTACGCCTCGGGTACGGGAATTTGATGATGACACCCGCCGCAATCTCTCAGAAACCCCACTCGGTTCGTGGGCCATTTCGTTTGCTTGCCGGGTTCATTTGCCTCGCTGGCTTCGTTGCAGTACTTGGGACTACCTACATGGTGTGGCAGCACGGCACCCAGTCGGTCCCCGTCAATTTCATTGTTTGGTTGTCAGGTGTGGCTTGGCTCATGCGCTTGGAGTTCCACGCGGCAGTGGATGGCGCCGTGCCAAAAAACGAGAATTGGCCCTTCGCCTCAAGCCGTGTCGCCCATTGCTATTTTCTGATCGCCATCTTGTATTCGGCATTCACTCCGCATTGACAGCGGTCGGAAATGGCAAGACCGATGGCTGACAACCGTGTGATTCGTCCCTGTCGTGAGTGATTGCGAAAGTAGAATCTACCGAATCCTGCCCATGTTCAGCTGGATTCTGTCCGAGCAGGCTACACCAGGAACGCTCGCTCAAGGCGGGAGGTCGGAGGCGCTGATCTTGCGCCACGGGCCCGCGGGCACCGGCACCGGCGACTAGATTATCGGCATGAGTGCAGCGTGCCAATCTGCACCTGCAACTCAATGATTTTAAAGGGATTTTTTGAGCAGGAGGATTCGTTTTCGGGACCGAAAAATGTTAAAGTAGGCGGTCATCCAACAGGATCCATTATGGCCGATAGCGACGTCTACGATTCCAGCAAAATCAAAGTCTTAAAAGGTCTCGATGCAGTTCGAAAACGACCGGGGATGTATATCGGCGATACCGATGACGGCAGCGGTTTGCATCACATGGTTTTCGAGGTGGTCGATAACGCCATCGACGAGGCGCTTGCCGGACATTGCGATCGAGTGGTGGTCACCATACACGCCGACGAATCGGTGACGGTGTCGGACAACGGCCGCGGCATCCCTGTGGATATCCACGCCGAAGAGGGGCGTTCAGCAGCCGAGGTCATCATGACGGTGCTGCATTCCGGCGGCAAGTTCGATGACACGTCCTATAAGGTCTCGGGCGGTTTGCACGGCGTTGGAATCTCCGTCGTCAATGCGCTTTCGGATTATCTGGAATTGAATATCCGTCGCGATGGTAAATTGCATCGCCAGGAATATCGGCTGGGTGAGCCACAGGCCCCGATGGCCGCCATCGGCGACACCGACGAGAAGGGCACGACGCTGCGCTTCAAGCCCAGCGCAAAGATCTTCACGCACATCTCATTCAACTACGACACGCTCGCCAAGCGTTTGCGCGAGTTGTCCTTTCTCAACTCGGGCGTACGCATCGAGCTGATCGACGAACGCGACGACAAGTCCGAGGTATTTCAACATGAAGGCGGACTGAAGGCATTCGTCACACATTTGAATCGCAGCAAGACGGCGGTGCATCCGACGGTGCTGTGGTTTCAAACCCGCGACGGCAACACGCAGGTGGAAGTCGCGATGCAGTGGAATGATTCCTACCAGGAAAGCATGTACTGCTACACGAACAACATTCCGCAGAAGGACGGAGGCACGCATCTCGCCGGCTATCGAGCTGCGCTGACCCGCACGCTCAACAACTACATCGAGAAGGAACTCGCGGCCAAAAAAGAAAAGGTACAGACCACGGGCGACGACTCGCGCGAGGGACTCACCGCCATATTGTCGGTGAAGCTGCCGGATCCGAAATTCTCATCGCAGACCAAGGACAAACTGGTGTCCTCCGAGGTCAAGGGCGTCGTGGAATCCGCGGTGGCCGCAAGTCTGGAGGAATTCCTTCTGGAGCACCCGCAGGAGGCGCGGGCCATCGTCAATAAGATTCTCGAGGCCGCCTACGCACGCGAAGCCGCGCGCAAGGCACGCGAAATGACGCGCCGTAAGGGCGCGCTCGATATCGCGGGGCTGCCCGGCAAGCTCGCGGACTGCCAGGAGAAGGATCCCGCACTCTCCGAAATGTTCCTGGTCGAAGGCGACTCCGCCGGCGGCTCGGCCAAGCAGGGACGCGACCGCCGTACTCAAGCCATCCTCCCACTGAAGGGGAAAATCCTCAACGTCGAGAAGGCGCGCTTCGACAAGATGCTGGCATCGGCGGAGGTGGGCACTCTCATCACGGCCCTCGGCTGCGGCATCGGCCGCGACGATTTCAATGTCGACAAGCTGCGCTATCACCGCATAATTATCATGACTGATGCTGATGTTGACGGAAGTCACATACGAACGCTGTTGCTGACGTTCTTCTATCGCCAGATGCCCATACTCATCGAGCGCGGGCATGTCTACATTGCACAGCCGCCGCTCTACAAGGTGAAGAAAGGCAAACAGGAAACCTACGTGAAGGACGATCTGGAATTGAATGCCCTGTTGCTGAGCACCGCCGTCGATGGCGCCGCTCTGCACGTCAACGCCGACGCACCGCCTTTGTCGGGATTGGGTCTCGAGTCCCTGGCGAGGAAATATGTCGAGGTGCAAGCCATCGTGCGGCGCTGGGCGCGCCGCTACGACGATCGCTTCCTCGAACAGTTGCTGTACCTGCCTGCGTTAGCCACGGAGGTTTTCGACCGGGTCGACGCTCTGCGGGATTGGTGCAGGAATTTGGAGCAGCGCCTCAATACTCTCAACGACACATCGCGGCGCTATCGCGTCACCGTGGAGGCCCTGGCGGCCGGCGGCCACCGCGTCAATCTGCAGCGCTTCGAGCACGGCCTATCCTCCGAGAAGCACATACCGCGGGAATTCTTCGAGTCGGCGGAATACCTGCAGATCGCCGAGCTCGCCAACACCTTGAGCGACCTGATGGGCGCGGGTGCCTTCGTTCAGCGCGGTGAGGACCGCCACGAAGTGGCCAGCTTCAAGGTCGCGATGAATTGGCTGTTCGAGCAGGCCAAGAAGGGCCAGAGCATCCAGCGCTACAAAGGCTTGGGCGAGATGAACGCCAGCCAATTGTGGGACACCACCATCAACCCCGAGACACGCCGGCTCATGCAAGTGCGCATCGAGGATGTCGTGGCGGCGGACGATATATTCACGACGCTGATGGGCGATGCCGTAGAGCCGAGGCGCGAGTTCATCGAAAAGAACGCGCTGCAGGTGTCCAACTTGGACGTGTAGGCTGGCGGATTGCTACTCGGGCTGCTTATCGGGCTGATTTTTTGGGAACTCACGTGACAGCCGCCGGCAAGGATGCGGGGGTCCAGCTCTTTGGATGGCGGGCAAACGCGAAGCGAATGCTTGGCGGATTAACCCCGAATCGCCCGCTTCCGCGACTAAACTAGAGCAGCAAACTTAGGGGGCATCCTGGTGTTCTTCGATTTGCCGATGGGACCGGCCGGTACGCTTACCCTGCCTGGCGCATTCTCGGGCGCCGGGATTGCTGCCGAAGGTAAGTCTGGTTTCGAGCCTCGGATGCGAGGGCGCCAGTCCACGCATTTATCCGACATCATCCGCGCCCACAGACCTCGAACAGCAGGGAAACAGTTCGGCTTTCATGCCAATCGGAGCCGAGGCGGACTTTGCACCAGCATCCCTCGGATGCAACCAACAACGGGAGATTCCATGAATCGCCTTGCAACGACATTGGCAGGCGCAAGCCTGCTCCTACTCGCACAGTTTGCGTATGCCGAGGTGCCCCATGGCTGGTTTGCCAACGGCTCAGCTCCCGGCGACTTCACCGTTGCGATCGACAAGGCGGTCACCTATCAAGGCCATCCCAGTGTCTCCATACGTTCAAAGAAGCCTGACCCGACTGGATTCGCCGGCTTCATGCAGTCGATTTCCGCGAACGACTACAAGGGTAAGCGCGTACGCCTGAGCGCCTATCTAAGAACTCGGGATGTGACAGGCGACGGCGCACGAGGCGCACACGTGTGGTTTCGCGTGGATGGGCCAAACCAGAAGATGCTGGGCTTCGACAATATGGATAGCCGACCCGTGAAAGGAAACACCGAGTGGACCAAGTACGAGATCGTTCTCGACGTTCCGAGTGAAAGCATCGGTCTGGCCTATGGTTCGTTCCTGAATGGAAGCGGAACGTCGTGGGTAGCGAGCTTCAAACTGGAAGAGGTGAGCGACGCCGTGCCCGCGACAAACAGCCTGCCGCTGCATCCTACCAACCTGAATTTCGACCAATAACCCTCGCGACGACATGAGCTGCAGGAACGATGCGGAATGCCCACGGGCAGCTCAAACAAAAACGCCGAGGCAGGGCCTCGGCGTAAAGGCGCAGCTACCCCGTGATAGCTGCGTTTCTCTTCTTCAATGCTATTTCAGGTAGAACGTCGCGCTGGCATAGACGAATCTGCCGACAGGGCTGCCATAGCTCAAGTCATAGCCGCCGACAAAGTTGTTGATGCTGCCGGCATAGTTGGCATAGGGCGGGTTCTTGTCGAAAATGTTGCGTGCACCGAGCGTGAACCTCCAGTGGTTCAGGCCGTTCCAGTTGAGCTGGGCATCGACCGTATCGTACGCCGACACCTCGCGGAGCTCGCCGGTGATTGAACCGGGTCCATCGTGATACTTCTTCTGAAAGTTCTGCGTGACCGAGAAGTTGAAATCATTGATGTCGTACATCGCGGTCGCCACATAACGGAAGCGCGACACGAAGCCCACCGTGTCTATGCCTTGATCCAGCTGGGTGGTCCAGCTGCCGTCCGCATTCTGAATGGCATATTTGTAATAGTACGTGCCGTTGGCGAGCAAGCTGACCCGGCCCTCCGGCAGATCGAACGCGTAGCGCAGATCCATGTCGAGGCCGCTGACGTTCGTCTTGAACAGGTTCGCGTTGGTCTGCTGAATCGAGGTGATCATGCCTTGGGCATTGCGGGTGATAAAGCTCGCGAACTCGGCCTCAGACGCGGCGCTGCCCAGAATGGTTGTGTAGGGTAAACCGCCAACCTGGATCTCGTCCTTCAGAAAGATCCAGAAAGAGTCGAGATCGATGGACAGATTCTTCACCGGCTGGAAAACAGTGCCGAAGGAGAAATTCTGGGACTTTTCCGGCTTCAGGTTCGGGTTACCGCCGGTGACGGTGGTGAACTGGAAGCTGCAGGCCGGATTGTTCGGACTGAAAGTCGCACACTGGACGAAGTCGCGCGTACCGTTGGCAGTGATGCTGGTGGCCTGCGCCGCGTACAAGTCGGTGAGGGACGGTGCGCGGAAGCCGGTGCCGGCCGAAGTGCGCACCAGCACCCAATCTGCCGGTTGCCACTTGACCGAACCCTTCGGATTGACCGTGCTGCCGATGGATTGGTAATGGTCCCAGCGAACGGCAGCATCGGCATCCAGGCCTTTGGCCAGCGGTGCATTCGTTTCGAAGAACGCGGATTCCACGCTGCGAGACGCGCTTTCGGGCTCCACGTTGCCGCCCTCGCCCGTGACGTCGCCGGTTTGCAATTCCGCCGCCGGATTGTAGTCGAAGGTTTCGCGTCGAACTTCGACGCCGACAGCGCCCGTCACATTTCCGGCCGGCAACGCAAAAAACGCGCGGCTGGCAGTGCCGTTCAAGCTGGTGACCGTTGTTTTGCTGTTGAAATCCTGACCGGTAAACGTGTCCGCGTTGGCCTGCGCGAGCGCCGCAGTATCCGTGGTCGGACCGAACGGATTGATCACGCCCGAGTCGAGCAGCGGCATGATCTTCGAATATTCCGCATAGCCCGCCAGCAAGTCCTCGTGGACGAGCGATTCGCTGAAGAGGAAGCCGGCGTCGTAGTCCCAACCGTAGGCATTGCCCTTGAAGCCCAGGACCGTGCGAAACGCGTCGGCCACGTCCTGAGTCAAGCGCGGGCCGTTGGCGACATCGCGATAGATGAGGTTCAGCGGTTGGCCGGCCTGCCCATTCGCGGCCGCGAAGGCCGCCGGGTAGTAGGGGCTGGTCGGGGGCAGCAGGAAGGCGCCCGTGCCCGGCAACGCGCCCGTGGCCGCGGCATTATACGTCGGGTACTTCGTCGCCAATAAATTGGTCAAGAAGGGGATGTATGAATTGCCCGGCAACAGCGGGTTCCCGGATGACAACGGAACCGGCTGCACCTGTGTAAGGGTGTTTGTCTCCGCGAAGGATTCCTGGAAATACAGCTGGCTGTTATCCCCGACGGCCAAGCGGGCGTCGAGATTCTGTCCGTACCTCTTCTGCTCGGGCTGCAGCGAAACGTCGCCGTCATTATCGAAGCGGCACTGCTGGGGGAAGTTGACGTCATTGATGGACGTCGGTCCGCACCTGCCGGCCAACGGATTCGCCGTGATGGAGCCCTTGCCGGTGGGGCTGGGCAATATCGCGTTAGCCGGAAATGCGAACGACGATGTCAGATCATTGCCGAATTCCGGGTTGTAGCGCGATGCAAAGGGGCGCGATGAACCCAGAATCGGGCTGTCATGGTCGAAGAAGGCGCTCAACGTCACGTTGTAACGATCGGTTTTCAAATCGCCCAATCCGCCAAGGACGGAGAAATTCTCGGTGGTACCGCCGCCGTCGCGGGTCGGAGTGCCCGCCAGGCCCGTGACCTCCAAACCTTGATAATCCGACTTGAGGATGAAATTGACCACGCCGGCGATGGCGTCGCTGCCATAAAGGGCCGATGCGCCGTCCTTCAATATTTCAACGCGCTCGATGGCGGCGAGGGGAATCGTGCTGATATCCACCGAATCGCCGTTGGCGCCCCCGGAACCGCCGCCGTATACCGACGCGCGGCGACCGTTGATCAAAACGAGCGTGCGGCCGCTGCCAAGACCGCGCAACGAAATGGCAGAGAGCGCTCCGTTCTGGTTGCCGGTGTTTTGCGCAGTCTGAACGCTGCCGGCGGCGCTGGCTGCAGTGATCATGCGGAACAGATCTTCGGTCGTCGTGACGCCGGTGCGTGCGATGTCTTCGGCCTTGACCACCTGTACGGGGAGCGACGTTTCGGCGTTGAGGCCCCTGATCGCGGTACCGGTGACGACGACTTCCTCGAGTGCCGCCGATTGATCTTGCGTTGCCGGCTTCGCTGTTTGAGCCTGAGCCTGAACGCTGGCGACGGTTAGGCCTAAAGCAAAAGCTGTGAGAAATCTGCCTTTCGGCCGACCAAATCTACTGTGGTTCATTTGCATCCCTCGGATCAGTGTCCGCTATTGAGTGAGTAAGCCCGGCAGCATTCTGCGACTTTCAATTGTCAAATACCATATATCTGGCTAACTTTGGCGTTCGGTTTTATTTATTTTTTTGTTGTAAGACTGAGACACCTCGAGCCTCTCCCCGAAAATCCCGGCGGATCGCCAACGGCTGGACCAACCCAAACCCCCAAAAAATCCGCCAGGTGGATATTTGGGGCATACGGACCGGTAAATCGTTGATTTTCACTTGATCTAAATCAACCCGCCGCGACCGTCGGAAAGCGATCACGCCGCTAACGAGCGAACAGATACCTTCGCTCGAGTTCAGCGTTCGGTTTTATTTATTTTCTACGAACGGGACTGATCGACCTTAAGCGTCGTTACGATGCTCAGGATGCTCTCGTGGATCGCCAAATGCCGGACCAGCGCAAACCCCCAAAAATCCATCACGATGGATGTCTTGGGGGATGCGCACCGGGAGTCGCTGATTCTTACTTGATCTCAACCACACCCGGCGCAACCGTGGGAAAGCGCTCGAACTCCGCAGGGTCGTGCCCCGGAACGATCAGCCGCGGATCGCTCGCGAGCGTCTTCATCCTGTCCTGCGCGCGCAGGTTCGAGGTGGCATCGAGCGTCTGTGCAATCGGTTGATGCGTGGTCAGGTTCTCATACAGATACATATTGTCCGACGCCAGCACCACAGTACCCGCGGCCGTGGGCACCGTCACATACTGCGACGCATACGTATGCTTGCCACCCGTAAAACACCGGATCCCCGGAAAGATCGTCTGGTCGTCGCCATCCACGAACGACACGCGCCCCGCAATATTCAGTTTCACCAGCGCCATCACA
>Ga0209008_1000641_pt1 | contig 10262 bp, 13 predicted proteins | sample JacPin_JW_Ref_O3_FD_187963 | JGI IMG/M metagenome (GOLD analysis project Ga0209008, IMG submission 187963) | Forest soil microbial communities from Algoma, Ontario, Canada - Jack Pine, Ontario site 1_JW_Ref_O3 (SPAdes) (version 2) | ecosystem: Environmental > Terrestrial > Soil > Boreal...
TGCGCCAGTTCTACGCCCGCCAGCGTGATAGCCGCGGTACGAAAGGTCTTGAGGGAGAGCATCGGTGCGCAGCGGCCTTTGATGGCGCGATGGTCCTGCTCGACAATGTTGTTGAGATACCGGGAGCTACGTATCACCACACCTTGCAAATTCGGATTCTCTTTCCGTAACAAGCGCAACGCCCGATGACTCGCTGTGTTTCCATCGAGATTTACCTTCTGAGGGGGTCGAGGATGGTGGGTCTTCACAGCCTTGCAAAAGAAGGCTCGCGCGGCCCATACGCTGCGATCCGCGCACAGTGAGGAATCGACGGTCTTGCCAAACTTGTCCACAGCCCGGTAGAGATAGCGATGGCCCCCGCGGACCGAAATTGCGGTCTCATCGACTCTCCATGAGGAGTGGACGGCCTTGGCATAGCGAGACCACCGCCGGTCGAACTCGGGCACGTATTGCTGAACCCAGCGGTAAATGGTCGTGTGAGAGACGACAACGCCTCGCTCAGCCAGCATTTCGACAAGGTCTCGATAGCTCAGGCGGTACGTCAGGTACCAGCGAACGCATAACTCGATGATTTCTGACTGGAATCTTCGACCTCGATAGATCGGATCCCGCACGATGGCGACGGTCATTGGGCTACCCAAAAGATCGAAATTTTAGGTCAATGCCGCCAATGCAACAGAACCGAAACAGGGCCTGACAAGTTACGGATTTCTCTGAACATCTCTGGACGCACCCGGATCGAAGGCTCGGGATCATTGAGGGGTGAATCGCGCGTCAAGACAAGGGGATTATCCAGCAATTTATTGTGATTTTCGACATTTTCCGACCGCCCTTTGAGATGGTATAATGGCCCCGCGTATTAGGCCATTTGGCTCAAGGTGATAATCCGATGCAATCCGCGTTTGTCTTAGCTGAAAAGCCCCTGTTAGAGATTCTTACTCAAATTCGCAACGGCTTGCCCGCGCCCATGTTCGAGCAGGTTGCCTCAGCATTGGGTCTTTCCACCAGCACTTTAGCTGCGAAGCTGGGAATTGCCCGTCGCACTGTGACCCGCAAACGAGGCAACGGCGCGCCCCTGTCCAGCGAGACTTCGGAGAAACTGCTGCGGGTCGCGAGGGTACGCAATCTCGGCCGCGCACTGTTTACGACCGATGCAGCGGTATCGGAGTGGTTATCGAAGCCCGAGCAGGCCTTGGGCAATATAGCGCCTCTCGATTTATTGGATACCGACTTCGGCGCCCGTGAAGTGGAAAATCTGCTTCGCTCGTTGGCTTACGGCCACTTCGTCTAACCTGCATGCGGGTCTTCCGCATCGGGGCGGCGGTCTTTACACGGACCCGGAAAGAGGCCTTCAGCGGTCAGGGCGGCGTTTACGCCTCGGCCCGCTGGCACAGCGCCGGCCGTCCGATCGTTTACACAGCACAATCTCTCTCCCTCGCCGCCCTGGAGATTCTGGTCCGCCTCAAGCAGACCAATGACATTCAACCTTTCTACGCCTATTCCATGGAAATCCCCGACCATCTCATTCTGACGCCCAAGTCTTTGCCGGTACGCTGGAAGAGCCGGATCGCGGTCAGTCGAGCATTTGGCGATGCATGGCTGAAGACGAACAATTTACCGGCACTGCGGGTGCCTACCGTGATCACTCCCGACGAATGGAATGTTCTCGTGAATCCCCTCCATCCGCAGTTCTCGCTGAAATGGGTCGTGACGGGTCCCGACGCCTACACGTTCGACGCGCGACTGCTGCCGGTCAAGAGAGGGATTCGATCTCGAAGAACGCCACGGCGAGCGGATTAAGGGAGAGACGCACGCCGGTCAAGCGTATCGCGCAGCCTTGCGGCTTCGGCTCCGAAGAAACGCGTGCGATTGCTGCGGTCATTGAAACCCGAAGAATTCCCCAGCCCGGTTCTTCGGGGTTTGTCAGATTCCGGTTACACTTCTACATGGACCCCAAATTAGAAGTTGGATTTCACATTCCCGTCGAGGACAGGGAACTGCTCGCGGCGTTGGGCGAAACATCGCTGCTCCACGGTCATATCGACCACGTTATGAAGCTGCGATTAAGACGTTTTCCGAACTAACCATTCAAGAAGTAATGGATGCGACTGCGCGAGAGAGCTCCTGGAACTTGCGCGAGTGGGTTAAAAAGCTTGCTCGCGACAGACTTGGTAAGGACACTGGGCTCGCAAAGGTACTGGCGCTCTTGGAAAGAGCCAGCCGCATAACTGAGCGGCGAAACGCTTTCGTTCACATTCTGTGCGGCAAGGATCAGGACGGCAATCCTGTCGCGGCGACCGAGGACCTGACGGTATGGAAGCCACTCCCAACCGTCGCCGACCTCGATGCACTGTCCGCTGACATGAAGACGCTGCGCCTCGACATCAGCAGGGCGCGCCTGGGAGTCTTAAGAGGAGAATTGCATGTCGGAAAACAAAACCCCTTCGGGCTCGCAAGGGATACGGAGTACGGCGCAAAATCCCGTGACTGCGATCGACATTGTGCTGGAACCGCACAAAACCATGATCCAGCATGCGCAAGATGCGAATACCGACCGGGCGCCAGTGCGCGGCGGACATTTAGTTTAATTGAGGCGCATTCGTTGAATATCGCGCAGTGGCGGTTCGCCGAATAGGCGGGCGTATTCGCGGCTGAACTGCGATGCGCTTTCATAGCCCACGCGTCCGCCGGCGTTGCCTGCGTCAATACTCTCGTTAAGCATCAATTGCCGAGCCTCCTGTAGACGCAATTGCTTTTGGTACTGCACGGGGCTCACGCCGGTGATCGCACGAAAATGCTGTCTGAAGGTTGTTGGGCTCATGTGCGAGCGGGCCGCAAACTCATCCACGTCCAAAACTTTCGCGAAGTTCTGCTTGAGCCAGGCGACCGCTTTTGCAATCTGATAGCCCGGCGAGCCTTCCGTTACCAAATGACGCAAATGCGCGCCGTGGGGACCTGCCAACAGCCGCACGATGATCTCTTGCCGGATCAGCGGCGCTAGCCGGGGAATAAGCTCTGGCTCATCCATCAGCCGGACGAGTCGAATTAGTGCATCAAGCAGTGCCTTGTCGAGCGGTTCGATCGACAGAGCGCGATATGAACCGCCCTTCTTGCCAACCGGTAGTTCCATCTCGGAAGCGACCTGCAGAACCGAGTTCGTATCGAGCGTCAACCGTAATCCTAAGAACGGCTTCTGAGCGCTCGCCTCGGTGACATGCGAGACGATGGGCAGATCAACGGTGGTCAGCATCGACCGCCCAGGCGAGAACCCAATCACCTCCTCGCCAAGGAGTACCTGCTTGTCGCCTTGCACGACGACCCCGAGCCCCAAACCGTAAATAGAGTGCAGCGGTTCGGTGAGACGGTGACGCCGATAGAGCATCAGCTCCGAAATGGGAGTCGAGAAATCGCCGTCGATTCGGGCAATCGACGCGATCGCGTCCGCCAGCGCCGGCATTGCTGCAGGCAGCGGCGTGTTTGGCTGTTTCTGTCGGGACATAGATATCCTGCGAGTTCAATCCAGGGCTCGAGTCTAGCACCCGCCGTTGAGCTCAATCGTAGTCCAAAAGGGTGTTCCGTTGGATTAGGCAATAAGCGCGGTGCTTTCGGCAATTAACGGCGAATTGCTTGCGCGACACTGGGCTCTCGCCAACCCTGCACGCCCGATCCAGTCTCGGGGTGAGTAGCGGAACATCCACAAAGTAGGAGCCATCGCATGAAACATCGACAATTAGGAAAAAGCGGACTAGACGTCTCGGCCATCGGCTTCGGCTGCATGGGGCTGAACTTTGCTTACGGTGAAGCTATGGATAAGGCCGGTGCGGTCGCGCTGATTCGGGCGGCGTTCGAGAACGGCGTGACCTTCTTCGACACGGCCGAGGCCTATGGCCCCTTTACCAATGAGGAAATCGTGGGTGAGGCTTTGGCGCCGATTCGCGACCAGGTCGTGATCGCGACCAAGTTCGGCTTCAAGGAGGGGGACTTCACCGCCGGCATAGACAGCCGCCCGGAGCGCATCCGAATCGTCGCTGAGGCGGCACTGAAGCGCTTGAAGACGGACCGAATCGATGTTTTCTATCAGCACCGCGTTGATCCGAGCGTACCGATGGAAGATGTGGCGGGGACCGTTAAAGAGCTTATCGCCGAGGGCAAGGTCAAGCACTTCGGCTTATCAGAGGCCGGCGCGCAGTCAATCCGCCAAGCGCATGCGGTTCAACCCGTGACGGCGCTGCAAAGCGAATATTCACTGTGGTGGCGTGCTCCGGAGGCTGAGATCCTACCGCTGTGCGAGGAACTGGGCATCGGGTTTGTGCCCTTCAGTCCTCTCGGCAAAGGATTCTTAACGGGCAAGATTGACGCCAAGACCACCTTTGCAAAAAACGATTACCGCAATAGCGTGCCGCGCTTCTCACCAGAGAATCGCCAAGCGAACGAAGTACTTGTCGAGTTGCTCGGATCGATCGCGGTGGCCGACAAGGCGACCCAAGCGCAGGTTGCTATTGCGTGGCTGCTAGCGCAGAAGCCCTGGATTGTTCCAATCCCTGGCACTACCAAATTGCCTCGCCTGCAGGAGAACGTCGGTGCAGCGGCAGTTGAGCTGACCGCGCAAGACCTGCAACGGATCGACGCTGCGCTCGCCGCAATCACAGTGCAGGGCGATCGCTATCCCGCGCACCTCGCAGCCCGCGCAGGTCGATGACGTCATGGCTATCAGCGAAGAAGCCCAGCGCAATCACGACGCGCTGTTTCCCGATCACCACTCGACGTTAAAGGTCACCGACCCTGAGTTTATCGAGATATTCGATAATTGGGCCTTCGGTGACGGCCGCAAGGCTCACTGAAAACCTTTGGGATATCGGCGATATCGTGAAGCTGATAGAGGAATGGGAAGCCAATGGTAATTGAACACGCGATCTTTCCGGTAAAGCCCGGTCAGGGGAAAGAGTTTGAAGCGGCGTGGGCACAGGCTCGTAAGATCATCGAATCTGCGAAGGGTTGCCTAAAGGCCGAAATGCGGCAGGGCATAGAGAACCCCGACAGCTTCATGCTGCTGGTGGTCTGGGAGACGATTGAGGATCACATGCAGGGTTTCCGCCAATCGCCCGCCATCAAAGAGTTCGGCGCCCTGCTCGCACCATTCTTCGCGGGCGCTCCCAGCATGGATCATTATGGTCAGCCTCTATGATCACAACCCTAGGTCAAACTGTACCAGTGCCAAAAAAGGGCTCGAGATTCAAAGACAGATCCTGGGTGATTGTATTGAGCAGATGTACGCGCAATCCCCTAAAGATCGTAAGCGTCCGGTCGATACACGTTGACGGCGTGGCATTTAATTGTGGCGCGGCTCCAGAATCTCTTCTCCGTCGCCGGTTCGTTCGCCCGTGGGTGCCCAGCCAACGGCCCTATAGAATCTGAAAGCGGGCAGGGCTGGATCGGATGGCGCAGCGAGCCAAATTTTGGCGGTTCCTGCAGCTCGAATCGCCTCGACCACGAGCGAAAGGAGCTTTTTCCCAATGCCATGACGCCGGTGAGTAGAAGCTACAGCGAGACCAATGACCTCTCCGGTCGCGCAATTTCCCGTGCAGTGCCCGATGACTTGCGCCTCAGAGACGCACTGCCAATTTGTGTATTGGCCAAGTTCGGCCGGCATGGGACTATCGGAATGGGTTTCGCGCCACAAGTCTTGCAGAGATGCTTGTCGGTAGATGAAAGACGGCGTAGCCATCACAAATCCCTATGCTGCCAGTCGCAGAGATGCGAGCTGTGTAGCCACATTCCACGGTAGCAGCGCATCGATTTTATTGACCGGATGCTCTGCGATACGCTCGAGCACGTAGCGCAGATAGGCTTCCGGATCGATGTCGTTGAGCTTGGCGGTACCGATGAGGGTGTACATGGCGGCAGCCCGATCGCCACCATCGTCAGATCCCGCGAAGAGCCAGTTCTTGCGGCCCAAAGCGACGATCCGAAGTGCCCGCTCCGCCGCATTGTTGTCGATCTCGAGCCGTCCGTCCTCGCAATAGCGTGTGAGCGCGACCCAGTTCGAGAGCGCATAGCGAATCGCTTTGGCAAGTTCGCTCTTCTTCGACAGCGTGGTCGCTGTCTTATGCAGCCACTCGTGCAAGGACTTGAGCTCGGGTCCTGCACGTGCCTGGCGCACTGCGTGGCGCTCATGCGGCTGCCGACCACGGACCTCCTCTTCGACTTTGTACAGTCGCCCGATCCGCTCAAGGGCCTCAAGGGCGATCGGCGAGCAAAGCGCTACATGGATGTCGTAGAACTTGCGCCGTACGTGCGCCCAGCAGGCCGCCTCCTTGATCTTCTCGCCGTAGAGCCGATCAAAGCCGGCATAGGCATCGGCTTGCAGCACGCCAGCGAAGTTCGCCAAGTGCGCTCGAGGCCGCTCACCTTTGCGATCGGGGCTATAGCGGAAGAACGCGGCCGGTGGATCGGCACTGCCCGCCGGCCGATCATCGCGCACGTAAGTCCATAGGCGCCCCTGCTTAGTAGTGCCGCGGCCGGGGCACAGTACCGGCACCCGGGTGTCATCGCCGTGGATCTTGTAGGCGCCGAGCGCGTAGCGGCCGATCGCCCTCACCAACGGCTCGAGCAATGCACTCGCCCCGCCGACCCAGTCGGCAAGGGTCGAGCGATCAAGGTCGATCCCCTCGCGGGCGTAAATCTGGCTCTGACGATACAGGGGAAGGTGATCGCAATACTTGGAGACCAAGACGTGTGCAAGGAGCCCTGGGCCTGCGATGCCACGCTCAATCGGGCGGCTCGGCGCCAATGCCTGCACGATCCTCTGGCAACTCCCGCAGGAAAGCTTGGGCCGTACATGCCGGATTACCTTGAAGTGGCTCGGCACATACTCGAGCATCTCGGAGACATCCTCGCCGAGTGGGCGCAGCTTGCCTCCACAATCCGGACACGTGCAGGGGTTCTCGTGCAGGATCTGCTCGCGGGGAAGCTCGGCAGGCAATGGCCGACGAGCCGGCTTCTCAGGCGGCTCCTTCGGCGTGGGTCGGACCTCGAGTGGCTTGGCGGCAAGGCTTGCCTCGAGATCCTCGATGGAGAGTTGCATCTGCAAAAGCTCCCGATCGAGCTGCTCGGAGGAGCGGCCGTACTTCATGCGCTTGAGGTAGGCGATCTCGAAGCGCAACTTCTCGAGCTCGAGGTTTTTGAAGATCAGGAGGGCTTCGGCGGCTTCAAGCTTGGCGCTATGTTCGAGGACAATGCGCCTGAGGGCTTCGACATCGTTCGGCAGTTCTGCCGCTTGAGGCATGCACCATTATATCAAGATCGAGAGTCTGATGCGAGAGAATAAGCCTATAAATAAAGGCTTTTTACGCCGCGAGGTGCGGCTCGTACGTGCGCTCGACGCGCCGCCAGTCGATCCCTTCCAACAACATCGAGAGCTGCGCGGCGCTCAAACTCACCGTCCCATGCGTTGCCTGCGGCCACACGAAGCGCCCGCGCTCCAGACGCTTTGCGAATAAACACAGTCCATCCCCGCTCCACCACAGAATCTTCACCCGATCACCCGCTTTGCCACGAAACACAAACAGCTGTCCGGAGAACGGATCCTCCGCGAGCTGCGTCTGCACCAGAGCAGCGAGTCCATCGAAGCCGTTGCGCATGTCGGTCGCGCCCGCGGCGAGCCACACCTTCACACCCGCAGGCAGTGCAATCATCGCTGCACCAGAAGATCGATCACACGCGAGAGCGCTTCGGCATCCACACGCCCGTGCACCACAATGCTGTGACCGTTACGGAGCTGGATCTCGATGAGTCGCGAGGCCTGCTCGGCACGCGGACTCTGGCTCGGCGCTGTAGGCGCTGCTCGCTCGGTCGGCAACACGGTCGGCGTGCTTACCTGGACCGGCAGCATCTTGGCATCGCCCTTCGCGGCCTGTGGGTTCAGTAATCCGCGACGGTACAGCTGCCTCCAAGCGAACACCTGGTTGGGGTTGATCTTATGACGGCGGGCCACCATCGCCACCGAGGCACCCTGCGCACGCGTCTCCTCAACGATACGCAGCTTCTCTTCGATCGTGTGCCGTGTCCGCGGCCCAGTCCGCCGGCCCAGCGTATCAGTCGTGACGATCTCTTCGAAGATGCCCACCTTACCCCTACGTGGGCACCTACGATGTGCCCACTTAGCTCATCATGGGTATAGCGAGCTCAACCGGCCATGCGGCCGAGACCGGACGGTTACTAAAGATCCCAATCCGGCAACTTCGGAACTGCGGCGAAGCTATTGCGCTCTTTTACCAGCGAACGCATAACTCGATGATTTCTGACTGGAATCTTCGACCTCGATAGATCGGATCCCGCACGATGGCGACGGTCATTGGGCGGCCCAAAAAGTCGAAATTTTAGGTCAATGCCCCTAATGCAACAGAACCTAATTAGGCCCCCTTTTGGGGGTGGCTGTCCAGGACCGCTTCAGGACGTCCTCGGACGACGGAAAGCCTAGTTTTATAAGGGTTTACCGCCGGCTGGGATGCCTTAACGGATGTTAGCGGATGTCGCGGGAAGTGGGGGAAAAGTGGGACGGCTGGGACTCGAACCCAGGACCAAAGCCTTAAAAGGGTTTTACCGGCGTCCGATGCTGTCCTCTCGCATCTCGCAAGTATCTGATTTACCTGAATTCTGTCTTTCCATGTCCTCGGTTGTCTCATTCAGTTTTTCCGTACTTTTTCCGTACGGACTAAGCTAGACTTCGCCCATTCTCCATTCGCGCAGGCGACGAAGCCCGTCAAAGGAACACAAGGGTGGCGATGATCACCAGCAAGTCCGCACGCGCTCGCCTCGCTCCTCGCCGCGAGCCGTACTGGGTGCAAATTGGCCGCAGATCTTATCTAGGCTTTCGCGCCGGCGCTGGAACCTGGATCGTCCGACATCGCGATCACGACGGCCGACAGCAGTACCGCTCGCTCGGCGAGTTCGAGGAATTCAGCGACGCGAAGGAACGCGCCGACCGTTGGCTCGACCAGATCGCCAACGGCGCCCACCGTGCGCCGTCGCGGGGCACCGTCCGCGATGCCCTTGCAAGCTACGTGCGGAATCTTCGCTCGCTCGGACGCCGCGCGACAGCCTGGGACGCCGGGCAACGCTTCCGACTTACGGTCGGCCGAAGCAGCGCATTTGGCCGTATGCGTCTTGAGGACGTGCGCCGGGAGGACGTCGAGCAATGGCGAGACGGACTTCGCCGCGGACGTCTACCTCGCTCAGTGAACCGTCAGGTGCGAGCTGTCGTTGCCGCACTCAACTTTGCCGTGTCAAAGCGCGGACACATGGGCACCCGCGAAGCGTGGGAGCTTGAGCATCTGGTCGATGATGGCGAGGAAAACGTCGCCGTCTTTCTAACCAGCGAGCAACGGACTCATCTCATTGCCCATAGTTCGCGGCCGCTCACCGCGCTGCTGACCGGGTACACTCACACGGGTGCCCGCCCCTCCGAGCTTGCTGAAGCGACGGTCGCGGATTTCGATGCTTCGGCTGGAACGATTACCCTACGGCATCGTAAAGGCCGCGGCGCAAAGCTCAGGTCGCGAGCTGTCATGCTGAGCGATGAAGGAATCATCTTCTTCCGGGCGCAGGCGCGAGGCAAGCTACCAAAGGCGCCCCTCATCTCTGGCGCCGATGGCGGTCATTGGCGAGCTGGCGATTGGTCGGTTGCGATCCGCGCCGCTGCGAACGCGGCCAACGCGTCATCCACGAAAGCTGCTCAACGCATCCCTGCGCACGTATCTGCGTATTCTTTTCGTCACTCACGGATCAGCGAGCTGCTGCAGCTCTACGGGATCGATCCGCTTACGGTGGCACAGCAGTGCGGTACCAGCATGCTGATGATTGAGAAGTACTACTTCAAGTTCATCTCAAACGCCATGCGCGAGAAGCTCAATGCGATCGCGAAGTGAGGAGTGGGCGTGACCGACTGTGAATCGAGGCTGGCGTCGGCCAGCCCATTGAGCGATTTTACCAGACCAATGCATTCGAAGAATTGGCTGCCGATGAGAGTTGGGTGATAGATGGGGTCGCCTTGGGCATTGAGGTACGGATCGATTTGCCTGTAACCCGACATATGTGTATTTCATTCCTTTTGATCGAACTCAAATAACAGGGTCTCCGTTGCATGGGTCGGATGAACTCGAATCCGCAATGGTGGAACTAGGAGAGCCGTCGATTTGAATCAAAAGATTACTTACCATACTGCGTATTATGCGTAGGGTCATTGTAGAGGCTGTATAGAGATG
>Ga0209008_1000642_pt1 | contig 10261 bp, 9 predicted proteins | sample JacPin_JW_Ref_O3_FD_187963 | JGI IMG/M metagenome (GOLD analysis project Ga0209008, IMG submission 187963) | Forest soil microbial communities from Algoma, Ontario, Canada - Jack Pine, Ontario site 1_JW_Ref_O3 (SPAdes) (version 2) | ecosystem: Environmental > Terrestrial > Soil > Boreal...
GCACGCTGCGAGTCTTCTTCGACATCATCACCATTCGCTTCCTGATGCGCTACATGACCCGGCCCCTGCATTTTTTTGGTCCTCCGGGTTTGCTGGGAATGTTCGTGGGCGCAGCGATACTATTTGTGCTGTCTCTCGAAAAGATGTTCTGGGGCGTCTCCATCTTCGTTCAGCACGGCCCGCTTCTCATTCTGGGAATGATGTTATGTTTGTTTGGCGTTCAACTTCTTGCCGTAGGTTTGGTGGGCGAACTGCTCATGCGCACGCATTTCGAATCTCGCGAGAACCCAGTCTATCGCTTGGAGCGCGTTTATGGCGCCACGCGGACCTCGCCAGCCCAACCGCGGGCGTCCCAAAATCCGCTTGCGGCCAAGTCAGTCAGTCGTTAAAGTACGCCCTACGTTTGGGGCTTTCGCCGAACACTCCGTGAGGGAAATTTTTATGCGTAAAGCTATTTTAATGAGTTCTGCAATAATCGTCCTGGCCACTTTTGCTTTTGCTGGTACCGACGTCTGGAAAGCAAAGCCGTATCAGCAGTGGGATCAAAAGGATATTGGTAAAATTCTTGGAGATTCTCCGTGGTCCAAGGTTGTCCAGGTTGAAGCACCTTGGACCATCGGCAAATCAGCCCTGCCCGACCCAGGTCAGCCCTCCACTACCGCCGCGCCTGCAAACGGAGGCAAGACCGCTAGTAAGTCTCCCTCAGGAGACACTCCCGCTGGAAACACTCCCGGCGCATCTCTTCCGGGTCCCGGTGAACCCCAACCGACCACAATGTTTGCCGTTCGCTGGATTTCCTCGCGCACCCTTCAGAGAGCGGCGGCCCGCAGTGCCGAATTGGCTGGCCAGCTAAAACCGGAGGATGTTGAAAAGCAGTTGGCCAACCCGCCCGATGTTTACGAAATCGCTGTCACTGGCCCGGACATGAGGCCTTTCCAATCCGCGGACGACGAGACGCTGATTAAAAGCGCTACTCTGGTGGAAAAGAAAACCAAACAGAAAGTCGTGCCGACAAAGGTGCAAGTCGCCCGCACTCCGGACGGCCTGAAAGTGCAGTCCATTGCCTTCATTTTCGACAAGAAATCGGGCAGTGGTGAGCCCACCATCGCCGAGGATGAAAAGAGCGTGGATTTCAATTGCAATTTAAACGGCGCGAAAATTCACGCTAGCTTCGAAATTCCTAAAATGCAAGACAACCAAGGACGCGACCTCTAAAGTGAACATCCCAATTCGATCCCAATCTCTCCAGGAGCTTTCATGAAAAATTCGTTGCGTTTCGCGCTATCCGCGGTCCTGTTCGGCCTGATGGCGACTGCTGCTGCAGCCCAGATGGGCTCGTTCTCAGCTCCTCACGTTATGGGATTTTGGAATCCGGTCGTTGGCCAGGGCGCAACGTACTCCATGCAATCCGCGAAAGGCGACAAGACCGACATGCAAATTGCGATCGTCGGCAAAGAGCAGGTGGATGGGAAAGACGCATATTGGTACGAAATGTCTTTCAATCGCGGAAAAGGCGAAATGATCATAAAGACCTTGATGGTCCTCAATGGGTCAGACACTCACGTCTCCCGCATGATTATGCAGATGCCCGGTCGTCCGCCTATGGAAATGCCCACGCAAATGATGCATCAGGATAAAACCACGCAGCCGGCTGACGTTCGCAGCGACGCCGAAGACTTGGGCAGCGAAACAATCACCGTGCCGGCCGGCACTTTCACCTGCAAGCATTACCGCACGAAAAAAACCGGCGGCGATGTCTGGGTGTCCGAAAAGATTTCCCCTTACGGTCTGGTGAAATCCAAAACCAACGATTCGTCCATGGAATTGACCAAAGTCGTCACCGGCGCGAAAGATCAGATCACCGGTACGCCTCAGCCGTTCAACCCGCAAGCGTTCGGGCAGCAGCAACAATCGCCCAACCAGTAGCCTGGCAGAATCACAGTAAGACTATTCGATCAGAACGTTTTCTAATGCGGTCGGGACGTCTATTCATTTTTCATTTGTAAAGATTTGTAAAGTTGAACGGTTCGAAGTTTTCGCAGAGAGGAAACGCAATGCGCTCCGCAGAAGAAAAATTCTATCGTGCGCGGATTACCCATCGCGATGAGTTTTCGCCTGGCCTGTGGAAGATTCTTCTCGATACCGGCGGTGAATACAAATTTGTTGCCGGGCAGTTTGCGACTCTCGGTGTGCAGACTTCGCAAAAGCTCGTCGAACGCGCCTACTCCATAGTTTCATCTCCGTACGAACAGCAAATGGAACTCTTCATCGAGCTTGTTCCCGCCGGTGAGCTTACGCCGCTCTTGCACGCTCTTCAGGTCGGCGACGAAGTTTCTCTGCGCAAGATCGCCAAAGGCCGCTTCACCCTAGATCTAAAGAGCGGCCACAAAAATCATCTGCTGCTTAGTACGGTCACCGGCGTAGCGCCATACATCTCCTACCTCCGTACACTCTATAAAGATTGGACCGATAAAAATTTCCCCGCTGATATTCATCTGTACCTGATTAACGCCGCGAGCCGTTCCTGGGAATTCGGCTATCATCAAGAACTCGATCAGTTGGCCTCAAAAGTTCCTTGGCTCACATACATTCCCACCGTAAGCCGTCCGTATGAAGACACCGAATGGAGCGGTGAAACCGGCCGAGTGGAAGACATCATCCGCAAATACACCGACCTCTGGAAACTAACCGGCGCTGACACCACCGGCTACCTGTGCGGTAATCCCCAAATGATTGAACACGGGAAGGGAATTCTGCTCCGACGCGGATTCGACAAGCTTTCGTTAAGAGAAGAGGTCTACTGGATTCCGCCGAAAACTCTCCGCCGCTGACAGCCGCGCAAGGGGCCTTGCAGCGTCCGCCAGCGGGGAGATTCCGTCGCGTCTCTCTCTAAGTCGAGGGGTCCGCAGCGGCAAGCTGTTCAATGGTGCTGGAAATCGCGCGTATGGGAGTGGAAACGTGCACCGTATCGTCATGATCTTCCACATCCACCACGATCGACCCGCCCTCTTTCGTCACGCGAACGTGCTGGCCCGGTTCCTTCACTTCCACCAGCGTCACGTCATCGGTGTCGCGCAATTGCTCCAGCGCTGCGCGAATCGTCGGCAGCCACGGTTTGATCTCAGCGGCGGCATGCGACAAGTCCCTTCGCGGCGCGAAGTGCATCCCGATCGGCACCAGCATCGCCGGAGCGATCACGTACAGGTGATGCACTTCCGGCACCCGCTCCACAACTTTCACCTCGATCATTCCTTCGCTGCAAAGCAAGCCCACGCCCGCCACCGCCGTTCCCACAATTCCTAGCGCAATTTTTCCGAGCAGAATCACAAATCACCTCCGCCGAAATCTCGGCCGGTTACTCCTGGCTTCCTTTCGAATCCACCCAAATCCGAACGTGTTGCGACGCATCCTCCACAGTCACCGGCCAAAGTGTCGCTAGCATCAATTCACGTCCGCTGATATTTCGGCCGGTTACTCCTGGCTTCCTTTCGAATCCACCCAAATCCGAACGTGTTGCGACGCATCCTCCACGGTCACCAGCAAAGCATCGCCCGCATCGCTAAGCGCGCGAATCGCCGCGGACACATCCAGCTCGTTATCCTTCGCGGTGGAAAGCAACGCATCCACCACCTTCATCGGAATCGTGATATCAACTTTCTGCCCCCCCTTCGACGCGTCCCGAACGTGTACCACCAAATTTCCATTCGACTTTGCCACCCGAACGTCCTGATCTTTTTCCTTCACCGTCACGAACTCATTGTCCGGTGCCGTGCGCACCGCATCCAACAGCGCGCGAATGTCTACATCGTCCATATCCGCATGCCCGATCTTCACGTGCCCGTTGTGCATCTCCCCCTTGTTGATAGTCGGCAAAATCTTTTCCGCCATCGAAAGCGGCACGTTCACATTCACGCTCTCGCCCTTCGACGCGTCCTCCACCTTCACATGAAGGTACCGCTCGGTCGGCGTCGCCATAGCGGCCGGCGCAGTCACCGCGAGCGCTGCCAGCGCGGTTACCGCCAGCCCTGCCAACACAAAAATCATCCCGAGCCCGCAAAGTCGTTTTCTCATTTTGGGGAAGCCTCCGTTGCTCTTCCTGCTCCTATGTACGGAGCCACCCCCACAAATGTTCCCCATTTCAAAAAATAGAGGTGACTGTCATCCCGCCTGCCTGGAGGGTTGAAAGCTTGTGGGTTGTGGTTTCAGCCACAACATTAATACTAAAGAGAAGGAGAAGCTTCATGCTCACGGACTCAGCCGCGGCGGGAATCTCAATAAGGAACGCTTTGTGGGTCGCGGCTTTAGCCGCGACATCAAAGCTGCAATTTCAAGTCGGCTTTAGCCGCTGAAGTTCCGCTCTGGTACTTCGGCGCGAAAACCCAGGAAATTGCGATCACAGCATCTATTGCCGTTGAATCTTAAAATAAACAACCGCCAGCGGTGGCACCCGAATCTTCAACGAAAACGGTCGCCCATTCCACGGCACCGGTTCGGCAGTAACTCCGCCTTCATTCCCGTTGCCGCTGCCTTCGTAATATTGCGAATCAGTGTTGAGTATCTCGCGATAAAAGCCTTCTTCCGGCACCCCCACGCGATAATTTTCGCGCACCACGGGAGTGAAATTGCACACCGCCACTACGAAGTTGCTCTTATCCCGCGCGCGCCGCAAAAACGAAAGAATGCTCGCCGCGCTGTCATCCGCGTCCACCCATTCAAATCCCGGCCACTCAAAATCCACTTCATGCAGCGCCGCTTCCGTCTTATGCAAACGGTTCAAATCCTCCACCAGCCTCTGCACTCCGCGATGCGGCGGCGATCCCTCCAGCCGCCAATCTATAGACGCCGTCTCCGACCATTCATTCCTCTGTGCCAGCTCGCAGCCCATGAACAAGAGTTTTTTCCCCGGATGCGCGTACAAATATCCATACAAAAGCCGCAAGTTCGCAAATTTCTGCCAGTCGTCTCCCGGCATTTTTTCCAGTAGTGAACGCTTGCCGTGCACCACTTCATCGTGCGAGAGCGGCAGCACGAAATTCTCATTGAACGCGTAAATCATCGAAAACGTCAGCTCGTTGTGATGATGCTGCCGGTGAATCGGATCCAGCGCAAAATAACGCAGCGTGTCGTTCATCCATCCCATGTTCCATTTCAAATCGAAACCCAACCCGCCGTCATACGTGGGGCGCGACACCGCCGGCCACGACGTGGACTCCTCCGCGATCATCAACGCGCCCGGATTCCGCTTGTGCACCACTTCGTTCAGCCGCTTCAAAAAATCAATCGCTTCCAGATTCTCACGCCCACCATACGGATTCGGTAACCACTCGCCCGGCTTGCGCGAGTAATCCAAATAAAGCATCGAAGCCACCGCATCCACGCGCATTCCGTCGATGTGATACTTGTCCATCCAGAAAAGCGCATTCGAAATCAAATAATTTTGAACTTCGTTGCGCCCGTAATTAAAAACCAGCGTGCCCCAGTCCGGATGCGCTCCGCGACGCGGATCCGCATGTTCATAAAGGTGCGTGCCGTCAAAAAAACTCAGCCCATGCGCGTCCCGCGGAAAATGCGCCGGCGTCCAGTCCAGAAACACGCCGATCCCTTCTTGATGGCAGCGATCCACGAAATACATAAAATCCGTCGGCGAACCATATCGCCGCGTCACCGCGTAATACCCGACCGTCTGATATCCCCACGATCCGTCGAACGGATGCTCCATGATCGGCAGCAGCTCCACATGCGTGTAGCCCAGCCGCTTGATGTAGGGAATCAGCTCCTCCGCAAGCTCGCGATAGGTGAGCCAACGGTCTCCTTCAGAAGTTTTGCGTCGCCACGAACCCGCGTGCAGCTCGTACACCGTCATCGGCGAATGTTGCCAGTCTCGCGCCGCGCGTTCCGCCATCCACGCCGCATCTTTCCACGTGTAATTATCAATATTCACTACCACCGACGCGCTCTTCGGCCGCAGCTCCGCCGCAAATCCGTACGGATCGGATTTCAGCCGCACAAAATTCCCGTAGCGCGAACGTATCTCGAACTTATAAAGCGCGCCTTCGTCCAACCCGGGAATAAAAAGTTCCCACAGCCCGCTAGCTCCGCGATTCCGCATGGTGTGAACGCGCCCGTCCCAGAAATTGAAATCGCCAACCACACTCACACGCTGTGCGTTCGGCGCCCACACCGCGAAATGCACTCCTCGCACGCCGTTAATTTCCCGCACGTGCGCGCCCTGCTTCTCGTACTTCAGGTAATGCGTGCCTTCGCCCGAAAGATACAAATCGTAGTCCGTAAGCAGCGGAGGGAACGCGTAAGGGTCGTACCCCTCCCAAGTATTTCCGTCCGCAAAACGAAATTGCACCCGGTACCCAGTGGGGAAGGGCAGTTCAGCTTCAGTCGAAATAACGCGTGCAGGGACGCCGGATGTTTTGCCTTCGCCCGGTCCGCCGGCAGATCGTTTTGGAAGTGTTTCAACTTCGCGCGAATCCGCTTCACTCGCAGGCGGTGTCCCGCGATCGCGCAAACCAGTGGTGCCCGTGTTCGACTCCGCCACAGCCTCGCCCGAAGCGCCGGCAGATCGTGTTGGTAGTGTTTCAGCTCCCCGCGACTCCGCTTCACTCAAACTCGCCACCGCTTCAAACACGCCTCCGGGATGGATCTCCGTCATCGCCTGAGCAGGACTTCCTCGCCACAATATGCTGGCTTCCGTCGCGCCAGGCCGAAACGCGCGAACCACCAACACACGTTTCCCATCGCGCTCCACCCAGTGCGGCCCCAGAATCAGCGACGCATCAGAGTCCTCGCCCCGCACAATCCGTGCAATCTCTTCGCGGAAGCCCGCGCTCGAGGACACTATGCCATCGCGGTTATCTTTTTCTGCTCCGCCGCCCGCGGCGACGTTCGGCCGTTTGTCTTTTTTCTCGATGCCGTCAGCCTGTTTGTCTTTTTGCTCGATGTTCTGAGCTTCTTTGTTTTTTTGCTCGACGTTCTGAGCTTGTTTTTCTTTTTCGTCCATGCAGTCGCGAGTCCCGTCGCCACCTTTTTTAATTTCGTTGCCGTCTCGTGCGCTACGCTATCGTGTTCACCATCTTACCGGAGCGCACTCGCCGCGCCAAACCTCGCGCCTGCATTTTGGAAAGGGCGGGGATTTATCCCGCCGAAAATGACGCGCGCCCAGCGCGCTCTTCTGCGGCACTGAATGCCATTGCACAGACCGCTTGAGGTGGCACGACTAATCGGGCATACGGATTCGCCACCCTTGTACTTAAGACTAAAATGCGACTAATGGGATTTTACTGAGGGTCTCTGTTCCAGGCGCACACTGAGTTCGGCGTAGGAGTCTTCCAAATCCACTATTACATCGTCGTGGGTCCACGATGGTTTTCTTAAGTCTTCGCCATCGAGCATCACATACACGTCATATTGCCCGTGTGGCACACCTTGGAAAGTAGCCACGTTCGTTGTATCTAGATGAGCGGTGGCCGCCTGAGAATAAGGAGGCGACCCCGTTTTGTCCATGTTCACGCCTCGCAGCCAAACAAAAATTCTATCGTGAAGCGGAGATGGCGCCTCTACCCGAATTTTAATTGTTCCGAGAGGTTCTGGAATTAACGAAAATACAATGCCGTTGAGCCACTCACCTTCGGTCAATGACACGTTGCGGTATTCGCCAACGAACCGGGATTCAGGGCCCCTTTGAGAATCCAGCGCGGTGACCAGATATTTCCCAGGTGGTAGATAGCGCACCTCGAATGTTCCGTCAGAATTCACCTTCTGAGTGGCTGCCATTGAGTTCTCGCGCCTTCCGTTCTTATCAACGTCCCAAACTGTCAGATAGACGTTGCTGGCAATCCCTCGGTCTGAGCGGTGCACCGAACCGGAAAGACGAGCACCCCTTTTGGCCAGTGACGGGTCGCTGAGAAGACGCCATCTCTCGCCGGCAGGCACGAGGTCCTCCGGAGTCGCGGGTTCACCGCGGGCATAACGAACATCAGGGGAAGCTTGCGCCAGTTCTGCGGTTCTGCTGCAGGGTTGAAAGTATAATTTCTCATCCTTACCGACAAAGGCATAAAGGAAGAATCTTTCGCCCGAGGTCGGTCTGCCAAAACTGCAGTCCGAACCGCTATAAGCGTCATAAATCTCAATCGTCTTGGTGCTGCTGCCTTTGTACGACTGAATCACACGGAAGGTAATTTCAGATAATCCGAAAGAAGCATCCCGCGGAGTGGCCACCGAAGTCACCGAAACCACTTCACCTTCAATTACAACCGCCGCGCCCCTGAACTGGTCTGCTGCGGCATCGCGGTCATTCAGGATTTGGTCAGAGCAGGCGCATGCTCTGACCTGTCGCCAAGCACCCGCGACGAGCAACAACGAAAAGAGTAAGATGTACCTGATTTGCATTTTTGATAACGAATCCTATCACTCTATGCACTGAGTTTCATCTCGTTACCGCTCGGCGAAAGTCAAAGGGATCCAGGCCGCAGACCGGAAACTGACTCACTACTTCAGCTTTCATCCGCTGGACTTCCCCCAAATTCCTCGATACGCTACCGGGCACCCGGGGCGCACAGCGGGGACAATCCACGAAGGAGTTCCATCATGCGAAAATTTTCTCGCTCCATTTTCATTCTTCTCGCGCTGTCGCTTTTTTCCGGTGCAAGCGCCGTCCGCGCCCAAGACGCCGCGAAAAAAACAAAAACCCCCAGCGAAGCCGTCCTCGAAGCCTGGAACGACGTTGGCAACCGCCTCATCACCATGGCCCAGGATTGGCCCGAAGACAAATACACTTACAAACTCACTCCCAACGTCCGTTCTTTCCAGGAAGTTCTCTTGCACATCGCCGGCTCGAATTACGATTTCCTGAATCAGACCAGCGGCTCAAAATTGGGCGAAGCCTCAAACGATCCCTCCGTCACGAATTACAAAACCAAAGCCGCCACCGTCGACTATCTCAAGAAATCCATCACCGACGGCGCCGCCCTGATCCAAAAAGAAGGCGACGCCGGCATCCTCAAGCATCTCGATTACTGGATCGGTTACGCCGAACACATGGGCGAACATTACGGCTTGCTGGTCGCTTACTACCGCGCCACCGGCCAGATCCCGCCCGAATCGCGCCCAAAAAAATGACGACCCGAAGAGGGTGGTCTTTCCGAGCGGTTTTCGCGAGGGATCTGTTCTACAGCTAGGGTCTACCTCGGAGTCAACGTCATCCTGAGGCCGGCGTTTTCTGCCGGCCTCACGATCGGCTTTGCGCCAACCATCGTGCGTCGCTGTTTTAGCCGCGACATACAAGGGCACAACGGCGCAACTCAATCTGGCGACCTTCACGCCCCACACGCGTTTGCCTGTACTCACCTGCTGTCGTACAATGCACGGCCTGTGCCAGATCCTTCCTCCAATGTAGGCCGCACCATTTCTCATTACAGCGTGCTCGAAAAATTGGGCGGCGGAGGCATGGGTGTGGTTTATAAAGCCAAAGACACGCGCCTGGGCCGCAATGTAGCGCTGAAATTTCTCCCCGACGATATTTCGCACGACCCTCAGGCCATCGAGCGGTTCCGCCGCGAAGCTCGCGCTGCCTCCGCGCTCAATCATGCCAACATCTGCACCATTCACGATATCGGAGAATTCGAAGGCCGCCCGTTTATCGCGATGGAATTGCTTGAGGGCAAAACTCTCAAACACCGTATCGAAGGTAAGCCCATCGAAATATCAGAACTTCTCGAGATCGGCATTCAGATCGCCAACGGTCTCGATGCAGCGCACTTGAAGGGAATCGTCCACCGCGACATCAAGCCTGCGAATATTTTTCTCGTAGAACGCGGTCAGGCAAAAATTCTGGATTTTGGTTTGGCGAAGCTCACCTCCGTGCACCAGCACGCCACCGAATCCGTAGGCGCCTCAGCGATGCGCACCGCCGCGAATGTTCTCCAGCACGAGCATCTGACCAGCCCGGGCAGCTCCCTGGGCACTGTCGCTTACATGTCGCCCGAACAAGCGCGCGGCGAAGATTTGGACGCACGCTCAGATTTGTTTTCCCTCGGCGTGGTGCTTTACGAAATGGCCACCGGTTCAGTTCCATTTCCCGGCGCAACCACCGCAGTCATCTATGACGGAATCCTGCATTCCACGCCCGCCCCTGCCAAGAAACTCAATCCGCGCTTGCCCTCTGGGATAGATGTTGTCCTAAGCAAAACCCTCGAGAAAGACCCCGACCTGCGCTGCCAGACCGCTGCCGAACTCCGCGCCGATCTGAAGC
>Ga0209008_1000643_pt1 | contig 10259 bp, 10 predicted proteins | sample JacPin_JW_Ref_O3_FD_187963 | JGI IMG/M metagenome (GOLD analysis project Ga0209008, IMG submission 187963) | Forest soil microbial communities from Algoma, Ontario, Canada - Jack Pine, Ontario site 1_JW_Ref_O3 (SPAdes) (version 2) | ecosystem: Environmental > Terrestrial > Soil > Boreal...
CGGCGGCGTCGCGATTCAAGCGTGTCATCGACGCGGTCGCCGCAGCAATCCACGCGTCTTCGGCCAAACCTTGCTTCAATGCCGTGGAAATCACACCGGTTCCCAAAGACTTTGTGAACAGAAGAACGTCGCCAGATCGCGCGCCAACGTTTTTCCATACTTTTTCGGGATGGATAACGCCGGTAACGGCATAACCGAACTTTAGCTCGTCGTCTCGAATGGAATGGCCGCCGACCACGGTGCAGGCCGCCTCTGACATTTTCAAAAGCCCGCCGCGGAGAATTTCTTCTAGAACTTCCGGCGCCCCGGAGGTTGGAAACGCGACGATGGTGAGAGCAGAAATCGGGCGGCCACCCATGGCATAAACGTCGCTGAGAGAATTCGCTGCGGCGACCTGACCGAAAAGCGACGGGTCGTCCACAATTGGCGTGAAAAAATCAACGGTTTGCACGATAGCCAAATCGTCAGTGAGACGATAGATAGCGGCGTCGTCACTGGTTTCAAAACCGACCAGAACGTTTGGATCGACTTGGCGCGGCAGACGTTTCAAAACTGAGTCCAAGATTGCAGGACTCAACTTCGCGGCGCATCCCGCGGCCTTGGCAGTGGTGGTTAATCGGATCGTTTCCGGCAAACGAATGCTCCTCGGTAATTTAACGGTGAATCCTGATTATAACGCTGCAGCTGCGTTGAATCCGGCGGGAAACGCTATCCAATAGAAAATGCCTTTAAGCGCGCGCGGCGACTGAGCGAATCGGAATGGTCACCGGCTTTGACGCTTGCGTACTCCCCAGCATGTGGCAACTCCCGTCGAAGACGGCGCCAGGTTCGATAAGAAGACAAGGTGAATGGATTTCCCCGGTGACGATCGCTTTGGTTTGTATTTCCACTTTGCCTTTGGCGCGGATAATTCCATTGAAACGGCCGGCAATGATCACATAGTTGCCGTGAATCTCGCCGTCGACCGTGGCATGCTCGCCCAGAATTAATGTTTCTTCCGAGACGAGGGTTCCCTTCATGTCCGAATCAATGCGGAATGTGCCGGTGGACTCGAGTTTACCCTCGAGCTTTACGCCGCGCTCGAGGAAACCCGTCCACTCTCCGGAATCATGCCGTTTGTTGCGCTCAAACCATGCCATGAGGCGATTTCGTCCCTGTGCTCGATTTAACGGCGAAGGAACTTCTATTTAATCATCAATTGGTCGTAGAGGCGGGTTAAATCACTATCGTCATAGTATTCAAAGATCAACTGTCCTGGTTTTCCGGAGCGGCGCGGCTGTATGAGCACACGCGTTCCGTACTCGCGCTGTAGATCTTCCAACGCAGCCTTGGTATTCGGATCAGGCTGATGAATTGAGGCCGTCGGGCGTACGCGAGGCCCGCGAGTGGCCAAGCGTTCAACTTGTCGGACTGTCATTCCAGTTCTTGCGATGCGCTGAGCAAGTCCCAAACGCGTGCTGGGATCTGCGATTGCAAGAAGAGCGCGCCCGTGGCCTGAAGTTAGTCTTCCTTCTTCAAGTAATATTAGTATGGCTTCCTCAAGTTTAAGCAATCGAACCGCGTTGGCGATAGTCGTGCGATCTTTTCCAGTTCGTTCTGCAACCTGCTCTTGCGTGAGATGAAACTCTTCAGTGAGTCGTTGGAAGGCGTGCGCCTGCTCTACTGGATTCAAATCCTCGCGCTGGAGGTTCTCCACCAGGGTCATTTCCAGCGCCATTGCGTCCGGAACATTTCTAATGACGACGGGAACGCGGCTAAGGCTGGCACGTTGAGCGGCACGCCAACGGCGCTCACCTGCGATGAGCTGATGACGGAGACCTACTTTGCGAACCACTAGGGGCTGCACGATCCCACTCGCTTGGATTGAGCGTGCTAGCTCCTCAAGCGCCTCGTCGCGAAAGCGAGAGCGCGGCTGGTAGGGGCTGGGGTCTATTAGATCGATATCGACATAAAGCAGTCCGTCACTCGGAGCCAGTGCCGGAGCTGCCGCTGTCGCTACCGCTGTTCCCACTTGTCGTCCCGCCGACATCGGTTGTCCCGGTGGTTGAACCTGATGTTGTTCTTCCTGCGCCAGCGGTGGCGGCTGCTGCTGATTCTGCTCGGGTTCCCTGATCAGTGCGCTCAGGCCCTTGCCCAACGCGTTTCTGGGCATTTGCTATAACCTCCTTGGCAAGCTGAACATAGCTTTCAGCACCTTTACTATGTATGTCGTAGAACATTACGGGCATTCCATGGCTCGGCGCTTCGGCAAGGCGAACATTTCTAGGTATAACCGTTTCGAATACTTGACCGCCGAAGAAACTCCTCAAGTCAGCGGCAACCTGCTTCGAGAGGGTGGTGCGGTCATCGTACATCGTCAGTAAAATGCCTTCGATGGCGAGGGCGGGGTTGATCGTGCGGCGGAGGCGCATAAGCGTGTCGAGCAGCTCAGAGACTCCCTCAAGCGCTAGGTATTCGCACTGGATCGGTACAAGAACGGAGTCGCTAGCGGCTAGCGCATTGAGCGTGAGTAAGTCGAGAGCCGGAGGGCAATCAATCAGAATGTAGGCGTATTTTTCGCGTATACCAGAAATGGCGGCTTTTAGGCGATACTCGCGGTTTTCCATGTTCACGAGCTCAACCGCGGCGCCTACAAGGTTCTTGTCAGATGGAAGTAGATCTAACCCCTCTACTTGGGCGTCCAGCACGATTCTTTCAATCGACTCATCGAGGATCAAGGTCTGGTAGAGAGTTCGTCTGGCCGGATCCTTGGGGAATCCGAGCGCACTTGTTGTATTTCCTTGGGGATCGCAATCGATTATCAGCGTTCTTTGTTCAGAAGCAGCGAGAGAGGCACCGAGGTTGACGGCCGTTGTCGTCTTGCCTACGCCGCCTTTCTGATTTGCAATCGCGATGATTCGCGCCAAAGCGTGTCCCCCGGAGCCAGAATGTAGCAGAGCGTTCCGTGGTGATGCAAGGTGTTTCACGTTAAACAACCCCGTAGAGATGGCCGTAGAGATGTTTCACGTGAAACAGACTTGATGCTCCACATGGAACAAGCCAAGATCGAATGTTCCACGTGAAACAATTAGGCGCTACGCCAGAGTTCCGCTCAGGATAACGCGCTGATCCGAGCCAGTTATCGGAACGGGAGCGTGCCAGTTGAAACCGGATGTTTTTTGTACCTCCATGGCATCCCGTTCACCAAGCCATAAAGAAAGCGCTCCTCCCAGGTTTAGCTGCCTGTGTGACCATGCCGCGAGATCTGAGTAGCCCCCCACAGCCCTCGCCGTCACAAAATCGAACCGAGTCTCAGTTGGTATAATGGCTTCGAAGCGGCCACGATATACCTCGACTCCACCCAAATCGAGCTCGCGAATGCACTCCGAGAGGAATGAGGCTTTCTTGGCATTTGATTCGATCAGAAACAAATCGAGGGAAGGTAGCAGAAGCTTGAGGGGAAGACCTGGAAATCCTGCACCGGTGCCGACGTCGGCGAGCCGACCCTCTTTAATCGGTACGGCCAACGCGCCAAACATACTCTCTCCGAAATGGAGCCTTACGATATCTGGCGGATCAGTTATGGTGGTTAGCGCAATTTTTTCATTCCAGCGTAGGAGAACTGAGATGTACTTTTGTATGGCAAGGCACAATGCCGGGGTAGCGGACACGCCGTACTCGCGCAAGATGAGTGCTATGGCTTTGTCAGTGATATCCGCCACTAGTCTATCCGTATGCTTATAAATATGAGGCGTTTACCGAGCATTTACGTACGGCTTCTTGGAATGCCTTAGTGCATTGCAGCGGCAGAGCTTATCATATCAACTCAACGATAAGAAATTCGAGCTATTCCGGGTGATCAGAGAACCTGGACGACGGCAGACTGCACACTCCAAACTTGAAATGATCCGTCATTACTACGTATGTAGTTGTAAATTGGTCCACGAAACAAAAGGAGAATCAGTTCATGGTGATCCTGGAAAGAACAAGAGTTGACAGCAGCAATCCTCCCTCGTATCGTTCTTGGCTCCGTGAATAAAATGAAAATTCTTGTGATCGGCAGCGGTGGACGCGAGCACGCTCTGGTGTGGAAGCTGAGGCAAAGCGCGCGCGTCGAAAAAATCTGGTGCGCCCCGGGAAATGGTGGCATTTCGAACGATGCGGAGTGTATGCCGTTAGATTTAGCAAACGTGACGGAAGCAGCAGGTTTGGCAGCCAAGCTTGGTGCGGATCTCACTATATGCGGTCCGGAGTTGCCCCTGGTGCGCGGAATTGCCGATGAATTTGCGAGCCGGAATCTGGCGCTGTTGGGACCGACCAAAGCGGCGGCGCAACTCGAAGGTAGCAAAGTTTTTGCGAAGAAGTTCATGGAGCGAAATGGAATTCCGACGGCGTCGACGTATGGGATTTACGATTCGCCGATTGACGCCTATACGTCACTTTGTTCGGTCGATTGGCCGTTGGTAGTGAAGGCCGATGGATTATGCGCGGGAAAGGGCGTATTGGTGACGTCATCGCCTGACCGGGCGTCCGAATTTATCGACCGGCTGATGGAAAAAGGCGAATTTGGCGACGCGGGAAAACACGTTTTGTTGGAAGAGGGACTATCAGGGCATGAACTTTCCTACATCATTCTGAGTGACGGAAAGCACTTCGTATCTTTGCCGCCTTCTCGTGACCACAAACGCGCGTTTGACAACGATGAAGGCCCGAACACAGGAGGAATGGGAGCTTTCTCCACTTCGGATCTGTTGTCGCCTGAATTGGAAAAGAAAATTCTGGACACAATAATTCAGCCAACGTTAGCAGGCCTTCAAAAAGAAGGGCTCAATTATCGCGGTTTTCTCTATTTCGGATTGATGCTGACCAAGGACGGGCCAAAGGTTCTGGAATATAATTGCCGTCTCGGAGATCCGGAGACGCAGGCGATTTTGCTGCGAGCCGATTTTGATTTGGCGGCCGCATGTGCCGAAGCGGCTCGCGGCGAACTCTCTCCGATGCAGGCAAAGTCTTCAGCGGCGGCAAGTGTCTGTGTAGTGGTTGCGTCAGAGGGTTATCCGGATGATCCGAAAATTGGCAAAGAGATAACTGTACTGGACGCAGCGACGGTTCCGGGTGCCATAGTGTTTCACGCGGGAACGCGGCGGGAAGGCGAAAAATACTACACAACTGGCGGCCGAGTTCTAAGTGTAGCAGCTAGCGGGGACGACCTGGCCTCAGCTTCCAATATTGCTTATGAGGCTGCGAGTAGAATCAAGATTGACGGCGCGCGCTATCGAAAGGATATTGGCCGGCCTAAGGTTGCTGGGAGAGCGGCAGGAGAGCCGGCGAAGCGATGAAGTGACGCAGCTTTTCATCTACTTAGCCGTTTGATTTCGACGAAGGAGGCAGAGGAAGCAGGAACCATTGGTTGTCAAAGCGGGAATATTCGCCGACGCAATCGTATCGAACTAAAGGCATCGCCTCGGAAGCAAGTAACGGTGAAGGACACCGACTAGGAGACTGATAATTGGCCCAAGATCATAATAAGAAAGAAACGGCGTTGGTAGGAATCCTGATGGGATCGGATACGGATTACCCGGTGATGAGTGAAGCGGCGAAGACTCTGGAGAAGTTTGGAATTCCCTATGAATTGGAAGTTGTTTCTGCGCATCGCACCCCCGCGCGCGCGCATGAGTACGCCACAACAGCTTCGAAGCGAGGCTTGAAAGTTTTGATTGCCGCCGCGGGGGCAGCAGCGCATCTTGCCGGAGTGATCGCCGCAAATACCACTCTTCCTGTGATCGGAGTCCCGATGGGAACGAGCACGCTCAACGGACTGGATGCGTTGCTATCGACGGTGCAAATGCCCGGCGGGATTCCCGTTGCTACGATGGCGATTGATAAGGCCGGCGCGGTGAATTCTGCAATTTTTGCCGCGGAAATTTTGGGACTTTCAGATGCAGCAATCGCGCGCAAACTTGTTTCGCATAAAGAAGATCTGGAGCGATCAGTAAACGAGAAGAATGCGCGATTGAAGCAGCAGGTTGCCGAGAAGAAATAGGCTACATTCCGCGTAGTTGCTTACCCTTTGCTGGCTGCTTCGTCTGAAGTGACTGAGCATATGTCTCTCTAAAAGTTGCATTCCCGATTAACACAGTTGTAAATACAGCCGTGCACTTTTCGTTGAGTAAGAATTTCAGGCAGCGGAAATTGAGTTGAAATGAGAACTGCAACCATCGGTCTTCTGATTCTATCCAGCGCGTTTGGCAATCGTCAGAATCCTGCAACAACAAATCTTACAAAACAACAGATTCAGACGACGGCCCAGGAAGTCCAGACCGAGGGCGACGCCGCATCTGCCCGCAAGTCGGCTGTTTCTATCGTAATCAAAATTCAAAGGGCCGACTATGAAGGAGATCGCGCGGCGCTAAACAAACTTTACGATGAGCTCGTTCCGTTCGCCGACCAGCCTGAATTTGCATCTCGTGTCCGGTACTGGCGTGGATTCGCTAAGTGGCGCAGAGCCATCAATGGATTCAACGAAACTCCAACTCCGATAGATTTGGCTCAGGATCTCACAGATGGGGAAAGTGAGTTTGACGCAGCCATTCAAAGGGACCCGAGTTTTGTGGACGCCAAGGTTGGTGCTGCCTCGTGCATCCTATTTAGACAGTTTGCGGAAGGGACCTTTTCAAAAATAAAAGATTTCGAGAAGATGAAAGAAATCATGGCACCTGCCTCGCAGCTTCTTAGAGAGGCGCGGGCCGCTGCGCCGGAAAATCCGCGGCTCCTGTGGGTTATTGGCCCAAACGAATGGAGCACTCCTCCCGCTAATATTGGCCAAGCGAAGGCTATGGATACGTATGAGCGAGGGTTAAAGGCTGCTCACGCGCAAAAAAGCGACGCCGGTGATCCCTTGGAACCTTCCTGGGGGGAACCGGAATTATTGATGAGTCTTGCCTGGTCCAATCTTAAGCGGGCGACGCCGGATCTTAATGCCGCAGAGAATTATGCGAAAGCCGCATTACAACTTGTCCCCTACTGGCACTACGTTCGCGACATTCTGATGCAGCAGATTCGCGACGCGAAAAGTAAGGCGCACTAGAGCCGTTTGGCAAGGTTCATTGTCACTGGGGATGCAAGAGAGAAGGCGCATCAGGTTCTTCTTTTTTCTCTGCCGGTTTTTGGGATTCCGCCGGGGGCTTCAAAATCCAGCTGAAGCCTGATTCCATTCCTATACTAGCGATCGTTTCGCGCGCGTTGGGCGATGCGATGACGTTCAGCGCGCCACGCAAGAACTGAATCGCATCGACAGCGAGTATTTTATTGCTTTCCCCATGGAGTAATTGGTCACGTACTTCCCGCATCTTCACGTCTGAAGAGCAAAGTTTTTCGATTTCCGGATTATTATTTCGAATCAGATCAAGCAAGGACGGCTGTGAATCCTCCGGAGGGTAATGGAATTCGACCAGCGAGTGGGGCTGCCCTTTTTCCGGAGGCCACAATTGTCGGTATTGCGGCAAAGGAACGTGTGTATCGAAATAATCTACGCGCTGCATGGATTGCTTCATTGTGAATGTTAACTGCCAAATTTCCGGTCCGTAAGATTGCATGTAATCGGCGAGGATCAGTTGGGCGACGGGCTCATCGGGCGGCAAATTTATCTTGCCATGAAGACTTCTTGCGATTTCATTCAAGCGTTCGGTTACGCCATGGCCAATCGAATCAATGTCACCAGCTTCAGCGCCCGGTTGAGCTTGCTGCAAACGTGGTCCCGAGGACGCGACGCGGCCGTGAAGACGCGGCAAATCGCGATCAAGCCGCGCGATTACCACATGCGACGAGGGCGCAGTCCATTCGACGGCGCCAAGAAAAATTCCCAGACCTTTGGTTCCAAGCTCTACGGGTGTGGGGATACGCGTCTGAGGTTCTACGGGATTTTCGATGGTGGCCGTCAGAATGGCGTCTTTTACTACAGCGATGATCACCCGGCCTGCCGCGAGATTTGCGACGATCTCATCTCCAGGCGTCTCTTGTCTTTGCTGAGATCCGACCGGCTGGGGAATAAAAATTAAAAGAAGTGGGGCCAAGGCGCCGAAAACCAAAGCCAGTGAGAATAGAATCCTGGACTGAGAGCGGCGACCGATCGGAGACCTGCGGCAGCGAGCCATACTGCGACGGTACCACAAATCCCCAAATGGCTAGCAATCTGCTCATGCGTCCGCCATGTTATACTTTCCGAATAATGTACGCATCCGAACTACCGCTTTCTCACGGTGGACATGAGATCTCCCAAAAGCATTAAGCACAATGGACGGCTGGTCTCAGAGATTCTTGAATCGCATCGACGTTTTGTGCGCGGTGACGAAACCGGCGCTCGCGCCGATTTATCCGGGGCCGATCTCTCTCGTGTGAATCTCGAGCGAGAGAACCTCGATCTTGTCGATTTTCACGGCGCGAATCTTGACGGAGCCAATTTGCACGATGCCAGGCTTTCCTCCACGAACCTAAGTAAGGCCACACTTCGCGGCGCCGACCTGCGTAAAGCCGATTTAACTGAAGCTAATCTAAGCGGAGCCGATCTCAGCAAAGCCAAAGCGGGCGGGGCGGAGCTTTTCCGCGCTGACTTGCGCGGCGCCATTCTGCGCGGCGCAAATTTTGTAGCCTCAAATTTTCGATTGGCCGAAATTCGCGGCGCTGATTTTACAGGCGCTGATTTGAAAACGACGGTCCTTCGCGAGACGGACCTGGACGGCGTGGACCTTTCGGGTTTAGATCTGAGCACGACTTTACTTCCTCGCGGCTACAAGCATCCCACCCCTGCGAAAAGTTAAATGAAGAAGGGCGCAACTCGGAACTTGCCGTGGGTTTCGGTGGACGATTACAAACGTTCCACGGGCTGGGTTACTTCCGATCAGAGCGGCACTCATTCGCGCGCGTACTGCGAGATGCTGGAACGCGGCCAGATACTTTTTTTCCGCGAGCCGCCCTTCGACCTGCCGGCGGACGATCAGAAATTCCTGCTTGCGCAACAATGGTCCGAACTGCGCATGCATAAAAACGTTTCCTACCGTCCGAGCGAAGATATGTTGCGGGGAGTCTCGGGTAACCGCGAAACCACCGGCCGCCTGCATTCGATCATGCGCAACTATAGCGCGCAGGTGGCGCAGTTCCTTGGAAAATTTCTGACTCCTTACGCGGGCAAGTGGAACCTGGATTTCGCGAGTTTTCGGCCGCTTGAAGAAGAAGGCCGCGACCTGCCGCTGCATAAGCGTAATGACCTGCTGCACGTGGATGCTTTTCCCAGTCGCCCGACGCGAGGCGCCCGCATTTTGCGCGTCTTCACAAATCTAAATCCTAAGAAGCCGCGCGTCTGGCAGACGACCGAGGGTTTCGAGGTGCTGGCGCGGCGCTATGCTGGTCGGGCGGGACTGCAGGATATCGCTGAAGATAATTCCTTCTTAAGCCGCACGGTGCAGGATTTTGGCTCCAAGCTGGGTTTTGGCGTGATCGGACGAACGCCCTACGATATGTTCATGCTTCGCTTTCACGATTTCCTGAAGGAAAACTCGGAGTTTCAAGCGAATACCCCGAAGACGCAACTGGAATTTCCGCCGCAGGCCACCTGGATGGTTTTCACGGATTGTGTGGCGCACGCAGTGATGTCCGGCCAATACGCTATTGAGCAGACATTTTTGATTCCTCCAAAGGTCTTGGTGGCGCCGGAAGTCGCGCCCTACCGCATACTGGGAAATATCGCCGGCCGCGCACTAATTTCGTGATTCAGCTCGTTCGAGTTCGATCCGTCGGGGGGGGGAAGTAGCTGCTATTTATCCGCGAGAAATTCCGCAGGATCCTCGCCGAAGCCCACGGCCGCGCCTCTAACGGAGGTAGTCCGGCGGCGCGTTTCAATACCGAGGCGCTTGATTTTTTGGTTCAACGTGGAGAGCGGAACCTGAAAACGCTCGGCCGCTTCCGTCTGGTTCCAATTTGTGCGCTCGAGCATGTCCACAATGATCCGGCGCTCGACCTCTTCAAGGATTTGGAAGAGAGACGGCGAACTGCCGAAACCGCCAGCTTCGCCAGGCATAGGCGGCAAGAATTCGGCTAATTGCAGCCGAACGCCTTTGACGATCTCGCGGGTGCGCACGCTTTCCGGCAGCAGATCGGCATCCATGGATTCCTGAGTGGAAAGCACGATGGCGCGCTCGACAACGTTCTCAAGCTCGCGCACGTTTCCCGGCCAGTCGTAATCCATCAGCAGCTTCATCGCTCCGTGCGTAAATGCGCGCGGAGGC
>Ga0209008_1000644_pt1 | contig 10253 bp, 10 predicted proteins | sample JacPin_JW_Ref_O3_FD_187963 | JGI IMG/M metagenome (GOLD analysis project Ga0209008, IMG submission 187963) | Forest soil microbial communities from Algoma, Ontario, Canada - Jack Pine, Ontario site 1_JW_Ref_O3 (SPAdes) (version 2) | ecosystem: Environmental > Terrestrial > Soil > Boreal...
TCCGATCTGTTGTTACTGGAAGCAGCCATATTGTGAAAGATTTGGAAACGCTTTATGAACTTCGCCAACTCGCTTTAGAAGGTTCTCCGGCGGCGACATCGTCAGTCCACGCTGCTCGGAACTCTCCATCGTCCGCTCAGGAAACGTTCTGCAACTACCACGGGAATCCGAGCCCGAGCGGAACCGCGCACCACTGCCCTGCGTACGGTCCCGCAAGCGCTCGTTTTTCGCCAGCCCCTCACTGCTAATCGCGATCCACTCTTTTTCTGCACAAAACACCAACGCGCCATTGGGTACTAAAGTTAATCAGGCATTGAACTCCGCGTCCGCGGTAACGTAGACCGGGCAACTGAAGGAACTCAGCTATCAATGACCCGCGGCTGTGAGCACTCCAGTGCGCCCCACCTCTACGATTCCCGCTTCGCGAGGACGGCTTGCCCGAAGTGGTAGGCGAGATGCGTCGTCCTGCTCAGCAAAACGGCGAAGCGGTTGCGGTGAGGCTCGCGGCTGAAATCCGCGTCCGACACTGCCGTGTGTTTCTCCAACCACTGCGAGGGGGATAGCTTGGAAATTCCGGTCCACAGTCTTTCGTTGATCTCGTCCCAGATATGCTTCAACTTCTCGGGAGAAAGCGTCAGTTCTACCGCTTTGTCTGGATTTGACAAAAACATCGCGTCGAGCTCTGGATGAAGTCTCTCGCCTAATCCCAGGATTGCCAGCATGCGATCATTGACCGCCGCCAGATGGCCCCAAATGTAAATCAGCCTGTTCTTTCCAGGAGCAACTTCTTTTTGAAGTTCTTTCGGAGATAGAGCTCCGAAAAAAGTACCCGCGCGGTCGACGTTACTTTTCCAACTTCGAAGCGCCACATCAACAAACGAAGCCTCTGAACTCATGGTCTCTCCCTTTCCTCATGCAAATTTGTTCTGAATACCGAAATGCTTTAGATTCGAACCGTGTCTACGAGACTCGCGCCTTTCGAAATTGTTGCCTGCAAACAGGCGCATCCGAGCCACCTCAGGGTTGAGCCTAAGCAGCGGAAGCCTTCCCGCGATATGCAGGCACAAAGACATCCTGCACAAATTTTTCAAACGACGTCGGCGTAGTGTTTTCCGGCGAACGCGGCTCCTGCGCAGCGATGACTCCTCCGTTGATGGCCTTGAACATCTCGATGTAAATCGCGGCCTTCTTCGGGGAAAAACCTGCTTGGGTCAGCCCCTGCTGCATTTGGTCATACGAAAACTGCACGTAACGCAGATCCGGTTTGCCGATAGCTCGGCCAATCACCGCGGTGACTTCGGTCATCGTCAGATCGCGCTCGCCCAGGATCTCGCGCGTTTGGTTGCCGACGAAATCCAGGTCCAGCAATCGCTGTGCGGCGTAGGCTCCCACGTCGCGGGTCGCGATCATTGGCATCTTCAGCTCGGGCAGAAGAGCGTGTCCGAACATGTCCATCCCTTGAATCATGTCGATCGCTGCCAGATTGTTTTCCATGAAATACGCGGGGCGGAGGTTCAAAACGTTCAAGCCGCTGATCGCGTTCAGCTTTTGTTCCGACGAGTGCAAACCCTCGATTGGCCCGGTGCCCTTAGGGGCATGCGCACCGTAGCTGCTCAAGTTCACCGCATGGCGCACACCAGATTCCTTCAGCGCTTTCGTGATGGCATCGCTCTCTCGCTCCTGGTCTTCGCGAGAGCTGATCGGCGGCAGCATCACGTACGCCGCGCGGGCGCCACTGAAAGCTTTGGTGAGCGCGGCCGCGTCGTCCAACTCAGCCGTGAAAGCTTCTGCGCCTTTGCTCACGAAACGCTGCAGTCGCCCCGCGTCCCGTCCGATTACCCGGACATTCTTGCGATTCGCTAACAGCGCATTCGCGACGATTGACCCTGTGTTACCGGTCGCTCCCACAATTGCATAAGGGGCGTTTAAACCTACTGATGAACTCATAGCTAGTACCTCCTTTGTATTGTTCTTCTTATATGCACACTTACAGTCAAAAAAAGTCAGCGTTCCTTTGCTCGAATCTGCCCGATAAAGTCCGCAAGCGTTATGTTCGCCAGCGACTTCTCAAGACTCTTTTGAGTTTGAAAAAGAACCGCTGACATGCATTCCTTGAGGTTGCGACTGACCGGGCACCGCTTTTCCACCGGATACGAATGAATCGCAAACGCCCGCGGCGCTCCGCTAGCACGGTATATGTCTAACAACGTGATCTGTTTGGGAGGGCGCGCAAGGACGCTTGCGCCGCTTTTTCCGCGTGTCGTCACAACCAAGCCGGCTTTGGAGAGTTTGGACAGCGATTTCCGAACGAACGTGGGATTCGCCTTTACGCTCTCAGCCAGAAGCGCCGAGCCGGCCTCGCCGCCGGGGCAAACGCCGAGCGCGGCCATGATGTGCGTGGCGACGGCAAATTGGACGCTCTTTGCTGACATCGGGCGCCTCTCTCCAATATGTGATGTTAAGAGTCACATTTGGTTGCGGGCTTTTTTGCGCGAGGCTAAAATGCAGGCGGGGACGGAAGGCGCATCCTGTGTTCAAGACTTGCGGTGACCTCAGGTCGCTCCTGCCGTTTCGGGCGACTCAGCGGCTGCGAGCGCTCCAGTGCGCGACGGTGGCGTTGGGGCCAACGGCCCAGGCGGCGCCATCGAGCACAGTGATGGCGTTGAGGTCGAGGTCGCCGACTCGCGTCCAATACGCGCCCTGGTCGGTGCTCACGTCTTCGCCACCGGTGCCGACGGTCAACAGCGTGTTTTGATCGAGGAACGCAACCGCTGAGCGAAATCCCCCCGGCGGCCGCGTCGTGAGATTCCAAGTCGCGCCTTCGTCGTGCGAGTAGGCCACCGTACGTTCCGGCCCGGCGTCATCCTTGTAATCGCCGCCGACGATAACGAGCGTGCTCCCCAAGCGCGCGATCGAAAACGCTCCCCACGACGGATAGCCCTTTGCGATGGGCGTGTCCGTCACCGTCCATGTGCGGCCGAGATCGGGTGAATGAAACACTCGCGCGGCGCCATGCCCTGTGACGAAATAAATTTCGCGCTTGTCGTAAATAGCGAGGCAAGTACCGCTCGCGGCGAACGCGCTTTCGTCGGGCATGGCTGGCGGCATCGTGTCACTCGGAAGTTGCTTCCAATGCTCGCCGTCGGTCGTGCTGATCAGGACGAATTTTCCGTCCACTGGATCGCTCAGCGCAAAACATTCCTTTTCCGAGATGCATACCAGCGCGTCGAGAAAGAACTTCGGGTTCGAGCCGGAAAATTCAAGCTTCCAGGCGTCGCCGCCGTCGTGCGTCTTGTAGATGCCCGACAGTTTTCCCGGCCCGCTGGACATCACGTACGCGACCTTCTCATTGAACGCTTGCACTCCGCGCAGATCGAGCGTTGCGCTGGTATTGACGATAAGCCGCGTATAGTGCTTGCCCCCATCATTTGATCGAAGCAACCGGCTGCCGGTACCCGCCGCCCATATCACCGGGTCGGGGTGACGCTGCGGATCGCGCGCGTGTGTCGCTGAGACGCCGCGAAGATTTGCGTTCCAGCGGCTGCCTTCCATGGCTGTGGTCTCAACTGTCCATGATTGCGCCGCCGCCGGTGAAACAAAAAGAATCGTAAGCAAAATTATTCGCACGGTCGCAAATTCTACCAGCAATCCCAACGCCCAGCACAAACATTAAAGCCCATCTAAAGTAGTGCTGTTCTTCTCCCGCAACCGCGTTCGTCAGGAGCGTCACCTGTTTTGACGAGTCATCGCTCGCCGAAGTACACTCACGAATAATGAAATTCCTACGATGGTTTCGGGCTACGGCGTCACCACAGGACAAAAAGGTCGAACCCCCGGAAGACGTGCATCAACTTCTTCAGAAAGCACATGCTCATCTACAATTGGAGGAGTACAACTTGGCTCGCGCTTCGCTTCTGCAGGCGGTTGGTTCGAGAGACCGCCTGATGGATGCGACAGTAATTACCTATATTCTCTCGGGGTTGGAAGCGACGTGGCTGTTTACTGAGAGGTATGAAGATGGAATTGCGTTTTTTTCTGAATACCTCGAGCGCTATCCCGGAGACTCGGGTGCCTACGTCGGACGCGCAGCGGCTCTGTGGTACACGGGCCGACTCCAAGAGGCAATTCGCGACTATTCCCGCGCTCTCGAACTGAACCCAACCGACATCCTTTCGCTGACTGGTCGAGGCCAAGTCTTGGCTGAAATTGGCGAAAATGGAAGAGCAATGGACGACCTGAATTTGGCATTGAACTACCTAAAAACTGTTTCGACGCCAAATCCCGCTTGGAGCGAATGGTACCAGGAGGTTGAAGCATTTGTACGGAGTGGAAGAGGATTTGCGCTCGCGGGTCTCAGCGAAAGCGCGCAAGCATTGGAGGAATTTGCAGCATCTATAAAATTGAGCCCTGAAAATGCTTGGGTCTATTACAATCGGGCACAAGTTCATGACCGGGCTGCCGACCAAGAGGAAGCAACCGCAGACTACCAAAAAGCGCTCATCATGAAGAAGCCGCGCTTAAACCCCATCAGAAGAAATCACGCCCAAGTGCGGCTGCGCGAGCTGATGCCCGGGAACGAAAGCTAACTTCCTAAGACGATTCAAGATCGTGCCACCAACCTACGACATCATCACAATAGGCGGCGGAATTGCGGCGTCCTCATTGGCGAAAGCCATGGCCGAGCGAGGCGCTAAAGTCCTGGTGTTAGAGCGGGAAAAGCAATTCAAGGACCGTGTCCGCGGCGAGGCTATAGTTCCTTGGGGTGTGGCCGAAGCAAATGAACTCGGAATTTCGCGCTTGCTCAAGGAAAGATGCGCCCACGATGTGCCATACCTCGAGGCTGGTTCCGGGTTGCGTGATCTAAGAACGACGACGCAACAGCGAGTGCCTCTTCTTTCCTTCCCGCATCAGGTGATGCAGGAAACACTGCTGGCAGCTGCGGAAAACGCAGGAGCGGAAGTGCGCCGCGGGGTCAGCGTCGAACAAATTGAGTGCGGCCCCGAACCCGCCGTAGTTGTGGATGGTCCCGGCCACCAAAGGATCTCCGCGCGTCTGGTCGTTGCCGCCGATGGTCGCGGCTCTGCCGCACGAAAATGGGCTGGTTTTCCGGTCTGCGAACAAATCCAAGGCTATTACATGGCCGGCGTGCTGCTCGCAAACGTTCACGCTTCGCCAGAGGTTTTTTATGGCGTATTCAACCCCGAATTTGGCACGTGGGCTGGCTTGATTCCCCAGGGGGGCGGCCAATCCCGCGCCTACTTTGTTTATCCGAAGACGGCGGGCTACCGCCTGCAGGGCGAATCGATGCTTAATTTATTTTTTCGGGAGTCCGCGAAAACATATGCTCCCATCGCCGATTACTACGCCGGAGCGAAAAGTGTTGGGCCGCTGGCCAGCTTTGATGTAAGCGACCACTGGGTGCAACACCCTTACCGAAATGGCGTGGCGCTGGCTGGCGATGCGGCGGCCACCAGCGATCCGACCTTCGGCCAAGGACTTTCTTTTGCGCTGCGTGCCGCGCGAATCCTTCGCGACGAACTTACGAATAACTCCGCCTGGGAAGCGGCAGGACACTGCTACGCGAAACAACTTCAGCAGTTTTTTCATACTTGTCACTCGGTGGAAGGATGGTTTCGCACCCTCTTTCAAGAGCCCTCACAGGAATCAGCGGCATTAAGAGCGAAGGCCATGCCCCGGATTGCCGAGGATCCCACCCGCGTTCCTGATCACATTTTCAGCGGTCCCGAATTGCCGCTTAGCGACCACCTGCGTGCGCGGTTTTTTGGCGAATGCTGATTGGTCTTTTGCTAAAGCCTTTACTGTAAGGCCTTTCTCGTATAACGATTTTCCCCTAAGTGTGTCGAATTTCCAGCTCACGCGACGCTTGTAGTTTCTCTTTCTATTTCCTGTAAGCCATTGAGATTGACGAGTTTCCCTTTCTTCGAACCCGTTTGGCCTGGGGGTTGCACCCTCCCCTCTGGGTGAACACTTTCACCGCAGGAGGGCGTTAGTATGAAAAAGCAACCATCATATCCGCATCTAAAGAATTGGTTGGTCTTATCATCTCTAACAACATTTTTATGTCTTGGTACGCCCGTGAGTGCTCAAACCCAGCCCGCTCAGAACAATCAGTCTGTGCAAGACAATGACATAACCCGCCAGGAATTGGCGCGCTTCGACCAGTTCCTAGACGACCATCGGGAGATCGCCGAGCAGCTTCGCAAGGATCCATCGCTCGTAGATAACCCGGAGTACGAGAGGAGTCATCCCGAGCTACAAAGTTATCTGGAAAACCATCCGAACATTCGCGAGGAGATAAAAGAAAATCCGAATGCTTTCATGCGGAAGGAAGACCGCTACGACCGTCACGAAGGTGACCGTGATCGCGACCACGACACCACTCGTGGGGAATTGGCGCGCTTTGACCAGTTCCTTGACGGCCATCCCGAAGTTGCCCGGGAACTCCGCAGGGATCCTTCGCTCGTAGACAATCAGGAATACGAGAAGAATCATCCTGAGCTGCAGGCATATCTAGCGGACCATCCGCAGATTCGCGAGGCGATTAAGGAAAATCCAAATGCCTTTATGCGCGAGGAAGATCGCTATGACCGCCACGAAGGCGATCGTGACGGCGACCACGACGGCCGCGGTCGCGGCGACAACGACACTACTCGTGGCGAGCTTGCGCGCTTCGATCAATTCCTCGATAGCCATCGGGAAATTGCCGAGGATCTCCGCAAAGATCCCTCGCTCGTAAACGACGCGCAATATGCCAAGAATCATCCTGCGTTGCAGGCATATCTAACAGATCACCCGCAGATCCGCGAGGAGATAAAGGAAAACCCGGACGCCTTCATGCGGCTGGAAAGTCGCTATGATCGCCGGGAAGACGCTCGTGACGGTGACCGCGACAGCCGTGGCAATGGTGGCCGTGGCGACAACGACACCACCCGTGGAGAGCTTGCGCGCTTCGACCAGTTTCTCGACACTCATCGCGAAATTGCCGAACAGCTTCGCAAAGACCCTTCCTTGGTAAACAATCAGAAATTCGAAAGCACTCACCCCGCGCTGCACACATATTTACAGGATCATCCGCAGGTTCGCGAGGAGATCAAGGAAAATCCGAATGCTTTCATGCGCCAGGAAGACCGCTATGACCATCAGGAGAACGGCCACACCAACTACGTGGACCGCGACTCGCACGAACAAGCAGCCCGGTTTGGAAAATTTCTCAACAGCCATTCCAATGTCGCTAACGAGCTGTCGAGGGATCCTTCTGTAGTCAAGAACCAGGAATTTATGGAGAACCATCCTGAGCTTCGCGACTACTTGAAGGACAATCCTGACGTTCAAAAGGAGCTGATGGCCAACCCACCGACTTTCGTTAAGTCGGCCAAGGAATTCAGCACCGATAAGGGTCGGCCGGCACAGACTCCGACTCAGAGCCAGTCTCCGAGTTCGACAGTTGATCCTAAACCGAAACAGTAACAGCTAAATTTCCCAGTGGACTGGAAGGCCCCACGGTTTTCCAGTCCGCTGGTAATTATTATTCCTTGCAAGGGCGGCCTTGATCGAATCGCCCAGTACGAATCAATCGATCAGCGGCCGGGTAGGGTGGTGGTCCAAGGAGGCTTTATGAATTTCAAGACTGCACTTATTTTAGCTATCGTCCTGGTTTCAGCGGTTCCCATGCGTGCTAACGACGACAAGAAAAAGAAGGGGCCTGATAGGGCCTTGCTAGAAAAAATGGAAGCAGTGCCGTGCGGCGCGAAAGAGAAAGGCCTCACCGGGTTGGGCACGGTGTGGGCTTCGGCCGGCATCACCCACGTCGATTCCGACGAAAAGTTATGCCCGCAATATATGGTCATAACCGACGACATGGAGTACCACATTCGACCCACCGACACGAAACATCCCGAACTTCTGCCGATCGGCAAGGAAATTGAATTCAAGATCAAGAAGGACGAAATGTATCTGAGAGTGGTCGATGGCGATAAGAAAATGGAAACCTACCACGTGGTCTCCATGAAATCGACAACGGCCACCGACGCGCAAAACTCGGCCGCTAAGTCGGACAAGTAATAACCGGATGTTTGGTTGTGTCGCTCAGTCGCTGGCGAAATGGCTGGACATCCATCAGGTTCCGTTCTTCGGTCACTTGCTCGTGATTCGTTCGGTGATCTGATCCCGCGGCGAGCAAGAAAACTCAAAAGTAATGGCGCTCGGGGTTTAGGTCCTAAATGGAGGTTAGGACCTGACCCAGAGCGCCATTTTTTATTCCAAGCTAGCAGAGACTGAGAGACGCACTCAGGCGCCGGCAGTCGCCGCGTGAGCTTTCTGCTGGCCGGCCATCTGTTCCATCTGCTCCTTCATCTTCTTTTCCATTTCCTTGGGTGTTGGTTCCGCAATGTGGGTAGCGACCATCCAAGTGTAACCTTCGGGATCAACAACATTTCCGCAGCGGTCGCCCCAAAACATGTCCATGACGGGCCCTTTTGGCACGGCGCCGAGTTTTACGGCCTTCGCAACCGTCTTGTCTGCGTTCTCGGTCAGCAAGTACAAAGTTGTTGGCGAGGCGCCGACCGTTTTTGCGCCGCGCGCACCCATCTGCGGCATTTCCGGTCCCAACATCAGTGTCGTGCCGCGTAGCGTCAACTCGGCATGAACCGCGTTGCCGTCCGGGCCATTCATGATCCCGCGTTTGGCGAAGCCGAACGCCTTTTGATAAAAGGCCGCCGCCGCTTTCACGTCCGTCACCGTTAGCATTGCCGTTACCGAACCATAGTGCTTTTTATTTAGTGGATCGATTTTTGTTGGCATAACGCTCCTTTCGCGAGGCGAATATTTGAGCTGAATTTCGGCGGAAGTTGTTCACGAATGCCCCGATTCGTAGAGACTTGCGCGCAACCGAGAGGATACTCCCATGAGAAACGCCTGGTCAACGAGCGAGCCAAGCGGACGGACTTTCGCCTCCGCCGTTGCGGATCGCGCGTCAATCCCGCGTTCACACCCGTTTAATGTAGCTGGCAATCCATTAGTGGGCCAACTGTATTAAGATGCACCCAGATTTGCTGTTCTCGGTGGTTCCTTGTTCCAAGGCGGTTGTTTCCAAGGCGACAGAGCTAAGGAGAAATATCATGAAGCGCAAAATAACGGGAGCGGTGGGATTAGCTGGCGCGTTTCTCGCGGGCATGCTGGTGGCGGCCGCGCTGGGTTGGGGAATCACAGCGGGCGAGGCGAAGACACCCGGAGCCGCGGCGCAGGAAAAGCAAGTTACCGTGCAGCAGGTCATCACTCCAACGGTGACAGACAACGACATCGCTTTACTGCGTAAAGATCTACGCGCCATGAAAATGCAAGTGATCGGCGAGAATATGTCGCTTTCAGATGCCGAGGGGCAAAAGTTCTGGCCCGTCTACAACCATTACGTGAAGGATTTGTCCGAGGTAAACAACCAGAAGTATGCGCTGCTGAAGCAGTACGCAGAGATGTGGGCCACGATGTCAGATGAAGACGCGTTGATTTATGTCCGGCACTGGCTGGAAGCGGATGGGGAAGCGCAGGCGCTGCGCTTGAAGTATGTCCCGGTCGTCAGCCAGGTGTTGCCGGGAAGAAAGGCCGCCACGTTTTTTCAGTTGGACCGCCGGCTCAACATGATCATCGACCTGCAATTGTTTTCGCAAGTTCCCTTGGCGCACGTAAAGGAGTAGCCGGGATGGAGATTTCCGATGACGAAGGGAGACGATCAGCACGGTCGGATCACACGACGTGATTTCTTCGAATCTGGCGCCCGAGCTGTAGCGGGCGCTGGGCTGTTGGCGGCGGGCAATTCCGCCAACGCAGCGAACGTACCGGCGGCGGAGGCCGTGAGTGTTAATTCCGGGCCCATGCCGGACAAGATTGCGCTCGAAGAGCACTTTGTAATTCCTGAAACTTTAGCCGCGAGCTACGGCGCTCTAGGAAGTCCGGAATTTCAGCGGCAGTTGGAAGATATTGGAAGCGCACGTATCGCCGAGATGGACCGAGGCGGTTTGGGCGTCTGTATTCTTTCGCTCGTTAGCGATGGGATTCAGGCGATTCCGAATCCTTCGGAGGCTGTTCGCATAGCGCGGCTGGCGAACGATCATTTGGCTGAACAGATCGCCAAAAATCCAAAACGCTTCAAAGGATTCGCGGCACTGCCGCTTCAGGATCCGCAGGCCGCCGCTCAGGAATTGACGCGCTGCATAAAAGAACTGGGGTTTTGCGGCGCG
>Ga0209008_1000647_pt1 | contig 10137 bp, 8 predicted proteins | sample JacPin_JW_Ref_O3_FD_187963 | JGI IMG/M metagenome (GOLD analysis project Ga0209008, IMG submission 187963) | Forest soil microbial communities from Algoma, Ontario, Canada - Jack Pine, Ontario site 1_JW_Ref_O3 (SPAdes) (version 2) | ecosystem: Environmental > Terrestrial > Soil > Boreal...
TCGACGTCATGAACCCGATCCGGCAGAAACGAGGGTGGCCAAAGTTCAGCAGACAATCCCCCTCAAGGCCGAATTCCGTGCATAAGTCAGGTTCAACAAATGGGACTCCGAGTCTTCAGCGGTTCTTGGCTGCGGTTCATCCCCAGGACCGAGCCTCTCTGACTGAAACAATGAAGAAACTGCATAAGGAGCACAGTAACTGCGATGTCACGAACCGAATAATTCGTCCGGATGGCGAGATTCGTTACGTCCGTTGCGTCGGCATTCCGGTGCTAGAAAACGGAGTGTTTCAGGGATACCACGGAACCACAATCGACGTCACAGAACAGGAGCTATTGACGCAAGAGTTGCGAAGGGAACGAGCGTACCTTACCGATGCACAGAGTATGGCTCATATCGGAAGTTGGGCTTACAACCTTATCACTCAGCAACTATTGCATTCATCAGACGAAAATGCTCGCCTCTATGGCTTCGATCCTAGCCAAGGTCCGATGTCAGCTGAACGCTTTTTCGCTACTCAACACGCGGAAGATGCACCGCATGTGAATGCAACTCTTGAAAGGGCAGTTCGAGAAGGAACAGATTTTTACCTCGACGAATATCGGATTTGGCATACCGACGGCAGCATCCGATTCCTGCGAGCGATTGGACATCGCGATTTATGTGGCGAACCAGGCGACTACGTCGGCGTCACGATGGATATTACGGAGCGGAAGCATGCTGAAGAGGAGCGCGAAAGACTTAGTCAGTTGGAGGCCGAGATCGCGCATATCAACCGCGTGAACATGATGGGAGAACTGGCTGCCGCCCTTGCGCATGAAATCAAGCAGCCCATTGCCGCAGCAGTGGCCAATGCCGGTGCTTGTCTGGGATTTCTCGAAGAGGAACATCGCGATATTGCAGAAGCCCGCGAGGCTGCTTCTGGGACCATTGGGTGTGCGAGACGTGCAGCAGAAATCATCGACCACGTCCGTTCACTCTTCAAAAAAAGCTTACCGCATCGTGAACCTGTTGATGTGAACGAACTGATTCGTGAAATCGCTCTGCTGTTGCGGAACGAAATCAGGCGCAATTCTGTAACTGTCCGTCTAGAGCTGGCAGAAGGCCTTGCAAAAGTCTCCGGCGACCGCGTGCAATTGGAACAAGTACTGATGAACCTGATGTTGAACGCTATTGAGGCCATGCAAGACGCTAACGGAGATCTAACGATAACCTCGCAACCGGATGATGAAGGACACTTGCTAATTTCCGTAAGGGATACAGGAGTCGGCATCCCAGCTGACAAGGTTGAGCAGATTTTCGATACTTTCTTTACCACCAAGGCCCAGGGCACCGGCATGGGTCTGGGAATCAGCCGTTCTATCGTGGAATCACATGGTGGCCGCCTGTGGGCTACTTCCGACACCGGACGTGGCGCCACGTTCCGATTCACATTGCCGGAAGGCGGAGTCGGAAAATGATTGCTTCATCTTCCCCAATTGTTTTCATCGTGGATGACGACGAAGATATGCGCCTAGCAATGCGGCGAATTCTGAAGACAGTCGACTTGCGAGCTGAGTTGTTTGCCCGAGCGCAGGACTTTCTGCAGAAAGATATTCCAGACGTTCCGAGTTGCCTGGTGTTGGACGTTCGCCTTCCTGGTATAGGCGGACTTGAGGTTCAACAGAAGCTGATTGAAGCGCGTATCAATATTCCCATCATTTTCATCACCGCGCATGGGGACATACCCATGACCGTAAAGGCCATGAAGTCGGGTGCCTTCGAATTTCTAACGAAACCATTCCGGCCGCAGGAGTTTCTCGATGCGATTCAGCAGGCCTTGGAGCGCGACCAACGATCCCGCCGGCAGCGGAATGTGATGGCCGAACTGCAGGAAAGGTACAAAGGCCTGACTGCGCGCGAGCGTAAAGTGATGGACCTCGTAGTTTCTGGTATGCAGACTAAGCAGATCGCCTCTGCACTTGGGACGAGCGAAATTACCGTTGCCGTCCATCGCGGACGCGTGATGCATAAGATGCAGGCTGGTTCTCCCGCTGAACTGGGCAGCATGGCGGAAAGACTGAAACTTTCTACAAGCAGATAGCTCTTGGCCCTCAGCGGCCAGCGTCGAGGCATTCTGCTCCTGTCTCAAGCGTACGTATTCACATATATAACCCGCCTATATGAAATGGTAATTGCGCTTTTTTGAGGCACAGATAGATTCGTGTGATATGAGCGGTGCAAAGAAAACGAACGTCGTCGCTGTTGTCGATGACGATGAGTTGCTTAGGGATGCGCTACGCCGCCTGCTCAGAGCTTCCGGGCTGGGAGCGGTCTCGTTTGAATCGGCCGAAGATTTGTTGAACTCCGGACAACTTCCGGAGATTGCGTGTCTGATCGCAGACGTTCGTATGCCGGGTATGTCCGGTCTCGAACTGCAAGCGAGACTCAAAGCTGAGCGGTGTCCCATCCCGATCATTTTCATCACGGCCCACGGCGATGCCAAGATGCGGATTCAAGCAATGCGCGACGGAGCAGTCGAGTTCTTGACTAAGCCTTTCGACAATGCAGTCCTGCTAGAGATGGTTCGCGCCGCCATCAAGGTTAACTCGGGGAGATTTTTGGGGGCGAACGGATGAGTGCGATAGATCAAGACCGTCGGTCCCGTCGATTCGAGCAGATCATTGGCAGCAGTTCGGCTTTCAAGTTTGTTTTGGAACAGGTGGAGCGCGTTGCAGCGGCGGATACTACGGTGCTGGTCCGCGGAGAAACCGGGACTGGTAAGGAACTCATCGCCAATGCGATCCACAAAGCCAGTGCCCGTAGCGGCCACCCTCTAGTCAAACTGAATTGCGCTGCCATTCCTTTTGACTTGCTCGAAAGTGAGCTTTTTGGCCATGAGCGGGGAGCATTCACGGGTGCCATTGCGCAAAAAACTGGCCGCTTTGAATTGGCCGATAAAGGGACACTATTCCTTGATGAGGTCGGAGACATACCCCTCGGTCTCCAATCCAAACTCCTACGTGTTCTGCAAGAGCAAGAATTTGAGAGATTGGGGAGTGGCCGTACTCATTCTGTTGATGTACGGCTCGTCGCTGCTACTCACCGCGATCTTGAGTTAATGGTGAAGCGTGATCAATTTCGAAGTGATCTGTACTATCGCTTGAATGTATTTCCTATTACGCTGCCCCCACTGCGTGAGCGAGTTGACGATATTGCTCCTCTGGTGGAGCATTATGTTGAGTTTTTTTCTCGCCGAGTTGGGAAGCACATAGAAAACATCCCTGATGAATTTGTTAGTGCTTTCAAATCGTATTCGTGGCCAGGCAACATTCGAGAACTCCAGAACATGATCGAACGCGCGGTAGTGCTGTCCGATGAAGGTGTGCTTCCGAATCTTCTACGTCCAACTCGTGTTGCATCTGTTATCGGCTTTCCCGCGAGCACAACGCTCTGTGACTCCGAACGCGCCATGATCATGGGAGCTTTAGAGACATCGGGATGGGTGGTCGGTGGGCCTTATGGTGCAGCCGTAAAATTGGGCCTGAAGCGTACTACGCTGGTTGCACGTATGAAAAAGCACGCAATCTTCCGGCCGACTGAAGAAAGTATTCGCGACAAGCCCCTCACCAGCAATGTGTCCAGCAATCGAATCTGTTAGGGTCGTCCGCAGAGCAATCGGCTCCGTGGGCATCGTTGCGAGTTGAGTTAGTCCCCGAAAACTACCCCACTACCACATCAATATCACCACCTTCCGTTGACCCGGATCTCTGATCGACCGTTGATCAAGTGCAGATGTGTTTGCGGATGCACAAATACTCAGTGTCCGTCCACCCACAGCTCTTACTGCGAGTGCGGCTGGCGTAGAAGCCTCACGTGTCAGGATCTTGCCACTGTTGAGGGTTGGTCTCGCCTCGCACCCATATGTTGGTCGCTTCTGCAGGCCCACAGTGATTTTTCCGCTCAAATGATATGGCAGAAGAATTGCGAAACTACGGTGCAAGGCAGATTGAGGAAGGACTGACTGACTGTGGCGAACAAAATCGTTGGCGACTTAACGAAGTTGCTGGAAGGGCGCGTCTCCCTCGGCCGTCTACGCGGCCGTCTCCCGCTTCACTCTTTCGTCATTCTGGTTCTCCTGCTAGCGACCTTGTCATTGGGAATAGCTTGCGGAAGAACGAACGCCGCGGTCGCAATTCCGAGTCCCGAAGTGGAAGTCGCCACGGTGCTGCAAAAGGACGTCCCCATCGTCAGCGATTGGGTGGCGACGCTCGACGGCTCGTAAACGCTCAGATTCAACCCCAAGTAACGGGATACATCATTCAGCAAACCTACAAAGAAGGTTCATTTGTCCGCAAGGGGCAGATGCTGTTCCAGATCGATCCACGCCCCTTCCAAGCACTCCTTGATCAAGCAAACGCTCAACTGGCGCAGACTCAGGCGCAACTCGCCAAAACTCAGATGGATGTCGATCGGGACGCTCCGCTCGCGAAAGCGCACGCCATTGCGCAAAGTCAATTGGACAACGACATCCAGGCGAACAGGGCCGCAGCGGCGACGGTCAAAGCAGCTGAAGCGCAAGTTGAACAGGCACATCTGAATCTTGATTTCACAAACGTGCGATCGCTCATCGATGGCGTCGTGGGGATCGCTCAGGTGCAGATGGGAAATCTCGTCAATCCCACCACGGTTCTCACAACGGTTTCGCGGATAAATCCGATCAAGGCATATTTCTCGATCACTGAGCAGGAGTATCTCCACTATGCCGAGCGAATCAACGCGGAGGCGCAAAAGGAAAGACCCTCCAACGGACCGCCGTTTGATCTGATTCTGGCCGATGGGTCGGTTTATCCCCTCAAAGGATTTGGTCTGCTCACGAATCGGCAGGTGGATGTGAGCACAGGCAGTATCCAAGTCGTCTGTTCTTTTCCCAATCCACAAAGCTACCTTCGCCCTGGCCAGTTTGGAAGGCTGCGGGCTGCGGCCGACATGAGGCACGGCGCGCTGCTCGTACCGCAGAAAGCCGTGAGTGAACTGCAAGGAAGCTACCAAGTCGCAGTCGTCGGCCTGGACAACAAGGTGAGCATCAGGGACGTGAAAGTCGGTAACCGCGTCGGCCCGATGTGGATCGTCGAAAGCGGAGTCAAACCGGGCGAACTGGTGATTATCGAGGGACTTCAGAGAGTTCAAAGCGGCGCCACAGTGAAAATCAAACAACTACAGGCAAAGGGCGAATGACGATGTCCAAGTTTTTCATAAATCGCCCGATCGTTGCGATCGTTATCTCGATCATTATGGTGATCGTCGGAGCCGTGACCATCGCCACGCTTCCAGTCGCCCAGTTCCCCAACATCGTTCCACCCGAGGTTCAGGTTCTCGCAACGTACGTGGGGGCGGACGCCCAGACGATCGAGCAGTCCGTCGCGACGCCAGTCGAGCAGCAGATGAGCGGCGTGGACAACATGAACTACATGTATTCGCTGAACTCGACCGCCGACGGCCTGATGCACCGCATCGTGGACTACGACGTAAAGACCGATCCGAATACTGACCTAATGCTGACGCAAATGCGACAAACACAGGCCGCATCGCAATTGCCCTCCGATGTCACCAACTATGGCGTTACCGTGCAAAAAAGCGTGACCGCTCCGCTGATGCTGGTCACGCTCTATTCTCCCCACGGTACCTACGATGCGCGTTTTCTCGCCAACTACGCGTATATCAATCTCGCTGACCAAATCAATCGTTCTTACGGCATCGGAAGTGTCCAGGTATTTGGCGCGGGCCAATACGCGATGCGCCTGTGGGTGAAGCCCGATCGGCTTGCGAAATTGGCTATCACCGTCCCCGAGATTGTCTCGGCCGTCCAGTCACAAAACACCGTCAATCCTGCGGGCCAGGTGGGGAGTGAGCCGGTTCCAAAAGGACAAGCGTTCACCTATACGGTGCGGGCACAAGGTCGAATGACTTCGCTCGAAGAGTTCGAAAATATCGTCGTACGCGAATCGCCCAGCGGGGCGGTTGTTCGCGTAAAAGACGTTGCGCGCGTGGAACTCGGTGCCCAGACCTACAACATGGTGAGCCGCCTGGACGGCAAAGGCGCTGCCATCGTTGCCGCATATCAACTACCCGGCTCGAACGCAGTCCAAGCAGCAAATGAGGTCAGGAAACTGATGGCGGAGATCAAGACCCGGCTGCCGGAAGACATGGATTACGCCATCTCGCTTGACACGACGGAAGCCGTCAGCGCGGGGATAAAGGAAATCGTCCTCACGCTCGTCATCGCCATTGTCCTGGTCCTTATCGTCGTTTTCCTGTTTCTGCAAGGCTGGCGTGCGACGCTGATTCCACTGCTTGCTGTGCCCGTCTCCCTGGTCGGCACATTCATGTTATTCCCTTTGTTCGGATTCTCGATCAACACCCTTTCACTGTTTGGGCTAGTACTGGCTATTGGATTGGTGGTGGACGACGCGATCGTCGTTGTTGAGGCAGTGGAGCGGCATATCGACGAGGGTCTGACGCCCAAAGCCGCTGCGCTCAAAGCGATGGAGGAAATCTCCGGTCCCGTTGTTGGCATCGCTCTAGTGCTTTCTGCGGTCTTTGTTCCAACCGCGTTCATACCCGGAATTACCGGACGACTCTACCAGCAATTTGCCGTGACCATCGCCTTCTCCGTAATTCTGTCGGCATTCAATGCGCTATCGTTGAGCCCGGCGCTGGCCGCGTTGTTGCTGCGTCCAAAGACCTCTTCCAGCGGGCCGCTCGCGGCATTTTCCAACTGGTTCAATCGTGTGTTCGCGAATGCGACGGAATGGTATGTCCGAACATGTGGTTTCCTCATTCGCAAGAGTGCAATCGCACTAATTCTGCTTGCAGGTTGTGCCGGCGCTGCCGCCTGGTTCGGCAGCAAAGTCCCCTCAAGTTTTCTCCCCGATGAGGATCAGGGTTACCTCTACGTAAACGCACAGCTTCCAACTGCCGCGTCGCTTCAACGCACAGACGATGTTGCCGCAAAAATCGAAAACATACTGGCAAACACTCCAGGCGTTGAGCATACGACCAGCGTCGTTGGATTCAGCCTGCTCAGCTTTGTGCGTACCAGCTACAACGCCTTCTTCTTCGTGACCCTGAAACCCTGGGGCGACCGAAAATCACGTTCCGAGCAACTCCAAGCCATTAAGCAACGAATCAACACGGATCTCTCATCGCTGCCGGAAGGAATAGCGTTCTCCTTTTCTCCACCAGCCATTCCTGGCATTGGAACATCCGGCGGCTTTACGTTCGTGCTCGAAGATCGCGCCGGCAAGGACCTCGAATTCTTTTCGTCGAATCTCCAGACGTTCTTAACTGAAGCGCGGAGACGCCCGGAACTTGCAGGGCTCAGCACTACTTCTCTTTCGAGTGTGCCCCAACTGTTCGCAGACGTGGATCGCGAAAAGGTCATGAAGCAAGGAGCGTCGGTCCGGGATGTTTATCAGACGCTGCAAGCTTTCATGGGTGGCTACTTTATCAACTATTTCAACCGATTTGGCAGACAGTGGCAGGTCTACATCGAGGCGGAGGGCGACTATCGCACTCAGGCAGAAAATGTCGGCCAGTTTTACATTCGAAACAATAAGGGCGCGATGGTGCCTCTTTCGTCCGTCACCCGCTTCGAGTCGCGCGACGGTCCGGAATTCACCATGCGCTTTAACGAATATCGCGCCGCCCAAATCAATGGCGCCGCCGCGCCCGGCTATAGCGCAGACCAGGCCATGGCCGCGCTCGAAGATGTTTTTCGGAAGACAATGCCGCGCGAGATGGGGTTCGACTATCTGGGCATGTCTTTTCAGGAAAAGAAAGCCCAGGAAGGAGTTCCGCCAGTTGCCATTTTCGGATTCTCTCTTCTGTTCGTCTTCTTGATACTAGCCGCGCTATATGAAAGCTGGTCTCTTCCTTTCAGCGTTCTTCTCAGCACGCCGGTCGCGGTTTTTGGAGCGTTTGCCATCTTGTGGCTGAGGCGCACCATCCTGTCCGCTTTCCTGCCCACTTACATGGTGCAGATCGAAAGTGACGTCTACGCGCAAATCGGTCTCGTGATGTTGATCGGACTGGCGGCCAAGAACGCCATCCTCATCGTCGAGTTTGCGAAAGAACAATACGAGCACGGCAAGCCACTCGTGGATGCGGCGCTTGAGGGGGCCCGACTCCGGCTTCGACCGATCCTGATGACTTCGTTCGCATTCATTCTGGGAGCGGTTCCGCTATGGACCGCGTCCGGTGCCGGCGCAGTAGCACGCCAGATCATGGGTACAGCCGTGATTGGTGGAATGTTGGCTGCGAGCCTTATTGGTATTTTCTTCATTCCTGCCGTGTTCTACCGCGTGGAGAAGTGGTCCGGCGTGGGCGCGAAGAGCCAACCAGCCCCCGTCTCCCAAATCGCACCGGCGGAGGGGGATTAGCGTGAGACAGCAGGTCACTTTGCTGGTCGCCGTCCTTTTGACTGCCGGGTGCACGGTGGGTCCGCATTACAAGAGGCCCGTCGTCACGGTCCCCGGTTCATTTCGCGGAGCACCGGAAGAGGGCCCCACAGCGCCACAAGTCATTGCGCTCGGCGAGCAAAAGTGGTGGGACGTATTCCAGGACGAACGGCTGCGCTCTTTAATCCGCACCTCACTCCAACAAAACTACGATGTTCGCATCGCGGCATCCCGCATTCTCGAAGCGAACGCGCAACTCGGAATCACGCGAGCCGATCAATTTCCAACCCTGAGTGGGGGAGGGGCGATTGCCGATGTGCGTTCGCCCCAATCCAAGTTGGTTCCAGAATTTGAAACCAGCACGGGTCAAGTGAATGTTTCGGCGGCGTGGGAACTGGATTTCTGGGGCAAATTCCGCCGCGCGACGGAGTCCGCGCGAGCCAATCTCCTTGCCAGTGAATGGGCCCGTCAGGAAGTGGTCTCGACCCTTGTGGCCAATGTTGCTACCGCATACTTCCAGCTGCGGGCGCTCGACCTCCAACTGGAAATCTCAAAACGCACACTCGATTCGCGCCAGGAATCGCTGCGACTGACGCAAGTTCTTGCGAATGGCGGCGCGACGTCTTTACTGGATGTGCGCCAGGCGGAACAGTTGGTTTTCACCGCGAGTGCAGAAGTCCCTGCCTTAGAACAGCAGATTGAGCAACAGGAAAACTTTCTGAGCATCCTCCTCGGACAGAATCCCGGTAACGTCCCACGAGGTCAGGCTCTGACGGAACAACGCCAACCCCCCGAAGTTCCTCCAGGTCTTCCTTCGGCATTGCTTGAGCGCCGCCCTGACATTCGGCAGGCAGAGGAACAGTTGATTGCAGCGAACGCCGGGATCGGCGTCGCACGTGCGGCTTATTTTCCTCAAATCTCGCTGAGCGGGGCGAGTGGATTTCAGAGTTCTGCTTTGAGCAATTTGTTTACTGGGCCTGCGGGCGCGTGGAACTTCGGCGCATCACTTGCCCAGCCCATATTTACAGCGGGTCGGATTCGTTCGGGAGTTCGTCTGGCCGAAGCGCGTCAGCAGACCGCCTTGCTTGGTTACCAACAATCAGTGCAGGCGGCGTTTCGCAGCGTCTCCGACGCACTAGTCGCGCACCGCAAGACGCGAGAATTCCGCGTACAGGAAGAATTTCTGTTCCAGTCGGCGCAGGACGCGGCGCGTCTCTCCCACATCCGCTATACCGGCGGCGTCACTGGCTACTTAGAAGTCCTGACAAACGAGACGAATGCTTTCTCGGCAGAACTCGCCGTCGTACAGGCCCGCCAGAACGAATTGCTCGCCCTTGTGCAGTTGTACGAAGCACTCGGGGGAGGATGGCAGCGATGAGGGATCAGGACGCCGAAAAGCGGCTAGCGAGGTTATCGCTTGAAGCGAGTTGCAGATAATTCGACCACCAGCATCGAGATTGAAGTGGAAAGCGGCCAGGACACTATTGTCCATTTGAAGGGACGCGTTGACGTGGATTCCTCGCCAGCTGTTCGGAATCGCTTGCGGGCCATTCTCTTGAAAGATGCACTTCCGTATTCGGTCTCGGTGAATTTGGCTGGCGTGACAGTGCGCCGTGAAAGGCGCTGGACTTCAGCGGGTGCAACTCCCGCCCGGGAACTGGTTCGCTCCACCCGGTAGCAATCGAGGCGGCAGCAGAGG
>Ga0209008_1000648_pt1 | contig 10129 bp, 9 predicted proteins | sample JacPin_JW_Ref_O3_FD_187963 | JGI IMG/M metagenome (GOLD analysis project Ga0209008, IMG submission 187963) | Forest soil microbial communities from Algoma, Ontario, Canada - Jack Pine, Ontario site 1_JW_Ref_O3 (SPAdes) (version 2) | ecosystem: Environmental > Terrestrial > Soil > Boreal...
CCTGCCGCAAACGCAGCGCGCGGTTCGAAGGCAATCCCGCATCGCGGATCTTATACAGCAGCGCGCGATAGCTGATGGCCAGCGTGCGCGCCGCCTGCTTGCGATTCCAGTGATGCTGTTGCAGCACCTTTAATATGACCTTGCGTTCCAGTTCGCGTACACATTGCCGGGTCAGCTTCTTCAGCGAGATCGGCCCATCCAGCGAAATCTCCGAATTGAAAAAATCCGGTTCCCGCGCCACTAGGTCATTCGTGATCACTTCCTCATGCCCCAGAATCACGTAGCGCTTGATCAGGTTTTCCAGTTCGCGAATGTTTCCCGGCCAGTGATATTTTTGCAGCACCGCCATCACTTCGCCCGACAATGGACGCGCCCGGCAGTTGAACTTCCGGTTGTAATACTCCAGAAAGTACGCGCACAAATCCGGAATATCGCTGCGCCGCTCGCGCAGCGCCGGCATCCTTATATTCACCACGTTGATTCGATAGTAAAGATCCTGCCGGAACGTCCCCGATTCAATCTCTGTCTCCAGGTGCCGATTGGTCGCGCAAACCACGCGCACCTCGACCTTCTTGTCTTCCTGGGCGCCGATGCGGCAGAACTGTCCATCCTGCAAGAGCTGCAACAGCTTCGATTGCAGAGTTGGGTCCAGTTCGGAAATTTCATCCAGAAATAGGGTCCCGCGGTGCGCCATTTCCACTCGCCCCGGCTTCGATCCAACTGCTCCCGTGAATGCTCCCTTTTCATAGCCAAAGAGTTCGCTCTCCAGCAAGGTCCCAGGAATCGCCGGACAATTTACCTTTACATAGGGCCCGACCTTCCACGGCGACAGACTATGGATCAGCCGCGCAATGATGTCCTTGCCAGTGCCGCTCTCGCCCGTGATCAGGACGGGAACGTTAGCTGCGGCGACCTTGCTCAGTCGCGACCGCACTGCCTGCATCACCTCAGTGTGGCCAAAAATGACGTTATCCGGAGGAACCTCGCCCAACGTTTGCTGCAAAGAGCTTACAGAGAGTGTGGTCATAAGGAGTGAATGCCCCGTTTGCGGAGGGTGTTCATCCGCATGCACTAAAAGTGCATCCCAAGCACCAAACTGGAGAAGAAGGCTGGGCGCTTTGTAAAACTGCTGTTAAGCGCTCAACTTATGAATGGCTTGCGAGGATCATAGCCCAGAAGCGCTAAGGAGCGGCATGGCACCAAAGTGCCATTATGAGACGGGTACTACAGAGGAAAAACATTTCACACTGGTGACCGGACTTTCCTCAAATGCTTGCCTGGAATCGCCTCCGCATCGGTATTCAGGGGGCGAGTGAACTTCAAACCTAGAAGGTGATGTTCATCCGTGTGTGCTACCCAGACTGCCTTGGCCTGCATGATTCGCGCCGAGGTTTTCAAGCCATGCGTCGACCCGAGCGGCGCGCTCGGAATTTCCAGCGAAACTACGGCCGATTCAGGCAAAGAACGCCGAACTGCCACCAATGCTCCGCCCGCTCCTATATTAATAGCGGTGGCAAACTCCAGCGAATCCTTGCCATTTCCGTCCCGCGCACGGACAAAAACCGGAATGGCCAGCTGCAATCGCGCCCACTTGCGTTGTTCCTTCTTCGATAATCCGCGAGCCAAGGTTCTATCCGCTCCCAAAGGGGTGATTGCAACTAGAGGGCCGCATCTCAGGGGCCAAATCGCGGTCAACCCCGGTCGTCCCACCGGCCATCCCCAAACCGCGCCTCCATCACCGGAATACGTTAGAAACCGTCGCACCCTCATGGGCAACTAGCGACCGGCAGTCATAGACAAAAAGTGCAAAAGTTTGCTCATCGGCAGGACGGTACACCCTTTGTAATTGACAGTCGGGAGTAGGTCCCCTATGATGCATTTAAATCCCCACGTTCTGACGGTAGCGGTTTCCTCCCCATGTAGTTTTTGGTTCGGGATCTCCATGTCTTCGATAAGCGAGAAAAGCCCAGCCGCCGCTTTCGCTGGCACAGCTTCAAACGACCGCTCCCCGGCAACCGTCGCCGTTCCCACGCCTCCCGGCAGTCTGGGGGATGATGGTCTGCGCGAGCTCGAACAATTGCGCGATCGCTTCCGCAAAACCACCAACGCGCTCGCGTCCGCCGCTCACGATCTCAAAACTCCGCTCGCCATCCTCAACGGTTACATCGAACTGTTGCGTAGTCAGAAGCTCGGTCCGCTCAACGACCGCCAGCGCGAAGTGATGGCAGACATGTTCTCGAGTGGTCAGCGCCTGCAGCAGTTCATTCAGGACTTCCTCACCTTCAGTGTCCTCGAGACCGGCGAACTGCGTATGCAGTTTGTTGAGGGCGACATGAACGCCTGCCTCTCTGAAGTCTGCCGCCTCTGGTCCGGCCGTTTTCAAGAGCGCGGCCTCGCCCTCTATTTCCTCGCCAATGACAAATTGACGCCTTTCGCCTTCGATGGCCCCAAGATCCAGCGCGTCATTTCGAATCTTCTCGAGAACGCCTCGAAATACACGCCCCAGGGCGGCACTGTCTGGCTGCACGCCGAGCCTCATATGTGGGAGCGTCGCGGCCCTAGTGCATCGTCCGTCAACGGCGAGCGCCGCCGCCAAGCAACCAACGTTCCGAACGCCCTCAAAGTCAGCGTCGCCGACACCGGCCCGGGAATCCGCCCCGAGTTTCACCTGGAAATTTTCGATGATTTCTTTCGTCTGCCAGGAAGCGAATCCGCCGAAGGCATGGGCCTCGGCCTCGCCATTGCGCGCCGCCTTCTCCAGGGCATGAACGGCAAAATCTGGGTCGAAAGCGAACCCGGCGCTGGTTGCAAATTTTCTTTTCTCATTCCCCAAAAACCCATTCTGAATACTCCGACAAGAGGAGCCTGATGAGCGAAACCGCCAACATTTTGCTGGTGGATGACGAACCAGGAATGCTGCGCTACATCCGCACCCTGCTCGAAGTGGACGAGCACAAAGTCCAAACCGCCAGCACTGGCGAAGAGGCCATCGAACACGTCCAGAAAGGCCTTCATCCCGACCTCGTTTTGCTCGATCTTCTAATGCCCGGCATCGACGGCTTGCAGACTCTTGAAAAACTGCGCCAGCTTAAGCCCGGATTAAAAGTTGTCATGCTCTCCTGCGTCAACGACACGCGAAAAGTCGTCCAGGCCATGCGCCTCGGCGCCATCGATTATCTGACCAAGCCTTTCCAAAAAGCCGAACTGGACGCAGTCATCGGACAGTGCATCGGCACAGCGAAAGGCGAGAGTTACGCGGGTGAGGTCGAGGAGCTTTGCGACGACGTCTTCTTCGTAGCCGCCAGCCCCGCGATGAAGAAGATTCGCTCGCAAGCCGCGCTCGTCGCCAACGTCGAGATTCCGGTTTTGCTGTTAGGCGAGAGCGGCACCGGCAAAGAAGTGCTCGCACGCCTCATCCACAAGCTCTCTCCGCGCGCTCACCGCACTTTCCTTAAAGTAAACTGCGCAGCCGTGCCCGCCGACCTGCTCGAAAGCGAACTCTTCGGCTACGAAGCGGGAGCCTTCACCGGAGCCACCCATCCCAAGCCCGGCAAATTCGAACTGTGCAACAAAGGCACCATCCTGCTCGACGAAATCGGCGAAATGCCGCCGCTCTTGCAGGCCAAGCTGCTGCACGTTCTCCAGGACCAGACCTTCTCGCGCTTAGGCAGCCGCACCATGATCAAGGTCGACGTCCGCATCCTCGCCGCGACCAATATCAATATTCCCGAAGCCCTTGCCAACAAGCGCCTGCGCGAAGATCTCTACTACCGCTTGAACGCCTTCACCATGTCGCTGCCGCCGCTGCGCGAGCGCAAGGAAGAAATCCCCATCCTGCTGAAGCACTTCATGTCGCGCATGTCCGAATCCTATGCCCGGCCTCCGCTTCCTTTGTCCGGACCGCTGATGGAAGCATGCCTGCGCCATACCTGGCCCGGCAATCTGCGCGAGCTGAGCAACTTCATCAAACGCTATCTGGTTTTGGGAGACGAGACCTTGGCCGCATCCGAATTGCAGCCCAGGCCCGATGGCGGTGGAGGAATGCATTTCGATGCCGCTGGCAGAGCGGCTGTAGTCGCCGACGGATCCGGCGGACTGAAATCAGTATCGCGTAACGCCAAAGATGAAGCGGAAGCCGAAGCCATCTCCCGCGCATTAGATGAAACGAACTGGAATCGCAAGCAAGCCGCAACCTTATTGAAGATCAGCTACAAAGCCCTGCTCTACAAAATCCGCCAATACGGCATAGCCCAAACCAGAAGCACCCACCGCCTGTCCGCTGGCGCCTAGAGGCGGGGGACAGGCATCGGCTGCGATTTTGGAAACGAATTCCTGGTGGGAACAAAGCTAAGACCCAAGACCTGTCACCTGATTTCTGGTGCGGATAAGAGGACTCGAACCTCCACGACCTTGCGATCACTAGGACCTGAACCTAGCGCGTCTGCCAGTTCCGCCATATCCGCATTAGAGAAAAAATCGGCAGGGCCTTCTACCAAGGCAACTACATTAGTATTCTACTGGCTGCTGTCCGCCTGTCAAACCCGCGCCCTCATTTCAAAGCCTCAGACGCCGCTCTTTCCGCGGTTCTGGACCTGCCTTTGGGTGGCGCAGCGGTTCACCGCTGCGATAAGTGGCTCCTCAACTCAGGCCAGCCGCCAAGGGAGACCGCGGAGGAGGCTCCATTTTTCTCCCAGCCTTTTGACGCGCGGGATTTAGAATTTGAAGAGCGACACAGACTCAATCGACCATGACAAATCCGCCCAACAAAATCCCCGCCGACCTGGCGAAAGAACTCCGCACCCTCGCCCACGATCTCAGCAATTCGCTCGAGACAATCGTCCAGGCCACCTACCTGATCTCCCAGTCCGGTCCTCCCGACAACACTCGCCGCTGGGTGGAACTAATCGACCAGGCCTCGCAGGACGCAGTGAAAATTAACCAAAAGCTGCGCCAACTCCTCCGCTCCCAAAGCTAGCCCAAAATCAAATCAAGTCGAATCGACTCAAGTCTGTGACGCAGTTCCCAGCTTTTCCTTCGTGGACCTTAGCGCCCTTGGTGGTGAAAGCCCTTCGCAAAGTGCGGTAGGATGCCTATAGTTTAGAGACTTCAATTCATCTCAGGAGATTGGCATGCAAAGGAAAGCTAGCGCAGTGTGGAAGGGTGGTCTTAAAGACGGAAAAGGGACGGTATCATCCGCCAGCGGCGTTCTCGCGAACACGCCCTATTCCTTTACTACGCGGTTCGAAAATGCCCCAGGCACGAACCCGGAAGAACTGATCGCTGCGGCGCACGCCGCTTGTTTTTCGATGGCGCTGTCAGTGCAGTTAGGCGGAGCAAATCTAACGCCGGAGAGCATTAGCACGTCAGCCACGCTTACCATGGAAAAGCTCGAAGCAGGATGGTCAATCACAGCCGTCCATCTCGACGTTGTCGCGAAGGTGCCGGGAGCAAGCGCGGAGGCCTTCAGCACAGCGGCGCAAAACGCCAAGGCCGGTTGCCCGGTGTCGAAGGTGCTGAACGCCAAGATCACCATGGACGCGAAGCTCGGGTAGCGTACGAATGGCGAAAATGTTCCGCATGGGACATTCGTAATGGCGATTATGTACGTACATTGCGTAATGTATAAGACTGTACGCTGATACTGCAAATGAAGGGGACGGCGCCTCAGTAAAAGTCAGAGCAACTCAGGTAGAAGCCGCATTTCTTGCAAACCACCTTGCAGCGCTGTCCGCGCAGTTCGGTCGAGCAGTTGGGGCAGATCGAGGACGCGTCTTTTTTCTGACTGGCGGGCGCGAGATTGCCAAGAATTGCGGTTGGCGGCGCAGGGTGTGCTCCGGCATCGCGAGCGGATGGATTGCGGAGCGAACCGCTACTTGGCCCTGTTGAACTCATGTTCGGTGTTGTAGCACATGTTGGAGTGGCGAAGAAACAGAAAGCGTCGTGAATTGGGCGCGGTACCCAAGTGGTAAGGGAGAGGTCTGTGAAAATCCCTTTGATTCGATTGTCCTTACTGCGCTCTCTTCGGTTTTTTCCTCAAAAATTGCCCCGCAAAACCCGGATTCTTTGCTCAAATCTTGCTCAAATTTCAGGTGCGAGCGACTCCTCCCATTCAGCGTCCCGAGGAATTGAGCGGTAAGCTGAGTTCGCCCCGCCGCCGCACCGCTTGTACTTCTTGCCGGAGCCGCAGGGACACGGATCGCCGTTAACGTTCTCATGGATCGACCACGCCCGGCGTGAATAAAACTCATTCGACTTGCGGAACTGAGCAGAAAAGATTGGAGATCGAAACAGATTCCCGTGCTGGCATCGTGAACTGGAAAGGTGAAAACCTGTCAAATTTCGCTGAGGCCGATTATCCCAAGGTTCGTGAGCCTGAACTTCATCGCATCTTTACTGACGCTATATCGACTGGAAAGTACGACGATTGTGTGCCTGTCAATCTGATCGAGCGAGTCCAAGTCTCTTGTTAGGAACTTCGTGGGTATTAGCAGTTCCGCCGCGAAACGGTTAGCCTCGACTTCGAGCCAGTCCACGCCCCCGGACGAATCAGCCTTCCGCCACGCCACACCAAAACGTTGGTCAACATGCTCTTGAACTTCCAATTTATGAAGGAGGTAATGTCCCAATTCATGTGCAATCGTAAACCGTTGCCTATTGCTATGGTGAGCGGGATTGACAGCGATCACCACACGGTCATCTTTGCGTACTATCGCGCCCGAAATGTCATCGTCCGCTCCGGCCGGAAGAGGGCAGAGCAACACGCCCAATTTCTTTGCAATCTGGTCAACGGGAACCGGAGGCCGATGTATTTGAAAACGTTCCAGCAACTTCTCGACGCGCTCAGTGATGTCAGCCATGTTCGCCCTCCGTCGAAGAGGTGGATAGCTTTTGGAGGAAACTTTTCGCTTCCGCAATATACCGAGCCTTAGGGTCGGGCGATTCGGAGAGCGAATCTTCTTCCAAAACCGATTCTTTGGGTAAGAGATTCTTCACATCGATGCGAAGGATCGCAGCGAACGAATATAGCTGGTGAAGCTGTATAGGCTGCCTGCCACACTCGATATTTGTGATTGAAGTTCGAGACAAACCAATCAGTTCGGCAAGCCGGGACTGAGACAGTCGCTTACGCTTTCGCTCAGCGGCCAGCAACACTCCAAATTCTCGATAGACCAAATCCCTGTTTGGCAACGATTCATCATACCCCACCTGTCAAGGGCACATCGCAAATGTTTGTATGGCACACCTATAGTTCTAAATATCTTGCATTTTGTTGGTGGCGTGTGCAATTATTTTCCATTCGCGACCATTTCCGGCCGTGAAAAGCTGAACTAGCCGGGTTAAACCGGGGAAAGAGGGGGGTAGGGTATGAAGCCAGCAATTGTGTTGCTCGCAATTCTTCTGTGTGCGGTGGGCTCAACTTCCGCACAAGACAAAGCCGCAGTTGAGATGGAGAAGTCCGGCCAGTTTCGTCCCGGCGGCCCAATCGCCTTCAATGTGAAACTAAATGAGCCCTTGCCTAAAGGGGCGCATTTCGACTTCCGAATCTCACCTATATCCGCAGATCAGGAAATCAGCCTCGGCTCCGGCCAGTCTGCAAATGACTCGCAGAGTGACTTTCGCGTGACGGGAATGTTGCCGGAGGGGGCTCTTCCGGGTGACTGGCACATCTCGGTGATCTGGCTTTTTCTGCCGGGCAGCGGTTGGACCCACAGCCAGATTGCTCCGAACGATCTTCGGTTCAAGGTCGAGGGGAAGCCGTATCCCATTCCAACGAAGGCGGAGGTGACTGTATCTCACTAACTGAAGTCTGGAGTCAGCAGATGAGAATAAGGGCCGCATGAGTATGCGCTCATACGACCCTTTGTGCACCGAAACGCAGCCGGAAACCCAGCGGCGCTAGTAAGCGAACAGACTTTTATAGCCGCTGATGTTCCTGTTGTCAACTGCAACGAACCACCAACGACATGCATGAAAGGAAAAGTATGACAACATCAAGACGTGAAGCATCGCAAGCGGGGAAAGACTTGCGCAACCCCAAAACTCCAAAGCGCGACCGTGGGCCCATCGCATCCGATCTCGCGCAAGCACCACGGAAGCCAAAGAAATAACCTTTAATCACAGGGCGGGGACAAGTCATCCCCGCCGTGTGCGCATCTGTCGGAGTTTGTTGCGCAACGGTCAATGTGCCGCGTGGGGTTTGCTGCGTTCAGGCGCGACGCTGTCCACTGGCTTCTTGCTACGATGTTCTATGTCGAGACTGCTGCCGAAGACGGACTTCAGGGCTAAGTCCAAACCAGCGTGGGACAGCACGTGGCTCTGGATCGCAACGTCTTCCAAATGCTGATCCTTTAAGTCGCTAGTCGATTTCACTTCAATAAGACGCCAACGGTTTTCCTTGCGACGTTGCAGAATGTCAGCCTTAACGAACACGCCGTCGTTCTCAAAAGTACCCTCGAAGATCGTAGGAACTTCGGGATTCCCAATTAGTTCTTGCGTGCTGCGAATCGCATGTTCCAGCCCACGGGAGCCATCAACTTCCACCCCACGGGGGAATAGCTGACGGGCGAGCAACCCGACCTCATGGCCTTGCTCCATGATGGCGAAGTCCGAAGCGTCCGGTTTCGCCCCCAGCCCCGGCTCGTGCACCTGCCAGTACAGGCGCTTGAGGCATTGGACCCCAGCGATATATTTGGATTTGGAAATCTTCATTCGATTCCCGTCATAGAGCTAGTCTCCTGCTTTAGCGGTGCTCCCGCAACCCTGCTCTTTCTTCGGCAGTTTCTTCTGCGTGGTCGTGGTGCTGTCGCAGAGAGCCTGCAACCGCACCCTGTATTTGCCCGTTAGCCCCGCAGCAGTGTCGATTGCCTTCGCCGCCTTCTTCAGTTCCTTCTCCACCTCATCCAAATCAACCAATGTGCGACGGACTTCTTCGGACAGCGCGGCATTGTTCTGAAGGAAATCCGCACCTTCAGTCCGCATCCGTTCCAGCAGCGGGCGCAGGACATCAAGATCACGCCGGAGCCACTGGCGAGTGGTGCGCAGAATCCAAATGCCGTCTTCCTGAGACCAGCGGCATTCTCGGTCACCTTGCCGAAGCTGCGTCTCATCCCTAGCGACTATGACACCGACTGGAGCATGGCGTTCCTTGGCATCCCGAATCAGTTTCTTTATATCCGATTCACCAATCGCCGCTTTGTCTTTATTGTCCACCAACAGGCGGGGCTCAAGAGGCGCACCGCTGGGGTCACGGAACGCCAGCAAATAGTCGCCGTTTTTCCCTAGTTTGTCGCTAATATGAATGCCTGCCCAAGTCCGAGCTTCTTCCGCGAAGTCCATCTCTTCTTTCTTGCCCACGCGGGCGACCTTCGCCATCTCAGTTTCTAACTCGTGATTCCGCTCCCGAAGTTGCCCCACTTCCCTCAGGGAGTCTTCCACTCGGCGATTGGCGTTCTGAATGTCATGGGACTTTTGCTGCTCTGCAGCCCTCGCGGCAGCTTCCAACTCTTTGGTTCGGGTGGTCAGTGAGTGGAGTTCATCCCTGTGCCGTTCGGCGATGAGGGCGGTGCGCTTGGTCAGTTCGGATTCAAAGCGAGCCCACACATTCTGCTCATCCTGCTTGTGTTTTGACAGAAGCAACCGGATGGCTTCCTCGGCGCTCAGTTGTGCCACTCTTGCGAAGTCCCTGACGCCGAGGCGATCCAAAATTTCAGTTCGCTTCAAATGTCCTTCGCCCAAGCACAATGGGCACTCGATTGATTCCGATGGTCGGTTGGTCATGCCGAGCAGACTCCTTCTGTTGACGACTCTGGTTCCTAACGCAACGGTGCGCGAGGTCGTAAGTCTTTGGAATTTGGGGGAGGCGGGGAAGGTGGGATTACTTTTTTGTCCTAATGGCAGTATACAAAGCAAACTACGGAATTCACTACTCGCAAGCCTTTGAGCAACAATAGGTTGCAGATAGCGAATTCCAGAAGGTGGTTTGTATACTAAGGGTGTGGGATAGGTCAGAGTTATACCGAGTAATTAGTCCACTTATTCACGACCAGCGGCACTCGTAAGCTCTCCCGACCTTTCTCCAACTGGTTCAACCCTCCTCCTCGACCAACAACTGGCGCACCGCACCAACGAC
>Ga0209008_1000651_pt1 | contig 10115 bp, 10 predicted proteins | sample JacPin_JW_Ref_O3_FD_187963 | JGI IMG/M metagenome (GOLD analysis project Ga0209008, IMG submission 187963) | Forest soil microbial communities from Algoma, Ontario, Canada - Jack Pine, Ontario site 1_JW_Ref_O3 (SPAdes) (version 2) | ecosystem: Environmental > Terrestrial > Soil > Boreal...
TCAAGCACGTAGAAAAATCCATTCTTTGGAGCGTGAAACAAAACCTTGCGCGTCTCGCCATTAATCGGAATGTCCGCCAGGATGATCTGTTCGTCAGAATCGTAGTCCCAGTCGTCTCCAGGGTCTTCCTGATAATGCCAAACGTATTCTCCCGTTTCCGGCTTTAGCGCCACGATCGAACACGTAAAGAGTCCGTCTCCGCGCTTGGGGTTCCGATATTTTTCATTCCAAGGTCCGCCATTTCCAGTACCGATGTAGAGCAGATCGAGTTCAGGATCGTAAACAATGGCATCCCAAACGGTGCCACCTCCTCCGACCTTCCACCATTCCCCGCTCCAGGTTTTTGCCGCCTTCTCGAAGATCGGACTCTCGAATGGTTTGGACGGATCGCCCGGGATTGTGTAGAAGCGCCAGGCCATCTTCCCGGTTTCCGCATCATAGGCCGAGACGTAACCCCGCACACCCATCTCCGAGCCGCCATTGCCGATGACCACCAGACCTTTCACAACTCGCGGAGCGCCGGTAATCGTGAAGCGAAACTTAGGGTCGATGGTAAGCGTCTCCCACATGAGTTTTCCCGTCTTGGCATCAAGTGCGATCAACCGGCCATCGAGCGTGCCCACAAAAACTTTGCCCTGCCACCCAGCCACACCTCGATTGACCACATCGCAACAGGCGTTCACGCTCCACTCCGGAGGAACTTTTGGATCGTAAGTCCAAATCGGCGTGCCGGTCGCGCCATCGACGGCGAATACCTTGCTCCATGCCGACGTGAAGTACATAACCCCATCAACAACCACGGGCGTGGCCTCTTGGCCTCGGCGAGTATCGAGGTCGTAATGCCACGCGAGTCCAAGCTGGCCAACGTTTCGATCCGTGACCTCCTTCAACGGACTGAAGCGCTGCTCGTTATAGGTGCGGCCGTAGCTCATCCAGTTTCCCGGTTCCTGATCGGCATTGCTTAGTCGCGCGTCGTTGACGTCGGCGGGCTTCAATCCTTCGCGCGCTTGAGTGCCCTCCGCTCGGCGTGAATTGGATCTGCGGCATCCCGCACCCACGACAAGGAAAAGGAAAATGGTTACGATAAAAAAGCTGGCGCGCACAATCTTGAAATTTCGCCTCATCTTTTCCCTTACCAGTGCCCGCTAGTCAACCATCGATCGAGTTCTGCCCGAGAACGAGAGTGTACTCCAGCACGACCGCATCCACCCACTCTACAGCCCAGCACAAAATGGAACAGCGTTTCAAAATCGCATACCGGTGACACAACCCGGATGTATAATCACGCCCGTTTTAGGAGTCAACGAGGAAATCTCGCTGCCGGCATTAAAAATACGTTTTCCGCTAGGAGTGGGCATGAGCCAGCAAAGCTTGGAAGATTTGCTAAAAGCCAAAGGGAATGCCGTGGAATTGTTGCGCAATTCGCAGATCGGAGCCTACGTCTATCCCGTGGTCTCTTCGGAATTTTCAAATTGGCGCGACGAACAGCGTGCCTGGCGCGAGACGGCCGTTCTTTTCGACCAATCTCACCATATGGCCAACTTATACGTCGAAGGACCCGACGCTCTCAAATTGCTTTCGCATCTGGGAACTAATAGTTTTGCGAAGTTTCCGGTCAATCGAGCCAAACAGTTCGCCCCCTGCAGCTACGATGGCTATGTGATTGGCGACGGCATTCTCTTTCATCTGGAAGAGAACCGGTTTGTTTTCGTCGGCCGCGCCCCCACCGCCAGTTGGATCCAATTCCATGCAGAAACGGGCGGGTACAATTTAAAAATCCAAAAAGACGATCGCTCGCCTTCGAACCCAAAAGCAATGGCAGTCGTTCGCACGGTTTACCGCTTTCAAATTCAGGGTCCCAATGCGCCGCAAGTTCTCGAAAAGTTGAATGGCGGGCCGATTCCCGAAATTAAATTCTTCAATATGGACGTGATCAACATCGCCGGGCGGAAAGTTCGTGCATTGCGTCATGGCATGGCAGGCGCTCCGGGCCTGGAAGTTTGGGGACCGTACGAGGTACGCGAAGAAATCCGCGCAGCAATCGTCGCGGCTGGAAAGGACTTCGGTCTTCGCGAAGTCGGCGCGCGCGCTTACGCTACCAACACGCTTGAGTCGGGCTGGATTCCCTCACCCTTACCCGCCGTCTATACCGGCGACAAGATGAAATCCTATAGACAGTGGTTGCCGGCCACAAGCTACGAAGGAACCGGTTCCATCGGCGGTAGTTTCAATTCCAAAAACATTGAAGACTACTACATGACCCCGTACGAATTGGGCTACGGTCCTTTCGTGAAATTCGATCATGACTTCATCGGAAGAGAAGCTCTTGAAAAAATGGCGACGAAGCCTCAACGCAAGAAGGTAACCTTCGCCTGGAACTCTGAGGATGTCCTGAAAGTCTTCCATTCGCTTTTCGAACCGGGGGAAATTTACAAATACATCGACCTGCCGCTGTCGAATTACGCCTCTGCATCCTATGACCAGGTGCTGGGCAGAGGTAAAACCGTGGGCCTCTCTATGTTTAGCGGCTATAGCTACAACGAGAGGTCGATGCTCTCGCTGGGTGTGGTTGATCCGGACATGGAGATCGGCAACGAAGTCAAAATTCTGTGGGGCGAAGAAGGCAGTGGCACGAAGAAACCGACCTCAGAACGTCACAAGCAGATTGAAATCCGGGCGGTTGTCAGTCCCGTCCCATACTCGGAAGTCGCGCGTAAATCGTATGCAGAAGGTTGGCGCACCAGTCAGAAGTGACCGAGCACGGAGAGCGGAACGAACCTTCGCACGGTCATTTAGTCTCAGCGGTCACCGAATCGCGCGCACTCGCACCCAGCTATTTCCTTCGGTAAGTGTTGATCCAATCGACCGTCTTATTAAATCCGCCGAAGACGAAGAAATGCAGGCGCGCGATTTCCAACGGAAGCCCCGCTCCATTTGGACTTTCAGCGTTCGCTGCGAGCTCGCGAATAATTGGCTCGGGACCTTTTTCAATGAGCAACTTCGCGAACGACGGCTTTTCGGTCAAAACGCGCAAGGAATTGCCAATTCCACATCGGATCGCGTAGCGCGTCAGCGCGATGATTCCCGCCGGTCCGGCGAGCCCAACGGACACTGGAACATCGATGCCCGCGGCTCGTAGGCTCCGTATCCATTTGACGATCGGCTCGGCCTCAAAACAAAACTGGGTGACAATGCTGAGCTGCAGACCCGCACTGCGCGCGAAGTTCAACTTGGCTGTAAGCGCTTCAGCCAACAGCGCATCCGGAATATTTGGATTTCCTTCTGGGAATCCGCCGATGGCGGTGCGAATGATCCCCACCCTTTGAAGGGCGCCGCTTCTCATCACCGCGAGGCTGGAATCATATGGCCCGGCGGCCTTCTCCCGGTCGCCACCAACAATCAGGACGCGGTCAACCCTCGCCTCACCCGCAAACCGCGCTGCCAACTGTTCTAGTTGAGCTGCGCTCTCGATGATGCGTGCAGCAATATGAGGAACGGGCAACAACCCGGCTCGCCGCAGCTTTGTGGCCGCGGCGACCATATTCATTGGGTCTGCTCCGGGTATCCATGTGAGGAAAACTTCCGTTCCGGGATCCAGTCGGGCCGCGGCTGCGTCCATTATTTTCGGCTCCCGCGGATTCACTTCGATCGAATAATCTCGCAACATCTCGGCGACGCCGGACTCGGAATCAGAAATGTGCGTCATGGCAATCGGCGGTTGGTTGAATCGAACGCGTGAGCAATAACGTGAGTACCGCCATGTGCGATGTTGCTGAAAGGATCGCACTCCGTTCGAATCGTATTCTTCGTTGTTTCACTATATGAAACCATATTCCAAGAATCTAAGGCCGCATTTTAACTGCACGACTACGGGCGTCAAGTGAAATCCCTTTCGGCCAAAAGTGTGAAAGGCAGAGAATTAAAAGTCCCGCGGAAAAGCAATCACCGTTCTTGACAAGTTTAATAAGATTGAGCAAAAGTCGATGAGAACTGGAGAGTTGCGAATCCCGTTCTAGCAGTCTGGAGATGAAGTGAATACCGCCAATCACTTAAAACTCGAAATGCTTGTCGCCATCGATACTCATGTTCACATCGAGTCAGAAGGTGGCCACTCCGTGAACGAGGCTGCGCGCAAGTATTTCGGCGCGAAAGGAGATGTCCCGAGCGGCCCAGCCATCGCCGAATATTATCGCTCGCGCAAGATTGCCTGCGTGGTGTTCTCGGTTGACGAGCGCCTCACCGGCAGAAAACAGGTTCCCAATGACGAAGTCGCCGCCCTGGCTGCAGCGAATAGCGACATCATGATCGCGTTTGCCAGTGTGGATCCCACGCGCGGGCCCGAGGCCGTGAGCGAAGCGCGCCGCTTGATCGCTGCTGGCGGAATTCGCGGATTCAAACTGCACCCCCCAATTCAGCAATTCCACGCGAACGACCGCATCGCATATCCGTTTTACGAGGTGCTCGCCGAAGCACACATGCCCGTGATTTTCCACACAGGACATAGTGGAATCGGAACAGGAATGCGTGGCGGAGGAGGAGTACGCCTAAAGTTTGGCAATCCCATGGACATCGATGACGTGGCCGTCGACTTCCCGGATATGCCCATCATCATGGCTCACCCATCATTCCCATGGCAGGACGAAGCCATTTCAATCTGTTTGCACAAACCGCAGGTCTATATCGATCTGTCCGGATGGTCGCCGAAGTATTTCTCGCCCACACTCATCCAGTACGCCAACACACTGCTGAAGGAGAAAATGCTTTTTGGTTCAGACTTCCCCCTCATCACGCCCGATCGATGGCTCGCCGATTTCGAGAAGATTGCAATCCGAGACGATGTTCGCCCGCTCATCCTTAAGCAGAACGCGATACGCTTCTTGGGATTGGATAAAGCCAATTAGAAACTGAGCTGCCCAATTCGGCTCCGCCAAAACATCGACGAGAATTATCCCTGAGCTTTCAGGACCAGTTTTTCTTGCTAAAATACTCTGCGTTGGGGAGTTATTGTAGAATGGCTTCCACTGAAGATACAAAATTCCTGTATTTTTCCCTGTCAGCGGGGAATTTGGCTGGAGAAACGTTCGCACGGGACTGCATCCGCCGCCTGCCGGTCTTTTGACCGGCCTGACACATGGATGACAAACTGTTCCGGGACACCTAGGTGACACTTCCCCCCTAAGGGGCGCTTGGAAAGGAACAACAATGCAACTCGGAATGATTGGCCTCGGCAGGATGGGAGCAAATATGGTGCGGCGTCTCATCAAGGGCGGCCACCAGTGCGTCGTCTACGACAGGACGCCAAAAGTAGTAAACGAGTTGGTCCAGGATAAGGCGGTTGGAACCTCTTCGCTCGAGGACTTTGCGAATAAGCTGCAAAAGCCGCGAGCAATCTGGCTGATGGTCCCCGCTGCAGTTGTGGACCAGACCATCGCCAGCCTTTTGCCTCATCTCGAAGCCGGCGATATTCTGATCGACGGCGGCAATTCCTATTACGTGGACGACATCCGGCGCGCCAAGGAACTTGCCTCGAAAAAAATTCACTACGTGGATGTGGGGACCAGCGGTGGCGTCTGGGGCCTCGAGCGCGGTTACTGCATGATGATAGGCGGCGAATCAGAAGTGGTGAAGCGCCTCGATCCGATCCTGGCTCGATTGGCGCCCGGCATTGGCGATATAGCGCGCACTCCTGGACGCGACAAGATCGGTGGCACCGCGGAGCAAGGCTATCTTCATTGTGGACCCAGCGGCGCGGGACACTTTGTGAAGATGGTGCACAACGGAATCGAGTACGGGATTATGGCTGCGTACGCCGAGGGCATGGGAATCCTGCGCTCCGCCAATGTCGGAAAGCAGGATCACACAATCGACGCCGAGACCACGCCGTTGCGCGACCCCGAACACTATCAATACGATCTCAATCTTCCCGACGTCGCCGAAGTCTGGCGGCGCGGAAGCGTAATCGCCTCCTGGCTGTTGGATCTCACCGCCTCCGCGTTACTTGCGGACCCTGCTCTCTCCAAGTTTGCCGGCCATGTCTCGGATTCAGGCGAAGGCCGCTGGACTATCAAAGCCGCCATTGATGAAGCTGTGCCGGCTTACGTTCTTACCACCGCGCTTTACGAGCGGTTCAGCTCTCGAGGCGAAGCCGATTTCGCGGATAAACTTTTGTCTGCCATGAGATTCGAGTTCGGCGGGCACCTCGAGAAAGCGGAAGGCAAGTCGAAAACCGCCTGAAAAATGTTCGGAGCTTCGACACCGCCTGGATTTAGCGCGGCATTTCGAGAACTCATGCGATGAGCCCGGGTATCGGAGCCATAGAGTATGTGCTGCCTGCCGGCTCATTCTCTTTGCAGGAACTGGCAGATGCCGAACTTTTGGCTTCATCGCCCAGTCAGCTGCAAGACTTTGGTTTCGATCGATGCTATATCAGCACCGAACCCGCCGACGAGCTTGCGCTCAGGGCGGCAGCCGCGCTGATCACAAATGCCGATGTTGACCCCGAGTCGATCGATCTTTTGCTCTATGCTAGTGCTCTCTCTCAGAATCACCAACTAGCCACTGAGCACTCGCTCAGTGGGTTCAATTATCCTGCCGCCAAAATTCAATACGAGTTGGGCCTGACCCGGGCAAATGTCGCGGGGATTAGCCAAGCGGGCTGCACCGGGCTGAATTACGCGATTAAGTTCGCCGCCGACATCCTGCAAGCGAACGATAGTGCAAACCGGATACTGTGTGTCAGCGCGGATGTCTTGCCGAAAGGAAGCAAACGAGAGATTTTCTACAACGTGATCTCCGATGGTGCCTGCGCGCTCCTGGTTGAACGCCGTCCTCAAAGAAACCAAATCATCGCGCAGCGATCGATAACAAAGGGCTACTACTGGGATTGTATTTCCCGCAAGAATGAAATCATGGCTGCATATTTCCCCACAGCCAAGAACCTGTTTCAGGAACTTTTGCGCGCCGCGGAGTGTGACCCCAAGGATTTGCGCATGGTTTTTCCGCATAATGTTTCGCTGCGTAGCTGGGAAATCCTTTTGGATCTCATCGGCGTCAGAAAAGATCAGCTGTTCTCCGAAAATATCCCAAAAAAAGGCCACGTTATCGGCGCGGATAATTGGATCAACCTGAAAGATGCTATGGCTTCCGGTGCATTGAATCCGGGCGACAAGCTTTTAGCATTTAATTTTGGTTTTGGTGCTAACTGGACCGCCACCTTGATCGAACATTGATGCGCCAAACAGTTCTGATTACCGGTGGCACTGGGATGGTGGGTCGCGAGCTCCTCCCCAAGCTGTGTTCCGACGAAGCAGTCGAGAACGTGATTGTTCTCACCCGCGGGACTACTCAATCGGTTCTCAACAGTAAAATTCAAGTACTCCACGGCGACGTATGTAAGCCTGATCTAGGATTGGAAGAAGCGTGCAGACAATCCATCGCTCGCCATATCACCACGATTATTCACGGCGCCTCGGAAACATCCTTTCACCTGGTACTGAGTGAGGCTCGCGCCATCAATGTGGGAGGCCTGGAAAACGTTTTGCGCTTTGCATTAAATTGCCCGTGTTTAAAAGCGTTCTGCCATCTCAGTACTGTCTACGTCGCTGGAAAACGCACCGGCGTGATCCACGAAAACGACCTGCGGCACGATTGCGGTTTTGTAAACTCCTACGAGCAGTCGAAGTATGAAGCAGAAGAACTCCTGTCATCGCAAGCGCACCGATTGCCCATTGCGACCGTGCGGCTGAGCACTGTTCTGGGGCGTTCGACGGATGGAACAGTGACAAAGACAGGAGCTATCCACAGCGCCCTGCGCTTCTTTTTTCACAGCCTCGCTCCGTTGGTTCCCGGTACCGACGAAAGTCCGGTGGATTTGATTGCGCTGGATTATGCCGCGGAAAGTGTTGCGCTTCTCGCTCTCCAACAATTCGTTCCGGGAGCCACTTGGCACATCTGCGGCGGCTCGGACGCCTTTTCACTGACTGAGTTCCTGGAGCAAACACTGCAGCTTTTTTATCAGAATCGCCCGGCTTGGAGGAAACGAGCCATCGAAAAACCGGCCATTGTGAATCTGAAAACTTTTGAACTGTTCGTCAAGTCGATTGAGGACCTCGGCGACTCGGTGCTTAAGAATTCTGTCTTTGTGCTAAAGTCCTTTGCGCCACAACTGGCGTATCCCAAACTGATCAGCGATGTGAAAACTCAACGCGCACTCTCAAGCTGCGGCGTTACACGTCCCCGGATACGCGACTTTTATCCAAAAGTGATTCGATTCCTTCTGGAGAACAATTGGGAAGCGATGCCACAAGCGCAAGCAAGCCTCTCCGTCCGGCAATAGAAAGCCTCTTGCGGTTCGTGAATGAAGATCTGCTTGCCGATTCAAAGAAAAAAGTGGAGTGTGACACTCCGTTGTTCGACGAGGGTTGGATCGATTCGCTGAAGATTCTGCGTTTGATTGCTTTCCTGGAAGTCGCTGCGGGCAAAAAGATACCCGATGCGCTGATCGTAATGGACCGCTTCCGCACGATCGAAACGATTGCAAAGAACTTCTTGAATCAATGACAATCCATACCGCGTTTGAGTCGAAGCCCTTGCACCCTGATTTCCTCATCACCGATGACGGTCTGTTTTTCGCTGACGCTGCCGGCTCAAAATTGATTCATGCTCTTGATTCTAAATTTCGCCGCATGGCGTTGGCTGCAGGTTCGGAAGAGCGAAAGTTCCCCACCGTGATTGCAGAGGAAACGTTGAATCGAAGCGAATATTTTCAGTCGTTCCCCGGATACGCTTCGAGTGTGATAGAGCCGAGCAGAAAAGGAAGATATTTTCTTTCTCCGGCCGTCTGCTATCACTGCTACGAGCTTTTGAAGAGCTCGGTTCTCTCAGGCGAAACGCTCATAACATGCTGCGGAAAATGTTTTCGCGCCGACTCTGCGGACGACTCCCATCTGTGGGAATTCACAATGAGAGAAGTTGTTTTTTTTGGCAGTCCTGGTTTTATCCGCGAGCAGCGCGATGCGTGGAAGCAACATATCCTCGATCTAAGTGTGCGACTCGGCCTGTCTGCCGAGGTTGTCGCCGCTAGTGATCCTTTCTTCGGCGCTGAGACCCGCGGCAAGCGCCTGCTTCAACAAGTTAGAGAATTTAAATATGAACTCAGAGTTCGGCGCCCTTCGGGAAAAGATATGCCGCTGGCCTCCTTCAATCTGCACGAACACTTTTTCACCTCCAAATTCGACATTACAATCAAGTCCGGTGACACTCTTCACTCAGGCTGCGTCGCCTTCGGCCTTGAACGATGGTGCATGGCAATGATAGAGAAGCATGGCGCGGAAGAGGCGCTCCGGCTGGTGGAGAACGTCGATGATCTACGATGAATACCTTACAACCGCGGAATTGCAGCGCTGGATCCTGGAAAGCGACGTCTCCTGGAACCACATTGACCGTCAACTCGCGATCGCGCAACCCGAATTGCTCGAACAAATAAGGGATTCAGCCCTGATTGAATCCTATTTTCCGATTTACACAACAAATTTGATTCGCGCCTGCTGGGATCAAATCGATGTGACCTCCGTATTTTCCGTGCAGCTCTACGAGTCCTACAAACATTTTTATGCTCTGAACCGCTACCTCGAAGTTGTGGGCTACCGTCCCATCACCGAGCAAGAACTGATGGAAGTCAGAGCCCGCAACATTCAGAACGAGATTGATGATCCCATACGCGAACTCGCCCGCTACATGATCAGTGAGCACTTCGCTGCTTACTTCTTTCTGCGCCTGTCCCACCAGGCCGGTGAACCAGTGCTCCGTCAGATCACTGCATTTATCGCCAAGGATGAATTTCGGCACACGCAGTTTGCCTACGATCTGCTCGAACCCAGAGTGCGTGGTAACGAAGAAGCCGTCCAGCGCGTGTTGCATGTAGCCGCGAACTTTCGACATGTCGGCGCGGACGTTGTCACGCGCGTGCCGGTCTCCTCCAAGAACGATCTTCAGGCGATTTTGACTCTGGATAAGAAGATGCACCGTCTCACGGGAATTTCGATATCCGAGTTCAGTCAGCGGGATATTCATGCGTCCTACTGACCGGGAATTGTGGCTCTTGAATTTTTATCGCA
>Ga0209008_1000652_pt1 | contig 10098 bp, 7 predicted proteins | sample JacPin_JW_Ref_O3_FD_187963 | JGI IMG/M metagenome (GOLD analysis project Ga0209008, IMG submission 187963) | Forest soil microbial communities from Algoma, Ontario, Canada - Jack Pine, Ontario site 1_JW_Ref_O3 (SPAdes) (version 2) | ecosystem: Environmental > Terrestrial > Soil > Boreal...
CGAGGAAGTGCGCACGCAAACAGTCGTTGGCAGTGACGGCGCCGCGAGCCGCGTAGCGCAATCCGCAGGATGGCCGCGGCAGGAAACTGTTCCGCTGGTGCAAGCAATTGTTGAACTGCCGAAAGATATGCCGGCGGAGACCGTGCGCGTTTGGTTCGTGCCCGATGACACGCCATATTTTTACTGGCTGATTCCGGATTCGCAGAATCGCGGTGTGCTGGGATTGATCGGCGAGTCAGGCCAGGAAACGCGCAAACATCTAGAGCGGTTTCTCGAGAAGCGAAAGCTTACTCCAATCAGTTTTCAAGGCGCGCGCATTCCCGTCTACAACCGCTGGGTGCCCGTGAAGCGGCGCGTGGGCGCTGGCGATGTATATCTTGTCGGCGACGCCGCGGCCCAGGTGAAGGTCACCACCGTCGGCGGAATCGTCACCGGGTTCCGCGGCGCCCTTGGCGTTGCCGAATCAATTCTGAATCAGGGTAGGAGTGCGGAATTAAAGAGCTTGCGACGCGAACTGGATATGCATTTGCTGCTGCGCCGATCGCTGCATCATTTTCAGCAAAGCGATTACAGCCGCCTCGTCGATTTGTTGAATGATTCCGCGCGGCAGTCCCTCAGCGATTATTCCCGCGACGAGGCCCTCAAAGTTCTCTGGCACATCTGCTTGAGCCAACCCCGCTTGATCCTCATGGGCCTGCGCGGATTATTGACTGGCGGGAGAACCGCTGCCCCGCCGCGCACCTAGCTGCCTGCGACTTCCCTTTTCTCCCGAAACTTTCTCCACGTATAGTTAGTGTCATTAAGTATGGCCTCCGACGGCTACATCCTCGGGCTTTCTGCGTTGGCGCACGATCCCGCTGCGGCATTGCTCGATCCGCGCGGTGAAATCATCGCCATTGAAGAAAGCAAGATGGCGCGCTCGCGCGATGCCGCAGGAATTCCGCGCGAGGCAATCCGCTATTGCTTCGATCGCGCCGGGATTGATTGGAGGGATGTATCAAGCATCGCCGTCGCCAGCGAGCCGCGAAAATCATGGCGCCGCTCAACGGGATTGCGGCTACGCCAAGCCGCTCGCGCGCCGGTGGCCAGCGGATATTATTTAAGCAAGTCGGTCGGCGAACTTGGCCGCGAGCTTAATAATTTTCGAATTCTGGATTCGCTGGCAGGCGAGCCTGTCGGCCGTGTGATCGCTTCCGGGCATCACATGTGCCACGCCGCAAGCGCGTTTTTCGCGTCGCCTTTCGATTGCGCGCTCGTGCTAGTAATGGATGAGCAAGGTGACGGCCGCTCAGGTTTGGCCGCAGTCGGCGAAGGCACGAAGCTCCACATAATCGACGAAGTCCCGTTTCCTCATTCGCTCGCATGGATCTATTCGCAAGTCACCGAATTGGCAGGCTTCGCACCGCACAAGGACGAGCAGAAACTTCAATGGCTAAGCCTGTTCGGCGCGCCGGAGTTCGAGAATTTATTCCTGGAGATGATGCGGCGCGATTCTTCCCCGTGGCCGCATTTGAACCCGCGTTTTTTCACGCGCGGATTTACGGGACGCCTCGCGTTTTCCGATCTGTTCTACCGGCGAATTGGCGTGCCGCAACCGGGCGCAAAGATTGCCAGCGAGACGCTACGCGCGAATCTGGCCGCGAGCGTTCAAGCCGCATGCGCGACAGTCGTGAATGGCCTTCTCGAATCCCTTCGAAAGGAACCCAAAATCGAAAATCTCTGCCTTGCCGGCGGCCTTTTCCTGAATCCGCTTCTTGTTTCAGCGATTGAGCGCGGCACCGGTTTCAAGGATGTATTCGTTCAGCCCGCAGCGGGGAACGAAGGAACCGCCCCAGGGGCCGCCTGGAACGAATGGCACGTGAGCCACGGCCAAAAAAGAATCGCGCCGATGACTCATCTTTATTGGGGACCTTCGTACTCCAACGACGAAATCAAGCAGGTGCTCGACAATTGCAAAGCCACTTACCACTGGGCAAACTCTGACGCGGAAAAGACTCAGGAGACGCTGCGCCTGCTGCGCGCCGGCAAAATTGTGGCTTGGTGCCAGGGCGCAGCGGAATTCGGGCCGCGTGCGCTCGGTAATCGAAGTCTGTTGGCATCGCCGTGGGCGCCCTTTGTGAGGGAAAACCTGAATGATTTTGTGAAGCACCGGGAATCGTTCCGGCCTTTCGCGCTGGCCGTTCCGGACGAAAATGCCGGGCGACTTTTCGAAACAACTCGCGCGACGCGGTTTATGGCCTCGATGGCAGTCGTAAAGCCGGAAGCGCGCACATTGCTGAAGGATTTTATTTTGCCGGGGAATCTGGTGAGGCTGCACGTGGTCGAGCGCGCCGCGAATCCGCTTTTCTGGCAGCTGCTAAAGAGTGCGGGCGAAAACGCTCCCGCGCCGATTCTAGTGAACACTTCCTTTAATCTCTTCGGCGAGCCGTTGGTAATCACGCCGCGCGATGCAGTGCGCAGCTACTTCTGTTCCGGCACGGATGCGCTAATAATCGGCAATTTCATTCTGGCCAAAACGTAGCGCGCCTCCCAGTAGCACAGGCACTCCTGCCTGTGTCCGCCATAAACCACAACCCACTCACAACCAACCTCCTAGAATCGCGCACGGACCGGCACAGGCAAGAGTGCACCGGGCCGCAGCGCAGATCGGCACCCGGCCGTCTGCATTTTCGCCTCTGCCTCATACTCATCAATGAGCCGCGTACTTTTCAAGCCACTTCAGATCTTCGCGCACCAAGATTTTCCCGTGCCATGGATTTTTCTCCAAACTGTGACCTTCTCCAGGAAAAATCAGCAGGCTCACAGGAATGCCGCGGCTATAAAGCGCGCGTTCCAGCAGATATTGCTCGCCCACGTAGACGCGAATATCATCCTCGCCCCCAACGATGAACGTTGGCGTGGTCACTTTATCGATTTGCCAGATAGCCGCTTCCGCGTTGTAATTTTCTCTCGCCTCCCACGGCCGGCCGCCCAGAAAATAAGCATCGTCCATCACCGTATCGTCATTACCCCAATTCATTACATGCTCGACGGCCCCGGCGCCAGTGACCGCAGCCTTGAATCGCGTAGTTTGCGTGATCACCCAATTCGTGACGTAGCCGCCATAGCTATATCCGCCGACTGCGAGGCGATTAGGATCCGCAATTCCCTCTTTCACCAGCGCGTCGACGCCCTCAAGAACATCCTTCCCAGGCCGCGAGACAATGTGCGGAATAATTCCCAGCGCAAAAGCATCTCCGTAACCAGTTGACCCGCGATAGTTCGGCTCGAAGACTAGCCATCCGTTCGTTGCCGCCAGCGCGCCCCATTTGTACCAATCGGCTTCGAAGTAGTCGCCATCGGCTTCCTCGGGCCCTCCATGGACGAGCATGAACATCGGAAGATTCTTCGCAGTTTCTTTTCCGGGAGGATAAATCAGCAGGCCTTCCAATTTCGTTCCGTCGTCGGCCGTCCATTGATAGGAATGTGCTGGCGGCATGGCTCGCTCGGTGAAGATTTTATTCAACGAAGTAATCGGGCGCGCGCTCGAGAGATCGTTGACACTGTCCGCGATATAAATTTCATTCGGCTGGTGAAATCGCGAATACTCGAACGCGATGCGCGGCGAATGTGCCGCCGTGGAAATCCTGGCGTAGGTTCCCGGCAAGCCTGCCTGTTTCGTGAAAGCGGACTCCGGTGAAGCTTGCGTATAAAGCTGCGTTTCGGTTCCTAACTGGCCCGCGGCCAGTAGATCGCCGTTCGACAACACATTGAACTCGCCCATCGCGCCCGTGAAATTCGCAGCCCAGCGGGAATATTGAGCGTGGTCACTGGCAGATTTGCCGCCGGGCGCCGCACCAGCATCCACCCAATAGACGCGCGGCTGTGCGTCCTGATACGCACCTTCCACCGATCCGTACAAGAAAATGAAAAAGATGTGCCGGCTATCCTTGGCCCATCGGATGTGATCGTAAATCAAAGATGCATGACTGACGAGCTGTGGCTGCGCCAGCGCATGTGCGGCGGATCCGAGGTCGATCGCGAAAATCGAGAAGGTATCGAGCGTCTCTTCCCGTTCCGAGCGCGAATCGGTGCAGAAGGCCAGCCGCGCCCCGTCAGGCGAAACAGTAAGCTCTTTGGCGCGATCAGCGATCTTGGCAATTTCGTGCTTGGCGGCTGACAAATCCGGCGCTAGGTTGCCGCTGCGCCATGCAGACTCGACGGCGCTCACGTCCACGCTGAAGATTTCGTCGCCGCGCTCGGATTCACGGTAACGAATCACGTCTTTCCATTCCTTTTTCTGCGCCGCCTTCTCCTCTTTCGATCGCGATTTCTCGGCAGCGAAAAAGATCGAGCGGGAATCCGCGGACCAGGAAAACGAGTGCACGCTCTCATCGCCATCGGTCACCTGAAACGATTCACCGCCGGTCACGGATATCACATAAAGTTGCTCCGCCGGCTCGGACTTGTCGGAGTCGTCAGCATCTTCGCTGCTGTCGGCGCTTTTCGATTTTTGCGCCGCGCGATCGGAAAGAAACGCGATCCAGCGGCTGTCAGGAGACCATTGCGGCGAATGTTCATGACCGGATTGGGTAAGAGGAATGAGCGTGCCGCCGGAACTCACGTCCGCGCCCGCAATGCGATAGAGCCATAAATCCGTGCGATAGCGGTTCGCCTCCCAATCGCTGCGCGTCGTCTGGATGACCACCGCCGCGCCGTCGGGCGAAATCCGTGCGGCGTTATACTCCACAGAATTAAAAAACTCATCGAGCGTCACTGGCGGCTTATCCGAGGCCGCCAACGGCCCGCGAATCGAGATAGCCAGCACACCCACACTTGCGATGATGGCGAGAAGACATGAAAGTTTGCGCATGATTTCTCCGAAGGAGCGAAGAGATATACTCTGGGCCGGAATGAAGGTCAAGAAAACGAATGCGAAATCCGGAATCATGATGCGGAGCCGATTTGACTGACGTTCACAATTTGGATTGGCGCGCACCGCGAAAGAGCAGGCGCACAATTGCCGCCGCGCTTCTCGTGTTCCTAGCGCTTGCGGGCGTGATCGCATTTCGCGGAATTGGGCGATGGCTGGTCGTTGAAGACCCGCTCGATCGCTCGGATGCCATCGTCGTTCTCAGCGGCGGCCTTCCTTATCGCGCCGTGGAAGCCGCAAAAATCTTTCACCTCGGAATGGCGCCCCAAATCTGGCTGACGCAGCCCGCCAATCCGTCCAATGTTCTGAGCAAAATGTGCATTCCATTCGAAGGCGAGGAAGGCTACAGCCGCTCAGTGCTGATCTACGAAGGCGTGCCTGGCTCCGACATCCGCATCCTCACGCCGGTAATCGTGAATACAGAAGACGAAGAGCGAGCGATCATCGCCGAGATGCAGTCCACGCACGCGAGCCGCGTGATTCTCGTGACTTCTCCGCCTCATACGCGGCGCGTTCGCGCGCTTTGGCGCCATCTCGCGCCGGCAGGACTCACGTTAATCGTTCGCAGCGCCAGCGAAGATGAATATGACGCGAATCACTGGTGGCGGACAACGCGAGATGCACTGTCGGTAATGCGAGAGACCTTGGGGCTGTTGAACGCTTGGACAGGACTTCCGGTGCGGCCAGCGAAACATTGAGCACGAAACATTCGCGACTCAGACGAAGCCCGCCGCCGCAAAATGCAAAATGCTAACTGACTTTGGTCATCTGAATAGCTTCCACAACTCTCCAGCGATCCCACTCAGACCGGCGCGCCAGATCGCGAAGACAAAGATGCCACCCAATTCCGCTATCAGAATCATCGCTGCCATAGAACGCCACGAATTGATGACCATTCGCAGCCGCTCCGTTGCTCGGAAGCTTAATGAATTCTTCCGGCATATTCTCCTGCGCACTAACTTCCGCCTGCCGAAACGGCTCCAGCAGCTCGGGATCAAGCGGCACGGAGAGCAGAATTCGTTCGTCGGGCACTAGCGCGATCACGTCATCGCCAACACCAGCGCGGCGGTCTTGCAGCGCGCAAAGCGCCAGCCCACCATCCTGCCAACGCAATTCAATCGTCGGCACTCGTCCAGTTGCCGCACCGGCTTTCACTCCCGCAAGCGGCATCTGCCACAACGTCACCGGACCATCCTCACTCAAGTTTTCCGGGAATACATCAAAGGTACGAGTCTGCCAGTTCGCGGATTTATTCTGCGGCAGCACCTCAGTAACGGTCAGAACCGTATGACTCCGCCAGCGCTCGATTTTCACCGAGCCCAGAAAATTTCCTTCTTCGCGGATGAAAGCGCGCTGCGCGTCGCTGGTTTCCACCGTCTTGTTCCAGAACCGATCGCTCAGCCCAAGCCCAAACGTATAAAACTGCTCGAGCGGCGACGGCGCCGATTCATCCAACTTGCGGCGGAAATTCGGATCGGCGACTTCTTCGAGCGAATGGAGCCGGTCGGTAAGACGGCGAATGGACCAAGCCTGATGCGCGAGCAGCCGTTGCCAATGGCGCGCCAGAATTACAAATACGAACCCAACGATTACACAAACTCCCAGCGCAACCCACAAAATTTCCATGTCGCAGCCTTCCCTGGCCCCCAGGGTATCTCTCACGGGAAGAGCGAGAGTGGCCGGATTGTACTATTAAACCGCGGCCACTCAAAAGAGCGCCGCCCCTCCGCGAGGCCCGCAGCATAAAGATTCGCTTGGGCGATCCAAGTGATTAGTTCAAAATGGTTTGGCCTCTTGCAGCGTTCGAACTGCATTTGAAGATCCAGTATCATCGAATGGGAGGATGCGCGATTGAAGATTTCAGTGGTCGGCTCGGGCTATGTAGGTCTCGTCACCGGCGGATGCCTCGCGGAAATCGGGCACGAAGTAGTCTGCACGGATAGCGATCTCGCCAAGATCGGCATCCTCGAATCAGGCATGCTGCCGATTTACGAGCCCGGACTCGAAGATGTAATCGCCCGCAATCGCGCAGCAAAGCGGCTCACGTTCGAACGCGAGCCAGCCAAAGCTGTAGCCGAAGCAGACGTAATTTTCATTTGCGTTGGCACTCCGCCGCTGCCGAACGGCGACGCCGATTTGAGCGCGATCGATAGCGTGGCGCGCCTGGTCGGAACCGGCGCGCACGGCTCGAAGCTAGTCATCGAGAAAAGCACCGTTCCCGCACAGACCGGCCAGCAGCTCAAGCGCCAGCTCAGCGTTTACGGACGCAACGGCACCGCGAAATTTCGAGTCGCGTCGAATCCAGAATTTCTGCGCGAAGGAACAGCAGTCTACGACTTCCTGCATCCGGACCGCATCGTGGTAGGCGTCGAAGACCAGCAAACCGAAAAGCAGATGCACGAAATCTACCGTCCGGTCCTCGAAAGAAGCTTCAAGTGCCCGATCCATTCGCAAGCCTGCCCAAAAGCTGAGCCTCCGGCATGGATGGTGACAACCATCAACAGCGCCGAACTGATCAAGCACGCCTCCAATTCCTTCCTCGCGCTGAAAATTTCCTACGCCAATATGCTCGCGGATTTGGCCGAAAAGCTGGGCGCCGATATCGATGAAGTGGTCCGCGCAGTGGGAAAAGACCCGCGCATCGGCGAAAGTTTTCTGCGTGCCGGGATTGGATTCGGCGGATTCTGCTTGCCCAAGGATTTGCAGGCCTTCATGCGGCTCGCACAGCGCTGCGGCGTGGATTTCTCGCTGCTCAAGGAAGTCGAAAATATCAATGCGCGGCGCATCGATCATTTCGTCGAGAAGCTGCGTCGAGCACTCTGGGTGCTCCGCGGCAAACAAATTGGCGTGCTGGGATTGGCGTTCAAGCCGAATACAGACGACATCCGTTTTTCGCCCGCGATTGATTTGGTCGAGCGCTTGATCCTCGAAGGCGCCCGGGTTCGTTGCTACGATCCCGAAGCGATGGAGAAAACGCGCGAAGCGCATCCCGCGATCCCCGTTTGCGATTCAGCGTATGAAGCGGCGCGCGGCGCGGAAGCGCTGGTGATCGCCACCGATTGGAAGGAATTCGCCGAACTCGATTGGGGACGCGTGCGCGACGCCATGGCCCGCCCGCTAATTTTGGATGGACGCAATCTGCTCTCGGCCAGCGAAATGAAAGCGCTCGGCTTCGAATATCACTCCATGGGCCGCGCCGAGGAAGAAGCTCACAAGCTCGTGAATGGTACGGCCTAGACTATCGGCCGCCCGACGAAGTTTCTTGCGAAACCTTCATCTGAAAATATTCCAGCGTCAGCCGCAACCCTTCTTCCAAGTTCACCCTCGGCTCCCATTTCAAAATCTGCCGCGCCTTAGTAATATCCGGGCAACGCTGCTTGGGATCATCCTGCGGCAGCGGCTTGAAGATTAATTCGGATTTCGTTCCAGTCAGCCGCCGAATTCTCTCCGCAAATTCCTTGATCGTAATTTCCTGCGGATTGCCAATGTTCGTCGGCTCGTGCTCGCTCGAATCGAGCAACCGCAAAATTCCATCCACTAAATCGGAGACGTAACAAAAACTCCGCGTCTGGCTACCATCGCCGTAAACCGTAATCGGCTGATCCGTCAGCGCCTGATACAAAAAATTCGGCAAAGCGCGCCCGTCGTTCAATCTCATGCGCGGGCCATAAGTATTGAAGATGCGCACAATGTGCGTGTCCACGCCATGGAATCGGTGATAAGCCATAGTCATGGCCTCGGCGAATCGCTTGGCCTCGTCGTAAACGCCGCGCGGCCCAATCGGATTCACGTGCCCCCAATAAGTCTCCGGCTGCGGACTCACTTCCGGATCGCCGTAGCACTCCGAAGTCGAAGCCAGCAAAAACCGGCTTTTTTTCGCCAGCGCGAGGCCCAGCGCATTGTGCGTCCCCAGCGCGCCAACTTTCAGAGTCGGAATCGGCAGCTTCAAATAATCATCGGGACTTGCCGGCGACGCGAAATGCAGCACCGCATCCACAGAACCCGCGATATCGATATAGCGCGTCACATCATGCTGCACCAAATGAAACAGCGCATTCGATTGCAGATGCGCCACATTCACCGCCGCCCCGGTCACCAAATTGTCCACGCACAGCACTTCCCATCCACGCGCGATCATTTGATCGCACAAATGCGAACCGAGAAATCCCGCCCCGCCCGTAATCACCACTCGCAATCGTCACTTTCCTTTCGCGCGCCAGCGCTTGCTCGACCACGAAACGCGAAACGCGTCGCTCATTATCTCCGAATTCCCACCACCACAGAAGCCGCGCTCCCTTACTACTTCTTATCAGTAGCGGGCGGCGGATACGCGTTACTGTGGTCGTGAATCGCCCGCCAGCCTTCGGGAAACTTCTTCACGATCACCGTGTAAACGCCAGTGAGCGTTTCCTTCTCGCGCTGCAGTTTGTATTCGCCAGTCGCGTAAGCCGCTTCGGAGCAAAGCATCTTGATTTCGAGATTATCGAAGCTCAGATAGCCCATAGCCTTAGCGTCGGGATAAACCCGGCGGTACCGAGCCATCACATTGTCCCAACCGCGAATCATCCCGCTAGTTCCCACGAATTCAGTATCCGGTGACTTCCAATAACCGTCCATGAAAGCAGCCGTATCACCCCGATTCCAGGCCGCCGTCTGCTTGTCAAAGACTTCGCGGATGGCGGCTTCGTCGGTCTGGCTGCCTTTTGCCGAAATGGGGCGAGCGGCAAGCCAAGTGGCCGCAAATGCAGCGACGCAGCAGGCGGCCAGTGCGACACGTTTAAATTTCATCGAGTTCTCCTTGTTAAGCTATTGATTCTTAAGGGTTTCGCAAGACAGTACTACTGTCCTATTGTCCAGTGCGGGCACCAAAGGCAGAATGGTTCCTGTAAACATGATCTCAGCACTCATCTTCGTGATCTCAGTAGCAGCCCTCGGGCAGTTCGCCCTGTTCTCTTGGCGGGCCGCTTTCCTCACCGTAGCCTCGCGAGAGGTTTCGCTCGAGACGCGGGCAGCCATGGGATCGGCGGCCTCCGACGTCGAGGACGGCAACTTCGCCGGCGCGTCGAAGTGGCTGGAGCTCAGCCCGAATCTAGCGGGTGAGGACCGGCGCCTCTGGACCGTTAAGCTCTATTTCGTGGCCCTACGAGCGATTGCTGGCCTGAGCCGCATGATGGCCCCTGCCGGCG
>Ga0209008_1000653_pt1 | contig 10085 bp, 7 predicted proteins | sample JacPin_JW_Ref_O3_FD_187963 | JGI IMG/M metagenome (GOLD analysis project Ga0209008, IMG submission 187963) | Forest soil microbial communities from Algoma, Ontario, Canada - Jack Pine, Ontario site 1_JW_Ref_O3 (SPAdes) (version 2) | ecosystem: Environmental > Terrestrial > Soil > Boreal...
CGCAAATCGGCGGCGCGTCCGCCCGACTGTGTGGAATAAGAATGGAGCGACAGCCCTGCGGTTCCGCGTTCGATCAAGAACAGGGAAACGCCCTGTACATTTTCCGCGCCGCCGCCGACACGGGCCGACACGAGGAAGTAATCAGCCGACGGGGCATCGAGCACCACGATCTTCTGGCCCGACAGACGCCAGCCGCCGTTGCTGCGCGCGGCGGTGCACGCAACCCGCGATAAATCGTAGCGCCCTGCGGGCTCGTAGCAGGCCAGCGCCAGCTTGAGTTCTCCCGCGCCAATCCTCGGCAGCAGGTTTGCCTTGAGAGAATCGGACGCCGCATCGCGGATCAATCCGCCGCACATTACGACGCTGCTCAAGAAGGGTTCCAGCAACAGGCCGCGCCCGATCTGCTCCATCACCAGCATGACGTCGACGGCATTGCCGCCGAGACCGCCGAATTCTTCCGGGAACGGCAGCGACAACAGACCCAATTCGGCATACTGCGCCCACGCCTCGGCGGAGAAACCCAACTCCGAGCGCGCCAGCTCGCGCCGCCGCTCGAACTCGTAGTCGCGGGAAATGAAGCGCTGCAATGTCTCTTGCAGCGCAACTTGCTCATTGCTGTAAGTGAAATCCATGGCCCGCTCTAAAGACCCAGGATGTGCTGCGAGATGATGTTCTTTTGGATCTCGCTGGATCCCGCGTAAATCGTCGTCTTGCGCAAATTGAAGTATTGGCCGGCAAGCGGCGGCGCGTACGGCCGGTAATGCTCCGCAAATAAAGGATCGGCGACCCAGTCCGCCTCGAGTGCTTCGCGCAGGTAGGGCAAGGCGTCGGGGCCCAGAGCCTGCATTTGCAACTCGGCAAGCATTTGCTGAATTTCCGAGCCCTTGATCTTGAGCACCGACACTTCCGGCCCGAGCGTGCGCGATTCGCTCGCGGTGGCGGACAGTACCCGCAGATTGGTGATCTCGAGCGCCATCAGCTCGAGTTCCACCTGGGCGATGCGATCGCGAAAGCGCATATCCTGGATCAGAGGCCGGCCGTTCGAGATTTGCCCGGCGGCAATCTCCTTGAGCTTCTTCAATGCGCGCTTGCAGCTGCCGATGCCGGCGTTATTGGTACGCTCGTGCGTCAGCAGGAATTTCGCGTAAGTCCAACCCTTGTTCTCTTCGCCGACCAGGTTGTGCGCCGGCACCCTCACATTGTCGAACCAGATCTCGTTTATTTCGTGCTCGCCGTCCAGCATGGTGATGGGCTTGAGCGTGATGCCCGGCGTTTTCATGTCGATGAGAAGAAACGAAATGCCCTGCTGCGGCCGTCCCTCGGTACTGGTGCGCACCAGGCAGAATATCCAGTCGGCGTACTGGCCCATTGTGTTCCAAGTCTTCTGCCCATTGACCACATAGTGATCACCCTGGCGCGCCGCGCTGGTCCGCAGCGAAGCAAGGTCGGAGCCGGAGCCCGGCTCGGAATATCCCTGGCACCACCAATCCTCGGCGGCAATGATTCTCGGCAGGAAGTACTCCTGCTGCGCGGCGCTGGCGAACGTCATCAGCACCGGCGCCAGCATCCTCATCGAAAACGCATTCTGCGGAGGCGCGCCGATGTCCGCCCTCTCCTCTTCAAAAATATGCTGCTGGATGACGTTCCAGCCGGCGCCGCCGAAGCGTTGCGGCCACATTGTGGCGCCCCAGCCACGCCCATGCAGAATCCTCTGCCAGCGCGTCATGTCGTCCTTTCGCAGGCGCTTACCCAAGCTCGTGCGCCTGCGGATGTCGCCGGGCAGCTCAGCCTCGAAGAAGGCGCGCACTTCCCGGCGAAATGCCTGCTCTTCGGCGGTATATTTCAAGTCCATGCGAGGTAACCCATCTGGTACTTATGGCATCCCTCGGCCGGATGCGCCGCACTTTCGGCGCCATCCTATTGACCGACGACGACAATTTGCGGCGCCCGCGTCCAGGCAGCCGAATGGATCGCAACTAAGTGCCGCGCAGGCCCTGCGCAGGATACGTCCGAGTATCAGTCGATCACGACCACCACTTTGCCGCGCGCCTGGCGCCCGCCGAGCCTCGCGATTGCCTCGGCACCGCGCGCCAGCGGAAAGCGCTCGGTGACGGCCGGCTTGATCCGGCCGTCGAGATACAGTGCCATCAGCGCCGCGACATTGGCGGCATGCTGCGCAGGATACCGGGCGGTAAATTCGCCCCAGAAGACGCCGACGACCTGGCAGCTCTTGAGCAGCGTCAGGTTCAGCGGCAGTTTCGGAATACCGGCGGTGAAGCCGACCACCAGATGCCGGCCCTGCCAGCCGATCGCGCGCAGCGCCGCTTCGGTGTAGTCGCCGCCCACGCCGTCGTAGATCACCTGGGCGCCGTCTGCGCCGCAGGCGGCCTTGAAGCGGTCCGTGAGTGCGCGCGCCTGGGTCTTGTCCAAAGGCCCCACCGGATATTGAACCCCCTCATCGGCGCCGTGATCGCGTGCCAGCGCGAGTTTCTCCACACTCGACGCGGCCGCAACGACACGCGCACCCATCGCCTTGCCCAACTCCACCGCCGCAAGACCCACACCGCCCGCCGCGCCGAGCACCAGCAGAGTCTCTCCGGACCGCAAAGCCGCCCGATCCTTGAGCGCGTGCTGCGAGGTGCCATAGGTCATGAGCAAAGCGGCCGCTTCGTCGAAGGGCATGGTATCGGGAATTTTCCAGCAATTGCTCGCGGGCCCCACGGCCTTCTCGGCCATGCCGCTGCGCGCCGGGGAGAGCAGCACCCGGTCGCCCACGCGCACATGCTCGACACCCTCTCCCACCGCATCGACGACTCCTGCCACTTCGGCGCCCGGCGCGAACGGACGCGGCGGCTTGTATTGATAAAGATCCTGGATGATCAGTAGATCGGGAAAGTTGACTCCGCAGGCGCGCACGGCAACCCGGACTTGGCCCGGCCCGGCGAGCGGTTCCGCGATGTCTTCGAGCACCAGCGTTTCCGGGCCGCCGGCTTGTTTGCTGAGCAGAGCTTTCATGAGGGACTCACACGTTGGCCCGCGGCGGCGTTTTCGCGATCCTGCAGTTCGCGCCACATGATCTTGCCGGCGCCGGACTTCGGCAGGGCGTCGACGAATTCGACGATGCGGGGATATTTATAGGCAGCCATGTTCTCGCGGCACCAGTCGATGATGGCTCGTTCATCGATCCGGCCGCGCCAATCCGGCCTGAGCACGATCACGGCTTTGACGGTCTCGCCGCGGTGCGCATCCTGCGCGCCGATGACGCAGGCTTCCAGAATCGCGGGATGCTGGTACATCTGGGATTCCACTTCGGTGGGCCAGACCTTGAATCCGGACGCATTGATCATGCGTTTCAACCGGTCGACGATGAAAAAGTAGCCGTCTTCGTCGGCTCTGCCGAGATCGCCGGTGCGCAAGAAGCGCTTGCCGTCGATTTCGACCAGAGCCTGGGCGGTGTCCTCGGGCTTGTTCCAGTAGCCCAGGAACACCTGCGGGCCGTGCGTGATGATTTCACCGACTTCGCCGGCCGCGAGCTCGTTCAACGTGACGGGATCGACCACTCTCGAGTCGACGCCATATATCGGGATGCCCAGACACTGCTTCTTCGGATGCTCGCCGGGATTGAGATGGGTGGCTCCCATGGTCTCCGACAATCCATACCCTTCGTAGTAAGTGACGCCCAGGTCGAGGAGCCGCTGCGCCACCGCCGCAGGCATGGCGGCACCGCCGCCTGTCAGGCGCCGTATGGAGCTCAAGTCGTACTTGGCGATGTCCGGGTTCGCGAAGAAGTCCTGAATCATGGTCGGAATTGCGGTCCAGCTCGCAATCCGGTAGCGCTGCACGCATTCCGCCGCGGCACTTCGATCCCAGCGAGGCAGCATGACCACGGTGTTGCCGACATAGAGCGGGCCGTTCATGCCGCCCTGCATGCCTGTGACGTGAAACAGAGGCGCCACCGCCATCAACGTGGTTTCGGGCTGCAGTGAGAACCAGCGCATGCCGGCAACCAGCGTGTGCATGGCGCTGCGGTGCGTGTGCATGCAGCCTTTGGGCTGGCCCGTGGTGCCGGAGGTATAGGGCATGACGCACAAGTCGTCCGGGCCGGCCGTCAGAGGCCCGGGCCGCAAGCCGTCGGCCAGCACGTCGCGCCACAAGCTCACTCCCGGTGCGGCAACGTCCGCACGCGGCGCCGAGATGAAGTCCGGCACCGTGAGTGTGGTGGGCTGCTGCAGATAATCCGAATATGCGGCGACTATCGCCGATTTGAGCACCGACTTGCCGAGCAGCGGTTCGACGCGCGGGTAGAGCTCCTGCGAAACGATGATGGTGCTCGTGCCCGCGTCTTCCGCGTAGCGCAGAATTTCCTTGGTCAGATTCATCGGATTGAGCGGCACCACGACGGCGTTCGCGCGCAGGATGCCGTAGTAGCCGATGACGAACTGCGGGCTGTTCTGCATGAGCAGCAGCACGCGATCGCCTTTGCGCACTGCGCATCGGCGCTCGAGAAAACCCGCGATGCGCTCCGCCTCATCCAGCAATTGCGCGAAACTCACCGCGGTGTCGTAGAACACCAGGAAGGGCTTATCCGGATAGCGGCGCGCCGATACCTCGGCGTTATAGAAGAGATTGGTGGCCGGCGCGATCAGCTCGTGCATGGTATGAGCCGGCCAGGATTTGAAATGTCGATCCGACATGGGTGTACCTACGCGCCCGCCCGATAACGCCCCAATTCCAGCTTCCCGATCTGCTCACGGTGTACTTCGTCCGGACCGTCGGCAAATCGCAGGGTGCGCGCGGCGGCGTAGGCGGCGGCCAGCGGGAAGTCGTCGCTGACGCCGCCGCCCCCGTGCACCTGGATCGCCCAATCGATGACCTGACAGGCCATGTTGGGCGCGGCGACCTTGATCATCGCGATCTCCTTCTTGGCGGCGCGGTTTCCCACGGTGTCCATCATATAGGCCGCATTGAGCACCAGCCAGCGGGCCTGATCGATGAGGATGCGCGATTCGGCGATGCGCTCGAGCGTAACGCCCTGTTCCGACACGCGCCGGCCGAAGGCGACGCGCTGCTGTGCCCGCCTGCACATCATTTCCAGGGCCCTTTCGGCCACGCCGATCAAGCGCATGCAATGGTGGATGCGGCCGGGACCGAGGCGGCCCTGCGCAATTTCGAAGCCGCGGCCTTCGCCGAGCAGAATATTCTCCGCCGGTACGCGCACATCGACGAAATCGATCTGCGCATGGCCGTGGGGCGCATGATCGTAGCCGAACACGGTCAGCTGGCGCAGCCGCTTGACGCCCGGCGTGTTCATCGGCACGAGGATCATCGATTGCTGGCTGTGAAGCGCCGCGGCCGGGTTGGTCTTACCCATGAATATCAGGATTTCGCAGCGTGGATCTCCGGCGCCGGACGTCCACCACTTGCGGCCGTTGATCACGTAGTGATCGCCGTCGCGCACGATGGAGGACTGGATATTCGTGGCATCGCTCGACGCCACGTCGGGCTCGGTCATGGCAAAGGCCGAGCGGATCCGCCCGTCGAGCAGCGGCGCGAGCCAGCGCGCTTGCTGCTCGGGAGTGGCGTAGCGGGCCAGCACTTCCATGTTGCCCGTGTCGGGCGCGGAGCAATTGAAGGCCTCCGGTGCGAGATGCGAGCGTCCCATGATCTCGCACAGGGGCGCGTACTCGAGATTGGAGAGGCCCGCGCCGTGCTCGGAGTGCGGCAGGAACAGATTCCACAGATTCTGCGCCCTCGCCTCGTGCTTGAGCTCCTCCATGATCGCAGTGGGCCGCCAGGGATTGCCGCCGCGCCGGGCCTTTTCCATTTCCGCTTCGAAGAGCGGCTCGGCCGGGTAGATGTGAGTCTCCATGAAACGCTGCAGCCGCTCCTGCAGGAGGCGTACCTTGTCACTGTGGGAGAAATCCATGCTCGGTGCTCCTTGTCTTACTCTAGGCGTCGAAGGTCCGACGCACCAACGCCCACGCCTGTTCCGCCAGCGGCCTTGCGCGGCGACCCGCTTCCAATGCCGTCGCGCTCGACGCATTGCCCTGCAGGGCGCGCGCCAGCACGCCTTGCAAAATCCCCGTCAAGCGGAACATGTTGAACGCCAGGTAGTACGTCCATTCCCGCGGCGCGACGGGTGCGCGTCCGCGCCGCCGGCAGTAGTCGGCCACGCACTCTGCTTCGCTCGGAATCTGCAGCGCCGCGCAGTCCAATCCGGCGAGACCGCGGAATTGTTCGGCCGACAAATGGTAGCGCGTACACAGATAGGCCAGGTCGACGAGAGGATGGCCCAATGTAGACAGCTCCCAATCCAGCACCGCCAGGATTCTCGGTTCGCGCGGATGGAATATGGTGTTGTCGAGCCGGAAATCGCCGTGCACGATGCCCGTCTCCTCGCCGGCGGGAATGTGCTCGGGCAGCCACTCGATGAGCCGCTCCATCGCATCGACTGTTTCGGTTTCCGAAGCTCGGTACTGCTGCGTCCAGCGCGCCACTTGGCGCTCGATGTACCGGCCGGGTTTGCCGTAATCGCCCAGCCCTAAGGCGGCGTAGTCCACCGAGTGAAGCGCGGCGATCACGCGTGTCATTTCCTCGTAGATCGCGCGCCGCTCCGCGGGAGCCACTTCCGGCAGCGCGGCGTCCCAGAACAACCGCCCCTCGACATAGTCCATCACATAGAACGCGGTGCCGATCACCGTGGAGTCCTCGCATAAGGCGTAGGCCCGGGCCACGGGGACTTCCGTGTTTTCCAACGCCTTGATCACACGATATTCGCGATCCACGGCATGCGCAGAAGGCAGCAGCTTGCCCGGCGGCTTGCGCCTCAGCACATAGCGATGATCGGCCGATTGCACCAGAAACGTGGGATTCGACTGCCCGCCGGCGAACTGCCGCAGCTCGATGGGGCCTGAGAAGCCCTCGATGTTCGCCTGCATCCACGCGGCGAGGCGTACGGTATCGAAGGCGTGCTGTGCCGGGGGAGCCCGCAGTCCCTCGGCCGGGCTGCTCATGCGTTGGACGCGCCGCCGTCCACGGCAATGTATTGACCCGTCACGTGGCGGGATGCATCCGACGCGAGATAGACGGCGGCGCCCATGAGGTCGGTATCGCCGCCGAGACGTCCCAGCGGAGTTTGCCGGATCACGGAGGCTTCGATCTTTTCGAGCACGCCGCTCGACATCTTCGACGGAAAAAATCCCGGGCAGATTGCGTTGACGCGGATGCCGTGAGATCCCCACTCAGAGGCGAGGACACGGGTCAGCTGCAAGGCCGCCGCCTTTGATGAATAATAGGCGGCCGCCTTCATGTTCATTCCCACGCGCAGTGCGGCGACGGAGGCCACGACGATGATGTTGCCGGAGCGCTGCGGTATGAAACAGCGATTTGCAACCGCCTGGCTGAGCATGAACACACTGGTGGCATTCAAGGTCATGACCTTGTTCCACGCCTCGAGCGGGTACTCTTCGGCCGGCGCGCCCCAGCTGGTGCCGGCGTTGTTGACCAGGATATGGATGCCGCCGTAGTGACCCACGACCGCCTCGACCAGTGCAGGCACTTGTTCCGCCTTGGTCAGATCATTGACCACGGTGAGTGCATCGATGCCCTGCTTCGCGAGCAGGGACTTGGCTTCCTCGAGTTCGGCGGGTTTGCGCGCGCTGATCGCAATTCTTGCGCCCATTTCACCGAGACCCTGCGCGATCTGCAGGCCGAGACCGCGCGAGCCGCCGGTGACGAGAGCCACCTTGTCCTTCAGCTCGAACAGCTCGCGCACGCCCATCTCAAACCACCTCGAACAACCCGGCAGCACCCTGGCCGCCGCCGATGCACATGGTGACGACCACCAGCTTGGCGCCGCGCCGCTTGCCCTCGATGAGCGCATGTCCGGTGAGGCGCGCGCCGCTGACCCCGTAGGGATGGCCGACGGCGATGGCGCCGCCGTTGACGTTCAACCGCTCATCGGGAATGCCCAGCTTGTCGCGGCAGTAAAGGACCTGACAGGCGAACGCCTCGTTCAGCTCCCAAAGATCGATGTCGCTGACTTTGTAACCCGTGCGCTGCAAAAGACGGGGCACTGCATAAATAGGGCCGATGCCCATCTCATCGGGCTCGCAGCCGGCGACCGCGAAACCGCGGAAAATCCCCAACGGTGCGAGGCCGCGCTGTTCCGCCAGCTTGCCGTCCATGACCACCACCGCACTGCTGCCGTCCGAAAACTGGCTGGCATTGCCGGCCGTGACCACCCCGCCCGGTATGGCCGGACGAATCAGCGCAACGGCTTCCAGTGTGGTGTCGGGACGTATACCCTCATCGGCGGCGATGGTCACCTCGCGCGTGCCGAGAGTGCCGGTCGCCTTGTCGGCGACGCCCATGACGGTGGTCATCGGCACGATCTCGTCCTTGAACTTGCCCGCGGCCTGCGCCGCCGCAGCGCGCAGCTGGCTGCGAACCCCGTATTCATCTTGGGCTTCCTTGGCGATGTGGTAGCGCTTGGCCACTTGCTCGGCAGTCTGCAGCATGTTCCAGTACAGCGTCGGCTTGTGCTCGATCAGCCATGGGTCTTTGCGCATGTGCGTGTTCGCTTCGTTCTGCACGCAGGAAATGCTCTCCACGCCGCCCGCGACTATGACCGATGCACCCTCGGTCAGGATGCGCTGCGCCGCCAGCGCGATGGACTGCAGTCCGGAGCTGCAGAAGCGGTTGATGCTCAAGCCCGCCGTGGTCACGGGAAGCCCGGCCCGCAGCGCGATCGCGCGGGCGATATTGCCGCCCGTGGTGCCTTCGCCGAAAGTGGAGCCCATGATCACGTCCTCGACTTCGGCGGGGTCTATGCCGGCGCGCGCTACCGCGTGCCGCACCGAATGCGCGCCGAGCGTGGCGCCATACGTCATGTTGAAGGCGCCCTTCCAGCTCTTGCCGAGGCCGGTGCGCGCCGTAGATACGATGACCGCGTCTGTCACTTGGCTGATCCTTTGGATTCGCTGAAGGTTCGGCCCTCTTGGGCCAAACGGGTGAGCAGCGGTGCCGGCGTCCACACGCTCGCGTCGCTGCCGGGCTGGGCCGCGATGCGCTCGAGGGCGCGCGCGACATCGTGCAGACCGGTCTGGTCCGCATAGAACATGGGTCCGCCGCGATAGGCGGGGAAGCCGTAGCCGTTGAGATAGACCAGGTCGATGTCCGAGGCTCGCTGCGCGATACCGTCCTCGAGGATGCGGGCGCCTTCATTGATCAGCGCGTAGATACAGCGCTCGACGATCTCCTGCGGACTTACATTGCGCGGCACGAAACCCTTTTTGCGCCGATATTCCTCGATGATGGCCGTGACTGTCGGATCCGGAATCGGATGCCGAGAGCCGGTCTCGTACTTGTACCAGCCCGCACCGGTTTTCTGGCCGAAGCGCCCGGCCTCGCACAAAACGTCCGATACATTGGAGAAATCCCGGTCGGGAAACTCGGCCGATCGCCGCTTGCGCAGCGCCCAGCCTATATCCAGGCCGGCGAGATCGCCCACGCGAAACGGGCCCATCGCCATGCCGAAATCCTGAAGCGCTGCATCGATCTGCTGCGGCAACGCGCCGGCCATGAGTAGATCGTGAGCCGCGGCGCCGTAGCGAGCCAGCATGCGGTTGCCGATGAAGCCGTCGCACACCCCGGACACCACCGCGACCTTGCCCATGGTCTTGGACAAACGCATGGCCGTGGCCAGCACGTCCGGCGCCGTCTTGGCGCCGCGAACCACCTCGAGCAGGCGCATCACATTGGCGGGGCTGAAGAAATGCAGCCCGATCACGTCCTGCGGGCGCCGCGTGAAGCTCGCGATATCGTTGAGATTCAGCGCCGAGGTGTTGGACGCGAGAATCGCGCCCTGCCGGACCACGCCGTCCAAGGTCTCGAACACCTGGCGCTTCACGTCCATGCTCTCGAACACGGCCTCGATGACCAGATCGACATCGCTCAATAAGGCGTAGTCCAATGTCGGGGTGATCAAGGCCAGACGCTGCGCGAGGCTGGTCTCGTTGAGCGTGCCCTTGCGCAGCGCACCCTGGTAATTGCGGCGGATAGTGGCCAGCCCGCGGTCGAGCGCG
>Ga0209008_1000654_pt1 | contig 10076 bp, 6 predicted proteins | sample JacPin_JW_Ref_O3_FD_187963 | JGI IMG/M metagenome (GOLD analysis project Ga0209008, IMG submission 187963) | Forest soil microbial communities from Algoma, Ontario, Canada - Jack Pine, Ontario site 1_JW_Ref_O3 (SPAdes) (version 2) | ecosystem: Environmental > Terrestrial > Soil > Boreal...
GAATTTTATTTTAGTTTGAGCTCAGGGCAGGGAGATAGCGTCAGTCACATCTGCCATTTGGGTGGGATGCTGGTCGGATTTCTTTACTTGCGTCGAGGATCTTACTTCTACGGATTTAGGAATAAATATTCGGATTGGCAGCGACAGCGATTGCGGAAGAAATTTGAGGTTTACACGCGGGAACATCAGGATAAGCCGCCGTCGCGACCCGATAATTGGGTGAATTAAAGTAGCGCTGGCGTCCCCGCCGGCATCTTACGATCTCAGTCGCAGGCCAGTAGTACACTCTCCACCGGCGCACAACATTAAATTCATCGAAATGGTTGGCAGTAGGAGTCCGACGCTGACACTATTGCCTTGATAGGAATTCGAGGTCGTAAGAGCCGGCGCGGACGCCAGCGGTACGTGATTATTCGCCGATGCGGTGTAGGCGCATCATATTTGTGGTGCCTGTGGTGCCTAGCGGCGTGCCTGAGATAATTCCGATTACATCGCCTTTCTGAACTACCTTTTCTTCCAGTAGGCGCTTTTCTGCTGCCGCAACAAGTGCGTCAATATTTTTCAGATGAACGATTGAGCGCGGGCGAACGCCCCAGTAGAGGCTGATGCGGCGGCGCGTTTCCTGATTGGGCGAGAACGCGATGATCGGCGCGCGCGGGCGATATTTCGAAACTAGTCGCGCCGATGAGCCAGACTCAGTGAACACAGCGATCGCCTTCATATGCAATTCTTCGGCGGCGTGGCAGATGGCTTCTGCAATGGTCTCGTTTATGTGCAGCTCGGTGAAGCGCGCGGGGCGCGGCGGCTCGGTGATGCTGGCTTCAGCCACGCGAATGATTCGATCCATCATTTCGACCGACTCGATTGGATAGCGGCCGACGGCTGTTTCGCCGGAGAGCATCAGAGCATCGCTGCCATCGAAGATGGCGTTGGCGACGTCGGAAGCTTCGGCTCGCGTGGGGCGCGGGCTTTGCGTCATCGAATCGAGCATTTGCGTAGCGGTGATTACGGGCACCAGGGCATTGCGCGCGCGAGAGATAATTTGCTTCTGCACCACCGGAACTTGCTCCGGATTCATTTCCACGCCAAGATCGCCGCGCGCGACCATTACCCCGTCGGCTACGCTCAAAATTTCATCCAGATTTTCGATGGCTTCCGGTTTTTCCAATTTTGCGATCACTGGCGTAGTTTTTCCCGCGCGCGCCACTGCCGCTTTTGCGGCTTTGACGTCGCGAGCCGAGCGAACGAAGCTTAGCGCCAGGTAATTCACTCCCAGACTCAGCGCGAAGACTAGGTCTTTGCGATCTTTCGGCGTCAAAGATGGAATCTGCAGCTTCACGCCGGGCAGATTGATCCCCTGGTGCTCGCCGAGTTCGCCGCCATCTTCCACACGGGTGATCACTCTGCGGCCTTGGGTGGATTCCACGCGCAACGCGATTTCACCATCGCTCAGAAGAATTCGGTCGCCTTTATGAACGGCGTGCGGCAGTTCTTGAAACGTAGTGCTCACGCCATCGCAATTGCCGAGGGTGTTCTCCGTGGTGATCACGAATTTCTGGCCCACGCTCAAATTGATTTTGCCGCCGCCGGCTAGTTTGCCGGTGCGAATTTTTGGGCCTTGCAGGTCGCCGAGAATCGCGATCGGCTTTTGGTGAATGCCCGAGGCGCGGCGAAGCGCGGCTACTCGCTGAGCGTGTTCCGCCGGAGTACCGTGAGAAAAATTCAGGCGCGCCACATCCATCCCCGCTCTCACGAGGCGGTCTACCATTTCGGGTTTCGAGGTGCCGGGGCCTATGGTGCAAACGATTTTTGCTCTGCGAATTTTCGAGGACATTAATTTCCTTAGTGGGCCGACTTTAATTTTAGCTCAGGCGAATTGTGTTGGCGAGTTTGCGGCTAAATTTTGCGAGCCGACGTGCAGGGCCGAAGTACGGGGCCGAAATGCGGGAGGGCCAAAGCACCCTCCCCTACTGGGAAACTGCGAAGCCTGCAATTATATGGTCCAGAAACAGAACGCCTTTGCGGAACGAATCTACAGGTAGACGCTCGTCGTCGGCGTGCATGCGCATTACCTCGCCTTCTGGTAGCGGGAACGGTAACAGGCCATAGGCTTTCACGCTGCGTAGGCGGAGCTGCTGCGAATCCGTGGCGCCGGTGGACATCATGGGAATTACTGTGACGCCCGGAAATTCATTGGCGGCGGTAAGCGTGATCTCGTTGAAAAAATCGGAATCGACCGGCGACGACGGGGCGGGCTGCCCGACGGATGTCTGAGGCTCGAAGCGAACCTGCGGATCGTTTACGAGTTGGGTGAGCTTGCCAAGCAACGGTTCGAGTAAATTGCCCGGCAGAAGCCGGATGTTAAGCGTGGCGCGCGCCATCGATGGGACCACGTTCACGCGAATGCCGGCTTGTAGCATCGTCGGAGCGATGGTGTCGCGCATCATCGAATTCCAGATGGGACTTTGCGAGAGAATGCGTGAAGCGTGCTCTTGGCGATCGGAAGTTTCGAGAGCGCGCATCCATTTGCTGGTTTCGTCGTCTTCGATTTTGGCCAGGCCTTCGAAATAAGCGCGCGTGATGGTATTGAGTTGCACGGGAGCTTCGTAGCCGCCGATTTTTTCCACCGCAGCAGCCAGATGGACCACTGCGTTGTCGGGGCGCGGGATGGACCCGTGGCCGGATGTCCCTGTTGCGATCACGTTCACGTTGACTGGAACTTTTTCTGCGGCTTGGATGCCGACGTACTGAACTTTTCCGTTGGCGACGATTACGCGGCCTTCTTCGTTGATGGCGTAGGCTGCGGCGATTTTGTCCCAGTGCTTTTGCACCGCGAAAATCATGCCGTCTTCTCCGCCGGCTTCTTCGTCGCCTTCGGCCAGGAGAATAATGTCGCGATTCAGGCGAGCGCCTGTTCGCTTGAGTGAGATGAAGACGGCGAGATTTGCTGCCAGCATGCCCTTGTCGTCGATCACGCCGCGGCCGTAGATGTAGCCATCCTTTATTACGCCGCCGAAGGGATCGACGGTCCATTTCGTTTTATCCACGCCGACCACATCGAGATGCGCCATCAGAATTAATGCGCGCGACGGATCGGGAAACGGTCCGGCGTTCAGGCGCGCCACCAGAAAGCCCCTACCCGGCGTGCTTTCAATAATTTCGAAAGGAATATTTTCCTTCTGGAGCACGGTGCCGATATATTTTGCGGCGAGGAGTTCGTTGCCGGGCGGATTGGTAGTATTGATGCGCACTAAATCTTGCAGCCAGACCAGGGCTTCATCGGTGATGTGCGTGATGTCAGTGGATGGCGGCGCTTGCTGCGCGGCCGGTTGCGCTTGAGGCGGCTGTTGCTGACGCGATTGCGCAAGTGTTACCGGTGCGGCGAGCATTGCTGTGAACAGGCACGCAACTGCGGCCTTCATAAAATTTCGGAACATCCACACCCCCCGAATAATGGACTACCGAGCAGATGGCCTGCAACCCAATTCATCGTAGCACGCGTTCATCGTAGCATGCGGTTCCGCGCCGCGATGACCATCGTGAGGCTGCGTGCCCTGCGCGGCAATTGACCATCCGTTAGGGCCCGTGGCAGCATCAAAGACTTCACGGGTCATTTGGGCTTAGAGAGGAATTCATGAAGAGGCAAAATTGGATTCGCGCGGCCGTGCTGGCCATTCTTGTATCGGGGTTGGCCGTGCCGCCGGACGCGTGGATCGCCTGGGCGCAGCAGCAGGATAATGGGCCGATCAAGCCGCCCCAGCAGCCTGGCGCCGCACCGCAAGCGCCGGCTCAACCGGCGAATCCGCCCGCGCAGCAAGGCGACGAGAAGAAGCCGGAGTATCAGCTCTCGATCACGTCGAATCTTGTGAATGTGGACGCGGTGGTGACCGATCAGGACGGAAACATTCTGACGGGATTGAAGCGGCAGAATTTCCGCGTGACGGACAATGGCGAGCCGCAGCAGATTACCAATTTTTCGCCGACGGATGCTCCGATTACCATCGTGCTTTTGATGGAGTTCAGCAATGTGGGCGGCGGATGGTTCGCGCAGTATGCGAAATACTGGACCTACGGATTTTTGGGCCACCTGAATAAGAACGATTGGGTGGCGTTGATTACTTACGATTTGAACGAGCACATTGAAGTGGATTTCACGCAGAACAAAGAAGAAGTGCAGGAAGCAATCTCGACGCTCTTCTTTCCGGGCTTCAGCGAATCGAATACTTTTGACGCCGTGCTCGATACCATTGACCGTTTGCAAGACGTGAAAGGGAAGAAGTCGATTCTGCTGCTCGCCACCGGAACCGATACTTTCAGCAAACATACTTTGGATCAGACTTTGAAGAGGCTGAAGAATACGGACGTCACGATTTTTTGCGTCGGTACTGCTGAAGATCTTTTGGTGCGGACGAATCGCGATGGCGGCGTTGGCTACCTGCAGGCGAAAAATCAGCTCACCACTTTTGCGAGAATGACTGGCGGATTCGCCTGGTTTCCGCGCTTTGACGGCGAGTTGCCGGGGATTTTTTCTTCGGTTACGGCATTTTTGCGGAATCAATATACGATTGGTTTCGTTCCGTCGAACACCACGCACGATGGCAAGTATCACAAGCTGAAAGTGGAAGTGCTGGACGATAAGGGCAATCCGCTAACGGTTACGGACAAGAAGGGGAAGACGCGCAAGATTCTGGTCTACGCCCGCGAAGGATATACCGCGATTTCCGGCTCGGTGGGAGATTGATCGACTAAACGTAGGGGCGGGGGTTTATCTCCCGCCCTCTTTGGCTTTGGGTGTTCGCCGGTTTTTGTCCCACTGCGTAGCTAGTAACCTCGTTCGAAATCCACTCTGTTAATCAATTCCTTGCCAGCGAACCAAAGATCCAGATTTGTCAGTAATAGTTCAGTCTGACGCGGCCACAGGTGCTCGCTGGCGGCAGCGAGATGCGGCGTGATCAAGATATTCTTTTGCCTCCAGAGCGGGCTTTCGGGCGGCAACGGTTCTTCCGCAGTTACGTCCAGCGCGGCGCCCGCGATTTTATTTTGTTCCAGCGCTGCAGTCAGCGCGGCTTCGTCGATTAGCCAGCCTCGCGCAACGTTAACTACGAACGCTGTGGGCTTCATCGCGGCGAACTGGCGCGGGCCGAGCAGATTATTTGTCGCAGGAGTTTCTGGCGCGGCGACCACCACGTAATCGGCTTGAGCTATGGCTGCTTCGAGTTGCGTCGCCGGATAGATTTTGGTGGCCAATGAAGTGTCGCCGCTTCCAGACCGCGTCACAGCTTGAATATTCATTCCAAAAACTTGTGCGCGGCGTGCGATTTCTTTTCCCACGGCGCCCAGGCCAATCAATAACAAAACTGCGCCGTGAAGTTCTCCGGGCCGCGGCTTGGCATCCCAAATTTCTTGTTGTGCCCAGCGATGGTTCTGTTGGTGCCGGAGCGCATCTGGAAATTTGCGGCTGAGGCTCAGCATCATGCCGATCACGTGCTCAGCGATCGGAATGCTGTGCACGCCGCTAGCGTTGGTCACCAGAATGCGGCTTTCGCGCAAAGCAGAATAGGTAAGCTGCGCCACGCCGGCAGCGGTGGAATGAATCCATTTCAATTGGCGCGCCCAGGGAAGTTGGTTCGGGCGGATGGAATAGCCCACGAAAATTTGCGTGTCGGGGAGTTCGGATTCCAGACGATCGTAATTTGGCAGATGAACGACGCGCATTTCAGGCCAGCGCAGCCGAACGGCGTCGGACATTGAGGCCGGAGGACGCCAGAGGTCGAACGGATGCCACACGCAGATGACTAACTTCGATTCCGCGGGGCTGGGTCGATTCATTTCGGCGGCGCGGCGCGGAGGTCGCGGCCGGTCATCTCGATCGGTTCTGGTTGGCTGATGATGCCGAGCAGAGTTGGCGCGATGTCGCGGAGCGAGCCGTCCGCGTTGAGGCGCGAGTTGGAATCTTCCGTGGCCAGGATGAACGGAACTGGATTCGTGGTGTGGTACGTGTGCGGGCCACCAGTTTTTGGATCGATCATCGTTTCAGCGTTGCCATGATCGGCGGTAATAATCCACGCGCCGCCTTTAGGCTTCAGCGTCTTGTAGAGGCGGCCCAGACATTCGTCCACCGTTTCGACGGCTTTTATCGTGGCTTCAATTTGGCCGGAATGGCCCACCATATCGGCGTTAGCGTAGTTCATGATGATCGCGTCGAAATCGCCCTTCTCGATTGCTTTGACTACCGCGTCAGTAATTCCTGCAGCGGACATTTCAGGCTTGAGATCGTAGGTGGCAACTTTGGGCGAGGGCACGAGCACACGCTCTTCACCGGGATACGGTTTTTCCACGCCGCCATTAAAAAAATAAGTTACGTGAGCATATTTTTCGGTTTCTGCCACGCGTAGATTCTTGTAATTCAGTTCGCCGAATACTTGCGCAAGAATGTGCTCGAGTTTTTCCGGGCCCTGAACGTAACGAAGCCATGGCCAGGCTTTGTCATACTGCGTCATGGCCACGTAGCAGAGATTCTTCGGGCGATTGGCGTCGGCAAATTCGTGGAAGCCGGGCTCGGCAATAGCGCGCGTCATTTGACGCGCACGATCCGCGCGGAAATTGAAAAAGATCACAGCATCGTCGTCGCGAATCACGGCGCGCGGCGCCGCCGGGCGGCCTGGCGCGACCGTTTCGGTGATTGCCACGGGCACGATGAACTCGTCGGTGACGCCTCTTTCATAAGCAGTACGAATTGCGGCCGCCGGATCGCTGAACGTCGTTTCCGATTGTCCGTGAACCACCGCGCGATAAGCCTTCTCGATCCGCTCCCAGCGATTGTCGCGATCCATGGCATAGTAACGCCCGCTCACCGAGGCAATCCGGCCCACGCCCAGCTCGCGCATTTTGTGCTCGAGCTGCTGCAGGAAGCCAAGTCCGCTTTCGGGCGGAGTGTCGCGTCCGTCGGTGAAGCAATGAACGAAGACGCGCTCGACTTTATTCTCGCGTGCCATGCGCAGCAGTGCGAAGAGATGATTGATGTGCGAATGCACGCCGCCATCGCTCGCCAGGCCGAGCAAATGAAGCTGGCGCGTGCGCGCGGTTTTCATCGCTTCGAGCAGGAGCGGCTGACGAAAGAACTCGCCGCTGGCGATGAGCGCATCAATGCGCGTCACGTCCATCTGCACGATCCGCCCAGCGCCCATATTCATGTGGCCCACTTCGCTATTTCCCATTTGCCCCTCGGGCAAACCCACAAATGGTCCGGAAGTGTGAATCAGCGTGTTCGGAAAAGTTTTCAGCAAATGATCGTAATTCGGCTTGCGAGCCAGCGCGATCGCGTTGCCTTTAGTTTCCGCGGAGTACCCCCAGCCATCGAGGACAGTGAGAACAACCGGTTTTGGTCGGCGCATAATCGCTTGTAGAATACACGGAACGAGTTGGCCGCAGAAGCCCGGCTTGCGCGGATCAAGAAATCAATCAACTTTGGAGGATTGTGAAATATGCCAGCTACAGGTGAGTTGCGCATGCCGTCGCCCGATCTTTTCATGCTTACGGCGCGCGCCTATCAAGGCACCGCTGCGATTAAGGCGGCCATCAATCTCGATGTGTTTACAGCGATTGGTGAGGGAGCCGCGACGGCCAGCGAGATCGGGCAGCGCTGTGGCGCGTCTCAACGCGGCACGAGGATTCTTTGCGATTTTCTGGTGATTCTCGGATTCCTCACCAAGGATGGCGCCAAATATGCCTTGACGCAGGATTCGGCTGTATTTCTAGACCGGCGCTCGCCCATGTGCGTTGCATCGGCCGCGAATTTTATTTGCGATTCGAGAATGACGGGAATGGTCGATTCTCTGACGGACGCGGTGCGCAAGGGCGGCACCGCGATGCTCGATGGCGGGACGACTACGCCGGAAAATTTGGTCTGGGTGCAGTTTGCGGAATCAATGGCTGCGCTGATGACGGTGGTCGCAGGAGCCGCCGGCCACGCACTTGGAGAAACTGCGGCGCGCGCGACGAAGGTGCTCGATATCGCCGCGGGGCACGGAATGTTTGGAATTACGTTGGCGCAGCAAAATCCGAAGATGCAGGTCGTTGGCTTGGATTGGCCGCAGGTGCTGGAAGTGGCGAAGCGCAATGCGCAGAAATCGGGAGTAGCCGATCGTTATACGACGTTGGCTGGAAGCGCTTTCGATGTGGATTTTGGTACTGCCTACGATCTGATTCTCCTGCCGAATTTTCTGCACCATTTTTCGGTAGCCACGAACACAAAGTTGCTGAAGAAAGTTCACGCGGCGCTCGCACCTGGCGGGCGAATCGCGATCATGGAGTTTGTGCCCAACGAAGATCGCGTGACCCCGGCTGAGGCCGGCAGTTTTGCGCTCACTATGCTTGCCTCGACGGCCGAGGGCGACGCTTACACTTTTCGCGAACTCGAAGGGATGTGCCGCGGCGCGGGATTTTCGAACGCGACGATTCAGGCGCTGCCGATGTTGCCGACCAGTCTGATCGTTGCAGAGAAGTAGCGTCGTGATTGACCGGTGCCCCGCGAGAAACGGCAACGGCACGCGCGACAGTTACTGCTGGGCATTGCTGCTCGTAGTGGCGAAAGCCAAACTGATTAGCGTGCGCTGTTCCACTTCGTGAGCGCCACCGGAGCCCGTGGCGGGGCTTGCGCTCGCGCTGCGCTTCACGCTCAGGACTGGCTTGCCGCGGGCTACGCGCTCGAGACGCGGTAGCATGAAGGCTAGCGCTCCCATGTTGGCTGGTTCTTCCTGCACCCAGACGATGTCGCGGGCCGTTGCGTGGCGCGCGAACTCAGCCGCTAGTTCGGCTTCCGGGAACGGATACAGTTGCTCCAGGAATACGATCGCGGTTGAAGTGTCTTTCCTTTTTGTTCGTTCGGCGATTAGTTCGTGACCGATTTTTCCGGTGCAAATCAAAACTCGCGCGGCGTTTTGCGCTTCGGCGTCCGGAATTACCGTTTGGAATCGGCCGCTGCTTAGATCGCTCAGCGGGGATGCTGCGACTGGATTGCGCAACATGCTCTTCGGCGTGAAAACCACTAAAGGCTTTCGCCAGCTTCGCAGGGCTTGGCGGCGAAGCAAGTGGAAATACTGCGCAGCATTCGAGGGCTGGCAAACTTGAATGTTGTCCCGTGCGGCGAGTTGCAGATAGCGCTCGATGCGCGCGCTGGAATGTTCCGGGCCCTGGCCTTCATAACCGTGCGGCAAGAGCAGCACGACGCCCGAGAGTAAGTTCCATTTATCTTCGCCCGCGGCGATGAATTGATCGATTACGATTTGTGCCCCGTTGGCAAAATCGCCGAATTGCGCCTCCCACAGAACCAGCGCTTCCGGAAAATCGCGGCTGAAGCCATATTCGAAGCCAAGAATCGCAGCTTCCGAGAGCGTGGAATTGTAGATTTCGAAGAAAGCGTTTCCGGCAGGAAGTTGGGCGAGCGGCAAATAGACTTCCTCATTTTCAATATCAATGAGCGCCGCATGGCGTTGATTGAATGTCCCGCGCCGCGAATCCTGCCCGCTCAGCCGCACCGGCGTTCCTTGACGCAAAAGCGTGCCGAAGGCCAGCGCTTCGGCCATTCCGAAATCCACGGGACGTTTGCCTTCTCCCATTTCGGCGCGCTGCTCCAGAAGTTTTTTCACTTTCGGGTGGATGTGAAATCCGTTTGGGTAACTTGTGAGCGTGCTACTCACAGCGGCCAGTTCATCCGCACTCACCGCAGTATCCACTTCAAGCGAGGCCTTGTACCGTCCGCCATGATAAGCATTCCAGTACGGCGGAAGCTGCCGCATCACCGGAACTTTTTCAAGTTCCTCGGCAGCCTTCTGCGCGGCGCCGAGTTCCTCGCGCACTTTTTCGGCCATCGGCGCAGCGTCCACGCCAATTTTCTCCGAATAAATTTGCCACAGCGGCGGATGCGCCTGAATTTTGCGGTAGCGCAACGGCTGCGTGATGGTGGGATCGTCTACTTCGCTGTGACCATGCTTGCGATAGCCGATCAGATCGATGATTACCGGACTCGCGAATTCATAACGGTAGTCGGCGGCCATGCGGCCCACGCGAACCACCGC
>Ga0209008_1000655_pt1 | contig 10076 bp, 12 predicted proteins | sample JacPin_JW_Ref_O3_FD_187963 | JGI IMG/M metagenome (GOLD analysis project Ga0209008, IMG submission 187963) | Forest soil microbial communities from Algoma, Ontario, Canada - Jack Pine, Ontario site 1_JW_Ref_O3 (SPAdes) (version 2) | ecosystem: Environmental > Terrestrial > Soil > Boreal...
ATTCAGCCGAGGCAGTCTGCTTGAAATCCGACCATGCTCGGATACTCAGTACCCCTGCTCATCAGGCAGGCGCGCTGACCAATTTTGGGCACTAAGCAGGCACCTGGAAAAGCGCAGAGGAGCGCCAAGCCCTGGAATATCAACCGCGAAGGGTGGAGCAGCCGAATCCGCTCGTCGGGCAAGGATAACGACAGCCCTCCAAACTGGCATTTGCAGAAAATTCTAAGTTGTGTGTTATGATACTTCTGCGGGGTGGAGCAGCCTGGTAGCTCGTCGGGCTCATAACCCGGAGGTCGTTGGTTCAAATCCAACCCCCGCAACCAATTCTTAGTTCACTAGAAAGGGCTTAGGGGCTGCAACCTCTAGGCCCTTTTTCATTTCACGTCCGTTCACGTCCGAAATTCCCCACACAGCGTCGCCAAGTTGCGCTGCGACTCGTTTCGCGTCCTCGCTAATCACGTGCGTGTAAATCTGGTCCGTGACAGGCGAGCCTGCGGCGTGGCCGAGTCTCTGTTGACGAAGTTTGTGCGAAGCCCCGAACGAATTCATCAGGGTAGCGTTGGCGTGACGGAACGCGTGGAACCCGTTGCCTCGTGGTACTTCAATTCCTAGCGCACGAAGCAAGGGCCGGAATTGCCGCTTGAGCAGCAGGTTCTGGTCCCATGGCGTGCCGTTGCGAGTGGCAAAGAGTAGCCGACTCGGATTCGGTCGCCATGTTTTCAAGAACCCCTCCACATGCTTGCAGCATTGCAGCGATAGTTCGACAACCCGTATCGAGCTAGCATTCTTCGGGTCACCGAGCTTGCCTCGCCATGCGCTCTGCCGCACCTGGAGCATTCCGCGTTCTAGGTTTATGTCATCCACAGTAAGTCCACACAATTCCCCCGCTCGTAATCCCGTTTCCGCCGCCAGTCCATACCACGTTCGATATGGTTCCTTCGCAGCCGAAATAATTTTCTGTACCTCTTCGGCGGCAAAGAAAAACCTCTGAGTGCGGCGAGCCTTCGGAAGCACGACGCCATCGAAAATGTCGTGCGCCACGTAACGCTGGGCGCGGGCCGAACGCCACATGCTCTGAAGCGTCACGCAAAGATTCCGAACGGTTTTAGGTGCGGATTGTTGTCGGGCTACGAATCGCTGGACCATCTCTGGGCCGATGTCCTTGACCTGTTCTTTACCGAAGAACGGGACGAGGTGTCGGCGGAGGTGCATCCGGTAATTCGATGCTGTGGAGGGTTTGAGTAACGGGACCACGTCTGCTTCCCATCGCTTCGCAAATTCCGCGAAGGTTGCCGTTGGTCGAGCACGGTAGGTCGGAGCGTTGATGGTGCCGAGTCGTGCGTCCAGTTCGCGTGCGGCCAGTTTTTTCGTCGGGTAGTCTGTTAATGTTCCGAGAAATTCCTGGCGACGAACACGACGGACTCGACCAGATTCGGTCACAACATCTTCACGCCATCGTCCGTACCAACGTTTTTCCGTTTTGGTTCCGAGCAAAAGCAATGTGCCTCTTTGAAATCTACGGCGGGCCAAATTAGCCTCCTTTTTGGCCCTCCGATTCCGCGACGAGACTTTACGTCCGTTTTGCTTTTTCCCGGTAGACATATCAGTGCCTCTTACCGGATAAAACCCCTTCACCTCGTTAGCTCAACGTCTCAGAGCCACGCCGCACTGTGCTTTCTCAGCGTCTGCGAGGCCGTACGGCGATGCTGCGAACGCGAGGGTATAAAGGGCGGGAATGTCAAAAATAGTTGGGTTCGCGGGTTCGCGGACACGCCGAAAACGGTACAACCGCGAACCCGCGAACCTCCGGTTAGGCGGTTAGGCGTGGCCTAGGGAAAGTAGGACCGCGTAACCGGAAGTCAAAAGGTTCCCCCCTTTAAATCCCCCCTCCAAAAGCGCAGCGATTTTTGGAGAGTGTTGATGGGCACATGCCCGTCTCTCCGCGTCTGCTGACGCAGCCGCGTCGCTCCGGGCAGGGCGCTTCGCTTCGCTCGCGCCCTGAAATCTTTTCCAATTCAACGTTGGGTTGAATGAAAGGGTTTGCAGGGAGCCTGCTTTAGCAGGCGACCTCCGAGCTTGCGAAGCAAGCGAGGAAGAACTAGCGCCACACGGAGAGGCTTACTATCATCCGGTTAGGCGAAAGGTGTATAATGCATTTCGCCTAACCGCACTTTTTCCGGTGTCGCTAGTAACTTATAAACAGGAGGCTATTATGAAAGCTCGTGTGATTCGATATCCCCGGTTGGAGCCAGACGCTACGCAGCTGAACCAGATGCTGAAACACATTCCGCGATTCAATCCGCACAACGTCAAGAAGAACAAAATGCTCATCGAAGATTTCGTTGTCGAGGGCACCACGCAAGTTAGTTGCGGTAAGTTCGGCACTCGCAAGACCAGCATTCACCTGCTAGCAGGGTGGTGCGTGTCGCAGGGTATTCCCTTCCTCGACCGCAAGACACAGCGCAGGGCTGTTCTGTATCTCGATTACGAGAATCCGCCCGGAGTGTTGAAGTCCTACTGCGAGGATTTGGGGATTGACCCGACGAATCCTTGGTTCACGATTTGGGACCGAGCATCTGCGATTCCGCCTCAGCCGTCAGAACCTGGCGATGACCCCATCGAAGATTTCATCCAGCGCTGCAAGAAAGCTACAGGGCACGGACCATGCATCATCTTCGATAGCTTTACGAGCTTGCTGCGAGCGGGCGAGAGCGGTAACGATTCTAATCACGCAACCCGCATCTATCGGAACACCCGAAGATATTGCGACCTTGGGGCGACGTGCACAATCATCGACCATACCGGAAAGAAGGGCGGCAACGAACCGATAGGCACATCGGCGAAGATGACGCAGATGGATACGGCGCATTTCTTCTCCGTCCACGAGAAGACGATGAGCTTGGACGGCAAGTCATTCAGCTGCGTTATCCGAGTCGAGAACTTCCTCAAGCGTTTCGCTCCTGAAGGTGTCGGAACGTTTTCGATGGAGGTCAAGGCAACGGTCAACGACAAAGGCGAATGGCACACGACTGGTATCGAACCTACCAAGGATATATCCGTTCGCAAGGTGGAAAAGAAAGTCCGCTGGCTTCAGGAACTGATAGTGAAGAATCCGAAGGCAGGACAGAACGAACTCGGAAAACTGGCCGCAGCGCGCAAAGAGAACGGAAGCAAGCTGCTCGGCGAAAAGCAGGCCATTCAATTGTTGAAAGAGGGCGCGGGCAAATATTGGGAGATTTTCGCCAAGGGCAAGGACAACAAGAAGGTATTCCGAGTCAGCAAGCAAAAATCGCTCTAAAACCCGCATTAGGCCCGTTTACGCGGCTTTCGCGTCTAGCATCGCTCTACGAGGCTCTGAACGCGATTAACGGTTGGTCTCGACTGGCCCGACTCCTCCCCTAAGTGCCTAATTCCAGGCAGTTTATTGAATTCCAGGTATACTCCGCGCGGCTGCACCGAAACCGGGCAAGCCAAGGGAGAGCGAAATGAGGATTGCGTTGTATCTGCGCGTATCAACGGACAAGCAAGAAACGGAGAATCAAGCAGTCGAACTCCGCGAATTCGCCGCGAAGCAGGGTTGGAAGGTCGTCGGTGAGTATTGCGATTACGAATCTGGCTCTAAGAGCGACCGTGCGGAATTTCAGCGGATGTTTGCCGATGCGTCCAAGCGCCGATTCGACCTAGTTCTCTTCTGGGCACTGGACCGTCTGTCTCGTGAAGGCGTCCTCGAAACCCTACAACATCTCAATCGGCTGGAATCCTACGGCATCGCATACCGCAGTTTCACGGAGCAGTACTTCGATTCCTGCGGCGTGTTCCGCGATGTGATTATTTCCGTTGCGGCAACGCTCGCAAAGCAGGAGCGCATCAAGCGCAGCGAACGCACAAAGGCAGGACTCGCTATTGCCCGAGCACGAGGCAAGACGCTAGGGCGACCGAAGACTCTGACGGCAACTCCACGCGATGTTCGTCGGCTACGCGCCTCCGGCAATTCCTTCCGCGTGACTGCACGGAAGCTCGGTATCAGCCTTCGTTCCGTACAACGACTGGCCGTATCGTAAACGTCTGGAAAAGCCCCTGCTGAATTACGGCAAAAAGCAGGGGCTTTTTTCTCGCCTGCTCGACCGCCGCAATGGTTCCAATTCGATACGCGGGTATCTTCCGGTATGACTCCTCGTTGCATGTATCACAGAGCCGTAGCAATGCGTCGGGTGCAAGGCCCCAAAAAGCTTTTCATGTACGGCAAGCCCAAACCTGCGACGCATAAATATTACAAGTGCCCGGTCCCAGCGTGTCCGTTCGTCGCAGTGATAGAGAAAAAACTGCCGCCGGAAAAACCCAAGCGTTCGATATTTCCGCAAACGCGCAAAAAGCAATCCTCATCGTGGGAGGTATGGAGCAAATGGAAATATCGCAGGTAACTTCCTTGAGGGCTGAAAATGGCGAATTCTTCTAAAGGCGGAGAGGGCGTGACTAAGCGGAGCAAATCAAACTTAACGCCGGATACCCGCGTAAGCATCGTCCGCATCAAAAAGCGCCCGCGTGGCAAAAGTTTTCAACCCGGCAACGGATTCGGAGCGGAGCACCGCTTCAAAAAAGGCATGCCAAGTGCCAATCCATCTGGGAGACCGCTCTGCAAAGAGGTCAACGCAGCGTCTCGCGAATATCTCGGCTCTGAAATCCGCAAATCTCCAAAGGCGCGAACGAACGCGCAAGCCATCGTCGCCAAAATCGGCGGCAAAGCAAAGAAGGGCGACTTGGGAGCCGCGCAGTTTCTAGCAGACCGGGCTGAGGGCCGTGCCGCCGTTTCGGTCACTCACAATGACCAGGGACGGGGCTTTCTGGACCTGTGGATTGCGCAGACCGACGCCACTGTTGAAGAACGTGGCAGACCGGAAGGTTGGCGTCCACCGCTGGAACTGCCGGACGGAGAAGACCCTCAATGAAACTGACGAGGAAAAAAGAACGTGCTTTAAAGCAGCTGCGGGAATCTCGCTGCGCGCTGATTGCGGGCGTGAAGAAAGATGTCAAACGCGGGCAGGCAGGCAAGGCCATCGATGTAAGTCTGATTCTAGGCGCGTTGATTGCTTTGATTGAAACGGGCGACCAAATTGCCGAGTGGGATGCGGTGAAATGAAATCGCATTCTCTGTTAAAGGCGGTCGAACACATTCGCCACAGAGCGAAAAGGAGCAACACAATGCTACCCATCAATAAGGGATTCAACCAAGAAATTCCGCGTTCGATGGCGAACAGCGGCCAAGATTTGGATGAAGGCTTCGGTGACATTTCAACAGCCGAGGATTTCTCTTCAACCGCTGGTGGGAGTCTGCCGCAATCGGAAGCAGGCCAAGGATTGGATAAAGCAATTCGCAGCATTAACCGGAAGTAAATCTCAGGAGGCACCAAATGACTGGAATCAAGGAAGGAACGAATTTTGTATCAGCGCAGCAGACGAACCAGAAAAATCCGGGTGCTGTGCCGACAATAACGATGATGAGCGCTGAAGGCGAGCAGTTGGCATCTGTCAGCGCGCCATGCGATGCGTTTGAAATTTATAAATCCAGCACGCCTGCTGTACGGGAGAAATAACATGGCCAAGCTCTCTGATTTTCAGAAACCAGCAACTCCAGTCGCGTTCGTGGTGGATGCGAACGTAATGGACCGCAATGCCAAAGCAGCCGCCTCCCGCGTCAACTGGAGAAAAACCAGAATCACGGAGACAGGAGGCGCAGTGGAGTCAGACCCATTTCGTTCTTTTGACAAGCGCGCGAGGATGCACGATGCGCTTGACCGTGCCTTGGACGGTGCAGCGGAAGAAACAGAAGCAAATGAACCAGTCGGCGAAGCCTTAGGCGCTGCGGAGAACATGGCTGAAGTGATGAGCCAGCCTGTTCGTGTGGCAGCGCAGGGTGTGGGAGCCGCACTCATGGAAAGCGCAGACGCAAAAGGGACGGACCGACGCGCCAGAATGCACGCTGCTCTCGACAAATTGCTCGACAGCATGTCAAGAACGCCAAGCCAAAATGAAATTCTTGCCGAACCAGAAGCACTAGGGCAGGACGATGAACCAGAGGAAGAGGACGACGATGACGAGTCGCCAGAGTCGCTCGATTCCGCGATGGATGCACTGCACCGCAGGCTGAGAGCCATCCTCCACGCTTCCGATTCCGATACTCGCCCGGTACGACGCGTCACCGTTGACCGTGGTGCTGCCGCTGTTATTTCGCCTCACAAGATAAAACTAGGACACGCTGCGGGCTACGTGACGGATAGCGAATTCATATCTCGGCATCTTCATCCGGAGATGTTGTGCTGTGATGCGGAGAGACAGTTCCATGCTATCTCGCTGAAGCGGCAGGCGGATGACCCCAACCGTGGCTACTGGTCGGGACTCTACTACTTTCTTCAGAGCCAGCCTTTGGGCAGCAAAATCAAGGACATTGAAAACAAAGCATGTTTGTCCAGTCTGCTGATGCGAACAGTTGGAGGAATGAAAGGTGCGTTTGGGGTGTAGCGAAACTTTCCAAGGAGGCAACAAAATGTTCAAAGCACAAACGCAGCAACTTGCCGAGCGTTTCGGCGGCAGCCCGATGTCGCCGAAGCTGGACCCGAATCTGGTAGCCCGAAATTTTGGTGTGGCATATGAAGTTGGCGAGTCCCTGCCGGAATCTCCTGTACCGATTCGCCATGTGGAAGACGAACAGCAGGAATCTGGCCTGTTGCTCGACAAGCTGACACCCATCAGGCCGAAGGCGGAACCTATCCCGCTGGCTGTCATTGCGACGAGGAGACTCAACTCCATCAAGCCACGCACAAGAGAAATGGCGAAGCAGGTCGCGCAAGCAATCGCGGACTGTCACCAATTTCTCGGCACGATTGATGAGCTGGTAGGCGTCTTGGCGATGCAGCGCGTCGAAGCCATCGAGGCACGCCTCGAACAATTGAGGACTCGTGGTCGAGAACAGCGGCATCGCGTTAACAACGAATTGCAAGGCGCAGTCTACACCGCGATGCAGATTGTAAATTCCGCCGAGCAGCAAAAGGTCATGGCGCAATCGAAATTGGATTCGCGCATTAGTCGTCTGCGGTCATTAAAGATGGACCGTTATTCGACCGACAAGCAATTGGCAGACGCTGACGAAAAAGTGAAATCCGCAGTTCGCAAGTTGAACGAAGCGCGCGAAATCCGGCTGGCGGCTGAGAAGCGGAAAGCTGAAGCTGACAATGCACTGGCGATTGGTCAATCTGGACTGGTTGCAATCGAAATCTCAATGGACCAATGTGCGGCAGAACTGGCCGGACAACCCTACCACGACCCGTCAACGGGCTTGAGCATTGACCCGCTGGCGTACCTGCAACAGTGAACGAGGTGAAACTTTCGGGTACGTTGTGCGAGGAGCCGAAGCAGTTCGCGCATAGGCTGACCGTCGCAACGTCGGCAGTCCTTGCCTTCGCTAGCGAAACATCCGTGGCGAGGATTTTCGCCATCGGGAATTTATCGCAACAGCTTTCCGCATTTCACGCTGGCGATGGAGTGAAAGTCGAAGGACGGCTGATTACTTCGCCTGAGGGTGTGTTGGAAATTATCGCGAACAAAGTGGAGCCGCATCGTGCGGGTATTCACCGACAAGCTGCACGAGAGCCAAGATACCGCCGAGAGGCACCAGTCATTTCCAAGAAGTCTAGGCTGTTTCGTACTTAGGTTTCTGAGTTTGCCGTATCGTGTCGAGTGCACGGTGCGGTGAAGCGCTGCGCGTCGGGGGCCTCCAGACAGCTGCGGCGTGGAGCTTGGCAGCGCGTGAGGGATTCGTCCTCCTTGCCTTCACGCGCGCTCCGATTCTCTAAGAGTCTTCCTCATTAAATAGGCGGAGGCAAAACGCGTGACAAGTACCAGTCAAGTGTGGAATGTCTCCAAATTCCGATTCGCGTTTGACGCCCAAATAAATTGAAGATAGGTTCCCACGAGCGTGACGCGCATGGGTCATTTCCAGAATAGCCATCAGCCAACGGTCGCCATCGTCCGCAATGTGGGCAATTCCCGGAAAGCGGGCAGACAGAGTTCTTGACCGCGCGAATCTTCTGCCCGCCTCTTTACACATTTCGATGCACAGGGCTGCAAAAGCCTTAGAGCCCATGACTTGCCATTGGTATTCCTTCGTAGCCAAGTCCTGGTCCCAGCGAGCTACAACTGCTCCGCGGTCACCGACGGCCCTAAAGCGCTCGCCAAGTTCTTTCCAGTCCGATGGGGAGAGCCTTGCGGCCGGATTGTCTTTTCCCTTCGGCCATACCAGTACCGCAGTGAGCCATGCCATTCCTGAAAGAAAAAGGCCAACCGTGACATAGTTGGGGTGTGACAAGGTCGCGGGCCAGCCTGTCGGCCAGAACCGACCAACGAGCCATTTGATGGTCTGAAAGTCGCCAATCCTATGCCAAATGAAGGACAAAACTACGAGGAACCAGCCGCCAACGGACCGCTTGTTTCTAAGCACGCTTAAGCGGTCGGGATGAACTTCTAGCTGGATTGTTGCTGATGTTCGACCATAGCTTCGCGGACCACAATATTCGTTTCGCATTTTTCGGTCACCGTGAATCCTAAGCAACGGCCTGCCAAACCAAGATTTCGGCAGACGTTATTTTTTAAATAGTTGCTGTCAGAACTTCACAGCGGGCTGGGGGGCCGTAGGAAACTGAACGAGCCCAGACTAGCACCAACGTTGCCTGCCATCAATAAAAAAAGAGCGCCACCCGTACTGGCATGGCGCTCTGGTTGAAGGTTTGATTAGCGGTAACGCTTCCAGAATCTACCCTGCCTCTGGACGCGCCGATACTCTTGGCGGCACAGCCAAGCTATCCAGCCGCTGACCGCGACGCGATTGGGATACCGACGAGCAAGAATAGTCCTATGAGTCCCAGCAGTCCTGACCCAAGCAGAAGAAGGGTGCTCGGCTCTGGCAACTGTTGCGCCGTTCCGAACTTGACACTGTTATAGGTACCATTCGGCGCAAAGCCAAGCTGAACGTCCGTGACGACGTACCCAGTGGACGGAAACGTGATGTCCCATTTTGTGACGGTAAGGGAGACGCCACTAATGTCTGCTCCCGTAAGTCCATTTGGCGAGAATTGATTACCATCTGGGCCAATGAACATCAAGTTATCTATGCCAAAGCCCAAACCTATTCCGGAGCTTGTATAAATTATAACTGGTATGCCAAACCCTGGACTAGTTAAATCCAATCTTGCGAGCACATCATTGGTGAACAGCAAATCCAACGATAGAGGCTGACCTGTGAGCACAGTTCCATTCAGGTCAGAAGAAGAGAAGGAAATCGGGTTGGTGTAAACAATCCCAATATCCACTGCGGGCACGGTAAACTGCAATGAGTCACACCTGCCGGTCATTGGAGATGCAACCAGAATTCCGAGGAATAGAAAATATCGCCACATGGTTAACTCCCAACCGTCAATCGGCCGTTAGAACTGAGGTACGTTTGTAATCTCTTACTACACTTGTGTCAAGTCCGAAGTGCACACTACACACTATTTGGGGAATCGGGTTCGCAATGGTCGCACTGAGAGTTCTATAAAAGTCCCTCCTGAAGTGCCAGAGGGGCACGATGTGAGGGCGATACCTGGTGAAGCGTCGGACGCGAGTCAACGTCGAGGGTTGGAATTGTTGGAGCGGGCGGTAGGAATCGAACCTACGTCCGAAGCTTGGGAAGCTAAGGCGTATCTAACGAAAACGTTGGAACGGCGGCACTTTAGCTCACTCGGCTAGTCCTTAGATGGAAAATAACGGAAAACGGAAAAAATTCGCGTCCGTTCGCGTCCTAAACTCGGTACTTTCGGGCCTATTTTCTGCTGTTTTCGCCCTTAAGATTTGCGGAATCAGAGGGCTTTAGCGTTAGACCTTCGTTCTCATAACCCGGAGGTCGTTGGTTCAAATCCAACCCCCGCAACCAATTGGATTTGGTCCAGCCCGGAGACATGGGTTACACAACGTACCTAAGACATGGGTAACACTTTTGGGCCGAAGGGATTTTGCAGCGGTTCGAGCACTCGAGTCTCCAAATCGAA